>Ga0136620_10001361_pt1 | contig 11560 bp, 12 predicted proteins | sample AntDrymUQ4162106_2_FD_104806 | JGI IMG/M metagenome (GOLD analysis project Ga0136620, IMG submission 104806) | Polar desert sand microbial communities from Dry Valleys, Antarctica - metaG UQ416 (21.06) | ecosystem: Environmental > Terrestrial > Soil > Desert | place: Antarctica: Dry Valley... | reverse complement strand
GCGCTCCAGCTTGCGACCGTCGCGCCCGTTACGCCGGCATGCTCTGACGCGTATACCTGCAACAGGCTGCCGCTTCCACAGGGGTAGATCCGCACGTCGGCCATGCCATCGCCGCCCAGCGGAGTCAGGCCAAGAGCTCCCTCGTAGAACTCGACGGCCTGGTTGATGTCGGAGACCGCGACGGTCGCCCGGACCTGTGCGCTACTCAAGCTCATGGATCCTTCTACCATATGAGCATGGACAAGACCGAAGATCAGTGGCGCGAGGAGCTTGCCCCCGACCGCTACAAGGTACTGCGCGAGAAGGGCACCGAGCCACCCTTCACCGGCGCCTACACCCACTCGAAGGAAACCGGCATGTACCGCTGCGGCGCGTGCGGCGCAGACCTGTTCGGCTCGGAGGCCAAGTTCGACTCGGGCACCGGGTGGCCGAGCTTCACCGAGCCCGCCGTGGCCGACAACGTCGTGCTCGAGGCCGACAACAGCCTCTTCATGCGGCGCACCGAGGTCAAATGCGCCAACTGCGACTCGCACCTGGGTCACGTCTTTGACGACGGGCCGGGCCTTGGAGGGAAGCGCTACTGCATCAACTCGCTTGCGCTCGACCTCGAGGCCGAGCCCAAGTCCGAGTAGTCAGAGGCTCACTACAACCCGGAGCCCGGCAGGAAGTCGTTGGTGAAGGCCCCGGTGGCGTCGGGGATCTTCCGCACGATCTTGTTCTCGCGCATCCACGCGGTAAACGCCTGCCACTCGCGGGGGTCCTGGTAGCCGAAGGGCCTGCCCGCCTTCGGCAGGAACAGTGGCAGGGTGACCTTGACGACCTCGCGTTGCAGGCGCGGATCGAGGTCCCGGTTTGCGCGGAGCAGCCCCTGGATGCCCTTGCCGGGAGCCTTCCGCAGATCCTCGGTGCCGCGCCTCAGCGCGCCAAGGAAAGCTCGGATCTGCTTCCCGTCACGCTCGAGCGCATCCTCATTCGCCACGAGCACCAGTTCGTTGTAGGGGGGAACGCCCGCCTTGTTCACGCGGATGATGCGCGGGTTGCGGCGCTTGAGGCGTAGCTCGGTCCCCTCGTAGTTCCAGAACGCCCCGAGCACCGCGTCCACCTTCTTGGTGAGCAGCGACGGAGTGAGGTTGAAGCCCACGTTGCGCTCCTTGACCGTCTTCGGGTCGATCCCCGCGTCGAGCAGGATCGTGCGCAGGTAGGCCGACTGGTAGTCGATGCCGGCCGTGCCCACCGTCTTTCCCTCCAGGTCCTGCGGCGATCGGATTCCGGCGCGCGGAAGCGAGACGATCGACGTCAGGGGCTCGCGCACCAGGGCACCTACCGCCACCACACCCAGCCCCTCGTCGCGAGCGCGGAGCACCTCGGGCTCATACGAGACGGCCAGGTCCACCCGGCCGGCCGCCACCTGCTTGATCGGCGCCGCCGGGTCGGCGGGCTGGCGGATCTTCACCTTCAGCCCGGCATCCGCGAAGTGGCCGCCCGCCTGCGCCGCGTAGATGCCCGCGTGGTCGGCGTTCGGGAAGTAGTCGAGCAGGAGGCTCAGGTCGCGCGCCTCCTTGGGCTCGCGCGCCTCCTCCTTCTCCCCACAGCCGGCGATCAAGCCGGCCGCGGTCAGGGCCAGTAGGCAGAGCAGCGATCTCCTCATGTTGGTCTCTCCGTTCGATTCCAGGGGCAGGACAGTCGCTCGAGCAGCGTTGCGAGGGCAAAGAGCGCGACCGCGATCAGGGTCAGGAGCACCACGCCCGCGTAGACCCGGGGGGTTTGAAGCTGGTTGTTCCCGAGCAGCACGAGCCTCCCGAGGCCCTCCTCGGCGCCCGCCCATTCGCCGAAGACCGCACCGATGACCGACACCGTGGAGGCCACCTTGAGACCGCTGAAGAAGGACGGCAGCGCAGCGGGAAGCTCCACGCTGCGCAGCGTTCGCAGCCGCGACGCGCCCAGCGAGCGCATCAGCTTCAGGTGATCGTCCTCGACCGAGCGCAGGCCGTCGAGCACGTTCACGGTGATGGGAAAGAAACATATGAGCGCGACGATGGCGAGCTTCGGCCCGATGCCGTAATCGAACGCCAGCACGAAGATCGGCGCGAGCACCACGACCGGGATCGCCTGCGATCCCACGAGTAGCGGATAGGCAGCGTCACGCAGTGTGCGGTTGAGGTGCATCGCGAGCGCGAACGCGACGCCGGCCGCGATCGAGATCGCCAGCCCCAGCAGCACCTCGAGGAGGGTGATCCAGGCGTTGTCGAGCAGAAGGTCGCCATCGTCGCCGAACGCCGTCCATACCTCGGAGGGGGAGGCGAGCGTGAGGTCGTCGACAGAGCCGAGCGAGGCCACCCCCTGCCACGTGCCGACGAAGGCGGCGAGGAGAAGCACCGCCAGTAGCCAGCGCCTCATGCCCCGAGCACCTCCAAAGCCCGCCCGCGGAGCCGCGCGAGCTCCGGGTCGGTCACCGCGGCGCGGCGGTCTCGCGGGCGCGGCAGGGCAACCTGCAGCTCCTCGAGGACCCGTCCCGGCCGGGGGGAGAGCACGGCCACGCGGTCGGAGAGGAACAGCGCCTCCTCCACATCGTGGGTGACGAGCAGCACGGTCCGTGGCTCGGCCGCCAGCGTGTCCGCAAGCCACTGCTGCATCGAGGCCCGCGTGATGGAGTCGAGTGAGGCGAAGGGCTCGTCGAGCAGCAGGACTGGACGGCCGGGTAGAAGGGCACGCATGAACGCCACGCGTTGCCGCATGCCCCCCGAGAGCTCCGCCGGCCGTGAGCGTTCGAACCCCCCGAGGCCGAAGCGCTCGAGCAGGGGCGCGGCCCGTCGGCGCGCCTCCTTGCGCGACACCCCCTGGCACTCGAGGGCCAGCGCGGCGTTACCGAGGGCGTCACGCCACGGGAGGAGAAGGTCTTGCTGGGGCATGTAGGAGCACGCGTGGCGGCGGGCCTGGGCGCTCGCCTCACCCGCGACTGCGAGCGTCCCGCCGTCCGGCTCCTGTAGTCCCGCGATCAGCTCCAGAAGCGTCGACTTCCCGCAGCCCGACGGGCCGACCACTCCAACCACCTCCCCGGCACGTACATGGAGGTCGATGCCCGCCAGTGCGGGGGTCACCCCGCGCCGGGAGCTGAAGCGGCGCTCGACGCGCGCGACCGCGACGCTCGTCTTATGATCGGAAAGGGGCTCCACTCCCGGAGCCTTGACCTTCGTCTGCATCCGCTCCCTCCGCGGGCATTACCCCACAGGTTCGAAGGGTCAGCGCCGGACGATATGGATCGAGTGCGCTATCTCAGCCCGCCTTCCCGCGAGCCCCCCTGCCGTTGTCTTATCCCGCAGTCTACCCAGGCCTGAGGTCTGTAAGCGCGTTCACGAACGCCTCGAGTTGCTGGGTGGTCCAGCACTCGAACACGCCGGTGCAGTGGGGCTCGTAGGCGGCCATCACCGAGTCGCCGTAGTTCCAGTAGAGCCGGGGCTCGGGGTTCATCCAGAACGTGCGCCCGGCCCGGGCAGCCACGTGGGAGAACACCTTCGCGTGCGGCTCGCGGCCGTTGGTCCTTGCGTCGCCGAGCACGATCACCGTGGAGCGGGGATCGAGGTCGTCCATCACCTGCTCCAGGAACTCGAGCCATACCCGTCCGTAGTCGGTGTAGCCCGAGACGTCCGCCACGCCGGCGTCGCCCGCGATCGCCCGCGAGACATCCCCGAACGAGCGTTCGCGCTCGAACACCTCCGTGACCTCCGATATCCGCTCGACGAACACGAACGAACGCAGCTTGCGAAACGAGTCGTGAAGGGCATGCAGAACGGAGAGAAAGAAGACGCTGGCGCTCGTGACGCTCGTGGAGACGTCGCAGAGCACGAACAGCTCGGGCCGGCGCGGGCGCGTGGGACGGAAACGCAGCTCGAGCGGCACGCCGCCCGTCCCAAGCGACTGACGCATCGTCCGGCGGACGTCCACCACCGAGGAGCGGTGGCGCCCCCGGTGCTCGTGGCCCTGGGTGGCGAGCCGCCTGCGCAGCTGTGCGACCACCCGGTGCACGGCGGCGAGGTCCTGGGCCGGCCCGGTGGGCAGGGCGCGATCGAGCTCTCGCAGCGGCCTGGCGGGGGGAAGCGACCCGGTGCGCTCGATCAGGGCGCGCTCGAGCTCGCGGCGCACGTGCCCCTCGAACTCGCGCAGACGCTCGCGGGGCACGCTGTGGGGATCGGCCCGCTCGCCCGCCATGGCATCACCCTTCAGGCCCAGGGTGCGGCGGATGCGCTGGACGTCCACCCCGATCACCCCGGAGCCCTCGCCGAGGCGCCCGGAAGCGGCGATGGCAAGCCGCGCCAGGTCACGCAGGTCTCCTTCGGATTCCCCACGCAGCGTGTCCCTGATTCGGCCTCGCAGCTCCTCGAGATCGATCTGACCGTTGCCCTCCCCCCGAAGCGTCGCGCCCTCTTTAAGGCCGCGGGCGCCCGCTTCGCGCTCCGCCACCCGGTAGAAGAAGCGGTCGAAGACGAGCTCCAGCACGCGGCGGTCCTCCTGCGACTTGGCGAGCGTCGCCGCGAGCGCTTCCTGGAACTCCCCCTGGTCTGCCCAGCTCACGGCCCGCAGCGCCTCGAACGCGTCGAGGAGCTCGGAGGTGCCGACAGCCATGCCTTCTCTGCGCAGCTCGTCGGCGAGCTCCAGGAGCCGTGGCGCCATGCCCGGGGGCAGATGCGCGGGCGGATCCCCGCCCCGCTCAGCCGGCCGGCCGGCTCCCGATGAGGCCATCGGTGAGCTTCACCCCCACGCGCTCGGCCACCAGGTCGAGGTCGGTGCGGTGCTTGACGATGATGCTCATCGTGCGCTTCAACAGCTCACCGTCGACGTCCTCGGCGCCCAGCAGCAGGAGCGCCCGCGCCCAGTCGATCGACTCGGCGATCGAGGGTGGCTTCTTCAGGTCGAGGTCGCGCACCATGTGCACCACCTCGACGAGCTTGCGCGCCACGTGCTCCTGCAGATCTGGCGCGTGCAGGCGCACGATCTCGAGCTCCCGCCCGGCGTCGGGGTAGTCGAGCCAGAGGTACAGACAGCGGCGCTTCAGCGCCTCGGTCAGCTCGCGCGAGTTGTTCGAGGTGAGCAGTACCAGCGGGTGCGAGCGCGCCTTGACCACCCCCAGCTCGGGGATCGAGACCTGAAAGTCCGAGAGCACCTCCAACAGCATCGCCTCGAACTCCTGGTCGGCCTTGTCGATCTCGTCGATCAGCAGGACCACCGGCTGCTCCTCGGAGATGGCCGTCAGCAGCGGGCGGGAGAGCAGGAACTCCTCGCCGAAGATGTCGTCCTTGACCTCCTGCCAGCCAGCATCGGATGCCTCGACCTGGATGCGCAGGAGCTGCTTACGGTAGTTCCATTCGTACAGGGCCTTGGCCTCGTCGAGGCCCTCGTAGCACTGCAGCCGGATCAGCGGACGGCCGCCGGCGCGCGAGAGGGCCTTGGCCAGCTCGGTCTTGCCGACTCCGGCGGGCCCCTCCACGAGCACGGGCTTGCCGAGCTCCTGGGCCAGAAAGCACACGAGCGCGGTCGAGTCCCCCGCCAGGTACCCCGCGCTCTCCAGGGCCTGTTGGGTCTCTTCAATCGATCCGAAGTCCGCGCTCACCGGTGAAAGGATACTTTCGGGGCGTGCGCGCCTTTCTGGCCCAGATCGACCTGCCCAGCCTCGGACGGGAGGGGCCAGGCGGCCTGCGGCAGCTACTCACCGCGTTCTACGTGCTCTTTGGGCTTGGCTTCTTCGTTGCAGTGCTCGGGCACATCGTGAAGTCGCGCCTGCTCCAGGCAGCCGGAATTGCGATGGTCATGCTGGGGACCGTCCTGTTCATGATCGCCGTGGGCTCGCGCGGTTAGCGCCGGGCGAGCCCCTCCGAGGAGAGCCTGAGCGGGCGCCGCATGAGCTCCCCGAGGAGCGCGCCTACAGGGGCCGGCGCATGAGCAGGTCACGCCCGCCGAAGGAGTCCGAGTGGGCGCCAAAACCGAATCGGTCGTACAGGGCGAGGGCGGCGGCATTCGCCTCGTTCACGTCGAGCTCGACCCGGGCGCATCCGCGCGCCCGGGCGCGCGTGAGCGCGGCCTCGACGAGAGCCGCGCCGAGGCCCGACCGGCGCTCCCCCTGGCGAACGAAGAGATCCTCGAGCCAGCAGTCGGGGGCGGCGTGCCACACCCCAAAACGAAAGCGCAGCTGGCAGACCCCTGCCGGTTTGTCGCCGGGACCGACGGAGCCGATCAGGTATTCGGTGTCCGCTGCGTCGATCAGGCGGCCGACGCTCGCGGCCAGGCTTTCCTCCGAAGGGCGGTTTCGCCCCAGCCAGTCCCGGAACGCGAGCAGAAGTCCGGCCACCACCTCGGCCTCACCAGATTCGGCTCGCCAGACGTGGGGCACGACCCGACCCTACCTGGGGCCGGATTGGCGCCCCGCCTCGACTATCCTCCCGCGCTCGCTCTGATGAGCAGTTCACCGGTAGGCAGCCACTGAGGAGGCGGCATTGCCCGAGGTAGTGGAGGTCAAGTCGGGGCTCGAGGGCGTGGTTGCCTTCGCGACCGAGATCGCGGAGCCCGACAGGGACGGCGGTGCGCTGCGCTACCGCGGGGTGGACATCGAGGACCTCGTCGGCCGGGTGGCATTCGAGAAGGTCTGGGGCCTCCTGGTGGACGGGTCCTTCGAGCCGGGCCTGCCGCCCGCCGGGCCGCACGCCCTCTCCGTCAGGACCAATGACCCTCGCGTGGACCTTCAGGCCGCGCTCGCGATGCTCGCTTCGGAATGGGGCCTTCAGCCGGTGATCGACATCTCCGACGAAGAGGCGCGGGTTGAGATGGCGCGGGTGTCGGTGATGGCGCTCTCCTTCGTGGCCCAGTCGGCGCGCGGCTCGGGCCACCTGCCGGTTCCCCAGACCGAGATAGACAAGGCCCGCTCGATTCCCGAGCGGTTCCTGATCCGCTGGCGGGGTGAAGCCGACCCCCGCCACGTACAGGCGATCGACGCCTACTGGATCTCCGCGGCCGAGCACGGCATGAACGCGTCGACCTTCACCGCCCGCGTGGTCACCTCCACCGGAGCCGACGTGGCCGCGGCGCTGTCCGCGGCGGTCGGGGCGCTCTCCGGACCGCTTCACGGCGGCGCGCCTTCCCGCGTGCTGACGATGCTCGACGCGGTCGAGGAGCGGGGCGACGCCGAGGCATGGGTGAAGGACTGGCTCGACAGTGGCGAGCGGCTGATGGGCTTCGGGCACCGCGTCTACCGCGCGGAGGACCCACGCGCCCGCGTGCTCCGCCGCACCGCCCGCGAGATCGGCGCGCCGCGCCTCGAGGTGGCCGAGGCGCTCGAGCAGGCCGCCCTGGCCGAGCTGAAAGCGCGTAAGCCCGACCGCGTGCTCGCCACCAACGTGGAGTTCTGGTCGGCGGTGGTGCTCGACTTCGCCGAGGTGCCGCCGGAGCTCTTCACGCCGCTCTTCTCCTGCGCACGGGTGGGAGGATGGGCGGCGCACATCCTGGAGCAGAAACGCGAGGGCCGGCTGATCAGGCCGAGTGCCAAGTACATCGGCCCCGGGCCGCGGCCGATCGAGGAGGTCGGCTAGCACAATGTCCTCGGAGTACATCTTCACCATGTACCAGGTCTCGCGGAGCCACCCGCCGGACCAGCACGTGCTCACAGACGTGTCGCTGAGCTTCATGCCCGGCGCGAAGATCGGCGTGCTCGGCTACAACGGCTCCGGCAAGTCCACGCTCCTGCGGATCATGGCTGGGGTCGACACCGACTACCGCGGCGAGGCACAGCTGCATCCGAACGCCACCGTCGGGATGCTCGAGCAGGAGCCGGTGCTCGACGAGTCCAAGGACGTGCGCGGAAACGTCGAGGACGGGGTGAGCGAGGTGCGGGAGCTGCTCGACCGGTTCAACGAGCTCTCCGCCAACTACACCGAGGAGACGGCCGACGAGTTCGCCCGAGTCCAGGATCGCATCGAGGCCGCCGACGCTTGGAATCTGGACACGATGCTTGAAACCGCGATGGATGCGCTGCGGCTCCCGCCGCCCGATGCCGCCGTGACCAAGCTCTCCGGCGGCGAGCGCCGCCGCGTGGCTCTGTGCCGCCTGCTGCTCAGGGCGCCTGACCTGCTGCTGCTCGATGAGCCCACCAACCACCTCGACGCGGAGTCGGTGGCGTGGCTCGAGCGTCACCTGGAGGAGTACGAGGGCACGATCGTCGCTGTCACCCACGACCGCTACTTCCTCGACAACGTGGCCGGGTGGATCCTGGAGCTCGACCGGGGCCAGGGCATCCCGTTCAAGGGCAACTACTCGTCCTGGCTCGAGCAGAAGGGGGAGCGCCTGGCTCAGGAGGACCGCAAGGAGACCGCGCGCCAGCGCACCATCGCCGCCGAGCTGGAGTGGGTGCGCGAGAACCCCAAGGGCCGGCGCAAGAAGAGCAAAGCCCGCCTTGCCCGTTACGAGGCCCTGCTCGCCGAGGATCGCAACGTGAAGCTCGACAGCGTCCAGATCCACATCCCGGCGGGCGCGCGCCTCGGCGACGTCGTGATCGAGGCCGACCACGTGCGCAAGGGCTTTGGCGACAAGCTGCTGATCGAGGACCTCTCCTTCTCCCTGCCGCCCGCCGGGATCGTCGGGGTGATCGGGCCGAACGGCGCCGGCAAGACGACCCTGTTCCGGATGATCACCGGCTCCGAGGCGCCCGACGCGGGCACGCTTCGGCTCGGTGACACGGTTGAGCTCGCCTACGTGGATCAGTCTCGCCACGCGCTCGATCCCTCCAAGAACGTCTGGGAGGAGATCTCCGGCGGCCAGGACTCGATCGTGGTCGGGGACCGCGAGATGAACTCGCGCGCGTACGTGGGTGGCTTCAACTTCAAGGGCTCGGCACAGCAGCGCAAGGTCGGGGCGCTCTCGGGCGGAGAGCGCAACCGCGTGCACCTCGCCAAGGTGCTGCGCACCGGCGGGAACCTCCTGCTGCTCGACGAGCCGACCAACGACCTTGACGTGGACACGCTGCGCGCGCTCGAAGAGGCGCTGCTGGCCTTCGCGGGCTGCGCCGTGGTGATCTCGCACGACCGCTGGTTCCTCGATCGTGTCGCGACCCACGTTCTGGCCTTCGAGGGCAACTCCGAGGTCCGCTGGTTCGAGGGCAACTTCGAGGCCTACGAGGAGCACCGTCACGAGCGCCTCGGGGCCGAGGCCGACCGGCCGCACCGCATCACCTACAAGAAGCTGCTGCGGGCCTGACCGCAAAAAACGACGGCCACCTCGGGGAGGAGGTGGCCGTCGTCACACTACGGGGAGGGGTATGGGAGCTCGCGCATCTCAGCGCGCCAGGGCCCTTCAGTAGGCCACTCTTCACTCCATATCGGCGGTTCCCCCCGCCGACTTGAGCCCCTATTACATACTGCGCCCTTGGCCGCCCCCGCCCACCCGATGACGGCCTCTCGCAAGCGGCTCATCCTCGCCGCCTGCATCCTCGGCTCGACCGTGGTCACCGTGGACTCGACCGTCGTCAACGTGGCCCTCCCGGCGATTCGTGACGATCTCGGCGGCGGCTTCGCGGGACAGCAGTGGACCACGAACGCCTACCTGGTGACGCTCGCCTCGCTGATCCTCGTGGCCGGCTCGCTCGGCGACATCTTCGGGGCGCGGAGGGTCTTCTCAGCGGGCTTGGCCGCATTTGGCGCCACGTCGGCGCTGTGCGCTCTGGCGCCGACCATCGAGACCCTCGTGCTGGCCCGGGCGCTCCAGGGGGTCGCCGGCGCTCTCCTCACCCCTGCCGCGCTCGCGATCATCGTGACCACCTTTTCCGAGGACGAGCGCGGCAGGGCCGTGGGGGCGTGGACCGCCTGGGGCGCGATCGGCTTCGTGATCGGCCCGCTGATCGGAGGCCAGCTGGTGGACATGGCCTCCTGGCGCTGGATCTTCGCAATCAACGTTCCGCTCGTCATCGGCACGTTCCTGCTGATCGCCCGGGTCGTGCCGCGGGGAGGCGCTGGCAAGGCGGGTGGCGCACGGGTCGATGGGTGGGGGGGCGCGCTCTGCGGCCTGGGGCTCGCCGCCGGCACCTTTGGCCTTATTCGCCAGCCCGCCGTGGGCTTCGGCGATCCCACCGTGTTCCTTCCGCTGTCTGCCGGCCTCGTCCTCTTTGCGTGCTTTCTGGCCTACGAGACCCGGATCTCGCACCCGATGCTCCCGCTCCCGCTCTTTCGCCGGCACAACTTCGCGATCGGCAACCTCGAGACCTTCCTGATGTACGCGGGCCTCTCGCTGCTGTCGTTCTTTCTCGTGCTGTTTCTGCAGCAGTCGGCGGGCTACAGCGCCGTCGCGGCCGGCACTGCGCTGACACCGGTGACGATCGTGCTGTTCTTGTTCTCGACGCGTTTTGGCGCGCTTGCGGACCGCTTCGGGCCACGACTGTTCATGGGCGCCGGCCCGCTCGTGGCGGCCGCGGGCATGGTTCTGCTGACTCGCCTCGGGAGCGACGCCCGCTATCTCACGGATTTGCTACCTCCGTTGCTGGTCTTTGCCCTGGGGCTATCCATGACCGTCGCGCCACTCACCGCAACGGTGCTCTCGGGCGCCGACGAACGCAACGCGGGGATCGCCAGCGGCGTGAACAACGCCATAGCGAGGCTCGCGGGGCTGCTCGGTATCGCGGCGGTCGGCGCGATCGTCGCGGCGCGCTACGGCGATTCGGCGGACTCCTCCGAAGGCGCCTTTCACCTCGCGATGGCGATCTCCGCCGGGCTCGTGGCGGCCGGCGGCCTACTCGGGATGTTCATACGCAACCCGCCGCGCAAGGTGGACGCGTCCGACTGCCCGGGTGGTCAGCTCAGCGGTATCCCCCGCGAGGCGGCGGAACATTCCCACCATTCCCACAATCCCCGCCGGGAGACGGTGGAGGCTCGCTAGCGCTTTCTCTGCCGGTCAGGCGCTCGGTGAGCGCATCCTCGTGGGGCGGGGGGAGGTCGTCGGCGGGGCGCTTCGTGCGCTCGCGGGCGCCGGCCCCGGCGAGGATCGCCGCGCACGCGAGGGCGAGCACGCTTTGGCCCAGTGGCCGGTCAAACAGGCGCACGACGATCAGCAGCGCGGACCAGATACCGGCGGCGAAGATCACGGTGCCGTCCCCGAATGGCAGGTGGAACCGCTTGCGGTCGGCGCGCTGCCTCAAGAGTGCCAGTACCCCGACGGCGGTGAGCACGATCGCCGCCTCCACGAAGGAGAAGGGGCCAAAGGTGCTCACGATCAGCAGCAGCGCGCCCACAGCCGCGACGCGCTGCTCGAAGTTGAGCCGTCGCCACGTCTCCGGCAGGCTGCCGGCGCTGTCAGCCGTCACGCGTCGCGGATGCGGCCCTCGAGCAGCTTGGCGTCCCGCTTCGAAACGCTGCGGAGCTGACCCTGGAAGGCAAGATGCCAGTGCTCGGCCGGCCACTTGGCCACGTGGTCGAGCTCCCCGGCGAGCTCGACGGCCGGCACGAAGCTCTCCTCGTCGAGCACCACGACAGGGGCGGTTTGGAAGCGCCACGGATAGGCGTCGACCTTGCCCGGCTTGGCGGGCCATACCTGC
>Ga0136620_10001359_pt1 | contig 11572 bp, 11 predicted proteins | sample AntDrymUQ4162106_2_FD_104806 | JGI IMG/M metagenome (GOLD analysis project Ga0136620, IMG submission 104806) | Polar desert sand microbial communities from Dry Valleys, Antarctica - metaG UQ416 (21.06) | ecosystem: Environmental > Terrestrial > Soil > Desert | place: Antarctica: Dry Valley... | reverse complement strand
TCGAGGCGGCCCGGATCGACCTGGCGCTCCTCGCCTGCGAGCTCGGGCAGGCCGAGCGAGTTGGCCAGCCGCTTGGCCGGGTCGATCGTCAGCACCGCGGCCGTGCGCCCGCGGGCCGCCATCCCCGCCGCGATCGCCGCGGCGGTGGTGGTCTTTCCGACCCCGCCCGAGCCGGCGCAGATGACCACCTGCTTGCGCGCGATCAGCGCCTCGACGCCCGCCGCCTTGGGGCTCGCGGGGCTCACAGCTTCTTCTCGAGCTCGCGCGAGAGCTGCTGCAGGCCGTCGAGGTCCAGCTCTGGCACCAGTATCAGCGGCAGCGCCGCGACCGGCGCGGTCGTCTCGCGGCGCAGTCGCTCGAGCTGGGAGCGCTGCGAGCGCGAGCGCTCGTGTGCGGCCAGCGCCGCCGCCAGCGCCTCGCGCGCGGCGGGCGAGCCCGCCCCGTCGACGCTCTTCATCGCCTCGGCTTCGTCGCCGGAGAAGCGCTCCGGCAGCACGCCGTTGGCGAGCACCAGCGCGAGCTTCATGCCCAGCTCGCTCGCCAGGCGCTGCTCGAGCTCGATCGTCTCGTTGACGGGCATCTCCTCCGCGAGCGCGACCGCGACCACCGCCGTCTGCCGGGTGTCGGAGAGGAAGCCGTCGATCATCGCGGCGTGCTTGGCGATCGGCCCCACACGCGCTATGTCACGGTAGGTCCGCGGCGAGCGCAGCAGGGCGAGGCCGTTGCCGGTGGCTGGCGCATCGACGACGACGAGGTCGTACGGCGCCGAGCGCGGCGTCCTGCGCTCCAGCTGGGCGAGCTCCCAGACCTTGCCGATCGTCACCACCTCGGCCAGGCCCGGAGCGGCGGCGGTCAGGTATTGGAAGATGCGGCTCTGGTTGAGCAGCCCCGCCAGCCTGCTCGAATGCAGCTGGTGGCGCAGCCACTCCTGCTTGGCGTCCTCTGGGTTGATCGAGAACGTGTGCAGCGACTCGGCGACCTCGGTTTCGGTGAATCCCGCCGGGGGCCTGCCGAACACCTCGGTTATGCGCTCCTGCTCGGCGACCTCGCACACCAACGTGCGCCTGCCCGCTCGCGCGGCGAGCAGGCCGAGCGCGGCGGCGACCGTGGTCTTGCCCACGCCACCCTTGCCGGTGACGATCACCAGCCGCTTTCCGAGGAGATCCGTCATGCGCAGAGGGTACGGTGGCGCACCATCGACGGCTCTGGGCAACCGACCGACCGCTGCGGTGGAGGATTCGCCTCCACGGGTGCGAATAGGCACTGGGTATGGCAGCGCCCACCACTCTTCCGCCGAACCGGAGGCACCCGTGACGCCCGTGACGCCCGTGACGCCCAAGGCGAAGATCATCGCGTTCACCAATCAGAAGGGTGGCGTCGCGAAGACCACGACCACGCTCAACCTGGCCGCCGCCTTCGTGGAGAGTGGCCACCGCGCGCTGTGCATCGACCTCGATCCGCAGGGCAATCTGACGATGAGCCAGGGCATCGACCCGGACTCGCTCGAGCTGTCGATGTACGACGTGCTCGTGCACGACATGTCGATCCGCGAGGTGATTCGCAAGCGCGAGGTCGACGTCGCCTGCGCTTCGATCGATCTGGCCGGCGCCGAGATCGCGATGTCGACCAAGATCGGCCGCGAGCGCTCGCTGGAGAAGGCGATCAAGCCGGTCCTCGAGGACTACGACTTCATCTGCATCGACACTCCGCCCAGCCTCGGACTGCTCACGATCAACGCGCTCGCGGCCGCCGACAAGGTGATCGTCCCGGTGCAGTGCGAGTATCTGTCCATGCGGGGGCTGGTGCAGCTGCAGAGCACCCTGTCGATGATCCGCGAGAACCTCAACCCGGATATCGAGATCGAGGGCATCCTGCCGACGCTCGTGGACAATCGCACCGTCCACGCCAAGGAGGCGATCGAGCTGCTCGAGGAGAACTTCGGCGACCGCGTGTTCGCATCGCGCATCAACAAGACCGTCCGCTTCGCCGAGGCGCCGGTCAAGGGAATGTCCGTGCTCAAGTACGAGCCAGACGGCAAGGCCGCCTACGCCTACCGCCAGCTCGCGAAGGAGGTCCTTGAAAATGGCAAGCGGTAAGCGGGCGAGCATGCGCGAGGGGCCCCTGGCCAAGCTGTTCCGCCAGACGGAAGAGCCAGACGCGCCCGAGGCCGGCGACGTCCGCCGCGACGCGGACGAGGTGCGCCGCGAGGCGGTCGAGCGGCCCGAGCGCCGGGAGCTGCGTCCGCCCGAGCCGCGCGAGCCCGAGCCCCGTCCGCGCGAGTCTCAGCAGCGCGAGCCGGAGCCGCGCGAGCGCGAGCGCCCTCGCGAGCCGGCGTGGGAGCCGCGCGAGGAGCGCCAGAGCCCTGCCCGCAGCCGCTACGAGGGCATTCCGACGCCCGAGGAGCGCCTGCGCTCGGTGTTCTCCGCCGACATCCCGGAGAACATGCTCGACCGCTCGCCCGCGCCGCCCGCGCCCACCTACGAGCGCGAGCCGGTCCATCAGCCCGTCTCGCCGGTCAGCCACGACCCCGTGCTGCGCGTCGTCGGCGTCGGCGGCGCCGGCGTCAATGCCGTCAATCGCATGATCGAAGCCGGCATCGAGGGGGTCGAGTTCATCGCGGTCAACACCGATGTCCAGTCGCTCGACGGGTCGAGCGCGTCGACGCGCGTGCACATCGGCGAGGTCTCCTCGCGGGGCCTCGGCGCCGGTGCCGACCCCGAGCTCGGCCGCAAGGCTGCGCTCGAGCAGTACGACGAGCTCAAGGGCATGCTCAAGGGCGCGGACATGATCTTCATCGCCGCCGGCGCCGGCGGTGGCACCGGGACCGGTGCCGCGCCCGTCGTCGCGCGGATCTCGCGTGAGGTCGGCGCACTGACGGTCGGCATCGTGACCAAGCCGTTCTCCTTCGAGGGCGCACGGCGCGCGATGCAGGCGGATCAGGGCGTCGAGGAGCTCGCCTCCGAGGTCGACACCCTGATCACGATCCCCAACTCGCGACTGCTCAGCGTACTCGACAAGAAGACCTCGATGGTCGACGCTTTCCGCGTCGCCGACGACGTCCTGCGTCAGGGCGTCCAGGGCATCTCGGACCTGATCACGCTCCCGGGCCTGATCAACCTCGACTTCGCCGACGTGCGCACGATCATGGCCAAGGCGACCGGCAGCGCGCTGCTGGGCATCGGCATGGGCTCGGGCGAGTCGCGCGCGCTGGAGGCTGCCAGCCGGGCCGTCGAGTCACCGCTGCTCGAGACCTCCGTCGAGGGTGCGCGGTCGATCCTGCTGTCGATCACCGGCGGCTCCGACCTGTCGCTGTGGGAGGTCAACGAGGCCGCCAAGGCGGTCGCCGAGGCCGCTCACCCCGACGCCAACATCATCTTCGGCGCGATGGTCGACGAGCGGCTCGGCGACGAGGTCTGGATCACCGTCGTGGCGACCGGCTACGGGGATCCACAGGCCGCTGCCCCGCGCCGCGAGCGGCGCCCGGTCGCGGCCGCCCAGGAGGCCGACCACGAGCCGCGCGTGACGCGCACCCCGCGGCGGGAGCGCGAAGTCGTGCGGGCGGCGCCGAGTGGTCTGGATGACCTCGACGTACCCGAGTTCATCCCCCGCCGTTAGGCGCGATAGGCGTCGCCTGGCGGAGTCCTCGGTCGCTCGCGTACGGAGCACGCCACGCTCCCTGCGTCCGCCGTCATGCTCGGCTCTCGCGCCTAACTTTCTGGCGGCCGCTGTAGCTTCCCCGCGGTGAGGGGGGTCGTCGCAGCCGGGCATCCGCTGACGGCCGAGGCCGGGGCTGCGGTGCTGCGTGAGGGCGGCACGGCGGTCGACGCGGCGGTCGCTGCCGTACTGATGTCGTTCGTGTCCGAGTCGCCGCTGACCGGTCCCGGCGCGGGCGGGTTCATGCTCGTCCACCGTCAGGGGGAGAGCCATCTGCTGGACTTCTTCGTCGCCGCGCCCGGGCGCGGGGATCCCGGGCGCGAGCCGGCCCCGCTCGTACCGATCGACGTGCGCTTCGCCGAGGGGGCCCTGCAGCGCTTCAACTGCGGGCCGTCCTCCTGCGGCGCCTACGGCACCCCCGCGGGGCTCGCCGAGGCGCTGCGGCGGTTCGGAACGCTCTCCCTCGCCGAGCTGACCGAGGGGCCCGCGAGGGCCGCGCGCGAGGGCATCGAGATCACCGCGACGCAGGCGTTCCTGTTCGAGGTGCTCGCGCCGATCATGCGCGCGACGCCAGAGGTCGCAGCGCTCTACGAGCCGGCGGGCCGGCCGCTGCGCAGGGGCGAGACGCTGCGGCTTCCCGAGCTGGCTGAGCTGCTGACCCGCCTCGGTGCCGAGGGTCCGGGCTTCCTCTACGACGGCGACGTCGGCGCCGCGGTCAGCGACTGGGTGCTCGGGCACGGCGGGCTGATCACCCGCGATGACCTGGCCGCATACGAGGTGCTCGAGCGCGTGCCCGTGCTCGCTCGCTTCCGGGGCCGTGAGGTGCTGACCAACCCGCCGCCGTCCTCGGGCGGCATCCTGATCGCCGACGCGCTCGAGCTGCTCGACCGTCTCGACCGCCCGGGCCAGACGCTCGCGCTCGCCGAGGCGATCGCCTCGACCAACCGCGCTCGTGACAGGGAGTTCCTCGACGGGCTGCGCAGCCCCGGCTACACGCGCCGCTTCCTCGCGCCCGGCATGCTCGACACGGTGGCGGGGGAGATCGCCTCGCGGCTTGGGTCGACGACCCACCTCTCGGTGATCGACGCCGCCGGTGACTGCGTGTCGGTCACGTCCTCGAACGGCTCGGGCTCGAGCGTCGTGGTGCCGGGCACCGGCATCCACCTCAACAACATGCTCGGCGAGCAGGATCTCAATCCCCAGGGCTTCCACCTGCACGAGCCCGGCGCGCGCGTGCCGAGCATGATGGCCCCGACGCTCGTGCTGCGCGACGGGCGACCGGAGATCGCGCTCGGCTCGGCGGGCTCGAATCGCATCCGCTCCGCGATCGTGCAGACGATCGCCGGTGTCATCGATGGCGGGCTCGCCGTTCAGGATGCCGTCGACGCACCGCGCCTGCACGTCGAGGGGGACCTGCTCGACGCCGAGCCGGGCGCCGACGCGCCGGCGCTGGACGCGCTCGAGGCAGGCGGCTGGAGGCTGCGCCGCTGGGAGGGACGCAACCTGTACTTCGGCGGCGTGCAGGCCGTCGCGCGCGACCCCTCCACCGGCGAGCTGACCGGTGGCGGCGATCCACGCCGGGGCGGGGTCTCGATCGCGGTCGGCTGACCGCGCCGCTCAGGCTCGGTCGGCGCCGCGGCGCAGCACGAACTCCGACCAGCCCTCGGCCGGGCGCACGCGCAGCGCGTGACCGGCCTCGTCCGCCCAGGCTGCAAGGTCGAGCTCGGCCTCAGGGTCGGTCGTGAGCACGAGCAGGGCCTCGCCGGGCGCGACCGCCTCGAGCGCAACCTTGGCCATCACCAGGGGCAGCGGGCATTCGAGCCCGCGCGCGTCGATCCTGCGCACGTCGGGCGCGGGAGCAGCGCCGCTAATGGCGCACCTTGCCGTTGGTCTGCGCGCGTTCGGAGGCCTGCTGGGTGTAGTCGGCGTACTTGACCGCCTCGCGGCACAGCTCGGCCAGGCGCGCGAGGCGGGCGCTCTCGGAGCGAAGCTCGAGCAGCTCCTGCTTGGCATCGAGCTCGAAGGCGATCGTCGCCGCCATCGCGTAGGAGCCGAGCTCGGAGAGATCTGCCTCCGACGGGCGCGAGTCGGTCACGCGCTCGACGAGATCGGCGTACCCGCGTCGGGCTGCCTGACCGGCCTCGGGGTCCTCGTCGGGCGGCTCGTCGTCGAGCAGCTCGACGTCGCCCGCCGGATAGTCGAGGTCGTCGATGCGGCGCTCGAGGCGAAAGGCCTGGCGGCCCTCGACGAGGATGTTCGTGCGCCCGTCCTCCATCCGCTCGAGCAGCCGCGTGATCTCGGCGGTGCAGCCGGTGTCGTGCAGGCCGTGCTCGCCCATCCAGATGATCCCGAACGGGGACTCGCCCTCGAGGCAGTGGCCGATCATCGTGCGGTAGCGCGCCTCGAAGATGTGCAGCGGCTGAGCCTCGCCGGGCAGCAGCACCAGACCGAGGGGAAAGAGTGGGAAGCGCGCAACCTGTTCGCCCATGCCTGCTCGTAGGCTACCGGGACGCGGGGCGGCGTTCCCTACGCTCCCCAGGTGAGCCTGGACCCGTCGCCGACGACCCGAGCCGGTGCGCTTGCGCGCGGAAAGGCCCACACCGATGGCCCGCGCATCGCCGCCGTCGCCGGCCCGGCTCACGTCGCTACCTGCTCCTTCCTGGCCTCCCGGGCGACGCCGAGCGGTGGGTTCTTCGTCGCGCTCGCCGGGGGCACGGCGCTCGCGCACGTCGGTCAGCGGCGCGGCCTGCGCGAGGGCTATGGCGCCAGCATCGCCGCGGTCATCGAGACCGTCGCGATCATGGGCCCGGCGCGCTTCGGCGTGCCCTTCACCCAGGCGCTCGGAGCCCCGCTGCTCGGTCGGTTGCAGGCGCGCGGCGTCGGCGCGCCGGCGCAGTGGCTTGTCTGCGCGGCGATCCGTGTGCTGTCCAACGCCCTCGGACTGGCCTTCTTCATCTGGGTGATCGCCGGTGGCCTCGACGCGTACGCCGGCAGCTACGACGCGCTCGCGGGCTGGCTCGGGCTCAGCGTCGGCGTGCGCGGCACGCTGCTGCTCAGCCTCGCGGGCCTGATCGTCTGGGGAGCGTTCGCCAGCGTCGTGCAGGTGACCGTCTACCGGCGCGGCCTGGCGGCCTGGCCCAAGTCGTCGGGGCCGGCGGCGCCCGGCCCCGCGGGGTCCGAGCCCCACGCCGGCCGCTTCGACCCGCGTGCGGTCGCGCTGGCCGCGGCGCTCGCCTTCGGTCTGCTGCTCGCGGACACGCAATGGCTGCTGCTCGGCGCGGTCGCGGGCTGGCTCGCGCTCGCCTGGGCGCTCGCGCGGCCCGACGCGCGTGCGGTGCCGACGGGGCTCGTGCTCGCAGCCGTGCTCGCCGGCGGGGCTTTCGTCTTCGTCCTCGGCGGCGGCCTCGGGCTCGAGGAAGCGCTGCGCCGCGCGCTGCGCGCGGCGCTGCTGGTGCTGGTGGCGACCTGGCTGCGCGCGGCCGCAGGCGCCGACGGGGTGCGCGAGGTCGCGCGACGGGCGCTCGGGCGCCTGCGCGCGCTGCCCTCGATCGCCGAGGCGACGCGCACGCTCGACGCGCTCGGCTCGGAGGGCAGGCTGATCGCCGCGGGCCGCGAGCTCGCCGCCGCGGTCGGGCGGGTGGAGCGCCGCCCGGGCCCGCTGCTCGACGCCGTGCTGGCGTGGGTCGCCGAGGAGGCGGCGCGCTACCGGCCCGGCGCCCCGAAGGCGCCGTTGACGCTGCACGCGGGCGCCGCCGACCTGCTGCTCGTGGCGGTGCTCGCCGCGCTCGGGGTCGTGCTGCTCGCCTGAGCGCGTTCGATCGGCGCGCGCGCGGAGACCAGCAGGTTGTAGAAGAGCGCCGGCGGCAGGCGCGGTTCGAGCAGCGCGCGGTCGAATGCCTGCAGGGTGAGGTAGCCGTGGTAGGCGTAGAGCTGCCAGAGGTGCGGGACCCGGGCGGGATCGGCGGTCGCCTCGAGCGCTCGGTTGGCCCAGCCGAACAGGCTCGCCGCGAGCTCCTCGCCCGACACCCGCGCCTGCTCGAAGCCCGCCGCTCGCGCATGGGCCTCCAGCGCCGCGGGCGTGAAGGCATGGACGTCGACGACGGTCTCCAGGGTCGCCTCCTCTGGGACGTCGTGGTGGCCGTCGCGCGCCGCCGCCGGAGCGCGCATGAGCGCTCGCCAGGCCGGTGCGAGCGCGTGCGCGGCGCGCTTGGGGACCGCCGCGAGCCGATCACCGTAGTGCGACGGCTCACCGCAGAAGGCGATCACCCCGCCGGGGGCGAGCACGCGTCGAAACTCGCGCAGCGAGGCGCCGAGGTCGGGCAGGTGGTGCAGGACCGCGTGGCCGAAGACGATGTCGAAGCTGTCGTCTTCGAAGGGCAGGCTCGCCGATTCGCAGCACGCGGTCTGAGCACCCAGGCCGAGGCGCTGCGCGGAGGCGCGCAGAACCTCGAGCATGCCGGGCGAGATGTCGCTCGCCACGTAGTGCGCGAGCGTGCCCGTCCGCAGCAGGTTGAGGCCGAAGTAGCCCGTGCCCGCACCGATCTCCAGCCCGCGCGGGTAGTGGCCGGCGCCGTGGCCGCCGAGCGCCTTGCCGAGCTTGCCGAGCACCTGGGTCCGGCCGCGCGCCCCGTAGTCGATGCCCCACTTCTCGTCGTAGCGCCGCGCCGCGAGATCGTGGTAGCGGGTGTTGGCGGCGTGAATCTCGGCCGTGGTCGTGGGAGGCGGCATCGGGCCGGGAAGCGTAACCGCCAACCCATACGATCCGGCGCCCGTGACGAGCCTCGCCGAGCACACCCAGCAGGATCAGCCGCCGGGCGTGCCACCGCTGTCGCTCACGGGCGAGCGAACGCTGCCCGACGTGCCGGCCGAGAACTACTGGTACCGCCGCCACCTCGCGGTCTACGACTGGATCGCGCAGCGCTGCCGCGGCCTCGACGTCGTCGACCTCGCCTGCGGGGAGGGCTACGGCACCGATGTCCTCGCCCGCCGCGCGGCGCGGGTCGTCGGCGTCGACGCCAACCCCGAGGCCCACGAGCACGCGCGGCTGCGCTACGGCCGTCCCGGGGTGCGCTTCGAGCGCGACCTGATCGACGGCTTCTCCGAGCCCGGCGACGCGGTCGTATTCCTCCAGACGATCGAGCACGTCCAGGACGCCGGTGGCGTGCTCGCCCATGTGCGCTCGATGCTGCGCCCCGGCGGCGTCGCATACGTCTCGACGCCGAACGTGCTCACGCTCGCGCCGCCCGGGGCGAAGCGGTCGGGCAACCCGTGGCACGTGCACGAGTACCGCCCCGAGGAGTACCGCGCGCTGTGCGAGGCCAGCTTCGCCGACGTCGAGCTGCTCGGCCTCTTCCACGCGCGCAAGCTGGCGCTGCACGAAGGTGCCCTGCGCCTGGGCTGGGACCGTCTGCACCCTGCGCTGGGGATCACCGAGCCCTTCTACGAGCGCTTCACCCCGGCGATCTCGGCGCGCGACTTCGCGCTGCGCGAGGGCCCGCTCGACGGCGCGCTCGACCTGCTGGCCGTGTTGCGGTGAGCGCGCGGCACGCTGGCAGGGCCACGCTCGAGGCGCCCGAGCTGCCGCCCGGCGCGCGGCCGCGCTGGCCGGCCTGGTCGGGCTTCGCGGCAATGGGCACCGGCACCGCCGCCGTCCTGGTGGCGAGCTTCCCGCTGCTCCCGGTCGCGCTCACCTCGGGGCTCGACGGGGCGATCGGGCAGCTCTCGCTGCTCGTGCTGATCCTCGTCCAGGACGCCGTCTACCTGGGCGCGGCCGTCGGCTTCGCCCGGCTGCGGGGCAAGCCGCGCTCGTGGCAGTTCGGCCTGCGGCCCTCTCCGTTGCTGCGCACTGCGGGAATCGCCGTGCTCGCCACCGGCGCCGTGCTCGGCTTCGAGATCGGATTCCTCGAGCTGATCGGCGCCGGCGAGGGCGAGAACGACGCGCTGGGCACCGACGGAGGCTTCGTCGCCGCGCTGGCGTTCTCGCTCGCGGCGATCGTCGTCGCGCCCGTCGCCGAGGAGCTGTTCTTCCGCGCCTTCGTCTATCGCGCGCTGCGCAACCGGATGCGCATCTGGGCGGCGTGCTCGATCAACGCAGCCGTCTTCTCGCTGGTGCACGTGCAGTATCTCGCCACGCCGGCGGTGCTCGTGGTCATCGCCGTGTTCGCGGTCGGCGCCTGCCTTGCCTACGAGTACAGCGGCAGCATCTTTGCCCCGATCTCGATGCACGCGGCGTTCAACACGCTCGCCACCGCCGGCACCGATGCGGGCTACGCGGCGCCGATCGGGGTCGGCGTGACCGTGGTCCTGGCGTGCCTGATCGTACCGGGCAGATTGCGCCGCGCGCCGTCGCCGTTTCCTGTGCAGCTGCGTCGCGCGTGAGGGGAGGAAGCCCGGGGCGCGCGCCCCCGGACCCCCGAGCCACCTGGCCGGCCGGCAGCGACCGAGGTGCGCTGGCGCTCGTGCTGCACTCGCACATGCCCTACGTCGAGGGCTTCGGAACCTGGCCGTTCGGGGAGGAGTGGCTGTGGGAGGCCGTGGCGACGGTCTACCTGCCCCTCGCAGAACTGCTCCAGCGCAGCGGCGCCCCGGTCACGCTCGGCCTGACCCCGGTGCTCTGCGATCAGCTCGAGACGCTCCCGGGCCCGGCCGGACAGCGGCTGCTCGAGTTCCTCGCCGGCACGCGGCGGGCGGTCCACGCCGAGGACGCCGCCGGCCTGGATCGCGGCGGCGAGCACGAGCTCGCGGACGAGCTGCGCCGAGCGAGCGGCGACTACGAGCGCGCGGTCCTCCGACTCGAGCACGACCTCGACGTGCTCGGCGCGCTCGCCGCGCCGGCGGCGCGCGGGCCGGTCGAGCTGTGGACCTCGGCGGCGACGCACGCGCTGCTGCCACTGCTCGCCAGCGACGCCGGCCTGCGCCTGCAGCTGGCCACCGGCGTCGCCTCCCACGAGCGCCGCTTCGGCGAGTTCGCCGGCGGCCTGTGGCTGCCGGAGTGCGCCTACGTGCCGGGGCTCGAGCGTGAGCTGGCAGCCCACGGGGTGCGAACGGTGTGCGTCGACCAGACCGCCGCTTGGGGGCTCGGCGCGCCCGAGCAGCTCGAGCCCGTGCGCATGCCGGGCGGCGTCGTCGCCGTGCCGATCGACTGGCAGACCGTGCAGCTGGTCTGGAGCGACCGCAGCGGCTACCCGGTCGATGGCGCCTACCGCGACTACCACCGGCGCACGGTCCACGATCTGCGGCCCTGGAGCAACGCCGGCGGGCCCTACCGCCCGGCCGTGGCTCGCGCGCGCGCCCGCGCGCACGCGCGCGACTTCGTCGCCCGCTGCGCCACTCGCCTGGAGTCCTACGCGCGCGATCGCGGCCGCCCGGGCCTGCTCTGCTGCGCGCTCGACACCGAGCTGCTCGGCCACTGGTGGTACGAGGGCCAGATCTGGCTCGAGGCGGTGATCGAAGCGGCGGGCGAGCAGGGGTTGGAGCTGACCACCGTCAGCGAGGGCGTCGAGCGCGTGGGTGCGGTGCAGCGCCCGCTCGTCGCCTCGAGCTGGGGGCTGGACAGGGACTTCTCGACCTGGGACTCACCGCGCGTCGCCGAGCTGGCCTTCGCCGCGCGCTCGGCCGAGCTGCGCACCGTCGCGGCAGCGCACCGCGCTCGCCCCGGCGTGGCCCCGGGCGACCGCTGCGGCCGCGCGGCGCTGGAGCGTGCTGCACGCGAGCTGCTCGCCATTCAGTCGAGCGACTGGGCCTTCCAGGTGACCAGCGAGCTCGCCGGCGACTACCCCCAGCAGCGCGTCCGCGCGCACGCCGCCGCTCACGACGCGGCCCTCGGAGCTCTGGCAGACTCCGCGCCCGAGGCCCAGCCGGCCCTGCGCAACTTGGCGCCCGACCTCGACCTGGCCTCGCTGACGACCCCCTGAGCCCT
>Ga0136620_10001358_pt1 | contig 11574 bp, 13 predicted proteins | sample AntDrymUQ4162106_2_FD_104806 | JGI IMG/M metagenome (GOLD analysis project Ga0136620, IMG submission 104806) | Polar desert sand microbial communities from Dry Valleys, Antarctica - metaG UQ416 (21.06) | ecosystem: Environmental > Terrestrial > Soil > Desert | place: Antarctica: Dry Valley... | reverse complement strand
GTCGTCTCGAGCGAAAAGGATTCTGCCGTTCGCGCCCGGCAGGGGCGCCCCATTGGGGAGACGCCTCAAGCAGGCCGGGCGACGTGCGGGAACGGATGCGACGGGGTACGTTGTCGGCGTGGTAACCCGCGCTGGAGGCGACTGTGCTCCGGACGTCTCCGGCTTGCTGGTGTCCGCCGTCTGGCGGCGTCGAGGCTCCAGCGTCGTGGGTGCTGGATCGTGGTGACGACGGACGAGATCGGTGGAGTCAGCATCTTTGCGGCCCTTGGCCCAGCCGAGCGCGAACGGCTCTCTCGGGCGGCGGCGGACATCAGCCTCGTGCCGGGCGAGTACGCGGTGCACGAGGGCGGCGAGCGAGCGCTCTTCGCAGTGCTCGAGGGTCGGATCGAGGCGATCAAGCTGGTCGACGGGATCGAGCGCGTCGTCGGCGAGCGCCGCCCGGGGGACATCTTCGGGGAGGTGCCCATCGCGCTCGGGACGGTGTTCCCGGTCGGGTTTCGCGCGGCGGTGACCTCGCGCGTCATGCGGCTCGAGGCTCACGACTACCACGCTGTCGCGGCCGTGGAGCCCGACGTCGGAAAGGAAATTGGCAGGTTGGCAGGCAACCGGATGGGCGGATCTGGCGGGCTGCAGGGGATCGCGGCCGAACCGCCTCCGCCACGTGCGATCGTGGTCGGTCATCGCTGGGATGCCTCATGCACGGAGTTGCGACGCTTCCTCGACCGCAACCAGATCACGTTCAGGTGGCTCACGCCGGACGCGCCGGACGCGGCGGAGCAGTGGGGCGAGTCCTTGCCGACCGAAGGAGATTGCCCGACGATTCGCGTCGTCAACGGCAAGACCGTGACGCGACCGCAGCTCCGCCGGGTGGCCGAGCTGCTGGACATCGCGACCGAGCCGGTCGCCGCAGAGTACGACGTAGTGATCGTCGGCGCCGGCCCCGCGGGCCTGGCCGCCGCCGTGCACGCGGCATCGGAGGGCCGGCGCACGATCGTGATTGAGCGGGAAGCGCCCGGCGGCCAGGCCGGCACCTCGTCTCGAATCGAGAACTACCTCGGCTTCCCGTCCGGTGTGTCCGGGGACGAGCTGGCGAGCCGTGCGCTGCAGCAGGCGCGGAGGCTCGGTGCCGAGATCATCGTCACCCGGTCGACCACACGGATCGACGCGGCGACGCGCGATGTGCACCTCGACGGCGGCGACGTCCTGCGGGCGCCGACGATCATCCTCGCCTGTGGTGTCACGTGGCGGCGCCTGTCGATCGCAGGATTCGACCGGCTCGCGGGTAGGGGCATCTCGTACGGTGCGGCTCGCAATGAGGCGCCGAACACTCACGGCTTGGACGTCCACATCGTGGGCGCGGGCAACTCGGCAGGGCAGGCGGCCATGTTCTTCGCCAATCACGCGAGGAGCGTGACCATCCTCTACCGGGGCGAATTTCTCGAGAAGAGCATGTCGCGCTACCTCTTCGACCAGCTCGCGACCCGATCGAACATCCGCGCGATCACCCGAACCGAGGTAGTCGCTGCCCACGGTGACGTCTCGCTCGAGGCGATCGACGTCCGTCACGGCGAGACCGCCGAGACGACCCGGCTCGAGTCGGGCGGGCTCTTCCTCTTCATCGGAGCGGACGCCGAGACGGGGTGGCTGCCGCCGGAGATCGCACTCGATCGCCACGGCTATGTGCTCACAGGCTCCGACGTGCGCGCCGCAGGACACTGGGAGCACGATCGCGACCCTTACCTCCTCGAGACGAGCGTTCCAGGCATCTTCGCCTGCGGCGACATCCGCTCCAGCCCGGTCAAGCGCGTCGCCACCGCCGTCGGCGAGGGCAGCATGGCGATCGCGTTCGCGCGCCAATACCTAAAAGACTCTGGAACCGACCACGACCGGTAGCGTCGCCGCTCAGGCTCGTGCGTCGGCCCGTCGCGTCGCCGAGACCAACTAAGCCGGCGCGCTGGAGATCGCGAAGCTCGAGCTGGGCAGTCACCTACGGCCTACTTTGGGATTCGCGGCCCGTTCGCAAGCAGCCCGACCGCGGTAGCGGTTCTCCGTCAACGTTGAGTGCTCGATCTGCCCTTTCCCTGAGGAACCAGCCAGGTACGGTCACCTTGCCCGGCGCGCGGCCGCAGCGCGTCGGGCTCTACCCCAGACCGGTAAGGAAAAGACGGTGGCGGAGATAGAGATGTTACGGGGGTCGGCCAACACTTTGCGGCGGGGAAGCCGGCCCTCGTATTCACCGAGTTGTCTTGAGCGGGCCGCTGCAAGAGCCTGGCATCGCGCTGCGGCTTCGCGTTACCGCCGAGAGATCGCGCCGGGGCTCCCTGCGCCGACCGGCCTACGTCGAGGCGAGGCGAGCTGCGACGACAGCGTCGCCCGCAGCCTGACCGGCCGAGTGGCCCGTTGCCGCCGCGAGGAAGTCCTCGCGCTCCAGCGCATACAGCTCCACGGGGCTGAGCGCAGTCACAGTCGCCGTCCGCGGAATGCCTCTGAGCAGCGCGATCTCGCCGAAATAGTCACCTGGGCCGCGGACGATCTCACGGCGGCCGCCCTTGATCACCTCGAGCTCGCCGCTGACGACGATGTAGAAGCGGTCGCCCGCATTGCCTTCCTTGATTACAGGCTCGCCGGCGGCGAAGGAGAGTGGGATCAGCCTCGCCGCCAGCTGTTCCTTCACCGCTATCGGAAGGGGCGAGAACATCGGGACCGTGTCGAGGAACGTAAGCTCAACCTCGGGCAGGACGGCGCCAGCATCGACCGCGCGGAGACGGAACCAGGCTGCGAGTGTCAGGAGCGGGAGAACCGCGCCTACGATGACCAGTGCAGGCCTGGCTCCGAGACCTTCCACGAGCGCCGAGGCCACGAGCGACCGACCGCGACGCCCGCCCCCGCGAGCCCCCAGAACGCGCCGAGGACCCGCGCAAGAACCCGATCGGGGACGAGCCGCTGCAGGAGTGTGAAGCCCGCCACGTCCTCGATGCTGTTCGCGACACCGATGACACCCAAGAGCAGGAGTGCGACCGCCTCGTTCGGCCACGCGGCGATGAGTGCGATCGGAAGTCCCCAGAGCAGAAGCGCGACTCCGAAGGGCGCGGCGAGGCGGCGGCCGTTCATCGTGAACGCCGCCACGGCGCCGAGCAGCCCGCCAACGCCGAGTGCAGCGGTGAGGTAGCCCACATACGCAGTGTCGGCTTCGAGGACTTGGAAAACGGCCACGACGACGAGGACGTTCAGGCAGCCCCGGACGAACGTCTGCGCGAGCATCAGCCCTGCGATCAGGCGTGCGTGGGTCTCCCGCGCGAGAATCGAGAAGCCGCGAAAGAGATCGCGGCCGAGGTGGAGCTGCTCCGCGGCGGCGTAGATGCGACCTTCGACACGGGTTCGCGCGAGCAGCAGCGCGGCTCCGAGGAGACATCCGGCTGCGGCCGTGAAGGCCGCTCCGACGTCGCCGATCGCAATGAGCAGGCCGGCCAGGAGCGGGCCCGCAAGCGTCCCGAGCCCCTCGATCATCGAGGTGGCGCCGTTGCAGGAGACGAGTTCCTCGGGCGTTCTCGCGAGGGACGGTAAGAGTGCCTGGTGGGCCGGGCGATAGAGCGTCAGCGCGACGGCGGCGACGGCGGCGAGAGCGAAAACGACCGGGTCGGCGCCGGCAGCGAATGCGACCGCGGAGCCACCTAGTGCAACCGTGCCCACGAGCGCTACGGCTACGAGAAACCGTTCACGCCGGAATCGGTCGCAGAGGAACGCCGTGAAGGGCGCAATCGCTGCGGCGGGAAGCATCCGGACGAACCCGACGACACCCACGGCCACAGCCCCGCCTGTCTCGTACGCGAACACACCGAGCGCGACGAAGTGCAGCCACTCGCCCGTAATCGACGCGCCCCAGGCAAGCTCGACTCGGCGCAGATCCGGGTTCCGGAAGACCGCGGCGACAGTCGTGACGATTTCGAGCACGCGCCTCATACCGCGATCTAACGCCAGCAGCTGTGAGCGCGCAACTTTCCCGAACTACGAAGGGGAGACCAAAAAACCCCGCCAAGTGCTCTAGCGGTTCGGCGCACCCACTCCGCAGAGGCCCGGCGTCGCACACGCCGAGTGGCCCGTGACCGTGACCTTCCGGTTGCAGCCCGCGGTCCCGGAGAGCGTGAACCTCACCCAGGCCATGTTGTTCGTGTAGTCGGACTCCACAACGCACGCACATGGTTGGCGGTGCTCACGATGTAGTAGTCGCTCGCGTTCGGAACGCCGGTCAGGTTCAGCTCCTGGCCGTCGAGCGACTGGTGGTACTGGTCGACCCAGCCCGGTGCGATGCCCTGGTAGCTCGTCTCGCAGTCGAAGAAGATTCGCTCGCCGGCGGGCGAGTTGCCCTCGAGCTTGTACCAGTCGATCAGGCAGAAGGTCGTCTTGATCGAGTTGCCGCCCACGACCGGCCCGGTCGGGCCTCCCTTGCGCACCTCGAACAGGGCGACGTTGTCGAAGTGCCAGTGATTGCGGGCTGGGTGGAAGTCAAAGGTGCCGGCAGGGCGCTCGGAGACGACGGCAAGCGGATCGGCAAACGAACGATTTGCGACCTGCCGATACGCCTTGGTACGCGTCGGCACGACAGCCGCTCGTTTGCAGGAGTTTCCGGTACTGGCCGAGACGCGACCGCACAGGCCGTCACCGCTGCCTCCGCACTTGAAAACCGCTGGCCGTCGCAAGGCGGCCCGTGGGTTCAAATCCCACCCCCGCCGCTGAGGCTTCCCGCCCTAGAGCGCCAGCAGGTAGAGCACGAAGGCGAAGGCCGCCAGGAAGGCGATGAAGGCGGCGATCCGGATCACGAGCTTGTCCCGAGGCCTGACGATCCGGACGACCACGACCTCTTCGGCTCCGAGCGAAATGCGGTCGAGGTTCCGGGAGCGCGGCGGGATCGTCAGATCGACCGCCCGCTCGGCATGCACCTCTCCGACACCCTTGCAGTCCTGGCAGTCCTCCAGCGCGACGAATCGGGCCGCCTCCAGATGCGAAACGACCTTGCGGTGACCGCTGCCCTCACAGGCGGCGCAAGTGCTGGCAAAGCCGAGGTCCAAGCGTCGCGTCGCCCCCAGATGCGCTTCGTAGGCATCCAACTCGACCTCCGCCACGACGTTCGACGGCTCCTTCGCGGTTCGCCTGCCCGCGGCTGCGGCGAGGACGCTCTCGATGTCCTCGAGGAAGGCGCGGGGGTCTCTGGCGTAGGTTCGAGCCATGCCCCGCCGCGGCGAGAATCCCCGTCCGCGCCCGCGGAAGCCGAGCCGGTCGTAGAGGCGCCGAGAACCTTCGTCGGCCAGCACGGCGTAGGCCTCGGAGACCTCCTGGAAGCGGCTTTCCGACTCTGGATCCGACGAGACGTCGGGATGATGCTCCCGCGCGAGCGCGCGGAATGCCTGCTTGATGGCCTCCTCGCTCGCGTCGGGATCGACGCCGAGCGTGTGGTAATAGTCGGGAGCCATGCGCAAATTGTTCCGCAAGACGGGAGCGAGCGAAACCAGGAGGTCGCCTCACGCGTTACGCCTGGAGATGCGGCGGCGCTCTATTCCTGGACCGGAGGGGGAGCTTTCGTCCGGCGTCCTCCCGCCTACCGGGCCGAAGAAACCGTCCTCGGGTGCGTTCCTCGGAAACGAGGACGGTGGCGCGGCAATCGGCGCGGCAGGGACCCCTGAGGGCGGCGTAGCCGGCGTCCAGGCCGCGATGTACGAGCGCCGCGCCTGCAGGTGAAGTTCTCACAGGCTGCGGCATCGAGGCGAGACCCCTATTCGGCGCTCTCGGGACGCTGGAGACCGCCGCTGAGGCGGTCTCCCCAGCAGTGCTCTTTGCCCTGGCGAGTCTGGCCGTGCTCCTGCTTGGGTCACCGGGGCACGATCGCGCTGGCAGGCGTCGGCGTCCTCCTGGCCGCCCTCGCCAGCTTCGCCCTGCTCTAAGCAGCAAACCGCAACAGGCAGCGCGAACCGCAGGGCCGATCGCTGCGAACACACGTCTGCGGAAAACAACAAATGCGTGTAGGTTCCGCGCGCGAACCCCCTGACAGGAGGATCCATGAACGATCCAGCCGCGAGAGACGCCGTCCGTGGCGCGCGAACGTTGGCACAGACGCTGGCGCTGCTTTTCGGCATCGCCTTCCTCGGTGCCGGCGTCCTCGGCTTCATCCCAGGCATCACGACCAACCTCGGCGACATCAAGTTCGCCGGAAACGACTCGCCCGCCGAGCTCCTCGGGCTGATCCAGGTGAGCATCCTGCACAACATCGTGCACCTGCTCTTCGGCATCGCGGGCATCGCGATGGCACGAACCTGGGAGAGCGCCCGGACCTACCTGCTCGGCTCGGGGATCATCTATGTGGTCCTGGTGCTCTACGGGATCCTGACCTCGAACGACAGCGACGCGAACTTCGTCCCGATCAACCGCGCCGGCGACCTGCTGCACGTCGGTCTCGCGGCGGGACTCCTCGCCTCGTGGTTCGTCAGCAAGGGCGGCGAGGAAGCCGCGAAGGAGAGCCGCGACCGCTCAATGGGCTCGAGCGGCTCAACGGGTTCGAGCGGCCCACCACCGAGCTCGAGCGGCCCACCGAGCACGACGGCCTAGGTCGTAGCGCCACGCCCGTCCTACTCTGAGTCCGTGAGCTCGGACCGGCCGGTCCTCGAACATCTGGAGCCGACCCTGCTGGCCTCCGAGGCCGACGAGGCAGAGGCAGTGATCGCCTTCCTCGCACTCGAGCGCCTGACGTTTTCGGCCGAGCAGCTCGGAGCCGCGATTCGGCGCGCGCTGCTCGTGCTCGCCGCCGGCGGAAGCCTGCGCCGGGAGCTCTCTCTCGACGACCCCGCCGTCACAGGGCTCGCGGCTGACCTCGACGGCCCCGACCGGAGAGCCGAGCTGACGGAAGCGCTCGAGGGTCTCCTAGTCCACGCGACCGGACTCTCGGGCGCCGAACGGGCCCTCAGGAGCCTCCTCCGAGACCCGGACCGGGCCTGGCGGACACTTGCGGCCGCGATCCTCGCCGACGAGCTCAGCGGCGACGTGGAATCCCTCGCTCGGGACTAAGCTTCCGGAGTCGGATGCCGATGGACGGAGGGTCCTGCGGTCTCCTGTGAGGAGGGGGCTTGCTTCGCTCGGTTGCGCTCACTTTCACGGTCCTCGCCACTCTCGCGTTCGCGGCGCCCGTCCAGGCGTCCCAGCTCCTCGACCGGAACGCCACGAACGTCAGGCTCAAGGTCTCTCGCGACGGCAAGGCGATGGTGTCGTACCGGGCGCACGGGCGATCCTGGGACGTGCTCGCCTGGGGTGCCGTGAACGCGCTCCACCCCAACAAGGTGCGCAAGCAGGTGCAGTTCCGGCTCGACCGGGCCGGCGGCTGGGGCACGTTCGGGAAGAAGCTCGAGTTCGCCAATGCGTGCCGGCCGTACGACGGGCCCGAGCTCGTCCACGTGGTAACAGCCTGCAAGGCGCCGGACGGCTCCTACTGGGCGCTTCAGCGCTGGCAGCGCGTTCTCCCGAACCTCGGTTTCCTCCCCTGGTTGCCCGAGCAACGGGCGTGGGCGCTCCACCTCTCGCACTGGACCGGCGAGCCGGCGGTACTCGAGGCGTACACCGACTGGTCCTGGGGCGGCCGCTTCCACCACCTCTTCGGGCGGATGACCTACCTGGGCCGGCCGGTACACGGATACAAGACGAACCGATTCGGTGCGAGGCTCGACAAGTACGGACGCCTCCTCTACCTCGACACCTTCGGGTCGAAGCACGGCCCCGGCTGGCGCCGTGAGAACTCCTTCGTCACGCACGTCGGGACGGGGGCCTTCTGTTACACGTTCCGCGCCCGCAACCCGCTCGAGTCAGGCTACGCGCATCCTCGCGGCTACAAGGGCGGCTTGCGCGGGCCGGGGAACGGCAAGGCCTACCGCCTGACGGTCGAAGGCCCCGGGGTCACGCCCGACATCAAGTGGGAGGAGAAGGGTCTCGAAGACTTCGACGCGAGGAACGGGGAGCACGTCGCGCGCGAGAAGGACATGAACGAGACGCTCGACTCGATGAACGACCGGCTCTGCGGCCACCACTGAGGGAAACGGCGCTGACGCGGCGCCGGTGCTGCCAGAAAGATTGACTCCTATGATCGGGACGTGGTCTCCGAGCAACTGCGGGATGTCATGCGGAACTTCCCGGCAGGTGTCTCGGTCGTCACCGTCGACGGCGACGGCGAGCGCGTCGGACTGACCCTCGCGACCCTCGTCTCCCTCTCGCTCGACCCGCCCCTGGTCGGCTTCGCCATCAGGCGGGACGCAGCTCTCCACGAGTTGTTGCGGCGGGCCGGACGGTTCGGGATCAGCCTGCTGGCGGCCGGGCAGGACTCCCTGGCGCAGCATTTCGCCCGCGGAGTGCCGCCGATCGGTCTCTGGCAGGGGATCGAGCTCCTCGACGAGAGCGGTCCTCCGCTGATCGCCGGGGCCGTCGGCTGGCTCAGAGGCAACGTACTCGCCGAGCACAGCGCCGGCACGCACACGTTCTTCGTCGGCGAGGTCCTGAGCGCTGACCGCGGCCAGGCCGAACGCGCGCTCCTCTACCTGCGCCAGGGCTACGGCCCGGCGTGATCGACGCCGTCATCTTCGACCTGGACGGTGTCCTCATCGACACCGAGCAGGTCTGGGACGAGGTGCGGGAGAACTTCGTGCGCGAGCGTGGAGGCCTCTGGCACGACCGGGCGCAGGCGGACATGATGGGCATGAGCTCGACCGAGTGGTCGCGCTACCTCCACGACGAGCTCGGCCTCACCGAGCCGCCCGAAGAGCTGAACCGCCTCGTGGTCGAAGAGATGCAGAGGCGCTATCGGGCCGGGCTTCCGGTCGCCGACGGCGCCGTGGAGGCCGTGCAGCGCCTGGCGGAACACTGGCCGCTCGGCCTTGCCTCCTCCTCGAACCGTCCTCTGATCGACCTTGCGCTGGAGGAGATGGGCGTGAGCGACCTCTTTCGGGCGACCGTCTCGTCCGAGGAGGTCGATCGCGGCAAGCCCGCGCCCGACGTCTACCTGGAGGCGGCCCGTCGTCTGGACGTGCCGCCTGAGCGCGCCGCGGCCGTGGAGGACTCGGCCAACGGCATCCGGTCAGCGAAAGCCGCTGGGATGCGGGTGATCGCAATTCTCAATCTCCACTTCCCGCCGGACGACGAGTCGATCGAGCTGGCAGACGTCCGGCTCGAGAGCCTCGCGAAGCTCAGGTCAAAGGCCGTCGCCGGATCAGGGTCATCCCGTCCCGGACGGTGAGCATGAGGCACTCGACCCGATCGTCGGCCGCGACATGGTCGTTGAAGCGCTTGATCGCCTCCGTGCTCTCCTCCCCGTCCTCCTCGAGGACGCGCCCGGACCAGAGGACGTTGTCCGCAACGATGAAGCCGTCGTCGGCGAGCTTCGGGAGAACGGCCTCGTAGTACTCGATGTAGCTCTCCTTGTCGCCGTCGATGAAGACGAGGTCGAACGGGCCGTCGAGCTCCGCGAGGGTTTTGATCGCGGGCCGGACTCGGTAGTCGATCCGGTCTGCGACACCGGCCTCTTCGGCGTAGCGCCGCGCAATCGCGGTCGTCTCCGCGTCAATGTCGCAGGTGACGATCCGCCCGCCCTCGGAAAGCGCGAGAGCCATCGAGATCGAGGAGTACCCCGTGAACGTGCCGATCTCGAGGATGTGTTTCGCCTGCGAGATGCGGACTAGCCAGGCGAGGAACTGGCCCTCGAGCGGCCCGACCATCATCTGCGGCGCCGTCGTGGACGACCGGGTCTCCTCCTCGAGCCGCTCGAACAGCTCGGGCATCGGGGTCGTGTGCGCCTCCGCGTAGCCCTCGACGGCCTCCTCGAGGATGTAGCTCACTCGACCCGCCCGATCAGCACGCACGCATTGTGGCCGCCGAGGCCCATCGCGTTCGAGAGAACGACTTCGACCTCCGCGTCCCGGGCCTCGTTGGGGACGTAGTCGAGGTCGCAGGCTGGATCGGGGTTCTCGTAGTTGATCGTCGGCGGCAGCTTGCCGTGGTAGACCGCGAGCGCCGCCAGTTGCGCCTCGATCGCCCCGGCGGCCCCGAAGCAGTGGCCCATCACGGACTTCGTGGAGGAGACGGCGAGCCTGTGGGCATGGTCGCCGAAGACGTCCTTGATCGCCTTGGTCTCGGCGGCGTCGCCGAGCGGTGTCGAGGTGCCGTGGGCGTTGATGTATCCCACCCTCTCGGGTTCGACGCCTGCCCGGTTGAGGGCGGATCGCATCATCTCGGCAACCCCCAACGCGTCAGGCTCCGGAGCCGCCATGTGGTACGCGTCGTTGGACGTCCCGTAGCCGAGCACCTCCGCATAGATCGTGGCGCCGCGGGCTCGCGCAGTGTTTAGCTCCTCGAGGACGAGCGCGCCTGCCCCCTCCCCCATCACGAAGCCGGCCCGAGTGGCGTCGAACGGTCGGGAGGCGCGGGGCGGGTCTTCCTCTTCGGCAGCGAGCCCCCGCATGGCGCAGAAGCCCGCGAGGATCAACGGGTGCATGCAGGCCTCCGTGCCGCCGGCGAGCATCGCGTCGGCGTCGCCGCGCCGGATGATCTCGGCGCCCTCGCCCACCGCGTGCGATCCGGTCGCGCACGCGGAGACGGGCGCGTAGTTCACCCCGCGAAGCCCGAGCGAGATCGCGAGCTGGCCGGAGGCGGAATCGACGAGGATGTTCGGGAGGAAGTGCGGCGAGACGCGGTCGGGGCCGCGCTCCTGGAGGATCTCGTGCTGGCGCATGAGTCCGAGGACTCCGCCGAGCGCCGATCCGAACACGATGCCGGTTCGTTCCGACTCGTAGTGCGAGTCGAGGCCGGCGTCGTCGACGGCCTGCTTGCCGGCTGCGAGGGCGAAGAGCACGTTGCGGTCGAGCCGCCGAGCGTCCTTCGACGAGACGATGTGGGGCGTCTCGAAGTCCGTGACCTCGGCGGCGATCCGAACGGGAAACGCGCTCGCGTCGAAGGACTTGATGAAGTCGATGCCGCTCTCGCCGGCGAGCGCGGCCCTCCACGTCGACTCGGTGTCGTGGCCGATGGGGCTGACCGTCCCCATCCCCGTGATGACGACTCGGCGCATCAAATGAGCTTAGATGGGCCCGACTCTCCTAGATCTCGACGGGACGCATGCGGAAGCGGCCGAGCTCACGACCGCGGTACACCGCCCGCCCCCGGTATCCGGTCCCCTCGGGCTCGAGCTGGTCGACGAGGCCCCAGAGTGGAGCCCGGTAGCGGAGGGTCAGCCCCTCCACCGTGAACGGCACGCCGAGCGGGCCGACCTTCGTCTCGCCGACCGAGCCCGAGATGCGCTTGCGGACGCCGACCATGGGCGGCAAGAGGCCGCTGACGCGTTCCACGCTCCAGCTGCCGTCGAGCTGAGCCACGGCGATCAGCCTTCCCGCGAAGCGACGGCCGAAACGCGGAGGGCCGGCAGACGCCGGCCCTCCGCTCACTGCTTTCCGACCCTCGTTATCTCTTCGCCTTCTTGCAGGCCCCCAGCTTGCCCTTGTGCTTCCTGTGCGTCTTCAGCTGCTTTGGGGTGACTTTCATCGTCTTGGTCCTGAT
>Ga0136620_10001356_pt1 | contig 11597 bp, 13 predicted proteins | sample AntDrymUQ4162106_2_FD_104806 | JGI IMG/M metagenome (GOLD analysis project Ga0136620, IMG submission 104806) | Polar desert sand microbial communities from Dry Valleys, Antarctica - metaG UQ416 (21.06) | ecosystem: Environmental > Terrestrial > Soil > Desert | place: Antarctica: Dry Valley... | reverse complement strand
TGGCGAACAGCCGATCCCAAGAAGACCTCCGCTCCGCTTCGCCTTCGGGCATCCCTCTCTCCTCTCGCTGGAAACCTTTCCTGCCTCTATTTTAGCCTCTCTCGGGGTTTTCAATTACGTGGATTTCTCACAGAGGGGTCGTCAGCCCCATCTCGACGGCGCGGGCGGCGGCGTGGGTACGGTCGGAGACTCCGAGCTTGGCGTAGATGTGTTGCGCGTGGAGCTTGGCCGTGCCGACGCTGAACTCGAATTTACGGGCGATCTGGGGGTTCGTATAACCTAGGGCCATGAGCCGAAGCACTTCGGCCTCCCGTGGCGTCAGGGACCGGAGACGCCCTTCGGAGAGCCTGCGCCGGATGAACGTCGCGGGCATATTCAATCAGCGATGGGTCGCGCATCGCCGCGTCTCCGGCCGGCGTTGGAGATCCATCTTGCCTGGTTGCTCCTGATCTTCCATGCGGTTACCATTCGGCAAGGGAAAGCATGGTATTGGGTCCGCTTCTCGGACTCGGGGAAAGGAGGAGCATGATCGAAGCATCGAATCGCGCTGACGCCGGGGAGCCTTCGTCCGAAGTATCCGAAGTCGTCCTCGACGCGCTGCGCACGGTCTACGATCCCTGTTGCAAGGAAAAAGAGATATCCGTCGTGGACATGGGTTTGATCGAGTCCGTCGAGCTTGACGGCGAGGGGGCGAAGGTCGAGTTGGTGTTGACCTCCGGCTGGTGCCCGTTCGCGGTGGACCTGTTGAGCATGATCCAGGACAAGGTCGAGTCGCTGCCGGAGGTGGAGGGCGCGAGGGTCGAGATAGTCTGGGATAAGGTCTGGAGTCCGGATCGGCTCTCCGAGCCGGCCCGCGAGAAGCTGCGGTGGTTGCCGCCGCCCGCAGCGGTGGCGGATCGGGAAGCCTTTATCCGCGAGGCGAGGGAGAGAGCGTTGGCGAGCAGGCAGAGACGCGCCGAAGGCGCGCGGGAGGTGACGAGATGATCCGTGATGCGTTCGTTTTCGACGGGGTTGCGCACCCCTTCAACTTCAGCCCGGAGAACACCTTCGGCAAGGCCGGACAGATGTTCAGCGACCACCTGTTCGGTTTCAATCAGGCGCTCACCCCGCCGGATCTAACCCCCTGGACGCCCGAGCAGTGGAAGCGCGATTGGTCGGTCGAGGACATCGCATCGCTCATCGCCGATTCCGACGTGGACCTGTGCGTCTCCATGCCGCTGCCGCTAACGGACATGTTCGCGGACGGGCTCTCCTCGTGGGAGAAGTGCGCGGAGCTTGCGCAACGCTACCCGGATAAATTCGTCTTCTGGGGGACCGTGAACCCGCTGGAGGGTCGGAAGGCGCTCGACCTGATGGAGGTTCAGGTCAAGGAGTACGGGGCGAAGGCGTTCAAGTTCTACAACACCCGCTACGACTACGGCGAGCAGGTCGCGTGGCGGATGGACGACCCCAAGATCGCCTTCCCCATATTCGAGAAGATGCTCGAGCTGGACATCAACCTCGCCGGTGTACACAAAGGGATCCCGCTCGGCCCGCAGCACATCGAGCACCTGCAGACCTGGGACATGGATGGTTGCGCCGAGCACTTCCCGGACATCAACTTCGTCATCTTCCACGTCGGGATGCCCTTTCTGGACGAGGTGCTCTACCAGCTAATCCGCTGGCCCAACCTCTACGCTTCTATCGCCGCGACGATCAACCTCATAGACCGCGCTCCCATGCAGTTCGCCGAGATCCTCGGCAAGCTCCTGTTCTGGGCCGGCGAAGACAAGATCGTCTGGGGCTCCGAGACGCCGGTGTTTACCCCGCAATGGGCGATAGAGAAGTTCATGGATTTCGAGATCCCCGAGATGATGCACACGGGCTACGGCGTCCCTCCGTTCACCGAGGAAGCGAAGCGCAAGATCCTGGGCACCAACCTCCTGCGCCTGCACGGCATGGAGCAACCCGCGATAGCGCCAAGCTAACCGCGAGACCGTAACGCAAGGCGTGCGCAGGTCCATTCGAGAGGTCAAGATGGACCTGCGCACAATGATGATCGCATTATCCCAGCCTACGCCGTCGCCAAGTGACGAACGAGTCCAATTTGTCTACTATTCCGTTCTTGTGGATGATCGGTTTCTGTATGCCTTCGTCTTCTTTACCAACTGGTCTGCGAGTAGTTCTTTATATATCTCTGATTCGCAAGGTACCAGAGCCAGCTTCCCATCCTTGTTGCGATGGATACCCCAGCCAAAATTTTTGACGAGCGCCAATTTTTTGATGTTGTAGCTTTCTATCCTGAGGTCGGGGCGCTTGCGTCGAATAACATGAACTTCATGGTAGAATTCTGGTTCGCTGAATACGTATGGGTTTTCTGCCAAGACCTCATAGGAAACTCGGGCTATCGTCTTCCCAGTACCGCCATACGGTGGTTCCTCGCTTCTTATAACGTGGGAGTCGGCGGCTATTTCGATCAACTCTTCTCGCGCTGAAGTGGAAACCCTTGTGCCAACTTGCTTTTTCTCATTCTGATTGCCAGATGGTCTCACACCATGTGTAGTGGAAAGCTCGTCGTCTGCTTCTGAGCCTACGGCCTGATAGGTTAGTTCTGGATCGCATTCAAACGGCATCGCAATCTCAGTAAGGACAGATACGGCCCTCCTCAGTGGGATAGCGAAGAACTCCCGATCATTCCTTGCCCTGGCATGCGCGAGCCTCTGGTGTACGAGCCTTTCAACCTCGCCACAATTACTCACAAACACATCCCACGCAACACCGTATGGTGCGGGTATGCCGGTGCCCGACGAGAGCTCTCTGGCACGAACCTCTGGGTCTTTAGTTGTCTTGCCTATCTTCACGTAGCTGGGGAAAGTGGGATTTATCAGTATGCAAACGTATCCTGTCTTGCCGAGTGTCTCTCTTTTCACGTCGTACTGCTCTCCCTGTTATGAGCTATATAAATCTGGCACCGACAGTAAGCTCGGATCAACCAAGCCCACGAACTAGGCCAGTGCGGAAAGCTTCGCTACGAGCGCCGGGTCGCGCATCGCCGCCTCTCCGACGAGGACTGCATCTGCCCCGGCATCTCGCAGGCGACGAGCGTCTTCGGGTGAGGTGACACCGCTCTCGGCGACGAGGACGGTCCCGGCGAGCCGGGGAGCTAGCTTCTCGAAGGTCCCGAGGTCCACGGTGAAGTCGCGGAGGTCGCGGTTGTTGATGCCGATAACCGTCGCGCCGGACTCCAGCGCAAGCTCCGCTTCCCGCTCGTCGTGGACTTCCACCAGCGGCGTGAGGCTGACTTCGACGGAGAGGGAGACGTAGCGGGCGAGAGAATCGGCGTCGAAGAGGGCGGCTATGAGCAGCACGGCGTCGGCGCGGGTCGCGGCTTCGAGGACCTGTACTTCGTCCACGGTGAAGTCCTTGCGGATGACGGGGAGCGCGGTGGCTTCGCGGGCGGCGTCGAGGTCTTCGAGGGAACCTTTGAAGCGGTCTGGCTCGGTGAGGATGGAGAGACAGTTCGCTCCTTCCCGCTCGTAGCTGGCGGCCCAGGGACCGGGGTCTATCTCCCGGATAAAGCCGGCTGAGGGCGAGGCGCGTTTTATCTCGGAGATCACGGACAGGCCCGGAGCCGCGAGCGCGCCCGCGAAGTCCCGCTTCTCGAAGAGCATGGCCTGTTCGTACAGATCGTCGAGGTTGGCGCGTTCCTTCAACTCCTCGGCGCGGTGAAGAGCGGCGGCGGCGAGTTCGTCGAGGACGGTCATGCTTTGGATGGTAAATGGTGAGCCCGAAGGGACGCTATTCGGTGGGTGAGGTCGGGATCCATCACAACTCCCATCATGCCTGCCCCGAGAGATGACGGGTGGTCCTGACGAAGTCTTCTAGGGCCCGGCGGGCGGCGCCGGTGTCCACTGATTCTTCGGCTAGGCGGACACCCTCCTCCAAGCTCTTCGCTTTGCTGGAAACATAGATAGCGGCGCCTGCGTTTGCGAGGATCACGTCGCAGGCGGCGCCCCGCTGCTCGCCGGAGAGCACGCCGCGCAGGATGTGGGCGTTCAGGTGGGCGTCGCCTCCGAGAAGGCCGTCGGGGGCGTGGCGGGAGAGGCCGATGGTTTCAGGTGAGGTCTCGTACTCGCTTATCTCTCCGTTTTCGACTTCGGCGATGAGGGTTTTGTCAGTCACCGTGATCTCATCCATCCCATCCATCCCATGCACGACGAGCGCCCTCTCCGCACCTAAAGAGGCAAGAGCCTCGGCGACGGGACGCACGTAGTCAGGGCCGAAGACCCCGACGACTTGCCGCTTCGCGCCTGCGGGGTTGGTGAGAGGGCCGAGCAGGTTGAAGATGGTGCGGAAGGGCAACTCGGCCCGCACCGGGGCGACGTGGCGCATCGCCGGATGATGGGTGCGGGCGAACATGAACCCGATGCCGGTCTCGGCGATGCACAGGGAGACTTCTTTCGGGCCGAGTTCTATCTCCGCGCCGAGGGCTTCGAGTACGTCGGCGGAGCCTGCGCGACTGGTAGCGGCCCGGTTGCCGTGCTTGGCGATGACGACGCCCGCGCCCCGCGCCACGAACGCCGCCGCCGTCGAGATGTTTATGGTGCCCTTCGCGTCGCCGCCCGTGCCGCACGTATCCACCACGTCCGGCGGAGCCTCGACCTTCCCGGCGAAGCGGCGCATCGCGCGGGCGAAACCAACTATCTCCGGCACCGATTCACCACGGAGCCGCATGCCCGTTAACAGGGCCGCCGTCGCCGCTGCTGGGACCGTGCCCTCCATGATGGTCTCCAGGGCGCGTTCGGCTTCGCCTTCGGAGAGGGTTTCACCGGCGGCTACCTTTCTCAGAGAATCCCGGATCATTGGCTCACGAATCCAGGAAATTCTTCAGGATGTCGTGTCCGTTCCTCGTCAGGACGCTCTCGGGATGGAACTGCACGCCCTCGACCGGCAAGGTCTTGTGACGGACGCCCATGATCGTGCCGTCCTGCGTTTTAGATGTGATCATCAGACACTCCGGCAAGGACTCAGGTTCGATCACGAGCGAATGATACCGGGTTGCCTCGAAGCCTTGATCCAGGCCCACGTAGATGCCTTCGCCGTCGTGGATGATCTTCGCCGTCTTGCCGTGGACGGGCTCGCCGCGCACAACTTCCGCCCCGAATGCCTGTCCTATCGCCTGATGCCCGAGGCAGACGCCGAGTACGGCGACGTGCTCGGAGGCTTTCGAGATCAGATCCACCGAGATCCCGGCCTCGTTCGGCGTGCATGGACCGGGCGAGACGACTATCCTGTGGGGATGGAGCGCAAGGATCTCATCCGCCGAAACCTCGTCGTTGCGGCGGACGATGACCTCGGCCCCAAGCTCCCCCAGATACTGCACGAGGTTGTACGTAAAGGAGTCGTAGTTGTCTAAAACGAGAACCCGCATAACGCGCAAGATTCTAGCCGATAACCGTCCCCCGAACAGGAGGAATATCCCATGACCCTGCTCCTGACCGAGTCTGACGTGGAGAACCTGCTCGACATGCCCTCCGCGCTCGAAGCCGTGGAGTCCGTGCTGCGCCAGCACGCCGAAGGCAAGGCATCCAACCACGCCCGCCGCCGCGTGTCCCTGCCAGGAAGCGGCCTGAACGTCATGTTCGCGGGCGCGCCTGAGTTCAATGCCCTCGGCCTCAAGGCGTATACCATCGCCCGTGGCGGCGCCCGGTTCTACACCATGCTCTTCGACGCCGAGGGCGGGGAGTTGCTCGCCATCCTCCAGTCCGACCGGCTCGGCCAGATCCGCACCGGCGCAGCGACCGGCATCGGGACGAAGCATCTCGCTCGCGAGGACGCCACGACCCTCGGCCTCTACGGCACGGGCTGGCAGGCGGAGAGCCAGCTAGAAGCGGTAGCCGCCGTCCGTGACCTCGAACGAGTAGTCGTCCATAGCCGCTCGGAGGAGAACCGAAAGGCGTTCGCGGATAAGATGGGCGAGCGGATCGGCATGGAGATAGAGACCACCCATGCCCCCGACGAACCCGCCGCCCAGGATATCGTGGTAACCATGACCTCCTCGCGGGAGCCGGTGCTGCACGGGGAGTGGCTGCGGCCTGGGACGCACGTCAATGCAGCGGGGAGCAACTCCCTGCTCAAGAGCGAGATAGACCGCGACGTAGTGAAACGGGCCAGCTTCGTGTGCGTGGATTCGCGGGAGGAGATCGGGCTGGAAGCCGGAGACCTGATGCCGTCCCTCGAAACCGGCGTTATCCTCCTCGAAGCCGTCTACGAACTCGGCCAGATAATAGCGGGCCACATGCAAGGCCGCCGCAGCCCTGAAGACATAACCCTCTTCGCCAGCCAGGGTCTCGCCCTCGAAGACATGGCCGTGGCCCGCCTCGTCTACGATAGAGCCGTCGAGCGGGACATGGGAAGAGAGATAGATTTTTGAGCTTGTCAGCACTTCAGCTCGTCAGCTTCCTGAAGCGTTTGCTGGCTGGCTGACCAGCGCGACCGAAGGGAGCAACGCTTTGACCGAACACTTCGAACGACCGCCCGCTATCGGTGGCGATTACCAACCACTCGGCGCGACGGAGTTGTCCGACCACGACGATCGGGCGGCGCGTTTCAGGTCCGGCTCGACGACCGTGGAAGTAACCGCGCTCGCGCCTGACCTGTTCCGGGTGGGGATGTTCCCTGCCGGACGCACCCCCCGCTATGACTCCGAGGCGATAGCGAAGGACGAATGGGATGCTGTCCCGGTGGAGATTCATGAGGAGGACGAAACCGTCACGCTTTCCACCGGTGCCTTCACCGCCCGCGTCTCCCTCGACCCACTGCGCGTCTCGTTCCTGGATGGCAATGGGCGGGAGTTCTGCGGGGACGACCCAGACCTCGGGATGGGACCGGTCGTGACGCAAGGGGCCAACGTTTTCTCCCAGCCGCTCGGAAGCCCGGTCAAACTGTACAAACGGCGCGAACGGGGCGAACGGTATTTCGGTGGCGGCGAGCGCACCAGCGGCCTGGAGAAGACGGGCTCGTCCCAGATCTTCTGGAACGTGGACCCCCCGGCGGGACACACCGCCTCGTTCAACAACCTCTACTCCTCCATCCCGTTCACCCTCTCCATCGTGGACGGCAAAGCGCACGGGCTCTTCTTCGACAACACCCACCGCGCCGAGTTCGACCTTGCGAAAGACGACCCGGACCTGGCGTACCACGGGGCCGAGGGCGGCGATGTCGTGTACTACGTCTTCTGTGGACCAGCGCCGCGAGAGGTGCTTGACCGGTACACGCAGTTGACGGGACGCACGCCGATGCCGCCGATGTGGTCGCTCGGGAACCAGCAGTGCCGGTGGAGTTACGAGACCGAGAAGGAGGTGCGAGAGGTCGCGCGGGGGTTTAGGGAACGGGACATTCCGTGCGATGTGATCTACCTTGACATCGACTACATGGACGGTTTCCGCGTCTTCACCTGGAACAACGAACGATTCCCCGACCCCGAGAAACTCATCTCCGACCTGCGCCAAGACGGCTTCCGCGTAGTGACCATCGTTGACCCCGGCGTGAAGGCGGACGAGGACTATTACGTGTATAGAGAGGGGCGGGACAAGGATCTGTACTGCAAGACGAACACGGGCGAGGAGTTCCGCAACGCGGTCTGGCCCGGCGTCTGTGCCTTCCCCGACTTCACCAACCCCGAGACCCGCGAATGGTGGGGCGAGAAGCAACGAATCTTGACGGACGCGGGCGTCTCCGGCGTGTGGTGCGACATGAACGAGCCCTCGCTCTTCATCCCCAAGCAGTCCACCATGCCATCGGATGTAGTGCATCCTGGCGGTGGAGAGACGAAACTCCACGGTCAGATCCACAACACCTACGGTTCCCTGATGGCCCGCTCCGCCCGCGAAGGACTTTTGAAACTGAAGCCAGACGAGCGGCCCTTTGTCATCACTCGTTCGGGCTATGCCGGGTTACAACGTCACGCGATGCAGTGGACGGGGGACAACTCCTCGTGGTGGGAGCACATCTGGATGAGCATGCCCCAGCTCCAGAACCTCGGCCTCTCCGGTGTCGCCTGGGCCGGGGTAGATATTGGGGGTTTCTTCGGCGACTGCAACGGCGAACTCCTCGCCCGCTTCACCGAGTTCGGGGTCTTCCAGCCGTTTTGCCGCAACCACTCCGCGAAAGGCACGGCCCGCCAGGAACCCTGGGCATTCGGGGAGCCGTGGGAGTCAGTGTGCCGCAAGATGATAAAGTTCAGGCAACGCCTCCTCCCCTACCTCTATACGCTCTTCGAAGAATGCCACCGCACCGGAGCCCCGATCCTACGCCCTCTCCTCTTCGAGTACCCGGAGGACGAGACGACGTACACGGCGGACGACGAGTTCCTCTTCGGCCACGCCATGCTCGTCGCCCCGATCACCCGCCCCGGCATCGAACACCGTCACGTCTACCTCCCCCAAGGGACCTGGTTCCATCTCTGGAGCGGCGAACGCTTCGACGGCCTATCCCACATCCTCGCCCACGCGCCTTTGGGCGAACCACCCATCTACGTTCGGACAAACACCGCCGTCCCGATGGGGCCGGAGATGAACCACGTCGGCGAGCAGGCGACCGATCCCCTGACGCTGCTCATGTATCCGGTCGAGGGCTACGGTGAATCCACGTTCTACGAGGACGCTGGTGATGGCTTCGGGTACGAGAATGGTGAATATGCCCGTCGCGCCATCTCGTGCGAGGAGTCGGGCGGGCGCGTCACGGTTCGCCTCGGTGAGCAGGAGGGCTCCTTCGTCCCGGAGCGGCGGGAGGTCCGGCTGGAGCTTCGGGGTTTCGGCTTGGTTCCGGAGTCTGCTTCGGTGAACGGCGAGGCTGTGGAGGCGCATTACGACGAGGATGGCGGGGCCGTGGCCGTCATCCTGGAGGAGACTGGAGATCCATCGACAATCGAGGTTCGGCGGTAGGGTCAGGCGTTGCGCTCGACCAGGGAACGGAGTTCTGGATCGGTGAAGTCCGTTGCCGTCGTGAACGCGCCAGCTTTGCGGAGCTTCTCCGGCTTCTGGGTGGAGGTGATGCCGACGGTCGGAATGCCAGCCCCGACGGCTGAGGCGATGCCGGAGATCGAATCCTCGAAGGCGAGGGCTTCGCCGGGCTCGATGTTCAACTTCTTCAGGGCGGCGCGGTAGGGCGCGGGGTCTGGCTTCACTGCGCCCACGTCGTCGGAGATCACGATAGCGTCGAAGTAGTCATCGAGTTTCAGGGCGAGCAGGATGGCTCCTGTGTTCTCCTTCGGGGCGTTGGTGACGAGGAAGATCTCAAACGCGAGCTTGCGGCCCAATTCCAGGAAATCCAGGAGTCCTGGCAGCGGTTCCAACTCCACCGTCCGCTCCCGGAAGGCGGTCTCCTTTGCCTCGAATATCTGGCGTCCTTCTTTATCCGATAGGCCGGGCAGGAGGTCTTTGACGATTTCGGAGTTGGCTCGACCGCTGATCCTCTCTCGGTAGAACTCTTCGTCCACTTCGATGCCGTGAGGACGCAATACGTCAACCCACGTTGGCAGATGCAGGGAGTCGGTCTCGGCGAGGGTTCCGTCGAGGTCGAATAGCAAGGCTTTCAGCATAAGGCCGCAGATTGTACTCCGCTACCAGCCCATCCACACGTTCACGGCGTCTGGTAGAGGAACATGTTGAGGGCGCGGGTGATGATGAGGAGTGCCCCGATGTACAGAAGGATCCAGTACCGCCCCCGCTCCCGGCCCCGACGCAACGGGCTCGTCTTCCATTCGGCCATGCCAAATAGCAGCGCGGGCACGCATAGCCCCCAAACCCAGGTGAGGACGAAGTACCTCGAATAATCCCCCTGCGCCGGCTCCAATACAGCCCACGCGAAAGCCCCCGTCACGAACGCCGCCAGCGACACCGAGATATTGAACAGGACTTTGTTCGAGGTACTGCGCCGACTCCAGGCGAGCCACTCCCGGAAGATCCCGGCCCGGCTGTTCGCGGTCTTCTCCACGCACCGGATGTTAGCAGGCCACAGGCGCGAGGCCGGTTAAAGTCTTCGCACGGTGAGCTATCAGCGCTCAGTCGTCAGCTATCAGCAAGGACAAAAACCTGACCCCCGAAAACCGACTGCCCGAAAGTGCGGGTCGTGGAAGGTCGCGCAAGGTTTGGAAAATCTTCCGCCACCTGCCATCAACCCCCGACGGAGATGACCCGGCCGCCGGTGATGCGCACGAGGTCTTCGGGCGAGGGGAAACACGGCGTGGGTGTGTCCGGCGGCGGCCCAGACTTCTTCCTCGCGCAGGCCATTGACGATTCCTTCTCATGAACATAAGCAACCGCGTGTCATTTACGCTCGAAGAACGTAATCAAATTGTTGTCCGGGTCCGTCACGCCGAAGTCTCGCGTGCCCCACGGCTCGTCGCTAAGCTGCCCGTTGGGGTGCACGATGCCCAGGGGGTGGAGGCTTCGATACAAACCATCCACGCCCTCGACTTCCACCTGACAACTTGCCGTGCCAGCGATGAACGACTCCGCGCCCGAAATCACCGGCGACGAGCCGCCACGCGTGCGCCAGCCCTCATCGGTGGCAGCCCATAGGTGAATCTGGACCGTATCGCGCCGGAAGATGGCGAAGCCGCTTTCTTGATGGCCCAACGTGAGCCCAAGTTTGTCGCGATAGAATTCCACGCTCCGCTCCATGTCCTTTACCGGTAGGGCCGGAATGGCGTGCAACATCCTCATACGTGAATCCCTTGCGTCCTCACTCACCTCACGCGCGGATCCCATCGTGCCTCCTTACACGTCGTCCTCGTTACATCTTCCTCAGTCTACGCGGGGGATCGTCGATTCCCAATCCTTGATTCGTCCTGCGGGTGAACAAAGATGCAGGGTCGGGAAAGGTGGTTCAGCCACCTCGCGTCTCGTGAAGGCCGCCACGATCACAGCTTGATCGGTGACCGTAGCGGTGGGGTCTTACTGTCATCGTAGCTCCAGCCGCGCACCCCAAAGAGTCCGCCGCCTCCCTCGCGCCGCGGGCGGTCTTCTCAAGCTCCACGATCCGCGCCTCGATACCCTTTGCCTCCCGAACCCTTCTGACGGTCGCCCTCTCTGCGTAACCCACGCGGTATCTTCCTCCCGCTGCTCGCTCGTCGTCGTGGCATTCTAACGCCGGGCGCGGGGTAGAATGGCCCGCGTGCGCCGGTTACTCGTTCTCACATGCGCGATAGTTCTTGTGGACACTATCTTCTATGGTGCGCTCGTGCCGCTCATTCCCAGACTGAGCGCGGAGTTCGGTCTCTCCAAGCCGGAGGTCGGCGTCCTCACGGGGGCGTTCGGGGCGGGGGTGCTCGCTGGCTCCGTGCCGGGCGGTTATCTGACGTTCCGAATTGGGGCCAAACCGACGGTCCTTTTGGGGCTTGGGATCTTCTCTCTCACTAGCCTGGTTTTCGGGTTCGCGGAGGGTCCGGTATCGCTCGTCGCGGCGCGTTTCGGGGAAGGGTTCGGAAGCGCGCTCTCTTGGGTGGCGGCTTTTACCTGGGTCGTGAACCGCGCCTCCGGGGAGCGACGGGGGGAGATGATCGGGACCCTCATCTCCGCCGCCGTGGTCGGAGCCCTGCTCGGCCCCGTGCTGGG
>Ga0136620_10001355_pt1 | contig 11602 bp, 14 predicted proteins | sample AntDrymUQ4162106_2_FD_104806 | JGI IMG/M metagenome (GOLD analysis project Ga0136620, IMG submission 104806) | Polar desert sand microbial communities from Dry Valleys, Antarctica - metaG UQ416 (21.06) | ecosystem: Environmental > Terrestrial > Soil > Desert | place: Antarctica: Dry Valley... | reverse complement strand
CCGCTTGACGAGATCTACCGCGATGGCCGTTTCACGCTGTACCGGCTACGTGAGTAGGCGAAAATGGAACGATTACGCCAACTGCCTCCTACCCTCGGGCGATGGGACGGGCGGCGGCGATCGAGCGGGCGGTCGCGCGGGCGGTCGCCCTGCGTCGTGTCGCCGCGGCGGTCGCCGATCCGGTGGAGGCGCGTCGGCTCGCCTGCGTCCAGCGTGAGCTCCGCCGCGAGATCGGCGTCTCGGTCCCGAAGACACGGGCAGCGTCGCTCCTCGGCGTGTCGGTGGCCGCGCTCGATCGCTGGATCGCCGCGGGCAGGCTCCCCACCGTCCGCCGGCCGGGAGCCGCGCGCGAGAAGATCGACGCCGACGCGGTCGTCGAGCTCGCGCTTCAGGTCGACCTGCTGCGCGAGGAAGGCGTGGAGCGAGGCGTGCTCGCGGCGGCCTTCGAGCGTCTGGCCGCAGAAGATAAGCCGAAGCGGCGGCCGCGACCGAACATGCCCGCGCGCGAGCTGCGCGCGGACTACCTGAGCTCGACGCCCCTCCAAAGGCTTGTGGTCGGGGCTGAGCTGAGCCGCACAGGCGCCATCCTTGCGGCCTACGGACGCCGGCGCGTCGAGGCGCAACAATGATCGAAGAGGATGAAGCTCCGCCGCGCTACCTCGAGCTTCTCCAGGTACTGACCAGGCACGGCGCGGAGTTCGTCGTCGTCGGCGGCTTGCGGTGATCTTGCACGGCTACGAGCGGATGACGACGAACATCGATGTCGTCCCTGAGGCGAGTCGCGAGAATCTCGGCCGTTTCCGGGCAGCTCTCGTCAAGCTCGACGCAGAGGCCGCAGAGCAGGTGTCGGTCGATGGCGGAGACAACTGGGTGCTGCGCACAAAGCTCGGCCGCATCGACGTGACGCAGTGGGTTGCAGGAGTCGAGAGCTACGCCGAGCTACGGGCCGTTGCGACTCACATCCCGCAGATCGGTGCCACCGTCTGGTTCGCCGGCTTCGACGACCTGATCGAGATGAAGCGGGCAGCCGGCCGCGACCAGGATCTGATGGACATCACCGCTCTGCGGATGGCGCACGGCCTCGAGGAGTAGGCCGAAGTACCATCGCGAGCGTGAAGTTGCTGCTCGTCACGCTCTACTTCCCGCCCACGGGCGGCGGCGGCGTTCAGCGGCCGCTCAAGTTCGCGCAGTACCTGCCGGCGCTCGGGATCGAGACCCACGTGCTCGCCCCGGACGACTCGAAGTGGATCCACTCCGACAGCGAGCTGCGCGTTCCCACCCAGGCGTGGGTGCACCGCGCCCGGTTCATCGGCCCGAAGGGGCGCAAGCCGGCCGAGGAGCTGCACGGAAAGGAGGGCGTCTCGCGCGCGCTCGTGTACGCCCGACTCGCCTCTCGGCGCCTGCTCGTGCCCGACGAGAACGTGAGCTGGAACCTGACTTCGATCCCCGCGGCGCTCCGGATCGCGAGGCAGCACGGGATCGACGCGGTGCTGACGACGTCGCCGCCCGGCTCCGTCCATCTCGTCGGCGCCGCGGTGCAGAAGGCGACCGGCGCGAAGTGGGTGGCCGACCTGCGCGACTCGCTCGCCGCGCATCCGCACCGCCGCTCCGACTCCCCGGCCGCGCGGGCCAAGCAGAAGGCGCACGAGGGCGTCGCCCGCCTCGTCGCGCGCAGGGCCGACGCGATCACCTGCGTCTCCGACGCGATCGCCGAGGAGGCGAGGCAGCTCGAGCCGCGGGGCCGGGTCGTGACGATCTCGAACGGCTGCGACTTCGACGACTTCGCCGGGCTCGAGTACCGGCCCGGCCCGCGCTTCCGGATCACGCACACCGGCAGCTTCTTCGGCAGGCGCGACCCGCGCCCGTTCCTGACCGCCCTGGCCGAGTCGAACCTCGACGTGGAGGCCCGCTTCGTCGGCGACTTCCGCTCCTCCGACCGGCAATGGGCGGAGTCGCTCGAGCTCGGTGACCGCCTGCGGCTCGTCCCGTACGCGCCACGCCAGACGGCGCTTGAGCTCCAGCGCGACTCGGACGCGCTCTTGCTCCTGATTCCCGACGCCGGCGGGCGGGGCAGAGGTGTCCTCAGCGGCAAGGTGTTCGAGTACCTCGCCGCTGAGCGGCCGATCCTCGCGGCGGTGCCGCCCGACGGTGCCGCTGCGCAGCTGATCCGCGAGACCGGCGCGGGCGTCGTCGCCCCGCCCGACGACGTGGAGGCGCTGAAAGAAGCGCTCGCGACCTTGCACGGACGCTTCTCGAACGGCGGGCTACCCGCGGTGGAGCTACCGCCGGAGACGCGGCACCGGCTCTCGCGGCGCGCTCGTGCCGAGGAGCTGGCGGAGCTGCTGCGCTCGCTGTGACGCCGTGACCAGGCCCGCGCGCGCCACCGACTTCCTCTTCTTCGCGACGATCTTCACGGTCACGTTCGCGAAGCTGCAGTGGGAGGTCGCGGGCACGCTCAGCCTCTCCGACGTCCTGACAGCGCTCTTCCTCGTCGCCTTCGGAGCCAATCTGCTCTCGACCGGCCAGAGCCGTTTCGCCCGAGCCGCTGCGATTGCAGGCGGGTTCTTCCTCCTCTTCCTGCTCGTCTACCTGTTCGGCTTCTTCAACCTCGACACCGAGCAGGCGCTCGCCCAGTGGGCGAAGGGCATGGTCAAGTTCCTGCTCCACTTCCTCTTCCTCGTCGCCGGCGTCGTCTACGTGGTGCGGCGAACCGAGCGCTTCTACTGGGCGACGCTCTCGATCTTCATGCTCGGGATCGCGGCGAACGCCGTCTACGGGATCGTCCAGCTCGCGGCCGCCGAGGTCGCGGACGTGAACCTCGACCAGTCGCTGCTCGCGCCGATCACGGGCGGCGCCAGCTCGATCAACATCTACGGCGCGATCGAGGGCGAGAGCGTGTACCGGCCCAACGCGCTGACGGGCGACCCGAATCACCTCGCCATCGAGCTTGTGCTGCCGCTGCTCGTGCTGACGCCGATCTACCTGCGGCTCGACCGCCGCCACCGGCTGCGCCTGCCGCTGGCCCTGCTGCTCTCGTTCCTGCTCGTGATCGAGCTCGCGACGCTGTCGCGGAGCGGGCTGCTCGGGCTCGGCGCCGGCCTCGCCGTGCTCGCCCTCCCCTACCGGCGCAAGCTGCGCTCACCCGCGCTGCTCGTCCCGCTCGCAGGGGTGGCCGCGCTGATCCTCGCCGTGCTCGCCTCCCGGCGCGAGTTCTTCGAGACCGTGCTGCGCTCGCGCGTGAGCACGGAAGGCGCGGGGGCCTCGACCCACTTCCAGGTCTACGGCTTCATCCCCGACGTGCTCTCGCAGCACCCGCTCTTCGGGCTCGGGCTGAACAACTTCTCCGTCTACTACGAGTTCGTCACCGGCCGGACGAACTTCGGGCCGCACTCGTTCTACGTCGCCACGGTCGTCGAGACGGGGATCGTGGGGACGCTCCTCTTCGTCGCCTTCCTCGTCTACCTGTTCCGCCGGCTCGGCACCACACGCGAGCTCGGGCGGCGGCTCGCGGCCGCGGGGGACGGAGCGGCGGCGCGCGTGCGGCCGCTCGCGTGGGGGCTGACCGCGGCGCTTGTCGGCACGATCGCCGCGAACGCCTTCTACCTCACCATGTCGTTCTACTACTTCTTCGCCTTCGCGCTGCTCGTGCTCGCCGCGCCGATCGTGTTCCGGCGTAGGCTCGACGGAGCCGGCGAGAGCGGAGGGGTCGGCTTCGCCGGCCCCGGAGCGGAAGCAGCGCGCCGCCTGTGAAGGTCGTCGTGCTGACGACCTCGTACCCGCGCCACGCCGACGACGTCGCGGGGCTCTTCGTACGCGACGCGGTCGAGGGCGTGTGGGCGCTCGGGGTCGACGTGGAGGTCGTCTCGCCCGCGTCCTTCCGACACTTCGGGATCGCCTACGGGCACGGCGTCGTCGGCAACCTGCGGCGACGCCCGTGGCTCGCGCTCCTGCTGCCGGCGTTTCTCGCCGGGTTCGTGCGCGCGGCGCGGCGGGCCGCGCGGGACGCCGACCTCGTCCACGCGCACTGGCTCCCCTCGGCGCTCGTCGCCCTCGCGACAGGCAAGCCGTACGTCGTTCAGCTCTGGGGCACCGACGTCGAGCTTGCCCGGCGCGCCTCGTGGCTCGCGCGTCCGCTCCTGCGACGGGCTCGGCTGGTGATCGCCGCTTCGGAGTTTCTCGCCGAGGCGTCGCGGGAGCTGGGCGCGCGCGACGTCCGGATCGTGCCGTCGCCGGTGGCGATCCCGGAGGAGGTCGGCGAGCCGGACGATCCTGCGCACGTTCTCTTCGTCGGCCGCCTCTCGTCCGAGAAGGGGATCCTCGAGTTCCTCGAGGCGACGGAGGGGCTGCCGCGCGTGATCGTGGGCGACGGCCCGCTGCGCGACCGCGTCCCGGAGGCCGTCGGCTTCGTCCCGGCGAATGAGCTCGGCGCGTACTACGAGCGCGCCGCCGTCGTCTGCGTTCCGTCCCGCCGCGAGGGCTACGGTGTTGTCGCGCGCGAGGCGATGGCGTACGGCCGGCCCGTCGTGGCGACAACGGTCGGCGGGCTCGCCGACGCAGTGGCCGACGGAGAGACCGGCGTGCTCGTGCCGCCCGGCGACGTCGCTGCGCTCAGGGACGCTCTCGAGCGTCTGCTGCCGGGCGCAGAGCTGCGCGCGCGCCTCGGCCGGTCGGCGCGTGCGCGGGCATCGAGCCGGTATGCGCCGACGGCCGCTGCCACGTCTCTGCTGGAGGCGTACGAGCTCGTCGTGGAGCGTTGCGCCGAATGAACGCACCGGCCCACGTCATCAAGCGACCCACTGCCAGAGCGCCCACTGCGTCAGGTGCACTCCGAGCAGGATCCCGCTGACTCCTGCAATCAGCGCGACGCGATGCTGGGTCGAGGCAATGAGGGCGAGGGCGATGAACACGGGGAAGACGACGAGCGCGAACCGCGGCAGCGAGAGCAGCGGCACTGCCCGGGTCGGCACGCTGAGTGGGATCGCGATGCTCGCCGCGCAGAAGAGCCCGTACGCCGGGCCGATGCGCGTCCACGCGACGTAACCCGCCGCGACGAGGAGCACGAGGACGCCGAAGCCCTCGATGTTCGTCAGCGCAACCGAGTCGGCGCCCTCCTCGACCCAGTACGAGTTCTCCTCCGAGCCGACCGTCAGCTGGAGCACGCCCGCCCAGGTGGCGTGCGCGGCGTCCCAGAGGCCGCCGAGCGGCCCGAGGGGCGAGGTCTCGCGAAACCATTGGCCCTCGGTGTGGACGAACGCAAAGGGCCGGCCGAGCTGCTGCCAGAGCACGAGTGCGTAGACGCCGAGCGCGGCGGAGACCGCCGCCGCGATGTACACGAGCGACCGCCGTCCAGTCGGCGCCTTCCACGCCAGGAACAGGAGCGCAGGCACGAGTGCGAGGCCCGTGGGCCGTGTGAGGATCGCGAGCCCCGTCAGCGCCGCAGCTGCGCCGAAGCGGTCGCGCTCGGCGCAGAGGAAGGCACCGAGGGCGAGCGCGAGGAAGAGCGCCTCGCTGTAGACCGCCTGAAGGAAGAACGCGGTGGGGAAGACGGCGAGGAACAGAACCGCACGCGCAGCGACCTCCGCCGGAAAGCGTTGCAGCACCAGTCGGTAGAGCAGGACAAACGAGGCGAGGCAGGCCGCCAACGAGATGGCGATCCCGGCGACGACATAGTGCCCGCCGAAGATCCGGCCGAGGACCCCGACGAGCGCCGGGTACAGCGGGTAGAACGCGGTCGATGCCGTGTCGTCGTATCCGTGCTCGGCGATGCGCAGGAACCAGAAGCTGTCCCAGCGCGCCCAGACGTCGGTGGCATAACCCAGCTCGCCGATCACATTCGGGTCTGCCCGCTCGACCCGCCCCGGATCGCGGTTTGGCACGAGCGCGAGCAGCGCGGCGACGGCGAGCAGCCAGGTCGCGAGGCGGCTCCAGAAGAAGATCTCCACGGGCGTGCGCGTCATCGGCGGACGTAGATGCGGATCGGGGCGGCGGCCTGCACGCGCGTGTACTCGACCTCCAGCTCATCGAGGAGGGCAGGCTGCTCCGGGAACGCCCTTCCGGCGACCACGGCGCGAACGTCGTACCTCCGCAGGATCGGGAGAACCTCCGAGTCGGTGAGCGAGCCGGTCTGGAAGCGCAGCCGGGCAGTGTCGACGAGCGGGCCGGCGACGCGCCGGTCGGCGAGGAAGGGCACGATCGAATGGTCCGAGACGACGAGGTCGTCCGGGGCGGTCTCGCGGTCGAGGATCCTCGCGGCCGCTACGAGCTCAGGCTCCTCCGGGGCATCGGCGATGGCGACGCGGCGTTGCTGCTGTACGTACCCCGCCGCGAGCGCCAGGGCCAGCGCCCCGACCACGAGCGACTGCGCTCGCGCACGGACGGCGACCGAGCCCAGCGCGATTCCGGTCGGCAGCGCCAGCACCACCGGCAGCATGAGGAGGTGGTTGTCGTGGAGGGGGTGATGGTAGATCAGGAACGCGAGCGCGATCGCGGCCCAGAGCCAGAGCGGCCAGATGGACGTCGTCCGGCGACGCGCGAGCAGCGTCGCCGAGGCGATGGCGCCGAGCACCACGAGCCACGCGAACGGCGTCCGCCAGTTGAGGAAGGTCAGGAGGGCGTGCGTCTTGTCGGTGACGGCGGGCGTGTCCCGTGCGTCGCGGTGATACACGACGACGCTCTCCCACAGCTCGCCCAGCACGTCGCGGTAGACGACGGCGAGGGTCGTCCCCACCACCGCCGCGCCGGCGAGCGCTGCTGCGAGCGCCGCCCGGCGGCCGGACCGCTCCTGGAGCAGGAGCAGCAGGAAGATCGGCAGCGCCAGCACCGCGTTCGGCTTGACGGCGACCGCGAGCGCCAGGACGGCCCCGCTTGCCGCCGCGAGCCCGACGGACCGTCGCGCCCGCGCCTCCCACGCGAGCCAGAAGGCGACGAGCGCGAGCGTGAGCGGCGGGATGTCCGCCAGCACGCGATGCGCATGGAGCGGAAAGGGCGGCGCGATCGTCAACAGCGCCGATGCTGTCAGCCCGGCGACGGGGCCTGCGATCGCGCGTGCCAGGAGGTAGGAGGCGAAGCAGGTCGCGATCGCGACGACGACCATGCCGAGGTGGAAGCCGCGGACGGAGTCGGCCCCCGCCACCGAGATCAGCCTCAGCAGCAAGTACCAACCGGGCGGCTGAGGGGCGAAGACGTCCTCCCCCAGGCGCTGTCCGTGCTCGAGGGCGTCCACGCTCGTCAGGTAGACGCCCTCGTCGTAGTCGGTGTCGGTTCCGACGAGTCGCCCGAACAGGAGCGCCTGCGCGGCGACGAGTACGGCGAGTGCGACGCCCTCCCATACGATTGGTCGCCGGTGCAGCAGGGACATCGACGGGACAATGACTGACGCGGCGACCCTCGCGGCGCGACTCCTGTTCTGGGGCTCGCTGTCGGCGCTCGCCTGGACGCACGTGCTCTACCCGCTCGCAGTGGCGGGGCTCGCGCGGGTGCGCCCGCGGCGAGTTCGCGCGGGGGCGATCGAGCCGACAGTGAGCGTGATCGTCGCCGCGTACAACGAGGAGGCCGTGATCGGGCGGCGGCTCGAGAACCTGCTCGCGCTCGACTATCCGGCCGACAAGCTCGACGTCGTGGTCACCTCCGATGCCTCGACCGATCGGACGCACGGGCTCGTCGAGCGCTTCGCGCCGCGCGTGAGGCTCGTCGTCAACGAGCGCGGCGGGAAGGTCGCGGCGCAGGACCGCGCCGTGCGCGAGACGCAGGGCGAGGTCGTCGCCTTCTCCGACGCGAACGCGACGTGGGCACCCGACGCCCTCCGGCAGCTCGTGCGCAACTTCGCCGATCCCGACGTCGCCTACGTCTGCGGGCAGCTCGTGCTCGAGGCCGCCGACGGCTCGAATCGCGAGGGCGCCTACTGGCGCTACGAGATGCTGCAGCGACAGGCCGAGTCGCGGCTCGGCTCGATCACCGGGGGCAACGGCTCGATCTACGCCGTGCGCCGCGCCGACTACGTCGAGGTCGACCCGCGCTGGGGCCACGACTTCTCGTTCCCCTATCGGATGGTGCAGGCGGGGCGCCGCGCCGTCTACGAGCCGGATGCGCGCGCCTTCGAGAAGCCCACGCCCTCGAACGAGAGCGAGTACCGGCGCAAGGTGCGGATGTTCGAGCACTGCTGGGAGATCACCCTCCGCGGGTCGATGCTGAAGCGGCTGCCGGGCGGCTACCTGGTGCAGATGCTCTCGCACCGGCTCCTCCGCTACGGCAGCGGTGTCCTACACGTCATCCTGCTCGTGACGTCGGCGACCCTCGTCGGCGAGGGGCTCGTCTATCAGCTCGTGCTGGCGGCACAGCTGGCTCTGCTCGGGGCCGCCGCAGTGGGCGTCGGGATCGCGCGCTACTACGTCCTCGTCACGTGGGCCACGGTCGTCTCGCTCTGGAACTACCTCCGGCGCGGCGTACCCGCGACGTGGGAGGCCGCAGAGGGGACGCGGTAGACGCGGCCCCGAAAGGCGGATATCCAACATGTGGCGGTTGGATATCCTGAGCCTAGTGCCGACTCCTGAGGAGGTCGAGCGATCCAAGGCGCCAAAGGTGCCTGTCGGAGCGCTCGACGGTCTTGAAGAGCTCTTCCGGAAGGCTGAGCGTTCGCGTCGCCGATCAACGTGACGCTTGCACTCGTCGACACCAGCGTGTGGGCGCGGCGGCTCCAGCCCGATGTAACCGAACGACTGAGTCGCGCTGTCTAGGAGGATCGGGTTGTCATGTTTGCACCCGTACTGCTGGAGCTCCTCCGGGGCACGACAGACAAGCGCGAGCTCGAACGCGACGCGCGCCGATACGACAGGCTGCCGGTCGTCTCCCTGACACCCACTCTCGCGAGGCGGGCCCGAGACGTGCAGCATCAGCTTGCCTGGCGCCGTTTTCACCGGGGCCCGTCGGCCGTCGATCTGCTTGCGGCCGCAGCAGCCGAGTCGGTCGGCGCCGAGCTCTGGCATTGCGAACGTCGCTTCGAGCTGATCGCCGAGGTCACCGGTCAGCCGATGTGGCGCGTCGGCGAATGAACCGCGCGCTCGACGTCGCGATCGCCGGCACCGGCCTGGCGCTGGCGAGCCCGGTGCTGCTCATCGCGGCGATCGCGACCAAGCTCGAGGGGCGCGGCCCGGTGCTCTACCGGCAGATCCGCGTCGGCCAGGACGGAGACGATTTCGAGCTGCTCAAGCTGCGCACGATGGTCGTCGGCGCCGACACGCAGGGAGCCGGCTTTGCCGTCGACAAGGGCGACGCGCGAATCACCCGCGTCGGCGCCTTCCTGCGCCGCACGTCGATCGACGAGCTGCCGCAGCTTCTGAACGTCGTCCGCGGCGAGATGAGCCTGATCGGGCCGCGCCCGACGCTCCGCTACCAGGTCGAGCGCTACGACGAGCGCCAGCGCCGCCGTCTCGAGGTGAGGCCGGGGATCACGGGCTGGGCGCAGATCCACGGCCGCGCCGAGCTCTCGTGGCCCGAGCGGATCGAGCTCGACGTCTGGTACGTCGAGCATCGCTCGCCGCTCGTCGACCTGAAGATCCTGCTGCGCACCCCGCTCGCCCTCCTCGGCGGCACGTACAGGGGCGAGACCGGCGGGTGGAGGGGCTAGGCCCTAGCCCCAGGGATTGAGCAGGCGCGCGCCGGTCTCGCTCAGACCCGCATCGTCGCGAGTGACGAGCGTGAGGTCGTGCTCGATCGCCGACGCCACGAGCAGGCCGTCGACCACCGGTAGGGGCCGGACGGCATTCAGCCGCCCCCAGCGCTCGGCGATCGGGATCGAGATCCCGAGGAGCCGATCGTCGAAGTTCTCCTTCAGAACCGTCAGCCAGCCATCGAACAGCTCCGCCTGGCCTGTGTCGCCGCGCCGCCGCAGGCGCTCGACGCCCTGGCTGATCTCGCCTAGGACGAGAACGCTCAGGTAGAGCTCGTCCGAGCTCACATCCGCGAACCACGCGGCGACGCCGGCATTCGCATTGGGCTTCCGGACCTCGGAGATGACGTTCTTGTCGAGGAGAAAGCTCAAAGCTCGATCGACCGAGCGGGTGCGTCCGTCTGCTCGAGCTCGAGCGGCGTGAAGTCTGGCGCTGCGAGGAGCAACCGCTTGAAAGCGTCTCCGTCGGAGCGAAGACGCAGGTAGTCGTCGATGCCGACGAGAACCGCCACGTCCTTGCCGTTTCGCGTCACCAACTGCGGACCGTCGTTGCGCGCGAGCTCGACGAGGCGGCTGAACTGCTGCTTCGCCTGGTGCAACTGCCAGCGGGCCACCGTCTGCCTCCTTCTGTCCAAGTTGGACAGATGATAACGGCCGATCCGCGCCGATACCCTCTCGCGGTGACCGCGGTCCTCTTCACGTGCGCCGGCCAGCGGGTCGACATCGTCTCCGCGTTCGGTCGCGCAGGGGCGACGACGATCGCCGCCGACCTCGATCCGCTCGCACCCGCGCTCTACCACGCCGACGTCCGCGCGTTCGTGCCGCGCGTCGACGAGCCCGGCTACCTGGCCGCGCTGTCCGCGCTCGTCGCCGAGCACGAGGTGCGCCTGGTCGTCCCGCTCACCGACCTCGACCAGGTGCTGCTCGCGCGCTCCCGCGCCGAGCTCGCGCCGGCGCTGACACTCGTGCCCGAGCCGGAGGTGTGCGAGACGATGGGCGACAAGTACCTCGCGCACGTCTTCTTCGAGGCCCACGGGATCGCCAGCCCGCGCAGCTGGCTGCCCGACGAGGTGCCGGTGGACGCACGCTATCCGCTGCTCGTGAAGGTGCGAGAGGGCTTCGGCTCGCGCCACATCTGGCGCGTCCACGACCGCGCCGAGCTCGACTTCTTCCTCGGCTACACGGGCGTCGACTCGTTCGTGCAGGAGTGCTGCCGCGGGGAGGAGTTCTCGATCGACGTCTTCTGCGACCTCGAGACCCGCTGTCTGAACGCGATCCCGCGCACGATGATCCAGTCGAAGGGCGGCGAGTCGATCAAGGGCGCCACGATCGCGGACGCGGAGCTGATCGAGCACGCGAGCAGCGTGGCCGAGACAGTCGGCATCGTCGGCCCCGCGAACGTTCAGTGCTTCCGCGAGCCCGACGGCTCCCTACCGGTGACGGACATCAACCCGCGCTTCGGCGGCGGTTTTCCGCTGCCGCTCGCCGCGGGCAGCCGCTACCCTGACCTCGCGCTCCAGCTCGCCCGTGGCGAGCGGCCCGAGCCGATGCTCGGGGAGTTCCGCGCAGGAATCGTCATGACACGCTTCTTCTCCCATCTGTGCCTGACCTCCGGGGCCGCCGGTAGCCTCGAGCCGTTCGCGGAGGAGCTTCCAGAACCGGTCGCCAGCGAGCCCGGCGAGGCGTGACGCGCTTCCTCCGGGCAGGCACCGTCACGATCGCGATCGTGGCCCTGGCAGCGGCGTGCGCGGCGATCGCGCAGGCCGTGCTCGACCCCGACGCCGCGCCGTCGAGGGCGCTGCCCGCGCAGGTGCCGCTGAAGCCTCAGCCGAAGCCCGCACCCAAGCCCAAGCCCAAGCCGAAGGCGACGAAGGCGCTCGTGACGATCGTGGACGGCGACACGCGCCGGCGGGTGCGCGGCGCGCGCGTCGTGATCGG
>Ga0136620_10001353_pt1 | contig 11618 bp, 15 predicted proteins | sample AntDrymUQ4162106_2_FD_104806 | JGI IMG/M metagenome (GOLD analysis project Ga0136620, IMG submission 104806) | Polar desert sand microbial communities from Dry Valleys, Antarctica - metaG UQ416 (21.06) | ecosystem: Environmental > Terrestrial > Soil > Desert | place: Antarctica: Dry Valley... | reverse complement strand
GGCAAGCGCGCCGCCACTCTCGCCTACGGGGCCGAGGTGGTCGACTTCGACCGCTACACGGAGGATCGTGAGGCGCTCACTTTCGAGCACGGGGAGCGACTGGGCCTGCCCGTGATCCACGCCTACGACCATCCCCTGACGATGGCCGGGCAGGGCACCGCCGCGCTCGAGCTGTTCGAGGACGCCGGCGAGCTCGACGTGCTCGTCGCCTGCGCGGGCGGCGGGGGCCTGCTCGCGGGCTGCGCGACCGTCGCGGCCGCGCTGCAACCCGATTGCCGTGTGGTCGCCGCCGAGCCCGAGCAGCGCCCTGCGCTGCGCGAGGCCATGCGCGCCGGCGAGCCGGTCAAGGTCCCCGTGCCACGCACGCTCGCCGACGGCCAGCAGACCGCCTCGGTCGGGCGGCTGCCGCTCGAGGTCGCGCTCGCGCGCGTGCACGACGTGGTGGGCGTGCACGACCCCGAGCTGGTCGCGGCGATGCGGCTGCTGTTCGAGCGCTCGAAGGTGGTAGTCGAGCCGAGCGGGGCATCGGCGCTCGCGGCCGTGCTCTCCGGGCGCCTCGAGCTGCGCGGGCTGCGCGTCGGGGTCACGCTCTCGGGGGGCAACGTCGACGCCGAGCGCTTCGCCCGTCTGATGTCGAGCGCGCCGCCGGACAGCGCCGCCGCCGGCCGTTGAGCGCACCGCGATCCGTCGCCGAGGCGCCGCTCGCCGTGCGCCCGAGGCACGTCGCCGTGCTGGCGGCGGCCGTCGTCCTGGTCGCCCTCAACCTGCGCACGGCGGTCACCTCGGTGCCGCCGATCCTCGCCGACCTCGGCCTCTCGCCCACGCGTGCATCCCTCCTGGCGACGCTGCCTGTGGCGCTCTTCGGCGTCGTAGCGGCGGCGGCTCCCGCGCTGCGCAGGCGCGTGGGGGAGGAGCGAGCGATCTTCTGGGCGCTCGCGCTGATGCTGGCCGGGGTGGGGGCGCGCGGGCTATGGCCGCAGGCAGCGCTCTTCCCCGCCACGGTCTGTGCGTGCGCCGGCATCGCGGTGATCAACGTGCTGCTGCCGAGCTTCGTGCGCCGGCGCTTCCCCGGGCGGGTCGGGACGATGATGGGCCTCCACACGATGGCCTTGATCGCGGGCGCGACGTTCGCCGCCGGGCTGACCGTGCCCGTGCGCGAGGCGGCCGGGGGATCGAACGGCGTCGCGCTCGGCGTGTGGTCGATCCCGGTCGCCGTCGCGCTGCTCGCGTGGGCGCCGCTGCTACGCGAGCAGGCGGGCCGGTCCCCGGCCGTCAAGGACCCCGGCGCTCCCTCCCTGTGGCGAAGCCCACTCGCCTGGCAAGTGACGCTCTTCATGGGCCTTCAGTCGCTCACCTACTTCGCACCGCTTTCGTGGCTGCCGACGATCTACCGCGAGGAGGGCATCGAATCCGTCGCCGCGGGCGGCCTGTTGTCGGTCTTCAACGCGCTCGGCATCGTCTCGAGCCTCGCGGCCCCCGTCCTCGCGGCGCGGATGCGCGACCAGCGTGGCGCGGTCGCGGCGACGGTCGCGCTGACCGCTGCCGGCCTGGTGGGGTTGCTGGTCGCGCCGGGGAGCGGCGCGCTGGCGTGGGCGGTGCTGCTGGGCCTCGGCCAGGGCGCCGCCCTCAGTCTCGCGCTCTTGATGATCGTCGTGCGAGCCGGCGACGACGAGACCGCCGCTCGCCTGTCGGGCATGGCGCAGGGCGTCGGCTACACGCTCGCGGCGGTCGGACCGCTCGGCGTGGGCCTTCTGCGAGCCGTGAGCGGGGGCTGGACGGTGCCGCTGCTTGCGCTGCTCGCGGTCGTCGCGCTCGAGCTCGTCGTCGGGCTCGCGGCGGGGCGCGATCGCGTCGTGACCGAGGCGCCGGGGGAGTAGTCGCTCAGCGCCGCGACGCCATCGCGCGGCTGCCGTTCCCCTCGCGGTGCCCGAGTGACGATCGCCGGTCGAGCCAGCGGGCGGCGAGCGCGCCGCCGACGGCCCCGAAGAGATGCCCTTGCCACGAGATGCCGAGCTCGGGAAGCAGGCCGAACAGCAGGGTCGTGCCGTAGACGACGATCACGACGAGCGCGACCGCGACGTGGATCAGGTCGCGCGTGATCGCTCCCCGCGCGATCAGGTAGGCGGCGTACCCGAAGACGAGGCCGCTCGCGCCGATGTGCAGGCTGCCGCTGTCCGCAGTCAGCCACACGCCGACCCCGCTCGCCACGATTACGATCGCGCTCACGGCCGCGACTCGCAGCAGGCCGCCGAGCGCCACCAGTCCGCCGAGCACCAGGAACGGCAGCGTATTGCCGACGAGATGCGCGAACCCGCCGTGGAGGAACGGCGCGGCCAGGATGCCGACGAGCCCGTCCGCGTCGCGCGGCCGGATGCCGTAGCCGTCGAGGTCGCCGGCCGCGAGATCGACGATCTCGACGACCCACATCAGCGCGACACTCGCCGCTATCAGCCTCAGCCCGTTGAGCATGGGTGCGCGCGGGGTGGTGCGTTCGACGCTCACGTGGGCCAATGCTACGCGGCGCTACTGGCCTGGGAGCGGGACGGCGATGGGCACCACCAGGGCCTTGAGAAGCGAGTGCGGATGAGAGGACTCGAACCTCCACGTCCCGAAGGACACGGGCACCTGAAGCCCGCGCGTCTACCAGATTCCGCCACATCCGCCTGCGGCCGAAGGCTAGCGTTCCGCGCCGAGCCTTACGCGAGCCGCTCTACCGGCTCAGCGTGGGGAGGTGCCGAAGACGCCATCCCACCACGACACACTCACCCCGAAGCCACGCGTGTCGTCCTGGAAGTGATGGCGCATGTGGCGCTCGCGCAGTCGCCGTCCGAGCCGCGTGCGCGGGCGGCCGTGGTGGAGATGGAAGTGGGTCACGTCGTAGGCGAGGTAGCCGCTCAGGAATCCCGCCGTGAAGGGAAGCGCCGCGCTCGATCCGAGCACGAGCACGAACAGTCCGAAGAACGCGAGCGCCAGCGGCACGCTGGCCGCCGGCGGCATGACGAGGCGGGCGCGGTCGCCGGGGTGATCGTGGTGCACCCCGTGGATCAGCCAGTGCAGGCGTGCGCCGAGCCTGTTCGCCGGCTCGAGGTGGAACAGCGCCCGATGAAGCCAGTACTCGGCGAGCGTCCAGAAGAGGTAGCCGGCGAGCGCTAGCGCACCGGCGGTGGCGGCCGGCAGCCGCCCGAGGCCGTACGCGGCCAGCCACGCGATCGCCGGACCGAACAACACCACGGGCACCGCCGGATGGACGCGGCTGAGCCGCTCGAGCGCCGCCGACTCGAAGATCCGGGGCGAGGCCGAGCGCTCCATCTTCGCGAGCCTACGCCAACCGGCGGGTGCGTCAGCGCGCCGCGACGGCCTCGTAGCTCGTGCCCACGCGCATGCCGTCGTGCCAGAGCACGCTCGGGCCCGAGACGTTCGTCGAGCGGTAGAGCCCCTGCTTGAGGTAGTTGTCCTTGCCCGGATACATCGTGTTCAGCGAGCGCCGCTCGAGCACCTTCGCGCCGTTGAACCACATCTCGACGAAGCCCACCTTTGCGTCCGGGGACCACTTCACGTGCACCACGAAGTCGAGCCAGCGACCGCGCTCGAGCGTGGTCTTCCAGAGCGGTGTGCGGTCGGACGCCTGCGGACCGGCCTGCAGCTTCAGCACGTTGTTGTCGACGTCGACCGCGAGCGGCGGCGAGCCGCTGTTGTCGCCCTTCCACTGGATGATCTCCTGCCAGCCTCCCGTGCTCGGGAAGTTCGGCGCGAAGTGCGTCGACCAGCCGTAGAAGTACTCCGTACCGGGCTTCTCCTTCATGTCCGTGCGCGCCAGCTCGGCGCGCTCGCCGCCCTTGTTGTCGCCGTCGCGTACCTCGAAGCGGGTCGCGAAGCGCCCCTGGCGCACGAGATCGGGGACCACTCGGATGCGGTCGGCGGCCGCGGCCTGGACGAGGCCCCACTGCGACAGGCTGCCGGTCTCGAAGTCGCCGAGCCAGAGAGCTGGGGGTTGAGGACCGAGGGTGGGTGTCGGCGCGTGAGCCGGAGCGGGGGGCGCCGAGCCTCCCCCCACCAGGGTCAGCTTGTCGAGCCAGAGGTTGCGGTCGCACCCGCGCGCGCGGTGATCGCGGCGGTAGGCGATTCGTATCCGGTGGCGCCCGGGCGCGAGCGCGCGCTCGACGACGTACGCCGTGAACCCACTCGCGGCGACGCCGGCCGCAACGACGCGGCGACCGTTGATCCTCACGAGCATCTTCGGCGCCCCGGCGGGACGGCGCGGGCAGGAGTCGCCGCGAGCCAGGATCACGATCCGCTCGACGCCGTCGACCTTCACCGTCTTGGTGGCACTCCCGCGGCGCAGGAGCGCGGCCACGCGCCCTCCGCTCGCTGCCGGGTCGGGTCGAACGACGCCCGGCCGCAGGCGCATCGACTCAGCTTCGATCGTGGTGTCGGCCCCCGCCACCGCGGGCGCAGCCAGCGACGCCAGCCCGATCAGGCCCGCGACGGATGCAGCCCATGTTCGCGGCCGTGGACTCCACGGCCGGCTCTCGATGCCCCCCACGATGCCCTCTTTCCACGGTGCCTCCGGGGTTAGCTGGCGGGCTCGCGCTGAAAGAGATGCGCTACGGCCCAAGTGGCCGATTCGCCCCGACTAACGGGTCCCCCGTATCGCCACCGCGCCGAGCGGGAACGAATTCGGCAGGTCAATAAGTGCGGGAAAGTAACGCGCGTTTTGCGGAGGTCTCTCGGTGTAGTTGCGCGCCGCCGATCGAAGTCGCGGAAATAGCGGGAAAAGCGTACGTGGGGGTAGGACTCAGGCGGCGCGAGCGCCCGCGAGGACACGACGGCTCGTGTTTAGCTTGTCCGCTCCGTGGCCTCTCCGCTTGCCCTCGCCTTCGATGTCTTCGGCACCTGTGTCGACTGGCGCACGACCGTGATCGAGGAGGGCGAGGCGCTCGGCGAGCGCACCGGGGTGGAGGCCGATTGGGCCGCGGTGGCGGACGCCTGGCGCAGGCGCTACCGACCGACGATGGCGCGCGTCACGGGCGGCGAGCTGCCTTGGCTCGACTTCGACGAGCTCCACCGCCTGACGCTCGACGAGGTGGTGGAGGAGCTCGACATCAGCGGGCTGTCGGAGGACGATCGAGCTGCGCTGGTGCCCGTGTGGCACCGGCTGCGGCCATGGCCGGACACGCGCCCGGGACTCGAGCGCCTCGCCGGCAGCTACACCCTGGCGACGCTCTCGAACGGCACCGAGGCGATGCTCGCCGAGATCGCCGAACGCGGCCGCCTGCCCTTCGACCGCTTCCTCTCGGCCGAGCACGCCCGCGCCTACAAGCCCGATCCGAGCGTCTACACGACGGCCTGCGAGCGGCTCGGCCTCGAGCCCGAGCAGGTGACGATGGTCGCCGCTCACGGTCATGACCTCGATGCCGCGCGCGACATCGGATTCGGCACGGCCTTCGTCGCCCGGCCGCTCGAATGGGGTCCCGGCGGAGGCATCGACCGCAAGCCCGGCTCGAGCTTCGACATCGAGGCGGAGGACTTCGAGGATCTCGCGACGCGGCTCGGGACCTAGCCCTCGGCTTCGAGGGTGGCGGGGGAGACCCGCGTGGCCTCACGCGGGATTCGCGCAGGATCGAAGCGAACGAGCAGCAGCGCGGGGGTCACGTGCTCACCGACGTCGGCGAGCCCGAGCGTTGCCGCCAGTGCGCCGAGTACCTCCGCCGGTGCCTCGGCTCGAGCGCGCAGCGTCACCGCGCCGTGGCGCTTCGCAAGGCGGCTGCCGTCCGGCCCGAGCAGCAGCGGCACGTGCGCGTGGGTGGGCCTCGCGAGGCCCAGCAGGCGCGCGACCAGGAGCTGGCGCGGCGTCGTTTCGAGCAGGTCGGCTCCGCGCACCACCTCGGTGACGCCCTGCGCGGCGTCGTCGACGACGACGGCGAGGTTGTAGGCGGGCACGCCGTCGCCACGGCGGACCACGAAGTCGTCGACGACAGCCCCGTGGGGGCCGAGCCGGCGGTCCTCGAAGTCGATCCTGGCCGCGCCGGCACGCAGTCGCAGCGCCGGCGTTCGCCCGCTCGCGCGGCGCTCGCGCAGCCTGGCGGCCGGGAGCGCGCGGCAGGTGCCCGGATACGCGCCCTCGGCGAGCGGGCCGTGTGGAGCGGAGGCGGCCTCCCGGATCTCGGCTCGGGTGCAGAAGCACTCGTACAGCAGTCCGCGGTCGGCGAGCGACTCGATCGCCGCGTCGTAGAGCTCGCGGCGCTCTGACTGGCGCGCCACCGGCCCATCCCAGTCGAGACCGATCGCGCGCAGGTCCTCGAGTTGCTCGCGCTCGAACCGAGGTCGTACGCGGCCCTCGTCGAGGTCCTCGACGCGCATGAGGAAGCGCAGCCGAGCCGAGCGGGCGGAGAGCCAGGCGAGCAGCGCCGTGCGCAGGTTGCCGAGATGCAGCGAGCCCGTCGGACTTGGCGCGAAGCGCCCAGCGCCGGGGGCACTCATGCTCGTGCCGGCGGGCGCGGGCGCGGGAGCTTCACCGGTCTGAGCTCGATTCATATGCCATACATATGGTAGCTTTCCGGGATGTCCTCCAGGGCGCAGACCCTCGTCCAGCTCAGCGACGAGCTGCTCGAGCTGCTCGACCGGCGAGCGAGCGCGCGAGGGATCTCGCGGTCGGCGCTGATCCGGGAGCTGTTGCTGGTCGGCCTCGAGCGCGATCGCTCAGCGGAGATCTCGCGCCGGATCGTGGACGGCTACCGGCGCACCCCGCAGGAGACGGCTGGTGATGCCTGGGGCGATCTCGACGCATGGACGCAGGCAAACGCACGCCGGAACCTCGCCGGCCTCGCAGCCGAGGAGGGCGAGCAGAGTTGGTAGCGCGCGGGGAGATCTGGTGGAGCGAGGATCCCGTACTGGGTCGCCGGCCGGTGCTCGTCCTTTCGCGAGATGCTGTGCTCTCCTCGCTCGCGCGCCCGCTCGTCGCGCCGCTGACGACGCGGGTACGCGGCCTGCCCACCGAGGTGGCGCTCGATCGAGCCGACGGCGTTCCTTGCCCCTGCGTCGTCTCGCTCGACAACGTGCAGCCGCTCGCGCGCGCCCTGCTCGTCGAGCGCATCACCCGTCTCGACCCCGAGCGCATGCCGGAGCTGTGCGGCGCTCTGGCGGCAGCCGTCGAATGCGAATGACATGGCACGGATTCACGACGTAGGGGGCATGCACGGCTTCGGCCCGGTGCAGCCGGAGGAGGATGAGCCGCCGTTCCATGCGGTCTGGGAAGGACGCGTGTACCTGATGGCGGTCGCGTTGATGCGCCGCGGCCTGTTCACGCTCGACGAGCTGCGCGACGCGATCGAGCGGATGCCGCCGGCCGAGTACCTCGCCGCGTCGTACTACGAGCGCTGGTTGGCGGCGATCGAGCGGTTGCTCGTCGAGAAGGGGACGCTTGCCGAGGGTGAGCTCGACGCCGCCGTCGAGGGACAGCGTCGGTGAGCCTGCCCACTGCCTCGGCTCTTGCCACGCGCTTCGACCCCGGCGATCGGGTTCGGGCCCGCGTCATGAATCCGCCGGGCCACAATCGCCTGCCGACCTACGCGCGCGGGCGGCGGGGCGTCGTCGAGGAGGTCCACGGCGTCTTCGCCCTGCCGGACGAAGTCGTGCGCGGTGTCGCGCGCCCCCGCCACGAGCCGGTGTACGCCGTCAGCTTCGAATCACGCGAGCTCTGGGGCGTTGACGGGTCGGAGCGCAGCGCGGTCAGCCTCGACCTCTGGGAGAGCTACCTGGAGGCCGAGCCCGCGCCGACCGACCCCGTACGATCAAGCCCGGGAGGACGCTGACATGTCCGACGACCATGGAGACGAAGAGCGGGCCGAGAACACCCGCCGCGTCGGGCTGCTCACGTCGCTGCTCGAAGAGCGAGGGGTCGTCTCCGAGCGCGAGCTGGACGAGCTCGTCGAGGCGTTCGTCGCCCGCACCGGCCCGGGCCAGGGCGCGCGAATCGTCGCACGGGCGTGGACGGATTCCGGCTTCCGCGCGCGCCTGCTCGCTGATGCCAACGCCGCGGTGCGCGAGCTCGGTCTCGACATGGCCGCCGGCACGGCGCCCCATCTGCGCCTGCGCGTGGTCGAGAACACATCGGAGGTGCACAACCTCGTCGTCTGCACGCTCTGCTCGTGCTACCCGGTCGCCATCCTCGGCCCGCCGCCGACCTGGTACAAGAGCGAGAGCTACCGCTCGCGCGTCGTGCGCGACCCGCGCGGGGTGCTCGAGGAGTTCGGGCTAGAGCTCGATCCGGCCTTGCGCATCCGCGTGTGGGACAGCAGTGCGGAGACGCGCTATCTCGTCGTCCCCGTCCGCCCCGAGGGGAGCGATGACCACGGGGAGGAGGAGCTCGCCGCCCTCGTGAGCCGCAACGCCTTGATCGGGACGGCGCTCGCCGGCGCCGGCGCTGGGTGACCGGTGAGCTCAACTGGGGGGACGGGGAGTACGAGCGCACCGCCCGAACGCTCGAGCCGGTAGCCGAGGTCGTCCTCGACGCCGCCGAGATCGCCCCGGGAGAGTGCCTGCTCGACGTCGCCTGCGGGACTGGAAACGGAGCCCTGGCGGGCGCGCGCCGGGGCGCCCGAGCGGTCGGAGTCGACCCGGCCGAGGCGTTGGTGGAGATCGCTCGCGAGCGCGCGAGGGCGTCCGGCAGAGAGGCGAGGTTCATCGTCGGCGACGCCGTCGCCCTGCCCGTGGCCGACGCGGCCTTCGATGCGGTCGTGAGCGTCTTCGGGGTGATCTTCGCGCCGGATGCCGACCGCGCCGCCGCGGAGCTCCTGCGGGCCATGCGACCCGGAGGCCGCGTGGTCCTGACGAGCTGGGTCCCGGATGGCCCGATCAGCGCGATCGGTCGCGCGCTCTTCTCGGCGCTCCCGACGCCGGCTGCACCCTTGCCGCGCTGGGGAGACCCGGATTGGTCACGCGAGCTGCTGACCCGACACGGGGCGGCTACGGTCGAGGTCGGTGAACACGGCCTGCCCTTCACGGCCGCTTCAGCGGAGGCGTGGTTCGGTGAACAAGAGGCACATCACCCCGTCTGGCGCTTCGGCCGTCAGCAGCTGACCGAAGAGCGTTGGGGGGCGCTCCGCAAGGAGAGCGTCTCGCTGCTGAGCGAGGCGAACGAGGATCCCGGCGCCTTCCGCACGACCAGCCGCTACCTGGTGGTCACTGCCCGACGGGATGAACCCTCGCGCGCGTCCGGCTAGAGCCTGTCGATCGCGTCGATCCGGCAGGTGGGACCCGTCGCCGCGGCGAGCCGCCCGTCGGTGGTGACAAGCCGAACGACCCCGAAGACCTCGACGTCCACGACGTGCGGGGCCGCTTGATCGCGGCCGGCCGAGCTAGCGGCTGGGCGAGACGATGCCCGTCAGCAGCCAGCCCAGACCGCTGTCGAAGTTGGCGAGCATCTCCGCGCTGGGCGGCTCGCGTGCGCCGCTTGCCTCGATCGGGGGGCGGGTGGCGAAGGCGGCGAAGCCGATCGTGTAGACGAGTAGCACGCGCAGCGCCTCGCGCGCGCGCCGTCCGGTCACGCCCGCGCGAGCCAGCAGCGCGAGCATGACGTCCCCGAGGCGCTGCGCGTTCGGCCCGCGGGCTCCCTGGCGGGCGAGGAAGAGCGGCACGAGCTCGGCGTGGGCGAGGAGGACGCCGTACGTCGAGGCCATCAGAGAGTCGAGACCGGCCACCGGGTCCTCGAGGTCCGCCGGAGGCGCCTCGACCTCCGCGAGGACGCCGTCGAGGATCTCGTCGATGAGCGCCGTCTTGCCCGCCACGTGGCTGTAGAGGGCGTTCGGGCTCACCTGGAGGCGCTCCGCGAGCGCGCGCATCGTAAGCGCCTCGAGGCCGCGCTCGGCGAGCAGCTCACGCGCGGCGACGAGCACGCGATCGCGCCCGAGGCCCGCCCGTTGACCAGGATTTCGACGGCTCGCCACCTTGCATACTGTACGTTGTCCAGCTAAGCTGTACGCCGTACAGTAGAACGGCAAGGAGGAAGTCCGGGTCATGAGCCAGATCGCGCTGTTCCATTCCGTCCTCGGCGTGCGTCCCGGCGTGGTCGACGCAGCCGATCGCCTGCGCGCTGCGGGCCACGAGGTCGAGGTCGTCGACCAGTACGACGGCCGGGTCTTCGACGATTACGACGTGGCCTCCGCGTACGTGGAGTCGATCGGCTTCCCCGCGCTGATGCAGCGTGCCGCGGACGCCGTCGAGAACCTCCGCGACGGCTTCGTAGCCGCCGGCTTCTCGAACGGCGCCGGCATGGCCGAGCACGTCGCGACCCAGCGGCCCGTCGGCGGCGTCGTGATGGTCTCAGGCGCCCTCCCGCTCGACATGCTCGGTGTCGAGGCGTGGCCGGCGGGCGTCCCGGCCCAGATCCACTACACGCTCGGCGACCCCCTCCGCAACCAGGAGTGGGTCGATGCGGTCGCCGATGCCGTCCGCTCCGCCGGGGCGCCGCTCGAGCTTTTCGACTACCCGGGCAACGGCCACCTATTCACCGACGCCTCGCTGCCCGGCGAATACGATGCAGGCGCAGCCGCGACGCTCTGGAACCGCGTTCTCGCTTTCTGCGACGCGGCGGGTGCCGCCCCGGCGTAGGCCCTGTTCGGGTGGCCTAACGCCGACTCTGGCGCGCCCATCACTCCGGGGCCAACACCTCGCTGCCGCTCAGGCGAGCGTCGACGCCGGTTCCGTTGGCGGCGGCGGGCAGCGAGGTGGTCGGCGGCCCTCCCGCTCGCGGGGGTCGGGCGGCCGCTTGCGGTCGACCGCCAGCGACAGGCCCGACACCCAGGATCAGCAGCACGCCGGCCAGCGAGACGATCGGCGGCACGTGGACGACCTCCTCGAGGAGCAGCCGGGCTGCGATGAAGACCAGGACGGCAGCGAGCGTCTGGCTCATGTAGCGCCACGACTTCGAGGAGACGTTCCACGTCCTCGACGGCGAGATCGAGGTCACCGTCCGCGGTGCGGCGTCGATCGTCCGCATCGGCGACACCGCGAACATCCCGGCCAACGCGCCGCACGCCTTCCGCAACGCCACCGACGACACCGTGCGCCTGCTGTGCACGGTCGCGCCGGCCGGCCTGGGAGTACTTCGCCGAGGTCGGAGACGCGGTTGCCAGCTGCTGGCGAGCTGCGCGTCGACGTGACCGGGAGCTTCCCACTGGCCGATCTCGCCCACGTGCACGAGCAGGGCTCCGCCGGCCAGTTCCGCGGCAAGGTGGTCGTCGTCACGCCCACCGCTTGAGCGGGCGAATAGCGGCACGATCCAGAACTCGACTTGCTCAATCTCTGCGAACGACTCGGCGACGTTTGGTCACCTGCCCTTCGCGACCTCCGGCGGGATGGGCAGAGCGCTGGCGAGGCGTCACGCGGAGTAGGGGCAACGCTCGGGCGGCCAGGGGGCCGATGCTGCCGGTTGTGCCGCTCACGCCGCGAGGTGCGCGAAGCCCTCGCGCCAGCTCGCGTGGCTCGGCCGCCAGCCGAGCTCGCGCTTTGCCTTGGCGTTCGAGGCCCCTCGCACCTCGGTCATCATGGCCGTCGCCGGCTCGCCCGCGAGCAGCCGGCCGAGCCAGCGCGGCAGCCGACGCGGTGGCTTGGCGCCAATG
>Ga0136620_10001352_pt1 | contig 11618 bp, 11 predicted proteins | sample AntDrymUQ4162106_2_FD_104806 | JGI IMG/M metagenome (GOLD analysis project Ga0136620, IMG submission 104806) | Polar desert sand microbial communities from Dry Valleys, Antarctica - metaG UQ416 (21.06) | ecosystem: Environmental > Terrestrial > Soil > Desert | place: Antarctica: Dry Valley... | reverse complement strand
CTCCCTGAGCGGTTGGCTCTCGCCGGCTACGAACGGGTCGAGCGGACGGAGGAGCGTGGCCAGTTCGCGCTCCGCGGCGGGATCATCGACGTTTTTCCGACGACGGGCCTCGAGCCGCTCCGCATCGAGCTCTTCGGTGACGAGATCGAATCCATCCGTGCGTTCTCACCCTTCACGCAGCGGACGCTTCACGCCGTCGAGCAGGCCGTCATCTACCCCGCGGGGGAGCGGCGTGGAGACCTCGTAGAGCCGACTCTCAGCGAAGGCCACGAGCCTCCCGCGGCTCCTGTCGGCCTCGTCGCTGCGCTTTCGCGAGCGCCGGATCTCGTTTGGCAGCCGGATGCGGTCCGCGAGCTCTGGGCCGAGGAGCAGCTCGTGGCGCAGCCGCTGGACGGAGCTGCCGAGCTCGACCCGTTCCCGACCGGACAACCGTTCGCCTTCGAGGCGCAACGCCCGGCGATCGCCGCCCGCGGCCTTGCCGAGGCAGAGCAGGAGCTGGGCGCGCTCGTCCGTGCCGGCCTGCGGGTCGTTGTCGCCTTCTCCCACCGCGGGGAAGCGCTGCGGAACCAGAATCTCTTGAGGCGGGTTGACGCTCGCCTCTTCGAGGTCGGCGAGGAGCTGACCTCCCACGCCGAGCTCCTCTACGCCGTCTCACCGGCCCGGCGCGGGTTCGTCTGGCGCGATCTCGGGCTGGCACTGCTGCCCGACACCCAGGTGTTCCGGCGCAAGCCACGCGCGTCGGTTCGCATCGGCCGATCGTTCCAGTCCTTCGCCGATCTCCGCACCGGGGACTACGTCGTGCATGAAGACCACGGCGTCGGGAAGCTCCTCGGCTTCGAGACGAGGGAGGTGGCCGAGGTCACTCGCGACTACCTCTTGCTCGCCTTTCGGGGGGACGATCGGCTCTACGTCCCGCACGAGCAGCTCGGCAAGGTTTCGCGCTATGTCGGGGCCGACAGTGGCGCCCCGGCGCTCTCGAAGCTCGGCGGGAAGGCCTGGCAGCTCCTCAAGACCCGGGCGCGCCAGGGCATCCGCGAGCTCGCCTCCGAGCTCCTGCGCCTCTACGCCCAGCGCCAGCACGCGGTGGGCGTCCCGTACGACCTCCGCCACGAATGGCTCGACCGTCTCGAGGCGAGCTTTCCCTATCGAGAGACGGACGATCAGCGTGCTGCGATCGAGGCCGTGAAGCAGGATCTAGAGGCGCCGCGGCCGATGGATCGCCTCGTCTGCGGCGACGTCGGCTTCGGGAAGACCGAGGTAGCCGTCCGAGCAGCCTTTGCCGCCGCGCTGAACGGCAAGCAAACCCTCATGCTCGTCCCGACGACCGTGCTCGCGCAACAGCACTGGAACACATTCCGGGACCGGTACCGTGACTTTCCCGTCCGCGTGGAGATGGTCTCGCGCTTCCGGACCCCTCGCCAGACGAAGCAGGTGCTCGCAGACTTCGCCGAGGGCAAGGTCGACGTCCTGATCGGAACGCATCGCGTGCTCTCCCGCGACGTCATCCCGAAGGACCTCGGTCTCGTGATCGTGGACGAGGAACAGCGCTTCGGCGTCGCGCAGAAGGAGCTCCTGCGCCAGCTCCGCCTCGAGGTCGACGTTCTCGCCCTGACGGCGACGCCGATACCGCGATCCCTCCACATGTCGCTCTCGGGCCTCCGCGACATCTCGGTCATCGAGACACCTCCCGAGGGCCGGCGTCCGATCCGTACGCACGTCGGCGAGTTCGACGAGGAGCTGATCAAGCTCGCGCTCGAGCGAGAGGTGGCGCGCGAGGGGCAAGCCTTCTTCCTCCACAACCGCGTTGAGACGATCGATGACCGGGCAGCCTTTCTCCAGGAGCTCGCGCCGGGCCTGCGCTTCCTCGTCGCGCACGGGCAGATGCGCGAAAAGGAGCTCGAAGACCGAATGATCTCCTTCCTTCGCGGCGACGCCGACGTCCTCGTCTCGACGACGATCATCGAGTCCGGTCTCGACATCCCCCAGGCGAACACCCTTGTGGTCGAGCGAGCCGACACCCTCGGGCTCGCGCAGCTCTACCAGATCAGGGGACGTGTCGGCCGCTCCGACGTCCCGGCGCACGCCTACCTCTTCTACCCCCAGGCGTCCGAGCTGACACCGGAGGCGCGGGCCCGCCTCGCGACGCTCGCAGACCACACCGAGCTCGGCGCCGGCTTCGCGATCGCCATGCGCGACCTCGAGATCCGCGGCGCCGGAGACCTCCTCGGGGCGGAGCAGTCAGGTCATGTCGCCGCGCTCGGCTTCGAGCTCTACGTCGAGCTGTTGGCGGAGGCCGTGGCCGAGCTCTCCGGCGAACGGCGCCCGACCGCGCGGCCGGTGCGGGTGGACGCACGCGTCGATGCCTTCGTCCCGAACACCTATGTCGACTCCGAGGCGATGCGGATCGACCTCCACCGGCGCCTCGCTCTCCTCGAGACCGAGGACGACCTGCGCGAGCTGGAGGCGGCTACAGTCGACCGCTTCGGGCCCCTCCCCGACCCCGTCGCAAACCTGTTTGCGATTCAGGAAGCGCGGATCAAGGTCTCCCGGATCGGAGCCGACTACCTCGTCTTCCGGGGCGGCCGCGCAACCGTCGGGCCGCTCGTCCTCGGCTCGGGCGAGCTGCGCGAGCTGAGGCGGCTCATCGACACCGCGATCTACACCACGGCGCGTCAGGAAGTCTCGTTAAGAGACGATGTTTTTACCGGGGCGATCCGGCTCGTCGATGCTATTCTCGAACTGCGCCGCGCAGCATAGGTAGGCGTTTTTTCTATGAGACGGGTCTCTTTCACAGGTCTTTTCGCGCTCGCGCTCGCAGTGCTGCTCGCCGGCTGCGGAGGCGGAGGTGGCTCGAAGGCGGTGCCGACGAACTCGGTCGCCGTCGTCGACGACCAGACGATCACCAAGGCTGAGTTCGACGAGTTGATCACCTACGCCAAGCGCAGCTTCGACACCCAGAAGCGGCCGTTCCCGAAGGTGGGGACACCCGAGTACGTCCAGCTCCGCGACCAGGCGATGCGCTTCCTGATCCAGCGCACCCAGTTCGAGGTCAAGGCCGACGAGCTCAAGATCGACGTCAGCGACGACGCCGTCAAGAAACGCGTCGACCAGTACGTCAAGGAGCGGCACGGCGGCGACCGCAAGAAATTCGAGGCCGAGCTGAAGACGCAGGGGCTCGGTGAGAAGCAGGCGGCGGAGATCATCCGTGCGAACCTCGTGCAAGAGGCGATCTTCAACAAGGTCACCTCCGAGGTGAAGGTCGAGGACGCCGAGCTCAAGACCTACTACGACAAGAACAAGGCTCAATATGGCACGCCCGAGACGCGGACGGTCCGCCACATCCTCGTCAAGCAGAAGCCGCTCGCAGACCGCCTCTACACCCAGCTGAGAGGCGGCGGCGACTGGAAGGCGCTCGCGAAAAAGCACTCCCAGGATCCAGCCTCGAAGAACTCGGGTGGCCGGATGACGGCGACCAAGGGTCAGCTTGTTCCGGAGTTCGAGAAGACAGCGTTCGCGCTCGCGATCAGAGTGGTCTCGAAGCCCGTGAAGACGCAGTTCGGCTGGCACCTCATCGAGGCGCTCAGCCCGGTCAAGAAGAGCCAGGCGACGCCCTTCAAACAGGTCAAGGAAGCCATTCGCCAGGAGCGCCTCCAGGAGAAGAAGAACAAGGCGATGGAGACCTGGGTGGCCGACATGCGCAAAGACCTGAACAAGAAGACGACATACCAGGTCGGCTACAAGCCGTCCGCCGCGGCCAACGCCCCAACGGGCTGATCCCGAGGCGCTCGCCCGGGCGCTGCTCGACCTCCAGGAGCTGACCGAGCGCCTCCGGCGCGACTGCCCCTGGGACCGCGAGCAAACGGTCGAGACGATCGTGCCTCACACGATCGAGGAGGCATACGAGGTCGCGGATGCCGCGCTGGCTGCCGACGATGCAAAGCTCGAGGACGAGCTCGGCGATCTTCTCTTCCAGACCTACTTTCTCGCGCTGCTCCTGCAGGAGCGGAACGGCGGCTCGCTGGAGTCCATAGCACGCGGGATCCACGAGAAGCTCGTCCGGCGGCACCCACATGTGTTCGGCGGGGCCGAGGTCGCGACGCCGGCACGGGTCCGGAAGACGTGGGACCGCGTCAAGCGGGAGGAGGACGGCCGGGAGGGACTCTTCCACCATGTGCCGGAGACTCTGCCTGCCCTTCTCTACGCCCGGAAACTGCAGCGGCGGGCCGCTGCGATCGACTTCGACTATCCCGACGCCGCCGGCGCGCTCGCCGATCTCGACGAGGAGCTGGCTGAGCTTCGCGAAGCGCTGAGGACGGCGGGCGAGCCGCCGCCGGAGTCGCAATCCGACCCGCGTGTCTTCGAGGAGCTCGGTGACGTTCTCTTCGCTGCCGTGAACGTCGCGCGACGGCTGAACGTCGACCCGGAGCTGGCTCTCAGGGCCATGGCCACGCGCTTCGCGGAGCGTGTAGAGCGCGCCGCAGGACTCTCCGCCGACGAGGGACGCGCGTTCACCGATCTCACGCTCGAGGAGAAAGACCGATACTTCGACGCCGCGAAGGAGCAGAAGCAGTGAGCACACCGATCACCGAGGTTCGAGCCCGCCAGATCCTCGATTCCCGGGGCAACCCGACGATCGAGGTCGAGGTCGAGCTCCAGTCCGGCATCTTCGGGCGGGCAGCGGTTCCGTCGGGGGCTTCCACCGGAAAGTTCGAGGCGGTCGAGCTCCGGGACGGCGATCCAGGTGCCTGGCTCGGCAAAGGCGTCCTGAAGGCGGTCGAGAACGTCCGGGGCGAGATCGGGCCCGCGCTGAAGAACATGGATCCCGAAGACCAGGCGGGGATCGATTCGGCGCTCGTCATGCTCGACGGGACGGGGAACAAGGGCCGACTCGGAGCCAACGCGATTCTCGGAGCGTCGCTCGCGTCGGCGAAAGCCGCCGCGTCGGAGGCGCGGATGCCGCTCTACCGCTGGATCGGTGGCGCCGAGGCGCACATCCTGCCGGTCCCGATGCTGAACGTCGTGAACGGAGGCGCTCACGCGCGCAACTCGATCGACTTCCAGGAGTTCATGGTCGTCCCCGCCGGTTGTCCGACCTTTGCCGACGCGCTTCGGGTCGGAGCCGAGATCTTTCACACCCTGCAGGGCCTCCTCCACGAACGAGGATTGACCACCGCCGTTGGAGACGAGGGCGGGTTCGCTCCCGACCTCGCGTCGACGGAGGAGGCGGTCGAGGTGGTGCTGGAGGCGGCGGAGCGGGCCGGCCACCGCGACAAGGTGGGGATCGCGCTCGACGCAGCGGCGACGGAGATCTTCGCAGACGGCGTCTACCGCTTCGACGGCGAAGGACAGACGCGTGGGGGCGCGGCGATGATCCAGCTGTACGAGAGGCTCGCCGACCGGTACCCGCTGCTCTCTGTCGAGGACGGCCTGTCAGAGGACGAATGGGCGGACTGGGCGACACTGACGCAGGAGCTGGGTGCTCGCATCCAGCTTGTAGGCGACGACCTCTTCGTCACCAACGTGGAGCGATTCCAGCGCGGGATCGAGTCGAGCGTCGCCAACGCGATCCTCGTCAAGGTCAACCAGATCGGGACGCTGACGGAGACCCTCGAGGCGATCGCTCTCGCCCGCTCGAAGGGCTATGCGGCGGTGATCTCCCACCGCTCCGGCGAGACCGAGGACACGACGATCGCCGACCTCGCGGTCGCCACGAACGCGGGCCAGATCAAGACCGGAGCCCCCAGCCGCACCGACCGGGTAGCGAAGTACAACCAGCTGCTCCGGATCGAAGAGGAGCTCGGCGACGACGCCGAATACCCAGGCTGGGATGCGTTCCCAAGACGCTCTTAGGCTCGTCACGCTGCTCGCCGTCGCTCTCCTCGCCGGCGGCTGCCTCCACGACGACGAGGGTTCGACGACGGTGACCGTCCATGAGACGGTGACCGAGACGGGAACCGCCTCGGTTCCGGGCGAGGCGCCGGCCGTCGTCAGGGTCTACTTTCTGCGGGACGGCGAGGTCGCGCCGGTGCAGCGAGAGGTCGTGACAGGCCCGGCCATCGCCCGCGCTGCGCTGAACGAGCTGTTCAGTGGGCTCTCGCCAGAGGAGCGTGGGCTGGAGACATCCATTCACGAGGGCGTAGAGGTCGTTGCGCTCGCGATCCAGGGTGGCGTGGCGGACATCCGGTTGAGCGAATCGCTGAACGACGAGCGGGCCTACGCACAGGTCGTCTACACGCTGACGCAGTTCCCGACCGTGAAGCGTGTCGTCGTCGACGGTCGCCGTCCGGCCGGACGAGCGGCGGTGGAGGAGCACACGCCGCCGGTCCTCGTCGAGTCGCCGCTCCCCGGCGAGACGGTCGAGCCCGGCTTCGAGGTAACCGGGACGGCAAACACCTTCGAGGCGACCTTCCAGTACGAGCTGCGGGACGCCTCGGACGCCGTGATCTCGAAGGACTTCGTCACCGCGACCTCTGGAAGCGGCACCCGCGGCACCTTCAGCTTCACGGTGCCGTACGAAGTCGATCGAGTCCAGGAGGGCAGCCTCACCGTCTTCGAGAATTCGGCTGCGAGCGGGGCTCGGACGAACGAGGTTTCGATCCCCCTCAGGCTCGAATAAAGGACCCCCAACGCCGCCGGTACGCTGACGGCGTGGCCTCGACGGTGCCCCGACGCACCAAGATCGTTGCGACTCTCGGCCCTGCCTCGGCGACGCCGGAGCTCGTCTCGGCCCTCGCGCACGCAGGCATGGATGGCGCGCGCCTCAACTTCTCCCACGGGAATCACGAGCGCCATGCGGAGTACGCCCGCCTCGTGCGGGCCGCCCAGGAGGAGGTCGGCAGGCCGATCGCGCTGATCGCGGATCTCCAGGGGCCGAAGCTGCGGATCGGCGACCTCGAGGCACCGATGAATCTCGAGACCGGAAGCGAGATCACGGTCACCGGAGAGATCGAGGGGCCAAGGAACGGAGAGCTGACCGTGCTTCCCGCCGTCATCGGCCAGGTCCTCCAACCCGGCCACGACGTCCTGATCGACGACGGATCGATCCGACTCCGCGTGGAGTCCGTGGAGGCGGGCAGGGCGCGATGCGCCGTTCTGGTCGGAGGCGTGGTGTCTGCGAACAAAGGGGTGAACGTGCCGGGTGTGCCGGTCCCCATTCCGGCAATCACCCGCAAGGACACGGACGACCTCGAGTTCGCCCTGGAGTTGGGAGTGGACTTCGTCGCGCTCTCGTTCGTTCGCTCCGCGGCCGACGTGCGGGATCTCAAGGCGATGATCAAGCAGGCGGGAGCCCACGCTCACGTGATCGCCAAGATCGAGAAGGCCGAGGCGATCGACGCGCTCCCGGCGATCCTCGACGAGGCCGACGCGGTCATGGTGGCCCGCGGCGATCTCGGCGTGGAGATCGGCCCGGCCATCGTGCCACTCCTCCAGAAGCAGATCATCAAGGAGGCCCTCGAGGAGGGAAAGACGGTGATCACCGCGACGCAGATGCTCGAGTCCATGGTGCACCAGCCCGAGCCGACTCGCGCCGAGGCGAGTGACATCGCGAACGCGATCCTCGACGGTACCTCGGCGCTGATGCTGTCGGAGGAAACGGCCATCGGCTCGTACCCCGTCGAAGCCGTCAAGACGATGGAGCAGATTGCGCGCACGATCGAGCCGAGCATCGAGTATCGGCATCAGCTTCCGAAGCCCGGCGACGAGCCGACTGTCGGACGCGCCATGTCGAACGCGGCTTGCGACCTAGCCGAGACGCTCGGCGCGAAGGCGATCCTGGTGCCCACGTTCACAGGACGGACGGCGTCCGTCGTTGCCCGTCTCCGTCCTCGCCGACCCGTGATCGGACTGTCGCACCACGGCCACGCCATCCAGCACATGGCGCTCGAATGGGGCGTCACGCCGGTGTTGATGCCGGAGGCTGCGGATGTCGAGGAGCTGTGGACCAGCTCGCTGGAGGCCGCACGAGCCACCGGCCTGCTCGATGCAGGCGACCTCGTCGTGCTCACGGCGGGGACGGCGGTCAACCTCCCCGGCACGACCGACATGATCAAGCTCGCATACGCATAGGACGACGTAGGAACGAGCAGGGCAGGCGCGAACCAGCGTCCATGCCGAAGCGCCCGGAGCCGAAGCGGCGACCTCGCCGCTCGAAGCGACGCCTTCCGCTCATGCGGTGGTTCGCCGCCGGCACGGTCGCGGTCGTCGCGCTCCTGTACTACCGACCGGTCGCGAGCTACATGGAGACTCGCACCTCGCTCGAGAATCGAGCGGCGGAGGTCGACGCGCTAAGGGTCAAGCGCGACGAGCTCGCCCGGCGCCTCGCCGAGTCCGACACTCCCGAGGCACTCGCGCGGAGAGCGCGCCGCCTCGGCCTCGTCAAGGCAGGCGAACGGCTCTTCATCGTCAAAGGGATCGAGGAGTGGCGTCGGCGAAACGGGACTAGCATCGGGAGCGATGGATGACCGGGCCGTCGTCGAGCGCCAGCTCGGTCGCGCACCGCGCGCCTTCCTACGGGTTGCCGTGCGCTGCCCGTTCGGCGCACCGGCTGTAACGCAGCAGTCGCCGTACGACACCGCCGGCGACCCTTTTCCCACGACCTACTACCTCACCTGCCGTCATCTCGTCGCAGCGGTCTCCCGCCTCGAAGCGGCAGGAGCGATCGAACGGTGGACCGACCGGGTCGCTGCTGACGACGCGCTGGCCGAAAGCCTGGCCCGGGCCACAGAGGAACAGCGGCGGATCCGTCACGACCTGGCGAACGGGGCCGTCGGGCGTGAAGCCGGCGCCTCGCTGGATCTCGGGATCGGCGGCGCCTCCCGGCCGGAGCGGCTCAAGTGCCTGCATGCGCACGTCGCGTTCGCGCTCGCGAACGCCGGCTACGACCTGGGCGACCGGATCCTCGACGAGATCGAGCAGCGCTGGCCGGATCGCTGCTGCACTCTGGAGACGAATGGGTAAGAGGGGATCCGTGGAGAGCTCCGTGGACGTCGCGCGCTATCAGTGGGAGGAGGGAAGCCGCCGCCTCGAAGCCGAGGCTTCGGATCCGGATGCGTACGAGGCGTTGATGGAACAGGTTGCGGCGGTCGCCGAGGAGTTGCGCCGTCGGATCGGCGAGCACTTCACGCTCGAGGAGCTGGCCGACGTCTACGGGACGGCGGACGACTGGGTGCTGCAAGCCGTCGTCGAGCGTGCCGATCGCCCCGGCTGGACGGGCCAGACGTCGGTCGCACAGGATGCCGCCTTCCACCTCTACGCCCGCGCGGCGATCGACTACACGCCGTGACGTTCGGGCCGAGCATCCGACGGCGACGACGTGGCAGCCACGGGATCCTCCGCTGGATCCTGGCGGGCATCGCAGCCGTCGTCCTCTTCGCGGCGGGGGTTGCCGTCGGCCAGGCGCTCGAGGAGCAGCCGAGGGGCGCACGACCCGTGACGAGCTTCGCGACGATCCAGCCCTGGACGCAGACGAATCGGCTGACCGTCACCCAGACCGTGACCGAGCCGTGAGCTCACCGTCGCCAAAAAAAGTGAAGGTTTGCTTAGATTCAGGCCGTGGCTGATCACGGGGGGAAGGCGCGGCGGCAACCGCCTGCAAACGAGAACGCCGAGTGGTTGACGCTCGGCCAGGCTGCGCGCTACCTGGGAGTCGCCCAGAGCACGATTCGAAAATGGTCGGATCAGGGACGACTTCCCGCCTTCTACACGCCCGGCGGCCACAGGCGCTACACGCGCCGTGAGCTCGACACCTTCGTCGCCTCCTCTGCTGCCGGCGCATCGCGTGGGCGTAGCTCACCCCTGATCCTGATCGTCGACGACGACCCTCGAATTCGGGAGTTCGTTCGCGTGAACCTCGAGATGGACGGGTACACCGTGCGCGAGGCGGCGAATGCCGAGGAGGGGCTCGCCGTCCTCGAAGACGATTCCCCGGACCTGATCCTGCTCGATGTGATGATGCCGGGCGTCGACGGTTGGGAGATGCTCCGCCGAGTGCACGAGCGCCACGGCGTGGGGTCGATCCCGGTGATCATGTTCAGCGGCAAAGTCGATGAGTCGGCCGACGAGGCCGAGTCTCGGGGTGCCCAGGCGTTTCTCGGCAAGGGCTTCAACCCGCAGGATCTCGTTTCCCGAACCAAAGAACTTCTACGCCCCTAAATCGTACCTAGCTGGGGTCTGAGCGAGCTTGGGCGCCGGGCGCTCGCGAAGCGGGCGCCCGGCTACAGAGACGTGGCGCGAAGTGCGCAGCACTTCGGGCCGGAATTAGAGCTCCTCGGAGGCGCGCAGGAGGCCGGCGACGATCACGGCGAGAGCCGCGAGCAGGCTGATCCAGATGCCGATACCGCGACCCGCGGGCTGGAAGTCCTCCGGGATGGAGATCAGCCGGATGAGCACGAGGATCGTGGCGAGGGAGCCCAGAACGATGACGATCAGGCTCTCGGGAACGGTGGCCGGCAGCTCGATTCCGACCTGATGAAGGAGGTGGAGTGCGATGACGGCCAGGCCGAGCAGCAGCACGATCTTCGCGAGCGGCCCGGTGTGCCAGCCGATGACGGCGATCGTCGGCTCGTCGCCGACGCTCACGTACCAGCCCATCAGGGTCGAGAGGCTGAGGACGAGCCCGGCAAGCCACGTGAGCCGCTCTCCGGCGCCCCACATCCATGCGGCATCCGGCGCCAAACGGTTGAGGCCGCTCTCCGGCTCGTAGGTCTCCTGCGGGAAGGGCTCGGGCGTCTGCACCGCGCTAAGTATCAGTTATGGGCGCAGGAAGCTGCTGAAGGATCGGTTCCGCGCGCAATGCGGTTACAGGCCGAAGAGGCGTTCAATCTGGCGCCAGACGAAGAGCGAAACGTAGGCGGTCAGGACGAGGAGAGCGAGCAGCACGGCGAAGAACCGGAGGCGCGCCAGGCTTCGCTCCCGGCTCCGTTCCTCGCGAAAACGCCGACGCGCGCGGTGGCGATGGTACTCCCGCCGGATCGCTGTAGGGTCGACGGGCGGGGCCTCGTCGACGGCGTGAGGGCGTCGGGCCGGCTCGGCCATGCATGGACTCTATACCGGGCCGGAGAGTGCGGCTCGGGCAGTCATACTGATTCGGCGCGTGATTTCGCCGGCCGGTCAGGAGGTCTCGCCCGCAGCGCTCCAGAGCCTCGCCGCAGTGGGGCGGGAGCTTGCGCGCGCCCACGACCTCGATCAGGCACTCGGGACTCTCGCCATGGCTGCGGCAGCCGGGACGGGTGCGGGGGTGGCCGTGATCCGCGTCGCGGACAGACCGGGCTCCGACCTGCTGGCGCGGGGTGTCTGGGCGGCCTCGTCCGCGCTCCGGGCCGAGCTCGAGGGTTCGCGGATCTCCTCGGAGTCGATCGGCACCGAGGAGCTGACCGAGTCTGACCCGCTGCCCGAGCCTCTCGCGCGCCTCGCCCGCCGGTGGGGCGCCGCAGGCATGCTCGTCTGCCCGGTGTCCGACAGTTCGGGGATGTTCGTGACGGTCGAGCTGGCTCGTAGCGGCGATGCTTTCTCGCCCGCCGACGTGCTCGTGGCGCGGGTGGTGGCGAACCAGGCCGCGCTCCTCGTACGCGCCATTGAGACAACAGACGGGGATTCGCGGGCCGAGGGCCGCGGGATCG
>Ga0136620_10001349_pt1 | contig 11631 bp, 11 predicted proteins | sample AntDrymUQ4162106_2_FD_104806 | JGI IMG/M metagenome (GOLD analysis project Ga0136620, IMG submission 104806) | Polar desert sand microbial communities from Dry Valleys, Antarctica - metaG UQ416 (21.06) | ecosystem: Environmental > Terrestrial > Soil > Desert | place: Antarctica: Dry Valley... | reverse complement strand
TTCCAGGCAAGGACGCAGGGAGCGTTCGTATCCTCGGGATACGGGCGCGACTGAGGACGCAGTCCTGGGGGCGAGCAGCGCGGCCTGGCGGCACAGGCCGGTATTGCGCCAAACCCTCCTAGGAGGGCTTAGTCGTCAGCGATCGCCGTGCCAGGAGTCCCAGAGAGCTGCGTACGAACCGCCATGGGCGACGAGCTCGTCGTGCGTCCCCACCTCCTGCAAGAGGCCTTCCTCGACGACGGCCACGCGGTCGGCGTCGTGGGCCGTATGGAGGCGATGGGCGATCGCCACGACCGTTCTCCCCTCGAGCACCGAGCCCAGGGATCGCTCGAGGCGCCGGGCCGCTCGTGGGTCGAGCAGCGAGGTTGCCTCGTCGAGGACGAGCGTATGCGGATCGGCGAGGACGAGACGGGCGAGCGCGAGCTGCTGGGCCTGCGCGGGGGTGAGAGGGTGGCCGCCGGCGCCGACCACGGTCTCGAGGCCCTCGGGAAGCACGTCCACCCACTCTCCGGCGTCGACCGCCGAGAGCGCCTCGTCCAACTGGTCGGGGGTGGCGCCGGGGCGGGCCAGGCGGAGGTTCTCGGCGAGGGTCCCCACGAAGACGTGCTGCTCCTGCGTCACGAGCGCAACCTCCTGACGGAGCGTGTCGAGAGGGAGGTCGACCAGCCGGACGCCGCCGACCTCGACACGGCCCAGCCGGGGTGGGTGGATTCCGGCGAGCAGTCTGCCGAGCGTCGATTTCCCCGCCCCTGACGGGCCGACGACGGCGACCCTCTCCCCGGGCTCGAGGTCGAGGTCGATCCCGTGGAGGACATCGCGGTCGGCGTAGTAGGCGTAGTGAACGCCACGCGCGCTCAGGTCGTCGCCATCCGGTTCGTCGCTGGTCGGGGAGCGGTCGGGTGGAACACGCGCGATCCCCACCAGGCGCGCGAAAGACGTCGCCCCGACCTGGATCTCGTCGAGCCAGGAGATCAGCCGGTCGACGGGGTCGGCGAGCTGGACGACGTAGAGCGCAATCGCGGTCACCTCGCCAATCGTGGCCTGACCATTCGAGACAAGCCAGCCGCCCCAGCCGAGCGCTGCAGCGACCGGGAGGACGTAGGAGAAGTCGGCGGTCGGAAACCAGAGCGTTCGCAGATGGAGCGTCCGGCGCTCCGCGCGGTAGGCCTCCTCGAGATCGGCGTCGATCCGGCGAACCCGTCGTTCCCGCAAGCCGAGTGCGTCGATCGTGCGACCGCCCTCGACCGTCTCCCCCACGCGTCCGGCCAGCGTCGCGTATGCAGCGCGCTCCCAGAGGTAGGCCTTCGGCGCGCGGCGGAGATACCAGCGGGTGCCGATCACGAGCACGGGCACCCCGGCGAGACAGGGCAGGGCGGCGACCGGATTGACCCAGAAGGCGGCTACCACGGTCAGGATCGTCGTGACGGCGGCGATCAGCGTCTCCGGGACCGCGAACCGGATCGTCCGGGCGAGCGAGTCGACATCGGCGGTCGTCCGCGACACGAGGTCGCCCGTCCCGGCTCGCTCCACCGTGGAGAGCGGCAGCCCGAGGACACGCCGCATGAAGTCTTCCCGGAGCTCGGCGAAGATTTTCTCGGCGAGGACGAACGACGCCCGGCGGGCGAAGAAGGTGAGCATCGTCTGGGCGAGGAGGAACGCCGCGAGCACCGCGACGACCGCGTTGACATGAGCCTGGGTCGTGCCGCGCTGCACCGACTCCACGAGCTGACCGAGCAGCGGAGGCCCTGCGAGTCCGGCCGCCGCTGCGACGGCGTGGAGCGCGAGCATCCCGATGAGTCCGCGCCGGTGCCGGCTGCCGAGCAGACGCGCCTGCGCTCGGAGCTCCGCGCCCTCGGCGATCGGCAGGAGCTCGCTCACAGATCCTCCCCCCGGGTCACCGTGTCGCGGTACCCGGCGTCGTCGCGAAGGAGCTCGCGATGACTGCCCTCGGCGACGACCCGGCCGTTCCGAACCAGGACCACACGGTCGGCGTGATCGAGGACGAGCGGGCTCGTCGTCGCGATCACCGTCGTTCGGCCCGACCGAGCCTCGTGGAGGCGCCGCGCGATCCTCGCCTCCGTATGGGCGTCAACCGCGCTCGTCGGCTCTACGAGGACGAGCACCTCGGCGTCGGAGAGAAGGGCGCGCGCTAGGACGAGGCGCTGCCGCTGGCCGCCCGAGAACGACCGGCCGCGCTCATCCACCTGCGTATCCAGGCCGGCCGGAAGAGCCTCGAGCACGTCCTCCGCGTTCGCGACCGAGAGAGCCTTGAGGACTGCCGCGTCGCTCGCCCGGCCCCAGGGATCGAGCTCCGAGCGCAGCGTGCCGGAGAACAGCACCGGGTCTGCCTCGCTGACGACGATCCTCCCCCGGACCGTGTCCAGGCGGAGGTCCGCGAGCCGCACGTCCCCCAGGAGGACACCTTCGTCGTCCCCGAACCAGCCGAGCCGGTCGGCGAGATCCGTCGCGTCCTCGGGCTGCGCGGACACGAGGCAGGTGAGTAGACCCGACTCGACGACCAGCCCGGAGAGCGGATCGCGAAGCGTGGCGCCCACCGGCGGCTTGGCTGCAGGCGCGTCCGACTCGACGACGTGCGGCTCGACGGCCAGGACGTCGAGCATCCTCCGCGCCCCGACGAGGGCGCGGGTGACCTTGTCCACGGCCTCGGCCGCCGTCCTGAGAGGGATGACGAGGAAAGCCGCGTAGCCGTAGAACGCGACGAGCTCGCCGACGCCTATTCGCCCCGAGACGGCGAAGCGGGCCCCGAGCCACGTCACGAAGACGACGAAGAGGCCGGGGACGAAGACCTGGGCGGCGTCGAGCGTGGACTGTGGCAGCGCCACCCGCACGCCCGCCTCCCGAACGTCCTGCGACTGCGAGTTGTAGCGGTGGAAGAACGCATGCTCGCCGCCGATCCCGCGGAGTACGCGCAGGCCGGAGGCCGTATCCGCGCCGAGCGCAGTCAGCTTTCCCACCTCGTCGCGCTGCTCCCGCTGGCGCTCTTGCAGCGGCTTGATGACGGTTCCGACCAGGAGCACGAGCACTGGGACGCCGAGCAGGACGACGAGCCCGAGCACGGCCGAAGAGGAAAGCAGGATCACGGCGACGACCACGTACGCGACGACGGCGCCGGAGAGGCGGGCGGTGATGTCGAAGGCTCCGCCGGCCCGCATCGCGTCGTTCGCGACGGTCGCGACGACTTCCCCCGTCGACAGCCGTCCACGCACGGCCTGCCCCGAGCGGGCGGAGTGATGCGAGACGACCTGGGCAAGGCGGAAGGAGGCCTGGAGCCAGTTGAAGACCGCGAAGCGGTGCCGCATGATCCCGGCCGCCGCCTGGATCACCCCCAGGCCGAGCAGGAGCCCGGCCCAGCCTGCGAGGGCGCGGTTGTCGCGGCCGACGATGCCTTCCTCGATCGCCCGTCCGATCGTGAACGGCATCAGGGCCTGGGCGACCATCCAGAGGATCCCGAAGAGCATTCCTCCGAGGAGCGTCGCGGCCTGGTGGCGACCCACCCAGAGGAGCAGTCGCGCGGGCGAACGGGTGTCGGGAACGCCGGGATCTCCCACGGGTAGGCGGATCCGGCCGGGGCCGGGAAGGCGGCGTGGCCGAGCGAGCGTTGCGGGAGTGCCCTGGTCCATGGGTTCTGGCGGGCCAGGCCCGCCGCCTGATCGTAGTCAGACGCTCAGCGGAAGCTCAGGAGACGGGCGACGGATGACGAGCGAAGACGGCCTTGACGATCGCTCCGTGCATCCCGTCGGCGACTTCGTGCGTGAACTCGACACGTACGTCCTCGAATCCGGCCGCTTGGAGCCCCTCCAGGTACTCCCGCTTGGAGAAGGCTCCCGCGATGCAGCCGACGTAGCTGCCGCGCTCCGCGCGCTGCTCGGGTGTCAGTCGATCCTCGGCCACGACGTCGCTGATCCCGATTCGCCCACCAGGCTTGAGCACGCGGCCGATCTCGGTCAGCACCGCCGCTTTGTCGGTGGACAGGTTGATCACGCAGTTCGAGATCAGCACGTCGACGGAATCCGCGGGCAGAGGAATCTCCTCGATCACGCCCTTCAGGAAGTGAACGTTGGCGACGCCCGCTTCGACCGCGTTCTTTCTTGCCAGGGCGAGCATCTCGTCGGTCATGTCGAGGCCGTAGGCCACCCCGGTCGGCCCCACGCGCTTCGCGGAGAGGATGACATCGATGCCTCCGCCGGATCCCAGGTCGAGGACGACGTCTCCTTCGCGAAGCTCGGCGACCGCCGTTGGGTTGCCGCAACCGAGCGAGGCGAGAACAGCGGCGTTCGGGAGCTCGCCGCGCTGTTCGCTGGAGTACAGAGCCTCGCCGAAGTCCCCGGCGTCTCCCTCGCAGCAGGCGTTGCCGCAGCAGCCTCCACTTTCCGTGCATCCGCATCCGCCCGATGCCGCGGCACGCGCCGCCTCCGCATAACGCTCGCGAACCTGCTCTCGCAGCGTCGTCGCCGTGTCAGTACTCATCGGACCACCTCCGGGATTCGGACGAGGCGCTCCAGCTGAGAGACCGCCTCGGGGTTGAGATTGAAGTACGCCCACTTTCCGCGCTGCTCGCGCTCGAGTAGCCCGGCGTCGGTCAACTTCTTCAGGTGATGGCTGACCGTCGCCTGCGTCAGTCGAAGCGCCGGGATGAACTCGCACGCGCAGACGGGCTCCTCTGCACGCGCGAGAAGATTCATGATTTTCACACGCGAGGGATCGGCGAGCGCTTTGAAAAGACCAGCCGTTGCCTCTGCATGGTCGTCGTCGAGCACTTCAGCATCGAGGGGCCGGCAGCAGTCGCTCAGGGCGAGCGAAGTCATATCGATAGATATCGTAACGATATTGATCGATATGTCAAGGGAGGGTAACGCGGCTACGTGTGACCGTCTCTCCACTATCTTTGTTCCTAGCGTGGGTGTGCTTCCAGAACCCGTCGAGGCTCTGCTCGAGACAGCGCTCGTCTGCGAGCTGACCGTCGTCGATCCCTCCGGGCTGCCGGTGACACACCCGCTGATCCCGTTCTACGACGGGGAGCTGATCTACCTCACCTCGAGCATCCTCTTCTCGAGGAAGCTCGAGCACATCAAGGGGAACCCGCGCGTGTCGCTCTCGATCAGCGATCCGGTCGCCGTCGACGTCGAACGATTCGCCCGCGCGACGATTCAGGGCGACGCGACAGTCGACGACTCCGACCTGCACGCGGGCTGGGAGCGAGTGCTTCCGCTCTGGCGCAAGAAGGAACCCGCGATCGACATGTTCCTCGGCAAGCGCGTCGCGCTGCCGCTCTTCTTCGAGCGCGCCGTGATCGAGATCCGGCCCACTCGCGCCTTTTTCTGGGAGGGCGGCAGAACCGACCGGCCGCCCCAGGTCTTCGAGCTCGCAACGGCGGTCGCATGAAGCCGACGGCGGAGCTGATCGCCGGGCTGCAGGAGCGCTTCGGCCATGCCGTGATCGCGTTCGTGGACGAAGACGGTTATCCGCTCTCCGTCGCAACCGAGTTCCGAGCGGATCCAGGCCGCGGCGTCGTCGTCCTCAACGCAATCGCCGGCGACACCGTCCAGCCACCGGAGGAGGAGCGGGTCAACGTCGTGTTCAGCCACATCCGTCCCCAGCCGGGAATCGGTTACGACGAGCGGCGATACGTCTCTCTCTGGGGAGCGGTGCGGCGGACGGAGGGAGCGCTCGAGTTCGAGCCCGACCGGGTGCAGCAATGGGACGAGCAGGAGATGTCGTTCTTCGAGTTCTCCGAGCGCGGCGTGCCGCAGGCGCGCCGCTATCTCGACCAGGTCTCCACCGAGACGGGCCGGACGGTCAAGCCGCGCCTGTCGTTCGGCTGGCTGTTTCTCCGCGCGACGCGGCTCCCGTTCCTGACCGCGACCTTCGTCCCCATCCTGCTGGGGATCGCGGTCGCAGCGTGGACGAATGGCTTCAACTGGTGGCTCGCCCTGCTGACGCTCCTCGGCGGAGCCTGCATCCACCTCGGGCTGAACGTCGCGAACGACGTCTTCGACACCACCAGTGGGGCCGACGAGGCGAACGTCAACCCGACGCAGTTCAGCGGCGGTTCGCGCGTGGTTCTGTATGGCCTGATCACCCTGCGCACGCTGGCCTTGCTCTCGCTCGGCTTCTACGCGGTGGGGATCGCGATCGGCGTGGGCCTCGCCGCTATGCGCGGCTGGGACCTCCTCTGGCTCGGCGTGGCGGGCGCGCTCCTCAGTTTCTTCTACACCGCACCGCCGCTGAAGCTCGTCCACCGCGGCCTCGGCGAGATCGTCGTCGCCCTCGGCTTCGGCCCGATCATGGCCCTCGGCGCCTATTTCGTGCAGGCTCGCGAGTACGGCCTCGAGCCGCTACTCGTGTCGATCCCGGTGGGGATCTTGATCGCGCTCGTCCTGTACGTGAACGAGGTTCCGGACCGGCCGGCCGATGCCGCAACCGGGAAGCGCACGCTGCCGGTTCGGTTTTCGAAGGACACGGTCGTCAACGGGTACATCGCCGCGGTGGCGCTCGCCTTCGGGCTGATCGCGGTCTTCGCGATCAGCGGCCTGATCGTGCGACCCGCGATCATCGCCCTCGCGGCCGCGCCGCTTGCGCTGCCGGTGATCCGCGCGCTCCGTGAGTCGTACGAGCAGCCGTACGCCCTGATGCCGGCGATGGGCAAGAACATCCAGCTCCACCTCGCCACCGGCGTGCTCCTGATCCTGGGGTACGTGGTCGCGCTGGTCGCGGACGCCCTCTAGTAGTCCGCCTCAGCCGTCGCCGGGACGCCGACCGCTTCGCCTTCGTGCCCGTGCGCCGGCATTTCGGCCCGCAGGAGCCCAGCAGTGACAGCGATGGCCGCCAGAACGAACACGGCGCCGAGGAGGAACGCGGCGTGGTATCCGCCGTTGAGCGCGGCGAGCGCGCTGTCGCCCGAGTCGAACAGGCTGTCGGTGCGTGAGGCGGCGAGGCTGGCGAGGATCGCAAGGCCGACCGCGCCGCCCATCATGAACGCGGTGTTGACGACGCCGGAGGCGAGACCGGCCTCCGTCTGCTCGACTCCGCTCATCGCGGCGAGGAGGATCGGGTTGAACGCGATCCCCGCACCGAGCCCGACCGCGAGCGTTCCCGGCAGGATGTCCATGAGGAAGTCGCCCTCCACGGGCGTCCGGGCGAAGAGCAGCAGCCCGACCGCCATCAGGCCCAACCCTGCGATGAGCGGCGGGTTGATCCCGTAGCGCATGACCAGCCGGTTGGAGAGCAGCAGGGACGAGGCTCCCCAGAGCACGGTCGAGGGCAGGTAGGCGAGGCCGACCTCCATCGCGCTGTAGCCGACGACACCCTGCAGGTACTGGGCGGAGATGAAGAAGTAGGCGAACATTCCCGCCGCCATGAGGACCCCGATGACGTTCGCGGTCGAGACTGCGCGGTTCCGGAAGATGCCGAGCGGCATCAGGGGGGCGGAGATCCGCGACTCGATCAGGAGGAAGATCACCATCAGGACCGCCGACACGCCGAGCAGCCCGAGTGTCCGCAGGGACGTCCAGCCGGCGTCGTTCCCGTTCACGATCGCGAAGACGGCCAGCATCAGCGAGGCGGTAACCGTGACCGCGCCCGCAAAGTCGATTCGTCCGGTCGCATAGCCGGGGTTGCCGGGCAAGAGGATCAGAGTCAGCACGACGACGGCGATCCCGACCGGGATGTTGACGAGGAAGATCCAGTGCCAGTTGAGAGCGTCCGTGAGAACGCCGCCAAGGAGCACACCGGCGACGCCCCCGCCTGAGAGGACGAAGCCGAAGACGCCCATTGCCTTGGCTCGATCGGCGGCCTCCGTGAACAGCGTCATGAGCAGCGAGAGCGCCACGGCGGACACGATCGCGCCGCCGAGGCCCTGCACGATCCGCGCGCCTATGAGCGTCTCCTGCGAGTTCGCGACTCCGCAGCCGAGCGAGGCGAGAGTGAAGAGCGTCGTACCCGCCAGGAAGAGCCGGCGGTGCCCGAAGAGATCACCAAGCCGGCCGCCCAGGAGCAGGAAGCCGCCGAAGGTCAGCATGTAGGCGTTTACGACCCAGGCGAGCGACTCCCGGGAGAACCCGAGGTCGTCGCGGATCGTCGGCAGCGCGACGTTCACGATCGTCCCGTCGAGGACGATCATCAGGTCCCCTAGGCAGAGGACGTACAGGGCGAGCCAGCGGGCGCGGCTACTCATCATGGGCATCGCATTCTTCCTTTCCGTGGATCGGTCATCGATTCAAGGGGTTAGACCGGCCCGTGATCGAGAACTCATCGGTCGGCGCTACCAATGAGTTTTCCGCGTCGGGAGGGTCCTTGTTCCGATGCGCGCTCCAGCGTCGCTCACGGTGGCCTGCTCGATCCGCGGCCCGATCGCCCGAGCAGACCTGACCGGGTTGTGCGACCGCGTCTGCGTGCTAATGCGCGCGAGCGGCGCCGGCGTCGTCCTCTGCGACGTGCACGGGGTCGAGCCCGGCGCGGTGACCGTCGACGCGCTTGCACGACTGCAGCTTGCGGCTCGTCGCAGGGGCTGCAAGGTGCACCTGCGCCATGCCTCTGTCGGTCTGCTCGAGCTCGTCGCCTTCATGGGACTGACGGACGTGCTGCCGGAAACGCGGTAGTCCAGCCGGAGAATCGCCTTGTCAGGTGACGCAGAGCACGACGACGGTGCCGTCGTCCTCGAGCGGCTCGCGCCAGCAATCGGTCACCGCCTGCAGAATCGCCATCGCGGTGGCGGCGGCCGTGGCGTTCTCCACCTCCGCCACCGCGCGACGCAGGCCTTCGATACCGAAGACCCCGCCGTCCTCGGTGCGGCGTCCCGTGATCCCATCGGTCACGAGGATCAGCCGCTCGTCCGAGATCAGTCGCCGCTCGCTCAGCGTGAACGTCGGCTCCGCCTTGCCGCCGGCGCCCAGTGGTTCGTGAATCGGCCCCTCCAGCTCGTTCACGTTGCCGTCGACATCGGCGACGTAGGCGTGCGGGTGGCCGCAGTTGACCCACGTGAATGTGCTGGTGACCGCACGCCAGCGGGCCACGAGCCCGGTGACGTAGAAATCGGGGTTGTCGAGCCGCCGAACCGTTTCGTCCATCGCCACCAGCGCCTGCTCGAGGTCATATCCACTCCTGCGGGCGGCGCGAAGAGCTCCGAGCGCGGCAGCCCCCAATCCCGCCGCGGTGGGGCCCGTCCCGGCGGCATCGGCGATTGCGAGCCAGGCGCCGTCGCGGTTCTCGACGAAGTCGAACCAGTCGCCTCCGACCTCGTAGGTGGGGAGCAGGCCTCCGGCGAGTTGCGCTCCCGCTATCCGTGCGATCCGGGGCGGAAAGAGGTTCTGCTGAATCTCGGCGGCCGGGGTTGGCGGCTTGCGCCGCCGAGCAGATTCGATGAAGTCCGTGTAGTCGGTCGCAAGCTCGAGTGCGGCGGCGCCCTGCTTGGCGATGTCCTCGAGGGACGTGACCGGCGTGCCGATGCAAAGGAACAATCCGGTGACCCGGCCCCGGAGCCAGAGCGGCTCGACGAAGCAACCTGGCAGCCGCTGTCGCAGCGCCATCTGGAAGGCAGGCAGGCCCTCGGGCACGATCTCCGGGCCGAGGGCAGGCGGCGCTTCGAGCTCGGCAGGAAAGTCTTCCGTTCCTGCCAGTCGAACGAGCTGCGACCCGTCGATATCGACCACGTAGAGGGCGACCGCAACGCCCCCGGCCCGGCGAGCCTCGGCGACGAGCTGGTCGGGCACGAGGTGCGGAGGGACCTCGTCGAGGATGTGGGTCACCTCGAGGGGAAGTGAGCCCTCCCGCCCGAGCTGGCCCGGCGCGAGATACGGCAGCGTCGACACCTTTCCCGAAGGCACGGACCGGGAAGTGAGGTGGTCCGCCTGGCGACTCTGAAGGGCGAGCTCGAGCGCCTGGCGACTCGGAAAATGACGGTAGAGCGTGGAGCGTCCAACGCCCGCGGCGGCCGCCAACTCGCTCATGCTGGTCCGTCGATCACCCGCAAGCGTTTCGGCAGCCTCGAGAATCCGCTCTCGGCTGGCGACTGCGTCCGCGCGGGTCAGTGAGCGCTCTTGCTCGCCGGCCTTGTCTTCCTGCCTGCCTACAGGCTTCCCCACCGCACACCTCACAGTACCGGCCTGGCGTGTCCTGTCTAGCTGCGAAACGTCCCACTCTTGTCCCAATTATGGTTTAGTTTTCTGGCTCAATGGAAACATGTGCCCCATAAGTCCCGTAAGCGGGACAAATTCGTGTCCCACCGTCGAAAGGGGATTCATGCCCGACACGATGACCATGGAGAGGATCACGGAGGCTCGCGGCGCCCCGGTCTACGACGATTCCGGCGAGAAGATCGGTTCGATCGAGGAGATTTTCTACGACAACGACACCGGCGAGCCCAAGTGGGTCGGGATCGGATCCGGATTTCTCGGCACGAAGCGGGTGCTCGTGCCGCTCGAGTCGGCGCAGCTCGGAGAAGACGGCCTCAACGTTCCCTACCCCAAGAAACTGGTGAAAGACTCGCCCGACATCGACTCCGACGAGATCAGCGAGCAGACCGAACAGGAGCTTTACGCCTACTACCAGCTCAGCGGCCAGGCGCCGTCGAAGGGCAAAAAGGGGAAGAGCGCGGAGGAGCTCACACGGTCGGAGGAAGAACTCAAGGTCGGCAAGCGGAGCGTCGAGGGCGGTGCTGTCAGGCTTCGCAAGTGGGTCGAGACCGAGCCGGTCGACGTCGACGTCGAGCTCAAGCACGAGACCGCACGGGTCACGCGAGAGGCGGTCGACGAGCCCGTCGATGCCGACCTCAGCGAGGAGACGATCGAGGTTCCGCTCCGCGCGGAAGAGGCCGTGACGCAGAAGCAGGTCGTTGCCAAGGAACGAATCGGAATCCAGAAGGACGTCAAGTCAGAGACGGCAACGGTCACCGACGAGGTACGCAAGGAACAGATCGAGGTCGAGGGCGACGCCGAGCGTCGTTGACGGCTAGCTGTGGGGCGGCCCCGCCGCCCCACAGCTCTCCCTGAAACCCATGACCCCATCGCAATCCGACGACGAGGCGATGACCGGCCGCCCCGAGACCGAGCTCGTCCTCCACGAGGAAGAGCTGAGGCTGGGGACGGTCGTGCGCGAGCACGGTGCGATTCCTTTCGAGAAGCGGATCGAGATGGAGAGCGTGAGCGATCTCGTCGAACGGCAGGTCGAGCAGGCGCACGTGGACCGAATCGCTGCGAATGAGGGCGACTCGGGAGAGATCGAGACGCTTGCGGACGGGTCGATTTCGATCCCCGTCCTCGAGGAGGAGCTCGTGATCACGAAACGCGTCGTCGTTCGGGAGCGGATCGTCGTCCGCAAGGAGACGACGACGGAGCAGAAGCGGGTCGAAGGCCAGCTGCGCAAAGAGCGCGTCGAGATCGATCGAACGGAGACCTGAAAAGGAGGCCCTGGACAATGGTTCTGGCGAAAGTGAACATCGGCGACAGCGTCGAGCGGGGGTTCAACGTGTTCTTTGCGTGGATTCCGGCCCTGATCGGCGCGATCGTCATTCTCATCCTCGGATACGTGATCGCCAAGGTGGTGGCCGGGGTCCTGACCTCGCTGCTGACCAAGGCAGGGCTCGACCGGCAGCTGCTCTCGGGCGGCGTCGGGGAG
>Ga0136620_10001348_pt1 | contig 11634 bp, 15 predicted proteins | sample AntDrymUQ4162106_2_FD_104806 | JGI IMG/M metagenome (GOLD analysis project Ga0136620, IMG submission 104806) | Polar desert sand microbial communities from Dry Valleys, Antarctica - metaG UQ416 (21.06) | ecosystem: Environmental > Terrestrial > Soil > Desert | place: Antarctica: Dry Valley... | reverse complement strand
TCAGCGCGAGCAGCGAGATCGAGATCAGCAGGGGCCCAAGCGCGCTCGAGCCGAACAGCCGGCTCACGCCGTAGGTCAGCCCACCGACGGCGGCCGCCGCGGGCAGCGTGAGGATCCACGCCAGGAGGATGTTGCCGGCCAGCCCCCAGCGCACGGCCGACAGCCGCTTTGCCGCGCCGGCACCGAGCACGGCGCCGGTGATCGAGTGCGTCGTGGAAAGCGGGAAGCCGAGATGCGAGGCGGTCAGCAGAACGGCTGAGCCGCCGGTCTGGGCTGCGAAGCCCTGAGCGGGATCCATGTCGATGATGCGGCTGCCCATCGTGCGGATGATCCGCCAGCCGCCGGTGTAGGTTCCGAGTGCGATCGCCGTCGCTGCCGAGATGACGACCCACGTCGGGGGATCGGAGTTGGGACCCGACAGCGTGCCGTTGGCGACCAGCGCCAGCGTGATGATGCCCATCGTCTTCTGCGCATCGTTGGTCCCATGCGACAGCGACAGCAGGCTCGCGCTGGCGATCTGCCCGAGCCGGTAGCCGCGGTTGACCGGGCCCGGACGCAGCCGCCCGACCATCCGGTAGGTGATCAGGATCGCACCCGCCGCGGCGAGGAAGGCGATGACCGGTGCCACGAGTGCGGGCACGATCACCTTCTCGATCAGGCCACCGGTGAGCACGGCCTGCGCGCCGCCGGCCGCGAAGGCGGCGCCGACGACGCCGCCGATGAGCGCGTGCGACGAGCTGGACGGAAGCCCGAAGTACCACGTCAGCAGGTTCCAGAAGATCGCGCCGATGAGCCCGGCGAAGATCACCGTCGTCGTCACGAGGTCGGCATCGACGATGCCGCTGGCGACCGTCGCCGCGATCTTCAGCGAGATGAAGGCGCCGACGAAGTTCAGGATCGCGGCCAGCGTGACGGCGGTCTTCGGCGCCAGCGCACGTGTGGAGATCGACGTCGCGACCGCGTTCGCCGTGTCGTGAAAGCCGTTGGTGAAGTCGAACGCCAGCGCCGTGGCGACGACGATGACGAGAATGATGTCGCTGTCCAAGACGTGCTACGAGTTCTTCACGACGATGTTCGCGAGCGTGTTCGCGACATTCTCGGTTGCGTCGATCGCCTCCTCCAAGCGCTCGAAGATGTCCTTCCAGCGGATCACGACCATCGGATCGATGCCGGTGGTAAACAGCGACGCCACCGCCTCACGGGTGACCCGGTCGCCCTCGGTCTCCAGGCGGTGGATCTCGTTGGTGAAGTGCGAGACATCCTTGAACCCGCGCAGCCGCGGCATTGCCTCGGCGATCTGCCGGCAGGCCTCCCGGAGGATCTGCGCCAGCTGCTCGGCCTGCACCATCGGCGCCTCGATCTTGTAGAGGCCGAGGTAGTCGGCGGCCTCCTCGGTGAGATCGACGACGTCATCCAGGCCGGATGTGAGAGCCAGGATGTCCTCACGGTCGATCGGCGTGACGAAGGTCGAGTTCAGGCGCTGGACCGTGTCGTAGGTGATGCGGTCGCCCTCGTGCTCGCAGAGCACGATCTCGCGGGCCAGCTCTGCCTTCTCGGGATAGGTCGCCAGCATCTCGTCGAGCAGTTCGGCGGCGCGCAGTCCGTTCGCCGCCGCCTCCTCGAACAGATCGAAGAACCGGTGGTCCTTCGGAGCGAACACCTGGGACAGGCGGGCCATGGACCGCGCCAGTCTACGTCAGGCGTTCACGAAAGATGTCGAACTCATGCTGATCGATCGAGTAGCCGTGCTGGGGCTCCGGATAGCGCCTGGCGCGCACGTCGTCGGCGAAGGCCGCGACGCCGGCGACCATCTCGTCCTGCAGGTCGGCGTAGCGCTTGACGAAGCGCGCTCCGAGCCCCTCGCGAATACCGAGCAGGTCGTGGAAGACGAGCACCTGGCCATCGGTCGCCGGGCCCGCGCCGATCCCGATCACGGGGATCTCCAGCCGCGTCATCAGCTCCGCGGCGACCTGCGACGGGATCGCCTCGAAGACGATCGAGAAGCAGCCGGCGTCCTCGAGCGCCAGCGCGTCGGCGGCGACGCGTGCCGCTGCCGCGGCATTGCGGCCCTGCGCGCGATAGCCGCCGAGCGCCGTCGAGGTCTGCGGCGTGAGCCCGACGTGTCCCATCACCGGGATGCCGGCGCCGACGATCGCCCGCGCGCGGGCGGCCGGGGTCTCGCCGCCGCCCTCGAGCTTGACGGCGTCGCAGCCGGCCTGCTTGACGAAGCGCACGGCGCTGGAGACCGCCTGCTCGTCGGAGCTCTCGTAGGACCCGAACGGCATGTCGCCCACGAGCAGCGGCGTGCGCAGCCCGCGCCGCACGGCCTTGCAGAGCATCAGCAGCTCGTCGAGCTCGACCGGCACGGTCGACGGGTACCCGAGCACGGTCATAGCTCCCGAATCGCCGACCAGCACGAGATCCACCCCCGCCGCCTCGGCCGCACGGGCGCTGGGGAAGTCATAGGCGGTGATCATCACGATCGGCTCGCCGAGGCGTTTCATCTCCGACAGGCGCGGCAGCGTGACCGGCAAGCGGTCGCTCAGCGCTGCGGCCGAGATCTGACTTGGGTGCGTGGACATCAGCGTCCCTCCGTCGCGGTGAGCAGCGTGGCGACCTTGGAATCGACGTCGAGGATCTCGTTCGTCCCGGCCTGCACGTGCACGACGCGCGGCTCGTAGCGCTCCAGCTCGGCGGCGTCATAGGCGGCGTAGGAGAAGACGATGATCGTGTCGCCGCGGTGCACGAGGCGGGCGGCGGCACCATTGACCTGCATCGTGCCCGAGCCGCGCTCGCCGGCGATGACATAGGTCTCGAAGCGCGCGCCGTTGTCGATGTCGACGACGTGCACCTGCTCGTGCTCGAGTATGTCGGCGGCGACGAGCAGGTCGTGGTCGATCGTGATCGATCCGACGTAGTGCAGGTCGCAATCGGTCACCGTGGCGCGGTGGATCTTGGACTTGAGCATGGTTCGCTGCATGTGCGGTCAAGGCCTCCGGTGGGCGCTGGCGGGCTCGAGAATCTCGTTGTCGATCAGGCGGACGTCTCCGACCCGGGCCGCGACGGCGATCAGCACGGGCTCGCCGTTGAGCTCCGGGACGCGGGCGAAGGTGTCGAGAGCGACGAGCTCGAGGTAGTCGGGCTCGACGCTCAGCGCGCTCATCGCGGCGCGGCCGGCCGCGATGATCGCGGCGCCGTCGCGCTCCCCGGCCTCGGCGCAGGCGCGCACCGCGTCGAGCCCGCGGCGCAGCGCGAGCGCCCTGTCGCGGTCGCCGGCGGCGATGCGGACGTTGCGGCTCGACAGCGCCAGGCCGTCGGGCTCGCGCACGGTCGCGCCGACCTCGATCCGTACGGGGACGTCGAGGTCGCGCACGAGTCGGCGGATGACGGCGACCTGCTGGGCGTCCTTCTGGCCGAAGAAGGCGACATCGGGGCCGGCCATGTTCAGCAGCTTCATGACGACGGTCGCGACGGCGTCGAAGTGCTCGCGACCGCGCTGCTCGCCCTCGAGCGCAGCGCTGACGCCGGCGACGCTGACGGTCGTGGCAAAGCCCGGCGGGTAGACCTCGTCGGGCGCGGGCGCGAACAGCACGTCGGCGCCGGCCTGCCCGGCCAGCTGGGCGTCGCGCTGCTCGTCGCGCGGGTAGACCTCGAGATCGGCGGACTCGTCGAACTGCGCCGGGTTGACGAACAGCGTCACGACGACGACATCGCAGCTGGCGCGTGCCTGACGGATCAGCGATTGGTGGCCCGCGTGCAGCGCGCCCATCGTGGGCACGAGGCCAATGCTGCGCCCGGCGCGCCGGGGGCCGTCGAGGTCGGCGCGCAGGTCAGCGACGGTGCGCAGCGTCTTCACGGCGTCACCAGCCGGGCGTCCACGATCGTGACGCCACCGCTGTGCGCGGGTCGGGCAGTGGGCCTGGAGGAAGGCTCCATGCGGTCTCGTCTCTCGGTCCGTTTCTCGGTCCAGTCCTCGCGGGCGAGGTACCGGTCGCGGTCTATGGAATCTGCTTGCGGCGCAGCCGTGAGGCCGTGCCGTCAGCACTGAACGATAGCTGACGCGCGGCGTGCTGCCCTGATCTGCGATCAGGCCCTTACTATCGACCGCGTGTCCACGAGCGCCGAGCGCCGCGAGCAGCTCAAGGCGGTCTACGCCGAAGCGCGCGGCTGCACCCGCTGCCCGGAGCTCGCGCGGACGCGCACGCAGGTCGTCTTCGGGGCCGGTCACGCCGACGCCGACCTGATGTTCGTCGGGGAGGCGCCCGGAGCGCGCGAGGACGAGCAGGGGATCCCGTTCGTGGGCGCGGCAGGAAAGCTGCTGGACCAGTTGCTGGGCGAGGTGGGCCTTGTGCGCTCGGATGTGTTCATCAACAACGTGCTCAACTGCCGGCCGCCCGGCAACCGCGACCCGCTGCCGGAGGAGATCCACAACTGCCAGGACTACCTGATGCGCAGGGTCGAGCTGATCGAGCCGCGGGTCGTCTGCACGCTGGGGAACTTCGCGACGAAGCTGCTGCGCGCCGACGCGACGGGCATCTCACGCCTGCACGGGCAGGCGGAGATCCGCGTCATCGGCAACCGCGCCCTGCGCCTGTACCCGCTCTTTCATCCGGCCGCCGCGCTCTACACGCGGTCGCTGCTGGACACGCTGCGGGCCGACTTCGCGCGGCTGCCCGAGCTGCTCGCGCTGGCGCTGCCCGAGCAACCGCAGCCGCCGCAACCTGAGCCTGCGGTGCCGCAGCCGGCCGTGCTGGAGCATGGGGTCGGCAGCGAAGCCGAGCCCGAGCCGGTCGCGGACCTGCCCGGCACGCCATCCGATCGCCAGCTCGGCCTGTTCTGAGGCTAGTGCCCTTCCGCGGTTCCGCGTAGCGCCGGTAGCACCTGCGCGCCATAGGTGCGGATCGAGCCGAGCGGGTCGGCGCGGCCGATGAGCTGCAGGCAGATGACGCTCGCGCCACAGTGCTCGAGCTCGCGGATGCGCTCGATGTGCTCCTGGGGGTCTGCTGCGATGAGGAAGCCCTCCTTGGCGAACTGCTCGTCGGTCATCTGCTCGTCGGCGCGGCGCTGCATGTCGTCCTGGTCGGCGATGTCCTCGAGGTACAGCTCGGGAAGCTGCGTCGGCTTCCAGTGGCGAGCGCCGCGGATCGCGTCCTGCTCGTCGCCGGCCCAGGCGAAGCCGGCGTGGAAGATGATCTCGCCCTCCGGCGTGCCGTGCTCGCGGCAGGCCCCGCGGTAGGCCTCGACGATCTCCGGTGCCTGGTCGGGATCTCCGAGCGTCCACAGGCCCTCGCCGAAGCGCCCGGCAACCTGCGCGGACTGCGGGCCGAATGCCGACACGTAGAGCTTCGGGCGTGACTTGGCGCGCGTCCACAGCTTGGCTTCCTTGAGCTTGAACCAGCCGGCGTCCATCGTGACCGTCTCGCCGTCCCATAGTCGCGTGATCGCCTCCAGGCCCGTCTCCAGGCGGTGGCGCTGCTCCTCGTAGTCGGGCCAGTCCATGCCGAGCGGGGTCTCGTTGACCGCCTCGCCCGAGCCCACGCCGAGGAACACGCGGCCCGGATAAAGCTCCTCGAGTGACATGAAGGCCTGCGCGATGAGCCCGGGGTGATAGTGGTGCGCGATCGGCGTGACCCCCGTGCCGATCGGCCCGGAGGTCACCTGTCCGAGCGCGCCGAGGTAGACCCAGGCCTGCCCGGCTTGACCGTCGGGGAACCACGGCGCGAAGTGGTCAGACGTGCCGAGGCCGTCGAAGCCGGCGCGCTCGGCCGCCTTCGCCTGCTCGAGCATCTGCGACGGCGTGAACTCCTCGGTGGAGGTAGAAAACCAGTACTGCACCAACATCGACGCTCCTTGTAAGCCGGGATCGCTCCCGGGCCTACCCGCCGAAGCGCTCTCGTGCTCAGCTCTCGCCTGGGTCGAGCTCCAGCGCGCAGGAGTTGATGCAGTAGCGCTGCCCGCTCGCACCCGGGCCGTCGGGGAAGACGTGGCCCAGGTGACCGCCGCAGTGGCGGCAGACGACCTCGGTGCGGACCATCCCGAACTTGCGGTCGGTGTTCGTCCGCACCGCCTCGGCGACGGCCGGATCGGTGAAGCTCGGCCAGCCCGTGCCGGAGTCGAACTTCGTGTCCGACGAGAACAGCTCCGCTCCACAGCCGGCGCAGGTGTACATCCCGGCTGTCTTGGAGTCGACGTACTTCCCGCTGAAGGCACGCTCCGTGCCGGCGCGGCGCAGCACCTCGTACTGCTCGGGCGAGAGCTCGGCGCGCCACTCGTCGTCGGTCTTGCTGATGGGGGTGTCGATCTTGTCACTGGCCATGCTCGTCAGGGTAGCCGCCAGCTCTTACGCAGATCTCAACTGGCAGCCCGCATCCGACGGCGTGCGACCTGGCGCGCGAACCACGGCAGTTGCGCGACCTGCGCGATCGCGTCGAGCACGCGCTCGCCGTGGCTGAGGTCGGCGCGGAAGTACTCCGCCAGCGCCCCCTCGCGGCCGAAGTAGCGCCACGCGCGCGAGGCGCCGACGGTCCGCAGCAGCGCTGCGGTGAGCGGCGGCGTCGCGAACGCCCCGTGGACGAACAGCGTCCCGCCCGGGACGACGCGGCCGGGCCAGCGCTCGAAGATGTCGACGGCGAGGCTGAAGCGCCTCGCGGGGCCGATGAACAGCACGTCGATCGGCCCATCGAGGCGCGCGATCTCGTCGGGCGCGAGCGCGATGATCTCGACGCCGGGGGCCGCGCCGGCGCTCAGTGCCTGCGTGACGCCGGGAGCGACGTCGCCCGTCAGGACGATGCGTGCCGGTGCCTTCAGCACGCGGGCGCACGCGCGCAGCCGCTCTGCCTGGGCATCGGTGAGCACGGCCGCGACGGTAGCGCAGGCGCCGGTGGATCTCGCGTGAACGTGCTGGATCGGAGAATGCCCCTTCTTTGCGGACCCGGCCCCGGGGACGCCGTTCCCGACCACACGAACCACTAGAGTCCGGGCTCGTGCCGACCCCGCGTCGTATCGTCGCTTTGCTCGTGGCCGTGGCGTTGGCGCTGCCGGCAGCCGCGGCTGCGCAGACGCCGACCCAGACGTCGCCGGCACAGGAGTCCGGCTCCAACCGCCCGCCGGTCGATCTCGGGCCCGGCAACAGGGGCAGCGGCGGGAGCTCGAGTTCAGGCGCGCAGGGGAGCACCCTCCCCAACACCGGGGCGGACCCGCGCCTGCTGTTCCTCACGGGCCTCGCACTGACGCTGCTCGGCGTGGGGCTGCGGCTCCGCACCGCCGATGCCGACGCCTACTGAGCGGACCGAGACGGGCGGACCGCAGGAAACCGAGAGGGTTGCCGCCGAGCTCGCGCAGCGGCTGGTGCCCGGCGACGTCGTGCTCGTCTCGGGCGACCTGGGCGCGGGCAAGACGACGTTCGTGCGTGGCGCCTGCCGCGCGCTTGGCGTTACCGGCGCCGTGACGAGCCCGAGCTTCACGATCGCCCAGCGCTACGAGGGCACGATCGCAGTCTCACACCTGGACCTGTACCGGCTCGGCGACCTCGACGGCGAGGATCCCGCACTGCTGGCCGGCGAGCTGGCCGACGACCGGATCGCGTTCATCGAGTGGCCCGAGGTCGGCGCGCCTGCCGGCCTGGACCCCGATCGCGTTGCCGCGCGCGTGCGCCTCGAGCACCGCGGTGGCGATCGCCGCCTCGTCGCAGTGCAGGCGTGATCGTCCTCGGCTTGGACACCGCCACGCCAGCGACCGCCGTTGCGCTGCTTGACGCGTCGCGGCCCGGCGAGGCCGAGCAGCGCTGCCACCAACCGGCGCCGGGCGAGCGCCCCGGCCACTCGGCGCAGCTGCTCGCGCTCGCTGCCGAGCTGCTGCACGGGGCACGGCTGGGCTTCAGCGACATCGACCGAATCGCGGTCGGTCTCGGCCCGGGCGGGTTCACGGGCTTGAGGATCGGCGTCGCGACCGCCCGAGCGCTCGCTCAGTCCACGAACGCCGAGCTCGTCGGCGTCTCGACGTTGCGCACGCTCGCCACCGTGGCCGAGCCCGGGGCGCCCACGGGCAGCGGCGTGCTCGCCGTGATCGACGCCCGGCGCGGCGAGGTCTTCGCGGCCGGCTGGCGCGAGGGCGTGCCGGTGATCGAGCAGGTCGCGCTGGCGCCTGAGCAGCTCGCGCAGCTTGTCAGCGAGGAGGGCGGAGGCTGGCTGGCCGTGGGGGACGGCGCGCTACGATTTCGGACCGACCTGGAAGGCGCCGGCTGCAGTGTTCCCCCGGACCGATCCGCGCAGCACGGCGTCAGCGCCCGGGCGATCTGCCGGATTGCGCTGCAGGCGTCACAGGGGACGACGCGCGACCTCGTCGTCCCCGACTATCTGCGCCCCCCCGACGCCGTGCCCGCCCGTAAGAAGATCGACTCGTGACCGACGGACCGTTTGAGATCCGCCGCCTGACCTACGCGGACCTGCCGCAGATCATCGCGATCGAGCGGCGCACGTTCCCGACGCCGTGGTCGCTGGCGATGTTCGTGCTCGAGCTGTCCAAGCCCTCGGGCATCTGCCTTGCGGCGCTGAGGAGCGGCGTCATGGTCGGCTTCCTCGTCTGCTCGCGCTACGACACGGTTTGGCACATCATGAACGTTGCCGTCGATCCCGATCGGCGCCGCGCGGGCGTCGCGACCGCGCTGCTGCTCGATCTGTTCGCGCGCATCGAGGGGCCGCAGGCGCGCTTCACGCTCGAGGTGCGCGAGTCGAATCTTCCGGCGATCACGCTGTATGGGCGCCACGGCTTTCGTCCCGCGGGCCGCCGGCGTCGCTACTACCAGGACAACGGCGAAGACGCGGTCATCATGTGGCGCACCCAAGCGACGCTGGCGGGTCACCTCGACGACGTGCCCAACGCCTCGCCGGCGCGATGAGCGCCGACCTGATCCTCGGCATCGAGACGAGCTGCGACGACACGTGCGCGGCGGTCGTCACCGGCGCCGGCGAGATCCGCTCGAACGTCATCTCATCTCAGGGGATCCACGACGCCTATGGCGGCGTCGTGCCCGAGATCGCCTCGCGCCACCACCTCGAGCTCGCCAACGCGGTCGTCGACGACGCGCTGCGGCGCGCTCAGACGACCCTCGCCGCGATCGATCTCGTCGCGGTGACGCAGGGACCGGGGCTCGTCGGCGCGCTGCTCGTGGGCGTGTGCACCGCGAAGGCGATCGCGGCCGCGCGCGGGCTGCCGCTGGTGGGAGTGGACCACCTCCAGGGCCACGTGGCGGCGAACTTCCTGCGCGCGGACGGCGGCCCGCAGTCGATCATGGAGCCGCCGTTTGCCTGCCTGATCGCCAGCGGCGGCCATACGCTGCTCGCGCGCGTGGAGGACCACGCGTCCTTCACCGTGCTCGGGCGCACGCTCGACGACGCCGCCGGCGAGGCGTTCGACAAGGGGGCGCGGCTGCTCGGCCTGCCGTTCCCCGGCGGTCCCGCGCTCGAGCGGCTCGCACGCGACGGCGACCCGACCGCGTTTGACTTCCCGGTAGCGCGCAACGTCGCGGGTCTGGACTTCTCGTTTGCGGGCGTGAAGACCGCGCTGCTGTATCGCGTGCGCGACCTCGGGCCGCAGGCGTCTGCGCAGCGTGCCGCCGACCTCGCAGCGAGCTATCAGGCCGCGATCGTCACGGCGCTCGCGCAGCGCTGCGAGCGCGCGCTGGAGCAGACGGGCCTGACGCGCTTGGCGGTCGCCGGCGGCGTCGCATGCAACGAGGCGCTGCGCGAGCGCCTCGCGAGGCTCGGCGTCGCGCTCGGCGTCCCGCCGCGCGAGCTGTGCACCGACAACGCGGCGATGATCGCGTCGGCGGCCCGCTTCACCGACGCGCAGCCGTTCCCGTCCTACCTCGCGCTGGACGCCTACGCCTCCGGCGAGCGCGCGCTCGCGTGATGGCGGCCACGAGCCTCGTCCTCTACAGCCGGCCCGGCTGCCATCTCTGCGACGGCGCACGCAGCGTGCTCGAGCGCGTCGGTCACCCGTTCGAGGAGATCGACATCACGACCGACGACGCGCTGCACGCGCGCTACCTCGAGCGGATCCCGGTCGTGACGATCGATGGCTTCGAAGTATTCGAGTTCTTTGTCGATGAGATCGTGCTGCGCAGGCGACTGGATAGAGTGACTCAGCGATGACGCCGGGCGATCTCGTATCCGCGCCGAACGCCGCCGCGGGCGATTCGGAGGCGATCCAGGACGGCGCGGCGGGCGCCACCGAACGGCTGTCCCTGGGCGTTGCGGCACGGCTGTCGCGTTACCTGCAGGTGCTCACGCAGGCCAAGAAGATGGGCAAGGAGACGATCTCCTCGCGCGAGCTGAGTGAGTACACGCACGTCAACTCGACGCAGATCCGGCGCGACTTCTCGGGCTTTGGCAAGTTCGGCAAGCGCGGCGTCGGCTACAACGTCGACGACCTCGTCACGCAGATCCGCAAGATCCTGCGCACCTCGGGCCAGCACAACATCGCGCTGTTCGGCGCCGGCCACCTCGGCCAGGCGATCGCCTCGTCGGACATCTTCGCCGACCACGGCTTTTGCGTCGTCGCGATCTTCGACAACGACAAGCGAAAGATCGGTCAGAAGGTCGGCACCACGACCGTGCGTCACAGCTCCGACCTGCGCTCGGTCGTCGAGGACGAGGACATCGTCGTCGGCGTCCTCGCCGTGCCGACCGTGGCGGCGCAGCCGATCGCCGACGATCTCGTCCAGGCGGGCGTGAAGATCATCTTCAACTACTCCGAGGCGCTGCTGCAGGTGCCACCGGAGGTCACCGTGCACACCTCCTCGCCCGCGGTCGACCTGCTGTACGCGCTGTACTTCTATTTGACGTAGTCAGCTACACCCGGCAGGACGCATCCGATGCCCATACAGATAGACACGATCGAGGAGATCTTCGCGGCCTCCACGGACCTCACCGTGGGAATCGAGGAGGAGTTCGCGATCCTCGATCCGCAGACGCTCGACCTGGTCCCGCGCTTCGAGGAGCTGCGCGCGGCGGCGGCCGATCAGGAGCCGAAGCTGTTCGCAGCGATCACCGGCGAGCTGATCTCCTCCGAGATCGAGATCGTGTCGGGTCGCGGCGAGGACCTGCACGATGCGATCGCGCGCCAGCGCGACGCGCGACGGCGGCTGTTTGCAATCGCCGGCGAGCGAGGCGTCGCACTGGGGTCGACGGGCACCCATCCGTGGGCCGACTATCGCGAGCAACCCAATATCGACACCGAGCACTACCGCCGCGTCGTCGCGGGGCTCGGCTACGTCGCGCGGCGCAACAACACCTTCTCGCTGCACGTGCACGTCGGGGCGCGCGACATCGACCGCGCCGTGCGCGCCTGCGACCGTCTGCGACCGGTCCTGCCCCTGCTGCTCGCCGTCAGCTCGAGCTCGCCGTTCCTCGAGGGCGAGGACACCCACCTGCACTCGGCCCGCACGCAGACGTTCACGAAGTCCTTTCCGCGTTGTGGCGTGCCCGACGCGTTCGGTGGCTGGCCGGCGTTTCGCGACTACCTCGACCTGCTGCTGCGGACGAGCTCGGTCGTCGAGTACACGCAACTGTGGTGGTCGATCCGCCCGCATGCGTCGTTCGGGACCGTCGAGGTGCGCATCTGCGACGCGCAGAT
>Ga0136620_10001346_pt1 | contig 11644 bp, 10 predicted proteins | sample AntDrymUQ4162106_2_FD_104806 | JGI IMG/M metagenome (GOLD analysis project Ga0136620, IMG submission 104806) | Polar desert sand microbial communities from Dry Valleys, Antarctica - metaG UQ416 (21.06) | ecosystem: Environmental > Terrestrial > Soil > Desert | place: Antarctica: Dry Valley... | reverse complement strand
GCGGAGGAACGGATAGCCGGAACGCTGCTCAAGCCGCTTTCCGCTCGTCGGTGCTCGGCCTCGAGAGCGTGCCGGCCGCCTCGGCCTCGGCGATCTCTTGCATCATGGCGAGTTGCTCGAAGGCGTCGCGCATTCCGCTGTCTTCGGGACGCCGTGCTATCCAGTCGCGCAGGGCTTGCCAGGCCGCCGCGATCTGCGGCAGCGTCGTCGCATCAAGCACCTGGTCGGTCAAGCGCTCTCGCTCAGCGTCCAGATCGGCGCTCGCCGGGGCAGGATCACCGTGGAGTTCGCGACCCTGGACGACCTCGAGCGGATCGTCGCGGTGATGGACCCGTCCGCCAAATGAACGACTTGTCGACAAGTGGCGATGGCGACATGTCGCCGTGCAGATGTATCGGCGTGTCGTTGTGTCGTCGTGCCGATTGACCCATCTACCGACAAGTCGCCGGCGGTTGCTGCCGGCCGCACCGCGCGGACCTACCATGCGAGGTGACGGGCATTGGCGAAGTCGAGCCCACAGCTAGCTGGCGAAGCCGGAGGTGACGCGTCGTGGGCCGCAGCACCGCGCTGACCCCGGACGACCTCGCCCAGTTGCCTGGGGCCTGCGCCGGATGCCTGCGCTGGGAGCGGTTCTGCGACGGCAGCGGGTTACCGGGCCGACCCGGGCTCGACGACGCAGTTGCGGCCAAGCGAGGCTGGTGGGTGCAGCGCCTGTCCGCCGGAACCGGCGGTGGGGTTGTGGTCCGGTCGGCTGGCCACAACGGGGACCGCGCGGTGGCCGGCTACGCGACGTACGCGGTGCCCGACCGGGGCGGCGGGGATGCACTGACCGTGCTGGGACTGCACGTCGACGCCGGCTGCCGAGGGGTGGGACTCGGCCGGGCATTGGCGCAGGCCGTTGCCCGTGAGGCGCTGCGCCGCCCGCGGGTTCGGGCCGTGGAGGCACTGGCCGGGCTGCCCGCGCTGAGGGTTCCCGGTTCGCCCGGGTGCCTGGTGCCGGTGGACTTCTGGCTGGCGTGCGGGTTCACCGTGGTGCGACCGCACCCCCTCACCCCAACCGTGCGACTGGACGCGCGGATGCTCGCACCTTGGCGGACAGGGGTGGAAGACGCTGTCGAGCAGGCCTGGGAGCGGTTGCGCGGTGCGGTCAGACCCGACCCGCCTCCCCGGCCGGCGCTGTCCGGCCAGCGGGTGCGGCGTTGATGAACTCCTGCAGTTCGGCCAGGAGCGCCGCCTTGGGCTTGGCTCCGACGATGGACTTCACCACCTCGCCGCCCGAGTAGACGTTGATCGTCGGGATCCCGACCACTCGGTACTGAGCCGGCGTCTGTGGGTTCTCGTCGATGTTCATCTTCACCACCGTGAGCGAGTCGCCGTGCTCGGCGGCGATCTCGTCGACGATCGGGCTCACCTGACGGCAGGGACCGCACCATTCCGCCCAGAAGTCGACGAGAACCGGCTTGTCGGAGGCCAGCACCGTCTGGGCGAAGTCGGCGTCGGTCACGGGCTGGGTCTTGGACACGAAGGGCTCCTCGATGAGTGGGGCGGGGGTTCGGGCTGGTACGGGTACGGCAGGTGATCTTGTCGTACGCCATCGACAACAGCCATGCCACGCCGCCCATTCCGGATGTGCGGTCTATGCGGCCGGGGGCTCGCCGCACCCGCGGCCGGGGACGGATCTTCCGACCCGGCGGCTGCCATGACTACCGAACGGGCGGAACATTCTGGTGGGGCCACGGACAGCGGCGCGTTCTCCCTCGCTTAGGAAGAAGCGACGCCGGCGTCGAGGTCGGCCAGGTGACGCTCGGCGTCGATGGCAGCGGCGCAGCCGGTACCGGCGGCGGTGGCCGCCTGCCGGTAGCGGTGGTCGACGACGTCGCCCGCCGCGAACACCCCGGGCACGTTGGTGAGCGTGGTGGGAGGCTGGGCAAGGACGTAGCCCTCAGGATCGAGGTCGATCTGGCCCTTGACCAGCTCGGAGCGCGGGTCGTGGCCGATCGCTACGAACAGACCGGTGACGGCGAGCTCGCGGGTGTCGCCGGACACGGTGTCGCGGACAGTGAGGCCGCTGACCCGGTCGTCACCGTGGATCTGGTCCACCGCCGAGTGCCAGGCGATGGTGATCTTGGGGTCGTCCATGGCTCGCCGGGCCATGATCTTGCTGGCGCGGAGCTCGTCCCTGCGCACCAGCATGGTGACGTGGTCAGCGAACCGGGTGAGGAAGGTGGCCTCCTCGACGGCAGTGTCCCCGCCGCCGACGACGGCGATCTCCTGGTCGCGGAAGAAGAATCCGTCGCAGGTGGCGCACCAGCTCACGCCGTGGCCAGCCAACCGGTCCTCGTCAGGTAGACCGAGCTTGCGATAGCCGGAGCCCGTCGCCAAGATCACCGTCCGGGCCTGGTGCTCGGTGCCGTCGCTGACCCGCACCAGCTTGACGTCCCCGGTGAGCTCGACTCCGGTGACGTCGTCTGCCACCAGCTCGGCCCCGAACCGCTCGGCCTGCGCCCGCATCTCGTCCATGAGCGCGGGACCCATGATCCCGTCCCGAAAGCCGGGGTAGTTCTCCACCTCGGTGGTGGTCATCAGCGCGCCCCCAGCGGTGACCGATCCCTCATACACCAGCGGGTTGAGCTGTGCCCGCGCGGCGTACAACGCCGCGGTGTACCCCGCCGGCCCGGAGCCGATGATGATGACTTCCCGAACCTCCCCCGCCTGCTCGGTGGGGGACTCAAGGGGCTGGTGGGCCACGGTGTACCTCGTCTTCCTGCACCGGCTTGGCGCTACCAGGCTGAACGCATCCCAGGTGCGTGGGATTCCTGCCGGCACCGCCAGCGGACGCTGGCTCAGCGGGTGAGGTCGACGTCGGCCGTGGCCAGCCGGTTGCCAGTGCGGCACGAGTACGCCTCGACCCGGCGTTTCGCGACGGGTCCGGATGCCGCGAGCTGGGCCAGCTCGCCGTCGACGCGCACCAGCGCATCCACGGTGCCTGGCACGCTGTCGGACGGTCCGGTCGTACATGCGCTGCGGGCACCGAGGCCGTGGTCAGTGGCCGCAGGTGCGTCGGGCCTCGAGCCGGACAGCGCCCGGTACGCCTGCGCCCCGCTGTCGTGCAGCAGCTCGACGCCGGCGGCGAACTCGTCCGAGTCCAGGTCCGGGGTGGTCTGCTGCAATGACCCCGCTGCCTCCGGTGCTGCGCCGCGGGCGCCGTCGGACAGCCCGCCCGCGTCGGCACCGGAGCTGGCAGCCTCGTCGGCCGATCCGCCAACTCCGCCCACCAGGTCAGGGACGACGCTGATGGCGAGAACCACAGCGGCGGCAGTCACCGCCCCGGCAAGCCAGTGCCGGACCCGGTCGCGGCGTAACCGGGACAGCGGAACCAGCACGGTCTCGACATCCGGCTGCTCATCACCCTGCCTTCCGGTGTCCGGCTGCCTGGCACCTGCCGCCCGGCGAGCGGACTCGGCCGCCACCACGGCGTCCAACCTGGCCGCCACCGCGGGCGGGAGCGGTGGCACCGACGTTGCCGACAGAAGCTGCGGTAGCGCACCCAGCTGGTCGCGCAGCGCGGCGCACCGGGGGCATGCCGACATGTGGGCGGTCACGGTCTCTGCCTGCCCGACCGGGAGCTCGCCCTCGAGCAGGTCGGCCAGCTGCTCGACAGAGGCGTGGCCAGCCTCGTCGGCAGCAGCGGGCTCACGGTAGTCGGGCATCGGTCACCTCCTCGTGGGGTCTGGTCGGGTGGGCGGGCCCGGCGGGTTGTCAGAGGGTCGGGAACGGTCACGGCTGGGACGCATCCGGGTAGATAACGGTTCCGTCACGGTGCCGACGCCGGAGTCCGGGCTCACTTCGGCCGCGGGGCGTGGACCGCGTGGCGCCCAGGCGCCGAGCAGCGGCAGGAGCCGGGCCCGGCCCCGCGAGCAGCGCGACTTCACCGTGTCGGGTGGGCAGCCCAGGACGTCGGCTGCCTCGGCCATCGAATAGCCCTCCATGTCCACCAACACCAGCGCGGCGCGCTGTTCCACCGGCAGCTGACGCAACGCCTTCAGCACCGCCTGCTGGCGGGCGCCGTCCTCGGCTGACGACTCGACGCTGTCGGTCAGTGGGGGCGGCAGCTGGTCGTCGTCGTCGGGCAACGGCTCGGCTCTGCGCACGGACCGTCGGCGGGCGCGGTCGAGGCAGGCGTTGACGACGATCCGGTGCAGCCAGGTGGTCACGGCGGCGTCACCGCGGAAGGTGTCGGCCCGGCGGAAGGCGGACACCAACGCGTCCTGCAACGCGTCGGCCGCCTCCTCGGGATCGCGCAACGTCCCGATGGCCACCGCCCACAGCCGGTCACGATGCCGGCGTACAAGCAGGCCGAAGGCGTCCGGGTCACCGGCGACGTGCCGGCTCAGCAGCGTGCGGTCGTCGGTGGCGCCGACGTCGGCTGGCCCGCCCCCGTCGCGGCGCGTCATCCGCGAACCGAGACCTCGGCGACCGACCCCATGTAGGTATCGGCCTCGACCGGTGGGAGCGAGGTCAGCCACACCACGAGGTACCGGGTGGTCAGCGGTGACTCCGGCCGCACGGTCACATCCGTGTCCGCCTCGGCCTTCCCGCCCACGATGCGCAGCTGGCTGAGAACCGTCGGCTCGGAGGTCGTCTGCTCCGGGGCGGCGTGGACCTCGATCGACGTGGGTGCACCGACCAGTCGGACCGAGACGCTCTGTACCGGCTGGGTGCGGCCGAGGTCGACCAGCAGGCCGGCGCCGTCCTTGAGCAGTCCGAGCTCCGGGGAGTTGAAGTACGACTCAGTCGTCCACGCGGTGGAGACGTCACCGTCGCCGGCGAACGCCGCCGTCTCGGGATTCTCCTCGCCATCGGTGCCTTGGGGGTCGAAGTCGCTGAGCTCCTGGATCCGCAACAGCTCGGCAGGGTCGTCGGTCGGGCCGGTGCCGTTGGCGCTGGTTTCACCGCCGGGGTCATCGCCGTCCCCCGACCGCAGCGCCAGGACGACCAGGGTGCCCACCAGTCCCAGCAGCAGCACCAGCGCCAACAGGACCGCACCCCGACCGCCGCCCCTTCGACGTGTGGCGCGGTCAGTCCGCGGCCCCGGCAGCTGTGCCTGCCGCGTCGCACGGGGCGGCGCGATCACGTGTACGGCCGGCGGCGGCCCGGCGGGGTCGGGACCGACCGGGATCTGACCGCGCTGGATTGTCTGGTCGTCGTCGTCGGCCGGGGCAAACGACGTCAGGGCCTCGCCGTCACCCGCGAGGGCAGCCAGCTCGCGGGCGACCTGCTGGGCGGTGCGCAGCCGGTCGCCGTGCTGACGCGGACCGCTGCCGAGGATGCGCGTACAGACGAGCTCGACGGCGGGATCCACGCCGGCGCGCACCTGCCGAGGGCGCAGCAGCCGCCCGTGCTCGGTCGGGGCTGCCGGCAGGCCGAGGTCGCGACTCCCCGGCCATCGGGCCACCAGGCAGGCGTACAGCAGCCGGCCGAGCGCGTCCACGTCCGCAGCCTCACCGGCCCGGGCCGACGACTCGACATCCTCGTTCGGTGCGTGCAGCGACTGGTCGGTCGCGAGACCGAGCATCCGGACCGCACCGCCCCGCTTGACGATGACGCGAGCCGGGTCGAGCCGGCGGTGCTGCACGCCGGCACGGTGCGCGGCGGCCACCGCCTCGGCGATCTCGCGCATCACCTCGGCGGCGCGCAGACCGGACAGCGGCCCCTGCCGCAGCACGCTGTCGAGCGAGACCCCGGCCGCCCACTCCCGCACCACGTACGCGTAGCCGTTCTCGTGCGCGGCATCGAGGACTCGCAGGAAGCGAGGGTCCTCGACCGCGGTCGCCCGCCGCGCAGCCGTCAGGAACGCCTCGGCACTCAGGTCGTCGCTACGGACCACCTGGACGCTCACCGAACGGTTGAGCACCCGGTCGGCGGCGCGCCACAGCTGGGACCGCGCGGTCTCGCCGACGAGGTCGTTGATCCGGTAGCGGCCGGCCAGCTCCGCGCCGGCGCTCAGCGTGTCCGCGGGCACCCCGTCCTCGTCCGTCTTGGTTCCGGTCGGCTCGGCCGGTCGGTGCAACGCCGGCCCACCCGGCCATGGTAGATGCCGACCGCCCACCAACTCAGTCACTCCGACACGTAGCGCCCGGTCAGCGACGGGTCACGGCGCCCAGCAGGGACCTCACTTCGCCGAGTCCGACCAGGCGGGCCACCAGCAGGTAGCTGACCGCGCCGAGCCCGCCGGCAACGACCAGGCCGAGCACCGCCCCGCTGCCGGTGGGGTCGACTCCGAGGCGGTCCAAGCCGACCAGGGCCGCCAGCATCCCGGCTGCCGCAACCGCGCAGGCCGCCACCACCCGGGCGGTGAAACCAGCGACCCGGCGATCGACCAGCCCGCCGAGCCGGCGAGCGAGCACGGTGGTCGACAGCACCGATCCGCACAGGTAGGACACGGCGTATGCCAGCGCCAGCCGGGTCGCCACCTCGTCGGTCGGTGAGTCGCGCGTCAACGCCACCGCGGCCGTGATGTTGGCCGCGCTCACCACCAGCTGGACGAGGAACGGCGTGCGGGTGTCCTCCTGGGCGTAGAAGCCGCGCAGCACCAGGTAGTGCACCGAGAACAGGAGCAGACCGGGGGCGAACGCGGCCAGCGTCCAACCGATGCTGGCGGTCCGCCCGTCCAGCGCGCCGTACGAGAACAAGACGGCGGCGATGGTGCCTGACAGGCAGGCGAGCGCGGTCGCGACCGGTGCGATCGCCACCAGCACCAGCCGCATCGTCGACACGATCTCGGCGCGGACCTGGGCGAGATCGCCGTCTGCGGACAGCCGGCTCAGCATCGGCATCGTCGCCGTCACCAGCGACACCGTGATGATTGCGTGCGGCACCTGCGCGACCAGGAACGCGCTCTGGTAGGCGGTGACGCCACTGGCCTCGGTGCCGGACAGGGCGGCCTCGGTGGAGGAGCCGGTCGCGATCCGGGTCACGACGAAGAACGCGACCTGGTTGGCGATGACGAAGGCGATCGTCCACGCGCCGAGGCGCAGCGTGCGGCCCAGGCCGAAGCCCCGCAGGTCCCGGCGCAGCCGGAAGCGAAATCCCGCCGCCCGCGCGTACGGGATCAGCACCAGCGTCTGCAGCGCGATCCCCACGGTGGCACCGGCGCCCAGCAGGACTTCCTGACCAGTGGAGAAACCGTTGCTGGCGTCGCTGGCGCCGTAGACCATCGCGTACGTGCCCAGCACCGCGCACGCGACCAGGTTGTTGACGACCGGCGCCCACATCATCGGCCCGAAGCGCTCACGGGCATTGAGGATCTGGCCGATCAGCACGAAGGTGCCATAGAAGAAGACCTGCGGCATGCACCAGCGCATCAGGTCGTACGCCGACTCCCGCTGAGCGGTCAGCCGGTCGCTGTACAGCGCCCCGTCGTAGGCCAGGTGGGCCAGCGCGGGCACCGCCACCAACAGCACCGCACTTGCGCCAGCAAGCACCAGCACACCGAGGCTCAGCAGCCGTTCGGCGAAGGCTTCCCCGCCGTCGGGGTCGGTGCGCATGGCGCGGACCAGCTGCGGTACCAGCACCACGTTGAACACTCCGCCGGCGACCAGGATGTACAGCGAGTTCGGCAGTGTGTTGGCCTGGGTGAACAAGTCGGCGTCGAGCGACTTTCCGAGCACGGCGAGCAACAACGCGCCGCGGACGAACCCGGTCAGCCTCGACACCACCGTGCCGCCGGCCATCACCGCACCGGCTGACAGCAGCCGGGAGCGGTCCTCCTGCGTCACCGGGCCGACCTGGACGAGCCGGTCACCGGCAGGCCGCGGGCTCGGCGCACCAGCCGGCGCGCGATGGCGAAGACCAGCACCGCGCACGCCAGGCCCAGGATCACCCAGATCACGGTGCCAACGGCGCTGGTGCGCAGGCTGAACGACAGCGGGGTGCCGAACCGCCGTCCGTTCTTGGTCAGCAGATAGGCCTTGGCGCTGGTCACGCCGGCCCGCCCGACCCGGGTGTCTACGGCCACGGTGTCGCTTCTTCCCGGCCGGATGGTGAGGGACTCACCGGTGTCGAACTGGGCCCCGGGCACCGGCTCGGCGTCCTCGGTGAGCACCGCCACCGACACCGTGACGGGTCGGTCGAGCCGGTTGGTCACCGTGAGCGGGAAGCGGCCGCGCGCGCTGGACAAGGTGACGAACTGGGGACCGGTGATGGTCACGTCGCGCAGGGCCTGCCGCACCTCGGCGATGGCGCGCTCGGTCTGACGCAGCCGGTCCTCGCCGTCCCGCAGCCCTGCAGACGACACGCCGAGGGCAACTGCCGCGTCGTACCAGCGGGTCAGCGGGGCACTGCCGTCGACGAGCTTGGTCAGGACCCGCACCCTGCCGTCGAGCTCGGCGGAGGCCAGCACCATGGACTCGGGGAGCAACTCGGCCACCGGCTCGCCGTCGACGTCGACCACCCCCGTCGGGCCGGGGTACGGCCGCCGCGCCGTGAGCAGGTCGTCCAGCGCTACCGGCTGCAGCCACGCCACGTCCAGCCCGGTGAAGAAGTCGCTCAGCGGCCAGTCCGGCCCGGGGTCCCACTCAGGTGGCGCGACGAAGGTGGCCGTCGTGGACGGCTGCCCGGCGGCGGCGGTCTCGATCCCGAGCAGCGCGGTCTCGGCGAGCAGCCGCTGACGCACCTGCAGGGCTGTCAACTGCTCGCCGGGCGCTGGGCCGCCGCCGGCCAGGGCGGGGTCGGCGACCACCGCGTCCAGCGTGCCGGAGTAGGTGGGCAGGGAGACCACGGAACCGTCCAGCGGCTCCCACTCGGGCAGCATCCTCGGCGCCAGCGCCACCACCCCTGCCCCGTCCGGACCGCGCAGCCACTCCAGCGTCTCCTTCGCGACGACCCCCTGGCGCGGCAGGTGCAGCACCCGTTCCTGGCCTCCCAACAGCTGCTGCCCTACCGCCTGGCCGGCTGCGTCCACGCTCGCCGTCAGCGCCGGCCGGCCGGCCGAGGCCAGCGTGTCCGCGGCGGGCTCGGCGTAAGCGGTCATCCACGGGGTGCTCGCGGTTGTCAGCCCGAGGGTGTCGTCCAACCACGTGGCCAACACGGCCGAGCCCGCGACGGCCGGGGCGGCGGCGCCGCCGCCAGGCGGGCCGAAGTCACCAGAGCCGAGGTCGGCGGCGGCATCGAGGACGGCCGGGTCAGGGACGACGGTGAGCGGCACCGCACCGGCGGTGCGGCCGAGGTCGACCATCCGTCGCAGCCGGCCACCCGGCGACGTCGCCCGCACCGTCTGCCCGGCCCGGGCGTAGGTGCCGTCGGCACGGCGCAGCACCGTGCCGGTCAGCGGCCAGACCAGAGCGAGCCGGACGTCGGCGGTGGCTTCCTCGTCGACGAGCGGCACGAAGGTGCGCACCCGACCCTCGGTGGGCCGGGTGTCGTCGAGGTCGGTGGCGAGCACCTGCACGCCGACGGTGTAGACGCCGGGCAGGCCCGAGATGCCCAGGTCGCTCCACGGCACCCGAAGCCGGAACGGGGCGAACTCGCCCGGGGTCAGCCCGCCCAGGCGGGCGAACAGACCGAAGTCGATGATGCGGTCCCCGAAGTACGACTCGGCGGCGCTGTCACCCGCCGCGGCCAGCTCGGCGCGCGATGTCAGCGGGCTCGGCGAGATGACCAGGTACGCGTTGACCCGGCGCCACACCTGGTCGTCGACGTTGGTGACCCGGCCTTCCAGTTGCAGCGACTCGCCCGGCCGCAGCGCCGAGGGGGTTACGGAGGTGAGCTCGACCGCTAGCCCCTGGACGTCGTCGACCGTCGCTACCGATTCGGGTGTGCCGGGTGCGGCCGGGAGCGGGTCGGCCGGGAGCGGGTGGGCCGCGGCCAGCAGCAGCGGGAGCGCCGCGAGCAGCACAGCCGTAGCGGCGGCGTGCAGCCGGCGCCGGTCGCATCCGGCGGTCACCACCTCATGCTAGGGCGCCGCGCTGCGTACGATCGGGACCCGTGCCGGACCACCCCTACCCACCTGCACCGCCCAGCGGCCGGCTGAGCGACCTGCAGCGCGGGGCGGTCGCCGAGCTGTTGCGGGTGGCCCCCGTGGTCGAGCCACTGGCGCAGCGCTTCGCCGCCGCGGGCGAGCGGCTCGACCTGGTCGGTGGGACGGTGCGCGACGCCCTGCTCCACGGCACGCTCGGCGCCGACTGGGACTTCTCCACCTCGGCCCGTCCCGACGTCACCGAGGCGGTACTCGCGGACTGGGCGGACGCGACGTGGGACGTCGGGCGCGCGTACGGCACCATCGGCGCCCGGCGTGGCGGCGCCCAGGTCGAGATCACGACCTATCGCTCCGACCGGTACGACGACACCTCCCGCAAGCCGGACGTCGAGTACGGCGACACCCTGGAGGGCGACCTGTCGCGGCGGGACTTCACCATCAACGCGATGGCCGTCGAGCTGCCGTCGCGGACGTTCGTCGACCCGTTCGGTGGGCTGGCCGACCTCGCCGCCCGTCGGCTTCGTACGCCCGGCACGGCAGCGCGGTCGTTCGGCGACGATCCGCTCAGGATGATGCGAGCGGCGCGGTTCAGCGCACAGCTGGGCTTCGACGCGGTCGACGAGGTGGTCGAGGCGATCCACGACATGTCCGACCGGATCACCATCGTGTCGGCCGAGCGGGTGCGCGACGAGCTGGTCAAGCTGATGTGCTCCGACGACCCCCGCCGTGGCCTGGTCCTGCTGGTGGACACCGGTCTTGCCGACCACGTGCTGCCCGAGCTTCCCGCGTTGCGGCTGGAGCGCGACGAGCACCACCGGCACAAGGACGTCTACCAGCACACCCTCACCGTGCTCGAGCAGGCCATCGCACTGGAGGCGCGCCTGGGCGAGGGACCGGACCTGGCGGTGCGGTTCGCGGCGCTGCTGCACGACATCGGCAAGCCCCGCACCCGCCGGTTCCAGAGCGACGGCTCGGTGACCTTTCACCACCACGACGTGGTGGGGGCCAAGCTGGCCGACAAGCGGCTCCGGGCGCTGCGCTTCCCGCGGGCGGTGGTCGACGCGGTGTCCCGGCTGGTCGAGCTGCACCTGCGCTTTCACGGTTACGCCGCCGGGGAGTGGACCGACGCGGCCGTGCGTCGCTACGTGCGCGACGCCGGCGACCAGCTGGAGCGGCTGCACGTACTGACTCGCGCCGACTCCACCACCCGCAACGCTCGCAAGGCGGCGCGGTTGCAGCGCACGTACGACGACCTCGAGGTCAGGATCGCCCGGCTGACCCACGCCGAGGAGCTGGCCGCGATGCGGCCGGACCTCGACGGCAACCAGATCCAGCAGCTGCTCGGCGTCACCCCGGGGCCGGTGGTGGGGCAGGCGTACCGGTACCTGCTCGACCTGCGCATCGAGCACGGGCCGCTCGGCGAGGACCGGGCCCGTGAGGAGCTGCTCGCCTGGTGGGGCGATCGGGCGGGGCAGTGAAGCGCCGCGAGCCGGTGGCTGCGGTGGTCGGTGCGGTGGTCGCTGGGGTGGTCGCTGGGGTGGTGCTGGCGGCGGGCGGGTCGGGGTTCGGGGCAGGCGTGGCTGCAGTCGCGGCGGACCGGGTGGAAGGTACGCCGGGCGACGACGTGCTGGTGGGCACTGACCGCGGCGATCTTGTGGCGGCCAAGGC
>Ga0136620_10001345_pt1 | contig 11644 bp, 12 predicted proteins | sample AntDrymUQ4162106_2_FD_104806 | JGI IMG/M metagenome (GOLD analysis project Ga0136620, IMG submission 104806) | Polar desert sand microbial communities from Dry Valleys, Antarctica - metaG UQ416 (21.06) | ecosystem: Environmental > Terrestrial > Soil > Desert | place: Antarctica: Dry Valley... | reverse complement strand
TGCGGGTCGTCCCACCAGGTGAGTGCGCTGACGCGGCAGATCCGCTCCGTCTCGGATCGAGACAGGCCCAGGAACGGCCGGCGCCACAACCCGTCTCGTTCGGTCATGCCGGCCAGGGAGCGAGTCCCCGATCCCCGAGCAAGGGCCAACAGGACTCCCTCCGCCTGGTCGTCGAGAGTGTGGCCGAGCAGGACGGCGACCGCTCCCGTGCGCTGGGCAGCGGCGCGCAGCGCCTGGTATCGGGAGTGGCGGGCGGCCGCCTCGGGTCCGCCCCGCCGGGCCACGGCCACCGCCACCACCTCGACCGGGTCGGCACCGAGGTCGCGGACCAGCGCGGCGGCCCGCTGCGCCACGGCGGCGGACCCCGCTTGCAGCTGGTGGTCGACGACAACGGCGCCGCAGCCCCAGCCGGCCCGGTTGCCCTCGAACCTGGCGGCGACCAGCAGTGCGAGGGAGTCGGCTCCTCCGCTGCAGGCCACCAGCGCCAGCGCTCCCGGTGGCACATCTGTGGTCGCCCGGCGCACCATGAGGCGGGCGCGGGCGACCGTGGCGTCGAGGCGTGATCGCAGGGCTGGCGCTCCTAGCCGTGGACGCGAGCCACCCATGACCGCGGGTCGGTGATCTCGTCGCGCGTCGGCAGCGCCTCCGGTGACGCCCAGACCGCGTTGAATCCGGCCATGCCCACCGCGTCCACGGCGCCGCGTACGAACACCGCCCCCTCGGCGTACTGGCGCATCTTGATGTCGAGCCCGAGCAGGCGGCGCAACAACACGTCGAGGGAGCCGGTGCCCTTGCGCCGCTTGGTAAAGCGCTGGCGGATCGTCGCGACGGTCGGGATGACCTGCGGCCCGACCCCGTCCATGACCACGTCGGCGTGGCCTTCGAGCAGCGACATCACAGCCGTCACGCGGTCGATGACCTCACGCTGGCTCTCATTGGTGACCAGATCGACGAGAGTCACCTCGGAGTCGCCGCTCAGGACCCGGCCGATCTGGCCGAGCCCGTCGGTGAGCACCCGCCGCAGGCTGTCGGGGTCCAGGTCGGTGGCCTCGACGAAGGCCGTGATGAGCCCGTGCACGTGGTCGCGCAACCACGGCACGGCGGTGAACTGCACCCGGTGGGTCTCCTCGTGCAGGCACACCCACAACGAGAAGTCCTGGGCGTCGACGTCCAGCTCACGCTGGGCCGCGACGATGTTGGGGGCCACCAACAGCATCCGCCCGGTGGTCTCCGGGCCGCCGTCCCAGAACGGGTCGAACTGGCCCAGGACCTTGTGCGCGAGGAACGCCAGCAGCGCTCCGGCCTCCGCGCCGGTGACCCGGGACCCGACCATCGCCGCCAGCGCGCTCGGCGCCGACTGCTGGGCAACAGCCTTGTCGAGCAGCGGCTTCATGATCGTCGCGAACCCGTCGGCGTTGGCCTGCACCCAGCCTGGCCTGTCTACAACGAGCAGGGGCGCTGTCGCCGAGCGGGTGTGGAGGTCGGTGAACGCGCGGACGTGCCCCTCGGCCCGGGCAGCATCGCTGCGCAGCTGGGCCACCACTTCCGCCGCCTCGTCAGGCGGGATCTGGGGCCCGGGTCGCATCAGCTGTCGGGCGGTCTGCACCGCGAAGTCCCAGTCGACCAGTGCCCGGCCGCCGGATCCGTGCCCTGCTGTGCTCATGGCCCAACCGTACGACCAGTCACCTCGGGCAGCCGCAGGCCGCCAGCGCCGCGACGATCCGGTCCAGCGAGTCGCGGGCGTCCAACGTGTCGCGCAGCCGTACCCGATCAGCCACCGCGACGAACGCGAGCTCGCTGCCGTCGCGGTCGAGCGTCACCCCGGCCAGAGCGTGCACGTGCGACAACGTGCCGGTCTTGGCCCGAGCGACCCCGCGGCCCTCCTGCGCGGCCGGGTCGGTGAAACGGTAGGCCAGGCTGCCGCTGAACCCGGCCACCGGTAGGTGGCTCACCACCGGACGCAGCTCGGGGTGCTGGGGGTCGACGGCCAACCGCAAGACCTCGACGAGCGCCACAAGGCTGAGCCGGTCGTCGCGAGACAGGCCGCTTCCGTCGAACAGCCTGACGCCTTGCCAGGGCACACCGAGCTCGACCAACACCTCACGCATCGCAGCCGCACCACCGGCGAACGAGGCCGGCCGGCCGGTCGCGGCCCCGAGATGCCGCAACAACACCTCCGCGCCCTCGTTGTCGCTGCGCTCCAGCACGTACTGCACGACCTGGTCGAGCGGTGGGCTCTCGACCCGGGCGACGACAGCGGCCGAGTCGGCGGCTCGCTCCGGCGCCGGCGGTCCGACGACCCGTACGCCACGCCCTGCCAGGGCGGTGGCGAACTGCTCGGCGGCGGACACCGCCGGTTCCGGGGCCCGGGTGGAGACAGCTCCGGGCTCGACGCCCTGGTCCACCCACAGCGCCGAGATCGGGGTGACGATCTCGCTGCGCACGTAGTCGCGCTCCCAGGCAGGGTTGACGGCCGGACCGGTGAACAGGCCGGCGTCGTAGCCGACCCGCACCCGGTCGATATCAGCGGCCCTCAGTGCGCGCACGCTCTGGCGCACCAAGTCCTCGAGTGTGGCGGGCACGGGGTAGTCGGAGCGGGTCGGCGCCACATTTCGGCTGGCCAGTAGCGGGTCGCCGCCTCCGACCAGGACAAGTCCAGGGACGCCACCGGTTGGCGCCGACTCCACGACCGTCGTCGCGAAGCGGTGGTCCCCGCCGAGCACCTGCAGCGTGGCCATCGTCGTAAGCAGCTTGACCGTGGAGGCCGGCAGGTACGTCTCGTCATCCCCGCTGGTCCACACCGGCTGGTCCCGGCCCAGGTCGTACACGGTGAAGCCGACCCGCCGACCCAGGTCGGGGTCCCGCAGCAGCGGGAGAACAGCCGTCCGCAGCACAGCGGCATCGATGGGCGGTGCCGACGGGGTGGTCAGCACCGGCTGCGGCGTCCGGGCCGCTGGGAGCTGCAGGCCGGTGGGCGGGGGGATGTCGAGCGGGGTCGTGGCCGCGCTCAGACCGGGTTCGCTCACCCGTTCCATGAGCCCGGTCGACCAGGCCGCGATGGCTACCGCGAGCATGAGTACGAGGGCAGCCGCGCCGCTGATGCACCTGCTTCGCTGTGACCTGCCCACGGTCCACCCCGTGGCCGAGAATAGTCGCTGCCCCGTTCACCGACGGACCGGAAGGCTCAGCACCATGGAATTCGACGTCACCGTGGAGATCCCCAAGGGCCACCGCAACAAGTACGAGGTCGATCACGAGAGCGGGCGGATCCGGCTCGACCGCACGCTGTTCACCGCCACGCAGTACCCCGCCGACTACGGCTTCGTCGAGCAGACCCTCGGCCTCGACGGCGACCCGCTGGACGCGCTGGTGCTGCTACCCGAGCCGACGTTCCCTGGCTGCCTGATCACCTGCCGGGCGATCGGGATGTACCGGATGACCGACGAGGCCGGCGGCGACGACAAGGTCCTGTGCGTCCCGGCGACCGACCCACGGCAGGAGCACCTGCGCGACATCCATCACCTGCCGGAGTTCCAGCGCCTCGAGATCCAGCACTTCTTCACGATCTACAAGGACCTCGAGCCGGGGAAGTCCGTCGAAGGCGCCACCTGGGTTGGCCGGACCGAGGCCGAGGCGGAGATCCGCGAGAGCCGTCAACGTCACTACGGCGCAGCCGACACAACCGGCGCTCCCGAGGGGCAGCCCTAGACGCGGGTGAACAGGTCCGGCGGGGTCCAGTAGAACATGGACACGATCTCGACGCCTCGCCCCGGCCGCGGCGCCTGGATCATCTGGCCACCGCCGAGGTAGAGCGCAACGTGGTAGATCGAGCCGGGGCTTCCGTTCTCGCTCCAGAACAGCAGGTCCCCTCGCTGCAGCTGTGCGGCGGAGATCGGCGTGGTCGCGTAGTACTGCGCCACGCTCCAGTGCGGCAGCGACACCCCGGCCGCCCCCCACGCCCTCATGGTGAGCCCTGAGCAGTCCCAGGCATCCGGCCCGGCTGCACCCCACACGTACGGCTCTCCCAGCTGCTCCTCGGCGAAGGCGATCACGGCCGCCCTGCCGTGCTGCTGCGCTGGGGGGCTCGGCGCCGGTGGCGGTGGTGGCACAGGCTCCGGCTCCGGCGGTGGGACGGGTTGGGGGACGGGTTGGGGGACGGGCTGCGGGTCGGGCTGGGGGTCGGGCCGTTGCTGGGGGTCGGGCTGCGGCTGGAGCTGCGGCCGCCGCCTCGTCGGTGGTTGGCTGTCCACATCCCGCCGTGCCGCCTCTCGGGCCGCCTGCTGCTCGAGCGCGTCCTGCCGCTGGGTCGCCAGCTGGACCGAGATGTCCTGCAGGGCGGCCAGCCGGCGGATCAGCGCATCGCGTTGCGCATTGATCGAGGTCACAGCGGACTCTGCGGCTGCTACCGCCTGCTCCGCCGCCGCTCTGGCCGCAACCGCTTCATCCGCCGCAGCCCGCTGTTCGTCCAGGGCGCGCTCGGACTGGTCCTGCAGCACGGCCGCAACCGCTTCGGCCGACTCGTACCCGCCGAGGTCGGACTGCAGGGCCCCGGTCACGCTGTAGTAGGCGTTCATCTGGTCCAGCAGTGCTGTGGTGCTGCGTCCTTGGAGCAGCACCCCGAGACTGCTCAGCGACCCCCCACTCTCATAGCTGCGCACCGTCGTCGTTGCGACCGTCTCGCGCAACCGGGCGACATCCGCGGACGCACCATCTGCGGTCCGCTGCGCGCTGGTCGCCGCGCGGCGGGCCTCCGCCACCCGATACCGCGCACCGTTCCACGCCTCAACCGCCTTGGCGGCGGCCAGCGACGTCTCCTCCAGGCGAGCGCCGGCCATCACGAGCTGCGCCTTGACCATGCCGACCTGGCTGGCCGCGTCGCGCGCCGAGTCCTGCGCGCGCTGCACCTGCGAGCGGGTCGGGGACGTCTCGTCGTCAGCGGCGGCGGGCCAGGGTTGCCCGACTGCCAGCGCTGCCGTGAGCGCGGCGGCGCCGAGCACTGGCCATAGCCGACGAGGAGCGGACTGCACGCGAACGGACACGAAGAGCGACCGTAGCCTCACTTGGGTCCCATTGGAAACACCTGTAACAGAAAACTTGGACCGGCTCGGCGTGGCGGCTTGCAAACTACACCGTTGTAATACTCATCGGCTGGCTAGCCATCGAGCGCCGCCGTCACCACCTGCTGCGCCTCCTCCTGCACCTGGGACAGGTGGTCAGCGCCTAGGAACGACTCCGCGTAGATCTTGTAGACGTCCTCCGTACCAGACGGCCGGGCAGCGAACCAGGCGTGCTCGGTGATCACCTTGAGACCACCGATGGGGGCACCGTTGCCGGGCGCGCGCGTCAACGTGGCGATGATCGGCTCGCCGGCCAGCTGACTGGCGCTGATCGCCTCGGCCGACAGCCGAGACAGCCGGAGCTTCTGCTCCCGGTCGGCGGGCGCGTCGATGCGCGCGTACGCCGGGTCGCCGTACCGCTCGGTGAGCGACCGATAGAGTTCGCTCGGGCTGCGACCTGTGACCGATCTGATCTCGGCAGCCAGCAGCGCGAGCGCGATGCCGTCCTTGTCCGTGGTCCACACCGACCCGTCGCGTCGGAGCAGCGATGCGCCTGCGCTCTCCTCCCCGGCCAGGCCGATGCTGCCGTCCAGCAGTCCCGGGACGAACCACTTGAACCCGACCGGCATCTCGAGCAGCCGGCGGTTCAGCCCTACGGAGACCCGATCGATCATCGCCGAGGACACCAGCGTCTTGCCGATCGCGACCTCGAGATCCCAGTCTCGGTGCCCGGACAGGTAGTCGACCGCGACCGCAAGGACGTGGTTGGGGTTCATCAGCCCGCCGTCGGGCGTCACTATGCCGTGCCGGTCGGCGTCGGGGTCGTTGCCGGCCGCCAGGTCGTACGCATCGCGCTGCCCGATCAGCGACGCCATCGCGTACGGCGACGAGCAGTCCATGCGGATCCGGCCGTCGGAGTCCAGGGTCATGAACGCCCAGCGCGGGTCGACGTCGGGGTTGACGACCGTCAGGTCGAGATCCCACCGCTCCGCGATCGCCGCCCAGTAGGCCACGCTCGCACCGCCCATGGGGTCGGCGCCGATCCGCACCCGTGCATCGCGGACCGCCGCCATGTCGATCACGGAGTCAAGGTCGTCGACGTAGTGGGAGAGGAAGTCGTACTCGCCACAGGCGGCACGCGCCCTGGGGCTGTCGACCCGGGCCACACCGGAAAGTCCGTCGCGCAGCAAGGCGTTGGCGCGGTTGGCGATCCATGCCGTGGCATCGCTGTCCGCCGGTCCGCCGTGCGGCGGGTTGTACTTGAACCCGCCGTCGCGGGGCGGGTTGTGCGACGGGGTCACCACGATGCCGTCAACCCTGCCGTGCGGGCCTTCACGGTTGAGGCGCAGGATCGCGTGCGACAGGGCCGGCGTAGGGGTGAACCCGTCGCGGGCGTCGACCAGGACGGTGACGTCGTTGCCGATCAGCACCTGCAGGGCGGTGTGCCAGGCCGGCAGCGAGAGCGCGTGAGTGTCGCGACCGAGCAGCAACGGGCCATCGCTGCCCTGATGCTTGCGGTACTCGCAGATCGCCTGGGTGATGGCGAGGATGTGCGCCTCGTTGAACGACCCGTCCAGACTCGATCCGCGGTGGCCGGATGTGCCAAAGACGACCTGCTGTGCGGGGTCCTCCGGATCTGGCGTCCGGCTCTCGTAGGCGGCAACCACGGCGGAGACGTCTACGAGGTCGTCGAGCCCAGCCGGCTGACCGGCACGTTCGTGCGGCACGAGTCCCTCCTACGCTGGCTGATGGTGGACGGCCGAGTCTGGCGCACGCACCGCATAGGCCAGGTCCGTCAGCGCCTGCGCGCAGCCCATCTCCAGCTTGCGGGTGGCCAGGGCGTCGCCGCGGGTCGAACCGCGGTTGATGATGATGACCGGGATACCTGCCTCGGCAGCCCGCCTGACGAAGCGGAAGCCGCTCATCACGTGCAACGACGAGCCGGCGACGAGCAGCACCTCGGCCTGGTCCAGCCAACCCATCGCGTGGGCCACCCGATCCCGCGGCACGTTCTCGCCGAAAAAGACGACGTCAGGCTTGAGCGCCCCACCGCAGGCGCACCTGACCAGCTGGAAACCGTCGACGTCGTCGAGGACCGCGTCTCCGTCGGGCGCAATCGTGCCGGTGCGATCGGCGACGTGCGGGTTGAGGTCCGACAGCCGGCGATGCACCTCGCGGCGGCTGCTGCTGTGCCGGCAGGTCAGACAGACGACGTTTGCGACGCGGCCGTGGAGGTCGATCAGCTGGTGCTGGCCGGCTCGGCTGTGCAGCCCGTCGACGTTCTGCGTGATCAAGCCGGTGACGACTCCACCGCGCTCGAGCGCCGCGAGTGCGTGATGGCCAGGGTTCGGGTCGGCGTACGACAGCTGCCGCCACCCGACAAGTGCGCGAGCCCAGTAGCGGCGTTGGGCGGCCTCACCGGACACGAACTCGGCGTATGTCATGGGCGTGCGCGGCGGAGAGCCGGGGCCGCGATAGTCGGGAATGCCGGAGTCGGTGCTCAGTCCGGCCCCGGTCAGCGCCAGCACGCGGCGCCCCGCGATCAGGTCGACGGCGTGGTCGATGCCTCGGGGACCGGCGTTCACGCGACCCAAGGTTACGTCCGTGCTGGGGTCAGGCGAGGGCATGGTCTTCTCGGCAGTCGCCTCCCTCCACAGCTTCCTTGCCAGGCGATGATGCTTCGACGGCCAACTCCGCCAGTTCCTCATCACCGCCGATCGTGCTGCCGCACCCCCTGGTGCGACGCCCCCATCCGCCACCTCGACCACCCGCTACCCGCCGCCCGGGGGTGGGACGACCACCGCAACCAACAGCCAGGGCTTGTGCGAAGCGTGCAACGACACCAAACAAACCTCCGGCTGGCGCACCTTCCCGCAACCGCAACGAGTCGTGCAGACCATCACACCCACCGCAGCCGTTCGCCCTCGGCGAACACTGACGTGGCTAGCAGACAACCTATGGGAGAGACGTCACTCGTCCTCTGCTAGCCGGGCGTGCAACCGGGTTCGGATCTCCTCCGGTGTGTAGGCGCGGCGCTGCCGCTCCGCCCGAGCGATCACCACCCCGCTGGCGGCGACGCCTACCAAGCCCGCGAGGCCGAGCAGCTTCCACCAGCGCATCTCCTTAGGCTACGACCGTGCCGGGTGCAGGTATCAGCCTCGACGAGGCAGTCGACCTGACCCGTTCGGGAGACGTGTGGCTCTTCCGCGGCCGTCGGATGGCCGACCGAGCCATCCGGCTCACGACCAACAGCCCGGTCAACCACGTCGGCATGTCAGTCGTCATCGACGACCTGCCCCCATTGATGTGGCACGCCGAGCTCGGCAGGTCCCTGCCCGATGTCTGGTCGGGCACACACCACCGTGGCGTCCAGCTGCACGACCTGCGGCGGGCCGTACTCGTCTGGGCCACGAAATACGGCCAACACGCATACCTTCGCCAGCTCGAACCCCCGGTCACCCGCGACGTCGAAGATGCCCTCCTGCGCACCATCGCGCGCCTGGACGGTGCACCATTCCCTTCGACGACTCGACTCGCTTCTCGCTGGCTCCGAGGGCGCCTGCCGACCACGAAGCCGCGACCGCGAGCCAGCGATCTGGAGGCCGCGTACTGCGCCGAGGTCGTGGCCATCACCTACGGGGCCATGGGCATGTTGCCCGGTGGCCGTCAGCCCAACTGGTACGACCCGGGGCGATTCTGGAGCGGTGACGACCTCGCGCTGACGGCGCCGGCCCGACTCGGCGGTGAGATCGCCGTGCGGGTTGGCTCCGTCACCTAGCTCCGGCTGCTGCTCACGTAGGCCAGCGCTTCACCCATCAGAAGCGTGCATGTGGACAAGTCGGCGGGTGTCAGCGACACCCACTGCTTCATGAGGCGGCCGGAACCAGGATCAAATCGCCGCCCCGCGCCGATCTCGATGAGTTCGTCAGCCCGCTGCTGGGGCAGCTTCACCACCAGCTCGTCCTTGACGATCATGGCGAAGATCCGGCCGTCCGTCTTGGACGCGTTCGAGCTGAAGCCGCGCGACCCGTCCCTGACCTCGTCAACGATGTCGGGATTGCGGCGTTGCAGTTCAAGCGCAGCCTCGTCATACAGTTCTTGCACCGACGACGCCTCCATCACACCTCGTACACCTTCAGCACCTCGTCGCCGTAGTGGTTGATCACCTTGACCGCGATCCTCCCCGACGACGGTGGTGGGAACGGCCGGGGTAGCAAGCGCTAAGTTAACCGTCTTGGGATTATCGACGATCCGCTATAGTGCCGCATGCCTTCGCACTGTATATCGGCCGCCGATCTCTTGCGCCATGCGCGCAAGCGAGCCGAACTTTCTCAAGTCGAGTTGTCCCGCCGAGCCGGGGTGCCGCAGAGCGTCATCAGCATGTACGAATCTGGCGCTCGTCAGCCGTCCATCCCAGTTCTGAGCCGTCTGGTGGCGGCCACCGGGCACGAGTTGGAACTGCGAGTCCGTCGAGCCGCGTCCCCACTTTGGCGCTTGCGGGGGCCGCTGGGGGAGCGAGTCCGCACCCATCGCAGCGAGTTAAAGCGCCTCGCAGCGGCGAGTGGAACGTCCAACCTGCGGGTTTTCGGCAGCGTTGCCCGCGGGGAGGACAGCGAGGTCAGCGACGTTGATCTCCTGGTCGACCTCTCACCTGAGACAGGGCTATTCAGACTCATGCGCTTGCAGGGTGAGCTCGAGGTGCTCCTTCAAGCCCGAGTCGACCTGGTTCCTGTGGCAGACCTCAAGCCAGATGTGCGGGATGAGGTCATGGCGGAGCTGGTGGCGCTTTGACCCGCCGTGACATCCAGCGCTTGGACGACATCGCGGCGGCCATCATCGCGATCCGAGCTCACGTTGCTCGAGGTGATCTGTCTGATGCCCTGGTGTTCGATGCGGTGCGCGTGCGGCTCATCGAGATTGGAGAAGCGGTCAAGGCACTGCCACGTGGCCTGCTCGCCCACGAGCCGACTATCCCGTGGGAGCAGGTCGCAGGTATGCGTGATCGGCTGACGCATCGCTACTTCGATGCGTCCCGGTCGATCCTCCGCGCAACGGTCGAGCACGATTTGCCGGACCTGGACAAGGCAGTGCAGCGCCTCGCTGCGCTCGCCCACAACGACTCATCAGAAGAGGGAGGGGCGGATGATCGCCGGTGACTGGTTCCTGTTGGGTGCTCCATGGGACTGCTCCGGCTCCGGCCGTGGCGAACAGGAGGCACCGGACGCGTTCGACAAGGCTGGCATCTCCTCCCTGGTAGGTCGGGATCTCGGCGACGCCACGACGCTGATCGAAACCGCCCAGCGAGATGATGACACTGGCGTACTAGGTCTCTGGGAAACCGTGCGAGCGGCAAACGCCCTGGCCGATGTCCTGGCCGCGGCCATTGACGACCTGCCGGGCCTCCGGGCCCTGGTCGTCGGCGGGGACTGCAGCATCCCTTTTTGGGGTCTTTCCCGCGCTGCGCAGGCAGGTGGGTTCAGCTGGACTGTGGTTCCTCGACGGGCACCCCGACTAGCGACGCGATCCTGCTCGGACATCGCACCAACGACCTGGACGAGGGCGCCGCTGCCGACCTCGCGCGGCTCCCGAACGCACTTCGACGGATCGATGCCGCGACCATGTCGGTTGACCCGTCGACCGCAGGCCAGCGGGCCGCGGCGTGGCTGGCGAGCACCGGTCAGGGGGCGTGGCTGCACGTGGACCTGGACGTGCTGGACCCTAGATCACTATCGGCGGTCACCTATCCGCAACGCGGGGGACTCGACTGGGATCAATTCGCCGCCGTGTTGGAGCCGCTGGCACAGTCCCCGCAGCTGCTCGGGCTCAGCCTCGCCGACTTCCGGCCAGACCTGGACCCCACCGGTGAGTTCGCGAGGCGCGTCCTCGACGTCCTCGAACGCACCCTCCCGTGACTCGCGGACTCCGTCCCCAGATCGTCGATCGTTAGGGGGCAGCATTCACTGTCGGCGCAGACGATCAGGTCGTCGCACCCGGCGTCCAGCGCCGATTGCAGCGTGTCTCGGATGAGGGCGAGGTCGGCCAGCTTGGCCTCGACCTCGGCCAGCTTCGCCGTTGCACGGGTCTGAAGACCAGCAGTCCGGCGGGCACCGTGGCGGTGCTGGCTGGCCTCCAGCAGGTCCGCGACTTCCTCCAGCCGGAAGCCGAGCCGCTGTGCGGCTTTGATCACCCTCAGGACGGTGACGGTCTCTGGCGGGTAGAGCCGGTGCCCGCCGAGCGTGCGCTCCGGCTCGACTAGCAGTCCTCGTCGCTCGTAATAGCGCAGAGTCTGCACGTTGACCCCCGCAGCCTCGGCGACCTGCCCGGTCCGCATTCCAGTACCGCTCATCCGACAAGCCCACTCACCCGTAAGGCTCGCTCGGCGATGGCGTCCAGCACGTCGATATGAGGGGAGGACACGATGACTTCGAGGAGCAGCAGGTCTGCGTGCTCGGCGAGCGCGAAGGTGAGGAACGAACAGCATTCGGCCTCGCGCTCGGTCAGATCCCGCACCATCTCGACCCGGCCCGGCGCCGATGCGAATGTCAGGACCAGGCGGGTGGGACCGCACCGTTCAGTCGTGCGTAACG
>Ga0136620_10001344_pt1 | contig 11649 bp, 9 predicted proteins | sample AntDrymUQ4162106_2_FD_104806 | JGI IMG/M metagenome (GOLD analysis project Ga0136620, IMG submission 104806) | Polar desert sand microbial communities from Dry Valleys, Antarctica - metaG UQ416 (21.06) | ecosystem: Environmental > Terrestrial > Soil > Desert | place: Antarctica: Dry Valley... | reverse complement strand
GCTCTTCCTCGGCGCTGCGCTCCTGGTGTTCCTGCGCCACCGGACGAGGGGCGGACCAGAGGAACCTAGGCGAACGTAGGTATATGCGTCGCGCAACACCGCGGGCCCGGCGATGCTCCTCGGATGGTCCCGGCGATCCTCGCCACCGCGGTCAGCGCGGCGTTCGCGATCGCCGTGTGGCTCCAGTACCGCCGCAGGCGTCAGCCGTACCAGCTCGCGTGGTCGATCGGCCTCGTGATGTTCGCCCTCGCCTCGGCCGCAGGCGTCGCCGCGCGGTCAGGCACGCCGACGGAGGACGAGTACCGCGTCTTCTACCTGTTCGGCGCGATCCTCAACGTCGCGTGGCTCGCGGTGGGGACGCTGTATGTGACGGTGCGGCGGCCGGTCGCGGACGCCGGGTTCGTCCTCGTGTACCTGTTCAGCGTCGTCTCCACGATCGCGGTCTTCTCGTACCCGGTCGATCTCGCCGCCGCCCTCGATAGCGGTCGTGGCTTCCAGGACGCGCCGGTGCCGCGCATCCTCGCGGGGATCGGCAGCGGCATCGGCACGATCGTGCTGTTCGGCGGCGCGCTGCGATCGGTGTGGGTGTTCCTGCGCCGGGGCCACAACGGGCGGCGCGCGCTCGCGAACCTCGTCATCGCCGCCGGGGTGCTCATCGTGGCCGCAGGCGGGACCGCGACGTTCACCGGAGCCTCTGGCCTGGTCGACGTCACCAACCTCGTCGGCGTCAGCGTCATGTTCGCCGGGTTCCTCTTGATCCCCGCCTCATCCGCGGCCTCCGCTTCGGCCAGGGCTCCCTCCGCTCACTGACCGGGCGGCCCGCCTTGGGATGGCTCGTCGTCAGCCCTGCTCGGCCGGGCTAGCGCGGCGACCGCTCGTGCTTCTCCTTCGGCAGCTGCTCCGGATCATCCGCGGCGAACCGGCCGGCGAGGCTCCTCGCCAGCTCGGTGGCCCCCGCGGTGAGCGCGGCGAGGCCGACACCCCACACCGCTTCGGTCGCGGTGCGCTTGGGCTTGTCGACGTCCGAGATCTCCGCACGGAGCTGCTCGCGCAGCCGCTTGCGCGCACGCCCCGGCAGCTTCGTGAGGTTGCCGCCAAGGTCCTGGATGACCCGTTCGATCTCGGTGTCGGGCCGCCTCCGCCGCCTGTCGCGGACACGCTTCACGACGGCCGCCGCCCCGAGCGCGACGCCGGATCCGAGGGTGCCGAAGACCGCGAGCGGCTGACGGCGCACGAGCGCGGCCGGATCGAGATCCGCCTTCGCGCGCCCGACGAACGCGTCGATGTCGCGGTCGATCGAGCCGCGCAGCTCGCCTAGCTCGCGCTGCGTCCGAGCAGACGGGCTTTCGCCCATTGGACCGTCTCCTTCAACGAACTGACCGATCGCGTCGGTCCGTGCAGCTCGAGCCGCTTGGAGCCCAGATAGCCGAACAGGCCCGCCAGGACGGCGCAGAGCAGCATCACGATGAGCGCGGAGAGCCACCAGGGCAGGAAGATCGCGATGAGCGCGATCACCAGGACCACGAGCGTGATGAGCACGAGTAGACCGAAGATCGCGGCGATCGCGAAGAACTTCGCCGCGTTGAGGTTGGCCCTGACGATCTCCGCGATCTCTTGCCTGGGGAGCTCGAGCTGCTTGCGGATGAGGGCGCGGACGTTCGAGCGAACGCGGCCGAGGAGCGTCTTGTACCCAGGGGTGCCGTACACGGGTCGCGAACGTACCACGTCCGACATGTCCGCTCTGCGGGAGCAGGAAACCTGCCAACGATCCCACAATGTCCGGATGCCGCTGGTGCCGGCGACAGCTTGGCGGCTCGTGACCGGAGTCCTGACCACCGCGTTGGTGGCTGCTGGCTGCGCCAGCCCCCCCGAGGAGGCCGACGACGCATCCGCGAGCCTGCCTCCCATCCTCTTCGTCCACGGCAACGGTGACTCCTCCGCACTCTGGATCACGACGATCTGGCGCTTCGAGTCGAACGGCTACCCGCGGGACCGGCTGTTCGCGGTGGACCTGATCGCACCGACCGCCCGCGACGATGACGCAGTCGCCCAAGCCAACCGCAGCAGCACGGGCGAGGTGAGGGACCAGCTCTCCGCGAGGGTGGACGAGATCCTGAAGAGCACCAAGTCCGCCATGGTCGCGCTGGTCGCCAACTCGCGCGGCGCCAACACCGTGCGCAACTACCTCAAGAACGGTGGCGGTGCGGCCAAGGTGGGATGGGTCGTGCTGGGCGGCGGTGTGAACCACGGCGTCTACTCGATACCGGGTGGCCCGAACAGCGAGTTCAACGGCGCCGCCGCGTTCATGAAGCAGTTGAACGACGGCGCCGAGGTCATCCCGGGCGTGAAGTACCTGACCATCCGCAGCGATCGGCTCGACAAGTACGCGCAGCCGGAGCTGTCGCCCGGCCGGATGTCAGGGATCAGCTACGACGGTCCAGCGCTGCGCGGTGCGACCAACGTCGTCCTGGAGGGGATCGACCATCGCGAGACCGCGTTCAGCGCCCGGGCGTTCGTCGAGACATACAGGTTCCTCACCGGGAAGACCGGGAAGACGGATATCGCGCCGGAGGACCGGCCGCGGCTGACGGGCTACGTCGGCGGCTACGAGAACCGGGCGCCGACCAATAGGGGCGTCGCCGGGGTCACGGTCACGATCTACGAGGTCGACGGTTCCACCGGTGCTCGCACCGGCGGCGCCGTCCTTACCACGACGACCGGACAGGACGGCAGCTGGGGGACCCTGAGCGCGAAACCCGACCGGTCCTACGAATTCGTCGTCGAGGCGGCGAGCCAGGCCGTGCGTCACTTCTTCCGCTCGCCGTTCCCACGATCGAGTGACCATGTGAGCCTGCGGTTGCTGGAGGACGCGCCTGCGACCTCGGGCAAGGGTCTCATCATCTTCACGCGGCCCCGGGGCTATATCGCCGACGGCCGCGACGAGCATTCACTGGATGGCAGGCCGGTCCCTGGCGTTGCGCCCGGCATCCCCACCAGCTCGAGCTTCAGGATCGAGACGACGCAGTTCGGCCGAGCGATCCCGGCCTCACTGAATGGCGAGACCGTCGTCGTCCGGGCGTTTCCCGGCGAGATCGTCTATGCGGAGTTCCATCACTAAGGCCGTTCGGCGCTGCCATGCCTGGAAAGCCGGATGCTGCCCGTGCGCGGATATGAGATCGGGGAGTCCGCAGACCTCATCCGACCATTCCTGCCACTATCTCCACGTCGACGGGAGGGCCGTATGCCACGTACAGCTGTGAGATCGCGCGCCGCGTCCAAGCCCGGCCGCGCGGGCGCGAAGTGGGTCTACCTCTTCGTTGACGGCAAGGCACAGGGCAGCGCGAAGATGCGAGAGCTCCTCGGCGGCAAGGGCGCGGGGCTCGCCGAGATGACCAACGCCGGGCTCCCGGTGCCGCCCGGGTTCACGATCACGACGCAGGCGTGCAACGCGTACTTCGACGCTAACAAGCGCCTGCCGGACGGCCTCTGGGATCAGGTCGAGCGGGCGCTGGCGCGCGTCGAGCGCGCGACGGGCAGGCGCCTTGGCGACGCGACGGACCCACTGCTCGTCTCGGTGCGCTCGGGCGCCGCCATGTCGATGCCGGGAATGATGGACACGGTCCTGAACCTCGGCCTCAACGACGAGACCCGTGCGGCGCTCGCGCGGCTCACCGGGAACGACCGGTTCGCCTGGGACGCTTACCGGCGGTTCATCTCGATGTTCGGTCGGATCGTCCAGGACATCCCGGGGACGGCATTCGATGAGCCGCTCGAGGCGCGCAAGAAGCGCTCCCGCGTGAAGATCGATTCCGAGCTCAGCGCACGCGCGCTCAAGGACCTCGTGGCGGAGTTCAAGGACGTCGTACGCCAGCACACCAAGAAGCCGTTCCCGACGGATCCTCGCGATCAGCTGCGGCTCGCGGTCGAGGCGGTCTTCGGCTCGTGGTTCGGGCAGCGTGCGAAGGACTATCGCAAGCAGTTCAAGATCTCCGACACGCTCGGCACCGCCGTGAACGTGCAATCGATGGCATTTGGCAACATGGGCGCCGACTCCGGCACCGGCGTCGCGTTCACGCGCGACCCGAACACCGGTGAGAAGGTGCTCTACGGCGAGTACCTCGTGAACGCGCAGGGCGAGGACGTCGTCGCTGGGGTCCGCACGCCGAAGCCGATCGCGGAGCTCAAGCGGGACCTGCCGAAGGCGTACGCCGAGTTCGAGAAGATCGCGAAGCGGCTCGAGCACCACTATCGCGACGCCCAGGACCTCGAGTTCACCATCGAGAAGGGGCGCCTCTACATGCTGCAGACGCGCTCCGCGAAGCGGACCGCGCGGGCGGCGGTGAAGATCGCGACCGACATGGTGAAGGAGCGCCTCATCACTAGGGACGAGGCGATCGGGCGCGTCGATCCGGCGCAGGTCGAGCAGCTGCTGCTGCCGCGCTTCGACGACAAGGAGGTCGAGAAGGCGCGCAAGGCGGGCCGCTACCTGGCGAAGGGCCTGAACGCTTCACCGGGCGCCGCGACGGGGCGCGCGGTGTTCGACGCGGACCGCGCCGTCGAGCTGAAGGGACAGAAGCAGCTCGTGGTGCTCGTGCGCCCGGAGACGAGCCCAGATGATTTCCACGGGATGATCGCCGCGACCGGCATCCTGACGGCGCGCGGGGGCTCGACGAGCCACGCCGCGGTCGTGGCGCGCGGGCTGGGCCTCCCGTGCGTCGCCGGCTGCGCGGATCTCTCGATCGATCTCGGCAAGCGCGAGATGCAGGTCGGCTCGAACGTCGTGCGGGAAGGCGACTTCATCTCGATCGACGGGACCACCGGCGAGGTCTTCGCGGGCGAGCTGCCCACGGTCGAGCCTGACTACACGAAGGAGCAGGAGCTCATCGAGCTGCTCTCGTGGGCGGACAAGCGCCGGCAGCTCGGCGTCTGGGTCAACGCCGACACGCCGGAGGAGTGTGTGCAGGCGCGGAAGTTCGGGGCCGAGGGCGTGGGACTCGCGCGCACGGAGCACATGTTCCGGCAGGCGGACCGCCTGCCGATCGTGCAGGACATGATCCTCGCCGACACCCTTGACGGCCGGAAGACGGCTCTGGCGAAGCTCCTGCCGTTCCAGCAGGGCGACTTCCGCGAGATGTACAAGGCGATGGACGGCCTGCCGGTCGTCATCCGTCTCATCGATCCGCCGCTGCACGAGTTCCTGCGGGAGTTCGCGGATGTCGATGTCGACATCGCCGTCGCCGAAGCGACGGGGAACGGCTCAAGCCCGGAGACAGGCCGGAACCGCGTCATCCAGAAGCGGCTCGAGCAGCTGCACGAGGACAATCCCATGCTCGGGCTGCGCGGCTGCCGCCTGCTCCTGGTCTACCCGGAGATCCTCGAGATGCAGATCCGCGCGATCCTCGGCGCGGCCGCGGACGTCGCGGAACAGGGTGTGCGCGCGAAGCCCGAGATCATGATGCCGCTCATCGCGACCATGGGGGAGCTCGATCGCCTCCACGAGCAGGTGATGTCCGTCGCGGAGGCCGTGCAGCAGGAGCGCACACGGAGGATCCCGTTCAAGTTCGGGACGATGATCGAGATCCCGCGCGCCTGCATCATCGCCGATCAGATCGCGACGAAGACGGAGTTCTTCAGCTTCGGGACGAACGACCTCACGCAGACGATCCTCGGCATCTCGCGCGACGACGCGCAGAAGTCGTTCCTCACGCGGTACGTCGAAGAGAAGATCATCCCGGCGGATCCGTTCCAGGTCATCGATCGGGAGGGCGTCGGCGAGATCATGCGCATCGCCATCGAGCGCGGGCGCGCGACGAAGCCCGATCTCAAGATCGGCATCTGCGGGGAGCACGCGGGCGAGCCGTCATCTGTCGCGCTCTGCCACGAGCTCGGCCTCACCTACGTGTCGCCGTCGACATACCGCGTGCCGGTCGCGCGGCTCGCCGCGGCTCAGGCGGCGCTCGCGTCGGATGGAGCGAGGCGAGACCGCTAGCGAGAGAGCCGCGAACGGCTTGGAGCCATTGCGTGACGCGCCGCTAGGCTGGCGCGTCCTTGAGCTCGCCGCCGAGGTGGTGCCTCAAGAACCTGAGCGTGCGCTTCCATGACCCGCAGGCCTGGTCATGGCCCTCCGCCCGCTCGTCGTCGAGCAGGGCCTTCAGGAAGCCGTGACCGTAGCCCGGGTAGAGGTGGAAGGTATGTTCGACTCCGGCCGCCGTGAGCTTCGCATCGAGCGCGCGCACGTTGTCCATCCCGACTCCTGCGTCCTGGTCGCCCCAGTGGCCGAGGATCGGACCGCTCATCCGCTCCGCGACCTCGAGCGGGGCGGGCGGCGCGAGTGGATTCTCGCCGCGGCGCGCCGGGAAGCCGTAGTAGCAGACCGTCGCGAGGTCGTCGCGGTCGGCCGCGAGATCGAGGACGAGCGTGCCGCCCATGCAGAAGCCGACGGTCCCGATGCGGGCGCCCTCGACCTCGGGGCGCTCCGCGAGCCATGTGATCGCCCTATCGAGGTCGTCCAGCGTGGTCAGCTGGTCGAGCTGCTGGGCGCGATTCATCGCAGCCTCGCGGTCGCCGGTGGCGACCGGACCCTGGCGGAAGAAGTAGTCGACGTCGAGCGCGACGAAGCCGGCCTGGGCGATCCGCCGAGTAAGGTGCTCGTAGAAGTCGCTCTGCCCGAAGACGTCGTTGACGACGAGCACGCCGGGCGCCGGGCTGCGGGCAGGCAGCGCGAGGACGCCGGGCAGGCGCCCCCCGTCCACGTCGATCCCGACCGTGTCCACACGCACGTTGGGCAGTGGAGTGCCGGGCGGCACCTCTGGATGGCACATCTGGGACCTCCATTCGGATTGTCGGACTCAGCCAGAGCGCTGGGCGCTCACCGGTCTGTTGTGGGATCGTCGGCGCTAACCTAACGCCATGGCGACCGAGGTCGACTCCGCGAGGCTGTCGCGCACCCGGAGCGTCGCGGCCCTGCGAGTCCGCGAGCGCCTCGAGGAGAATGAGGACCGGATCCTCTCGGAACAGGCGACACGGTCGACGGGGGCGCGGCGGGACCGCTCCGAAGAGCCCTCGCCAACGCGCACGGCGTTCCAGGTGGATCGCGACCGCATCATCCACAGCAAGGCCTTCCGCCGGACGAAACACAAGACGCAGGTCTTCCTGGCTCCCATCGGCGACCACTACCGCACGCGCCTCACGCACATCCTCGAGGTGAGCCAGATCGGGCGCTCGATCGCCGCAGCCCTGGCGCTGAACGTCGACCTGGTCGAGGCGATGGCCATCGGCCACGACATCGGGCACACGCCCTTCGGTCACACGGGGGAGGAGCTGCTCGGCAAGTTCCTGCCGGAGGGCTTCCGCCACAACGAGCAGAGCGTCCGCATCGTCGAGCGCCTCGAGAAGAACGGCGATGGCTTGAACCTCACCCACGAGGTGCGCGACGGGATCCTGAAGCACTCCGCGCCGACGAGCGGTGGTGTCGAGGATGCCGCGTGGGGCACTCCCGAGACGGCGGAGGGCTGGGTCGTCCGCTACGCCGACAAGATCGCGTACATGCACCATGACGCCGACGACGCGATCCGGGCCGGGATCATCGAGGAGTCGGATCTGCCGCATGCCGTGACGGACGCGCTCGGCCGGAGCCGCGCGGAGCGGCTCGACACCATGGTCTACGACGTGATCTGCAGCTCGTACGGCAAGCGCGAGATCCGCATGAGCGACGAAGTGCTCGAGGCCACGAATGCGCTCCGCGAGTGGATGTTCGAGAACGTCTACCTGTCCGGCGCTGCGAAGACGGAGGACCAGAAGGCGCAGAACATGCTGTGGGAGCTCCTGCAGCACTTCGAGCAACGGCCCGAGCTCATGCCCGCTGAGCACCAGCGCATCGCGGAGGCGGAGGGGCCGAAGCGCGCCGTCGCGGACTACATCGCCGGGATGACCGACGGCTACGCGCTCGATACCTACGAGACCATCTTCATCCCGACGGCCTGGAGCCGCCGGTAGCTGGGCTGTACAGGAAGCTGTACAATTTCGGGTCATGAGAACACTCCCGCTGACCGAGGCACGCAAGGATCTCTCGAAGCTGGTCGATGAAGTGACTGCCGCGCATGAGCACGTCACGATCACGAGACAGGGTCGTCCCGCTGCGGTCGTCATGTCCGCCGATGAGTTCGAGAGCTGGCAGGAGACGCTCGAGGTCCTGGCCGACCCGGGAACCATGGCGTCGCTCAGGCGCGCGGAGCGTGACCTCAAGGCCGGCCGCGTGACTCCGTACCGCGAGGTGCGCAAGCGGCTCGGTCGGTAGCGGGGACTGGCTAGCCTTCTTCTATCCCGTGAGGCCAGACTGCAGCTCGGTCGGCTCCCAGCGAACTACGCGGCCGCGGCCGACACGGCGATCCTGTCACTTGAAGACGACCCGCTGCGCGGCAAGGCGCTGCGCGGCGAGCTCGCGCATCTGCGCTCGCTCCGTGTCGGTGCGTATCGGATCCTCTACCGGTTCCGCGCTCGATCCAAGACCGTGATCATCGACACCATCCGCCACCGCAGCGAGGCGTATCGCCGTGCCAGGTGACTTCGACCAGGTCAAAGATCGCATCGACATCGTGCAGCTGGTCTCCGAGCGCGTCGTGCTGCGCAAGGCCGGACGCACGTACAAAGGGCTCTGCCCGTTCCACGCCGAAAAGACCCCGTCGTTCACGGTGGATCCGGAACGGCGCACGTTCCACTGCTTTGGCTGCGACGCGAAAGGGGATGCCTTCGACTGGGTCATGAGGCACGAGAACCTCGAGAAGGTGGATGCCCTCCGGAGCCTTGCCGAACGCGCGGGGGTGCAGCTCTCGACGCGTCCCCGTCAGGAGAATGAGCACGCGAAGCGACTGCTCGCCGCGCACGACACCGCGCTCTTCTACTTCCGCCAAGCGCTGCGCGGCACCGGCGCCGGCAAGGCCGCCGCCGCGTACCTCGCGCAACGCGGCATCACGCCGGAGACCATCGACACGTTCGGTCTCGGGTACGCACCCGATAGCCGCGGTGGGCTCCTCGCGTACCTGCGCAAGAAGGGCTTCAGCGACGAGGAGGCCGTCGGGAGCGGCCTGGTCATCTCGACCGAGAACGGACTCTTCGACCGCTTTTACGACCGCCTGATGATCCCGACGCGCGATGCGAAGGGGCGGATCATCGCCTTCGGTGGCCGCGCGATGGGCGGCCACCCCGCGAAGTACATCAACTCACCGCAGACGATCCTGTTCAGCAAGAGCGCGACCCTCTACGCGCTCGACGTCGCGCGCGCGGCGATCCGCAGGAGCAACGAGGCCGTCATCGTCGAGGGGTACTTCGACGCGATCTCCTGTCACCAGGCCGCCCTCGACAACGTCGTCGCGTCGCAGGGCACGGCGCTCACCGAGGAGCAGTATCGCGTCCTCGACGCGCTGAAAGTCGACCGCGCGGTCGTCGCCTTCGACGCCGACGCCGCCGGGACCGCAGCGGCGGAGAAACGCGGGCGCGAGCTTGTCGGCGTCGTGCGCCGGACGCGGTCCGGGGCGCTGTCGACGCGCACCGGCCTCACGGTCTACGTGGCCGAGCTGCCCACCGGCGATCCCGACGAGCTCGCGCGGTCGGACCCGGCGGCGCTGCGCGAGGTCCTCCGGAGCGCCAAGCCCGTGCTCGAGTACGTCATCGACCGCGTGGCCTCGAGACAGGACCTCGGCGGGCCCGACGGAAGGCGGCGCTTCCTGGCGGAGGCGCTCCCCCTCGTCGCCGAGGAGCCGGATGCCCTGACCCGCGAGCTGTACCTCGGGCGGCTCGCGACCCTCACGGGCGTCCCGCAAGAGGCACTCCGGGACGAGGCCCAACGGGCCCCGAAAGCGACGGCGCGCCGGGCGGCCCCGCCACCGACGGCACCGCCGTCGGACTCCCCGGTGCGGCGGCCGGAACAATCGACCACCCTCGAGCGTTTCGTCATGGCACAATTGGTCCAGTTCCCGGAAGAGGGCGCGCGCGTCGATCTCGCACCCGATGACCTATCGGATCCAGAGCACCGGGCGATATTCGAACACCTGCGGGGCAAGCGTCCGAGCGTTGACTTCCCGGCTCACTTGGCCGCCACTGTTGCGGCACTTGGCGCCACTGGCGCCGAGCCGGCGAGCGAGGCGGACGCGGGCCGCGCACTCGAGATCGCCGCGCTGCGTCTCCGGGTACAGAACCTGCGGCGTCGCCTGCTCGAAGCGCGCGGAAAGCTCGCGCGCGCGACTGGTGGAGACGTGGGAGCACTGGACGACGAGGTGGCGCGGCTGGTCGAGGATCTCGATGCTGTGATGAAGAAGCAGCAGGAGTCCACCGTCCTCCGCAACGAGATGGAGAGCGAGTAACGATGGCGACGAAGACAGCGACCAAGGAAAAAGAGGCCGTCAAGGCGCCCGAGCGCACCGGCATCACCGCCGAGCACCGCGAGCACGCGGAGAAGGCGCTGGCCAAGGGAAAGCAGCAGGGCTACCTCACGCAGGAGGACGTCGCCCGAGCGATCCCCGACGCTGAGCCCGGTGAGGTCGAGGAGCTCCTCACGATCCTCGACGACAACAACGTCGAGATCCTGGAGGCCGAGCGCGGCCCCACCTTCAGCCAGGTCAAGGAAGAAGAGGACGAGACCGAGGAGCTGCAGCGCGAGGACAGCATCTCCGCCGTCCTCGCGAGCGACCTCATCTCGGTGGACGACCCCGTCCGCATGTACCTGAAGGAGATCGGAAAGGTCCCGCTCCTCAACGCCGAGGAAGAGGTCAACCTTGCGAAGTCGATCGAGCTCGGCGAGCAGGCGCTCGAGTCGCCGGCCCTCGCTGGGATCCACCTGTACGAGCTCGGTGTCGAGACGAAGAAGCGGATGGCGGTCGGTCGTCCGAAGGAATTCGTCGACGAGGCCACGCGGTTCACGAACAAGGCGCTGCGCTTTGCGCTCGACGACGACGACGGCGGCAAGGAACTGCGGAGGCACACGAGCCGACTCCTCAAGCTTCGCGACGCGCTGAAGGCCGAGGGCAACAGCAAGGAGATCTCGACAGAGGCGAAGATCCTCATCGAGGAGATCGTCGGGATCGTCGACACCGCGCGCCGCGATCCGGAGCGTCTCGCATTCCGGATCCTTCCCGCGTACTCGAAGGTGCACGGTGCCGCCGAAGGTGCGGACCGGCTCGCGGAGCTCGTAGCGCTCGGCCAGGAGATCCGCACCGCCCTCGTGCGCCACCTCGACGCGTACGTCGAGGATGACAACGATGAGAAGCGTGCCCTGCGCCGTCTCGCGAACGAGCTCATCCAGAAGGGCGACGACGCGCGGCACAACCTCACCGAGGCGAACCTGCGACTCGTCGTGTCGATCGCGAAGAAGTACATCGGCCGCGGCATGAGCTTCCTGGACCTTATCCAGGAGGGGAACATCGGGCTCATTCGCGCGGTCGAGAAGTTCGACTACCGCAAGGGCTACAAGTTCTCGACGTACGCCACCTGGTGGATCCGTCAGGCGATCACGCGCGCGATCGCCGACCAGGCCCGCACCATCCGCATCCCCGTGCATATGGTCGAGACGATCAACAAGCTCATCCGTGTGTCGCGGGGCCTGCTTCAGGAGCTCGGCCGGGAGCCGACGGCGGAGGAGATCGCCGAGCGGATGCT
>Ga0136620_10001343_pt1 | contig 11651 bp, 12 predicted proteins | sample AntDrymUQ4162106_2_FD_104806 | JGI IMG/M metagenome (GOLD analysis project Ga0136620, IMG submission 104806) | Polar desert sand microbial communities from Dry Valleys, Antarctica - metaG UQ416 (21.06) | ecosystem: Environmental > Terrestrial > Soil > Desert | place: Antarctica: Dry Valley... | reverse complement strand
TCGCGCTCCTGCGCCGCCGCTTCCCCCAGCCGCCGGATGACGATCGCGGCCGCTCGCGCGCCCTCGGGGTTCTCGTGCGCCGCGGCTATGACCTCGAGCTCGCACACGACGCCGTCCGCGCCCACGAGCGCGGCGCGGGGTAGGCGCTCAGCGCTGCCCCGACCGGCCGGCTCGTCCGTCCGTCCACGAGCGCGACTCCCAGCGGCGGGCCCTTGCTACGTCGACCACGCTATAGGGGGCAAACGTCGGTCGCATGACGATCTGTCTTGGCGAGCGATGTTAGGGACTCCTCAGACCGGCATGCGGCCCACCGTGCGGAGGTACTCCGCCTCGGCTCGCAGACTCCCGTCCGATGCCTGGTTGCTTCGCTCGTAGAGGTCGACGAGATCGGCGCGCAGCGCCTCCCAGCGACCCTCGGGCTCTAGCGCTGCCTTGGCCATGAGGATCGGACCGAGTACGCGCTCGGTGTAGGTGACCCACGCGTCGGGCGACTCGGCCTCGACCGCAACCATCCGGTGCTCGAGCTCGAGCTCGACCTCGGGGAAGAGCGATCGGACGTGGTCCTCGAGGCCCCACAGCACCGGCGCGACCATGCCGGGCGGGGGAGGGAGATGCTTGCCGACCCTCGCGAACATCTGGCCGTTCAGGCCTTCGGGGGTCCAGGCCGACAGCGCGAAGGCGCCGCCGGGCCGGCACACCCGCGAGAGCTCGGCCGCCGTGACCTCATGGCGCGGCGCGAACATCGCGCCGAAGGCAGAGGTCACCCGGTCGAAGCTGTCGTCCTCGAAGGGCAGCGCCTCCGCGTCGCCCTCGACCCACTCGACCTCTACGCCCGCCTCCTCCGCGCGCCGGCGGGCGGCATCGAAGAGCTCCGGGGTGATGTCGAGGCCCACTACCTCCGCGCCCGCCTGCGCAGCCGGGATCGCTGCGTTGCCGGTGCCGGTCGCGACATCGAGGAGACGTTCCCCGCGCTGGATCCCGACCGCTGCCACGAGGTCCTCGCCGGCCGACCGGATCGTGCGGGCGATATCGGGAAAGTCCCCGGACGCCCACATCTTGCGTTGTCCGGCCTTGAAGTCTCCGATGTCCACGCTGGAACCTCCTGATCGCTAGGCGGAGCGGACCCTACTCTCGGGCGGGGAAACATGCGTTCGTTTGCGCGCGGTCTCTTACGGTTCTATGATCGATCGACGCGATATTGACCGGGCTCGCGAGGGCTCGTTTTCCCAGCAAATAAGACACTTCCAGAACGACTCACCTTCTCGCTATGGCTTCCCGAACACCACCGACACCCCAAGCACTCCCAGCCCCAGCTTGAAGGTGGGCGGCTGCCTGCCGCCACCGTCATCCACATACGTGCCCTCGCACGGCCCGGTCGGTCGCACCAGAACCCGGATTGAGCTGACCGGGCCCGGTCATTCGGGTCCGTGAGGAGAGGACACCATGGCAATCGTGATCGCGGCGGCACTCCTGGCGGTGGGCCTGGTCGCTGCCGCCATCCTGATGCGCCGCTCGGCTCCGGCCGCGGCGCGCCGCGGCCCACCCGCCCCCATACCGGATACGGCTCCGACGACCGCCCCGGCGATCGTGGCGGCCGCGCCCGACCGCGACGCGGTCGAGGTCGAGCTGCGCGAGCGCCGGGGGGAGATCGCCCGGCTCGAAGAGCGAGCGCTCTCGAAGGAGGAGTCCCTGGACCTCAAGCTGACCGAGTTGGCCCGGCGCGATCAGGCGCTCCAGGACCGGTCGCGCGAGCTCGATCGCGAGCATCAGGCCCTCGAGCAGCGCAAGCGAGAGCATGTGCGCGAGCTCGAGCGCATTGCGCATCTCAGCGCGTCTCAGGCCAAGCAGGTCCTCCTCAAGGAGGTCGAGGAGGGCGCGCGGCAGGACAGCGCGCGGATCGTGCGCCAGGTTGAGGAGGAGACCAAGCGAGACGCCGAGCGCCGGGTGCGCTCGATCCTCAGCGTGGTGATGCAGCGGCTTGCGGCCGGCCACGCCGCGGAGACGACCGTCTCGGTCGTCCAGCTCTCCTCCGACGACATGAAGGGCCGGATCATCGGCCGGGAGGGCCGCAACATCCGGGCGCTGGAGAATCTGACCGGAGTGGACTTCATCATCGACGACACGCCGCACGCCGTGGTCCTCTCGGGCTTCGACGGGGTTCGTCGGGAGGTCGCGCGCCTCACGCTCGAGAAGCTTCTCCAGGACGGCCGCATCCACCCCGCCCGCATCGAGGAGATGTTCGGCCAGGCCAAGGCGCAGCTCGACCAGCGCATCGTCGAGGCCGGCGAGGAAGCGGCCTTCGAGGCGAAGGTCCAGGGCCTCGACGCCGAGCTGATCCGGGTGCTCGGTCGGCTGCGCTTCCGCACCAGCTACGGCCAGAATGTGCTCGCCCACTCGGTCGAGTGCGCCCACCTGGGGGCGCTCATGGCCGAGGAGCTCGGCGCCTCTCCGCGAACCGCGCGGCGGGCTGCGCTTCTGCACGACATCGGCAAGGCGGTCAGCCATGAGGTCGAGGGGCCTCACGCGCTGGTGGGCGCCGAGCTCGCGCGGCGCCACGGCGAGTCCGAGGCGGTCGTGCACGCCATGGAGGCCCACCACAACGAAGTCGAGCCCCAGACCATCGAGGCGGTGATCGTCCAGGCCGCCGACGCCCTGTCCGGGGCGCGTCCGGGCGCGCGCGGCGAATCGCTGGAGCACTACGTCAAGCGCCTGCGCGAGCTGGAAGCGATCGCGACCCGACACGACGGCGTCGAGAAGGTCTACGCGATGCAGGCGGGCCGCGAGATCCGTGTCATGGTGGAGCCGGGGGAGGTCGACGACGACACCGCCGTGCTGCTCAGCCAGTCCATAGCACGCGAGATCGAGAAGGAGCTCGAGTACCCCGGCCAGATCAAGGTGACCGTCATCCGCGAATCGCGCGCTACGGAGTACGCCAAGTAACGGGGAAGCGAACGCTCCGCCGATCCCGTCAGCCTCGGGACCTCGCCCTTGCCTCGATCGCGCCTGCCGGCCGCCCCTGCTTGCGGGAGAAGAAACCCATGCCACGGTAGCCTACGGCGATGCGGTACCGCATGCGATTGGACAGCTGGGCGACGGAGTGCCGGTCGTGAGCGCAACGGGCGCGCTGGCGCGGCTTCGCGCGCGACTGCGGCGCCCTGGTGAGATCGCCGAGTTGGCAGCTCACCCTGCGGGCGGCGGCTCACGGGCTTCATCCGGACCTACCTCCGGCGACGCCACCTCTCCCGCGGAGCGCCCCGGCGGTCGCTTGGCCGATTCGGCGCCCGATGACGTCGAGTTCGAGCACGCACCCGACGCGTCCCCCGATGAGGTTCCTGCCCCCAAGAAGATCGGCTTCGACGGCAGGGAAATCCCGGAGCACGGGCCGCAGAGCGGCCACACGCCGAGCGGTGGGGCCATGGGCGGAGGAGGCTTCTAGACGCCGGGCGGCTCGGCGGCGGACTCGCGCCTGCCGAGCTCGCTGGCGATCGCCGAGCCGGCGGCTCCGGCGGCGAGGGCCGTAAGAGCCCAGCCCGCGCCGTCCTCCTCGGCGGTGATGGCGGCGAGCGCCGCGAAGATCACCAGGCTGTACTCGAAGCCGCCGTCGCTGACCCACACGCCCTTCTCGAGTTGGACGTGGCGGATCGCGGTGAACATGGTTCCCGAGATCGCCGCCACCGCAAGAGGGTTGGCGAGCCCGGTCGCGAGGACCGCGCCGCCCGCCGCCTCTGCTGCGCCGGAAGCGACCGCGTTGCGATGTCCCGGCGCCAGCCCGAGCGACTCGAAAAACTGCCCCGTGCTCTCCAAGCCTTTCCCGCCGAACCATCCGAAGAGCTTCTGGGTGCCGTGGCCGACGAACAGGGCGCCGAGGATGAGGCGAAGCAGGCTCAGCATCGCCGGCCGTGCTCTACGCCGCGGCTCAACATCCTGAGGTTCGCGATCGCCTGCATCGCACTCTTCGCTTCCATGGGCGGCCCGAGCTACGCGACCACCGCGGTTGCGGCGCTCAAGAAGGACTCGATCAAGTCCACCCACATCAAGAACGGCCAGGTCAAGTCCGGCGACCTGCGCGACGGCGACGTGCGGTCGGTGGACCTGCGCGACGGAGACGTCGGTCTGGTCGATCTCAGCGACCCCGCCAAGGCGAGCTGCAGTCCATCCTCGACGGGTCGGTGACGACGGCGAAGCTGGCCGACGGCTCGGTGTCGACGCCGAAGCTGGCCGACGGCGCCGTCACGACGCCCAAGCTGGCCGACGGCACGGTGACCTCCCCGAAGGTGGTCGACGGCTCGATCACCGGCGCGGACGTCGCCGCCGACACGTTGACGGCCGGCGACCTGGCCAGCAGCTCGGTCGGCGGGGCGGAGCTCGCATCCAACACCGTCCAGGGCGATGAGATCGAGAACGGCACCCTGAACGGCGTCGACATCGGCAAGGCGTCGGGCACCGGCGCGCTCGACTTCGCGAGCATCCCCGCGGGCGCCTGCGCCATCGAGCTGATCGACGTCCCCGGGGCCACCGCCGACCAGGCTCGCCCCGAGCCGACTTCCATCCCCAGCTCCAGCCGGTGGTCATCTACGGTCAAGCAGCCGCCAACAGCGACAAGATCCGCGTCGTCGCCTGCAACCTCTCGGCCGCGGCCGTCGACCTCCCGTCGACGATCTTCCATTACACGGTCATCGACAACTAGGCGGATCGCTCAGGTGGACGCGGTGCGGCGCCCTATCCTTGGGGCGCCGTGCCGCGTTACCACCTCACCACCTTCGGGTGCCAGATGAACGAGCACGACTCCGAGCGCATGAAGGGCATGCTCGAGTCGCTCGGCTACTCCGAGAGCGGCGTGCGCGAGGACGCCGATCTCATCCTCTTCAACACGTGCTCGATCCGCGAGAAGGCCGACGAGCGGTTCGTCGCCCACCTCGGTGAGGCCAAGCGGATCAAGCGAGGTCGCCCGGACGTAGTCGTCGGGGTCGGGGGCTGCTGGGCCCAGTCGGTCAAGGACGAGGTCTTCCGCCAGTTTCCCTTCGTCGACGTCGCCTTCGGCCCCGGGCAGGTGCACAAGCTCGCGGAGTTCCTGACCAGCGACTCCCTGTCGGCGCAGGGCTACTTCGAGTTCGAGGGCTTCACCGGGCACCTGCCGGCCAGGCGCTCGCGGGAGTTCCAGGGATGGGTCCAGGTCAGCGTGGGCTGCAACTGCGCCTGCGCCTACTGCATAGTGCCCTCCACCCGCGGTCGGGAGGTCTCGCGGCCGGCCGAGGAGCTCGTCGCGGAGGTGCGCAGGCTCGCGGCCGACGGCGTGCGCGAGGTCACGCTGCTGGGCCAGAACGTCAACTCCTACGGCCGCGACCTCTCGAGCCGTGGGCTTCCGCGTACGTCCTTCGCGGAGCTTCTTTCGATGGTCGACTTCGTCGACGGGATCGAGCGCATCCGCTACACCAGCCCGCACCCCAAGGACATGCGCGAGGACGTCGTGCGCGCCCACGCCGAGCTGCCCTCCCTTTGCGAGCACGTCCACCTCCCGCTGCAGTCGGGCTCGTCGCCGATCCTCAAGGCGATGCGCCGCACCTACACCCGCGAGCGCTACCTCGACCGGGTCGCACTCATCCGCGAGCACGTGCCCGACTGCGCCCTGACGACCGACGTCATCGTGGGCTTCCCCGGGGAGACCGACGAGGACTTCGAGCAGACGCTCGAGGTCGCCGAGGAGGTCGGCTTCGACGGCGCCTACACCTTCATCTACTCCCCGCGACGGGGCACCGAGGCCGCGGAGCTCCCTGGGCGGCTGCCTCACGCCGAGTCGGTGGCGCGGATGGAGCGCCTCGTCGAGGTCGTTCAGCGCCGTGCCCGCGAGCGCGCCCAGCGCTTCGTCGGCCGCACGCTGGAGGTCCTGGTGGAGGGGCCGTCGCGCACCGATCCCTCACGCCTGCGCGGTCGCTCGCGCCACAACAAGGTCGTCAACTTCGAGGGACTCGCCGTCGCGGGCGATCTCGTCGAGGTGCAGATCACGGGCGCCACGAGCCAGACCCTCGTGGGCGAGGCATCGCTCCTCGCCCACGCGGCCACAGGGGTCTAAGCGACCTCCGAACCGCGGCCGGAGGGGTACTTGCGTGTCACCTCGCCGGGACGCCCCGGTGGACGATCGCCATCCTCGCGGTGTAGTCGATGCGGTTGAGCAGCAGCGGCATGCCCGCCTCGGCCAGGTGCTCGTCGACCGCGTCCGCCGAGCCTCGCCAGTGCCCGTAGTCGTCGACGATCAAGACGCCGCCATCGGCCACGCGGGGGAACAGGTGGCGCATCTCGTGGCTCGTCGAGCTGTAGTAGTCGGTGTCCAGACGCAGCAGGGCGATCTGCTCCGGCGCGCGGTCGGGGACGGTCTCCTCCACCAGGCCCTGGACGAAGTGGATCCGCTCCGGCGGGTAGCCGGTCTGCCGGATGAGATCCTGGACCCGTTCGTAGGGCAGATAGTCGAAGGCGGGGTCGGCGCCCTCCTTCGCTGCCTGCTCGTGGTAGCACCGTGCCTCGACGCCGTACAGGTCCACGTCGCGCGGCCCTGGAGGCGGCATCTCGGTGAACGTGTCGAACAGGTAGAGGTCGCGGTCGGCTCGGTCCATCGCCAGCAGAGTCATGGCGACGGCCATCATGCTGCCGCCGCGCCAGACGCCGCACTCGACGATCGCTCCGGGGACGTCGGCCGCCGCGACGTACCTGACCGCCTGCCACAGGGCGAAGACGCGCTCAGGTGAGGTAAGGGTGTAGGGCCTGACCGCCTCGATCACCGGCCGGGCGGCGGGGTCGACGTCCTCGGGCCAGGCCGGGACGACGGGGGCGGCAGGGTGGCGAACGACGTCGTAGCCCGCGCGGCGGACCGCCCCGCGCAGCGGGCCGGCGACCGCTCGCAGTCCTCCGGCCGCCCATCGCCCCACGGCCCGACGAGCGGCAATTCCAGCTGGAGGCCTCGTGTCCTCGACGGCCACCCCGAGATCCTACTCAGCGTCCCGCAGGGGGCCGCGGCGAGTTCCTCCATGCGACATCCGCGGCGTGTGCGAACATGCGTTCGATGCGTTGGGCGAACCTTCTCGTAGACGCCGAAGAGGCTCGGCAGCTGCCGGGCTACCGCGACCCGGCCGTCGTCCGCACCTTCGACGCTCCGGAGGCGCTGGACGTCCGCTTCTACGAGGTTCGCGCAAAGTCGGCGCTCAACCGCGTGCCGAAGAGCTCGCGTATGCCGTTCCGCTGGACGATCAATCCATACCGAGGATGCAGCCATGCCTGCAAATTTTGCTTTGCCCGCCCCAGCCACATCTACCTCGACATGGACGCCGATCGAGACTTCGAGCGAGAGATCGTCGTGAAGGTCAACGCGCCCGAGGTGCTGCGCGTCGAGCTCGCCAAGCCGGGGTGGACGCGCGAGCACGTGGCCATCGGGACGAACACCGATCCCTACCAGTGGGTCGAGTCGCGCTACCGGCTGATGCCCGAGATCTGGGCGGCGCTGCGCGACAGCGGCACGCCCTGCTCGGTCCTGACGAAGTCGCCGCTCCTGCTGCGCGACCTCGAGCTGTTCAAGGAGCTCGCCGAGCGGGTCGGGTTCACGGCGAACCTCTCGATCCCCACGCTCGACGAGAAGGCCTGGCGCGCGAGCGAGCCGCACACGCCCAGCCCGCGGGCGAGGATCGAGGCCGTCGCCGCGCTCAACCGCGCGGGAGTGCCGACCGGGGTCCTCGTGGCGCCGCTGATGCCGGGGATCAACGACGATCCCAGGCAGGTCGAGCGCGTCCTCGAGCTGTGTGCGGAGGCGGGTGCCACGCACATCGGCGGGATCGCCCTGCACCTGCGCGGCGAGGTGCGCGGGGTGTTCATGGAGTGGCTGCGCTCCTACCGGCCCGACCTCGTCCCCCGCTACGAGGAGCTCTACCGTCGCGGGGCCTACGCGCCGACCGCCGAGCGCCGGCGTCTGGCTCGGCTTCTGCGAAAGCACAAACGGGCGGACGGCGAAGGACGGCTCGCCCCACGGGAGGCGGCGGGGGAGAGCGATCGGGATCCGGCGCCTCCGGCAGTCCAGCGACTCGAGTCGACGTCTGGCCGGCGCCGTTCGGGGGAGCCGCTGGCCGAGCCGCGACAGGAGGCCTTGTTCTGATGCGTTTAGCCCGTACCCGCCGTGGTCGTCGGATCTACATGCCTCGAGCCGCAATGTGCGCTCGGTCACAGATCTACCCGATGGTGAAACGATGAGGGGTCGCCGGCGTTGGTCTGAAGACATGGATCCCATTCGCCGCAACACACCGAGCCAAGTGCGCGACGTGTCGAACCAGATGCGCGACATGTTCGCGACCAAGAGCCACTCCTGGGAAGAGGCCGGCCTCACCCGCCAGATCACCCAGAAGGAGGCACGGCGGGCCCGACGGCAGGTGATCGCCGTCGTGCCGCTGCTGACAGCCGTCCTGCTGAGCTACGTCTACCGCGAGGACCTATTCGGAAAGGGCTCTGACCGCGAGGTCCGCATCGCGACGGTCCTTCTCCTGGTGATCCTCGGCTGGGCGCTGGCGCGCGACATCGGGCGCGCGGCCGGGCCAAGCCTCTTCCGTCGGATGGATCCCGGGACGGCGGGCACCTTCGGCTTCATCATCCGCTTGGCGACGGTGGGGGTCACCCTGCTGATCGCGCTGCGGATCGCCGGCCTCGACCCCCGCGCGCTGGCCGTCGGCGGCGCGTTCACCGCGGTCATCGTCGGTCTCGCCGCCCAGCAGACGCTCGGCAACCTCATCGCGGGAACGGTCCTGCTCAGCGCCCGGCCCTTCCGGGTCGGCGAGCGCGTCCGCCTCGAGGGGGGCGGCATCTCCGTCGAGGGCGTGGTGAGCTCGCTCGGGCTGCTCTACACGATCCTGGCCTACGGCGAGGACATCATCATGGTTCCCAACAGCATCGTGCTCAGCCAAGCGGTCACCCCGCTGCGCGAGCCGGACGCCGTGGACCTGCGCGCCCGCCTGCAGACCGGAGTCAAGCCCAGCGACGTCCAGGCGCTGCTCGAGCAGCGCATCAGCGTCCCGACGCGCTCGGTGCCGAGCATCGTCCTCGAAGAGGTCGACGGCGACGAGGTCGTCGTCCGCATCCGGGCCACCCCCGCGCTGGCGGCCGACGGCCCGCAGCTCGCCGACGAGGTTCTGCTCTCGATCCATGACGTCACCGCGAGCGACGCCGCAACGGTGACTGACGCGCCGATGACGGGCGATGCGCAGGATTCACCGACGCGGGCCACGGCGACGGCGCCCCCACCCGGCAACGGATACCGGGAAGGCGGTTGAGTAGCCGCAAAGGCCGCTTTACCGCTTGACCCGCTGCGCTCTGCCCACCCGCGCCGCGATCTCGTCGGCTCCGAGGCGCTGCTGCAGACGGGTCACGGCGCCAGGCGCCACGCCCGCCAACGCTGCACCGACGCGCATCGGGAGGGGAGCGACGTCGACCTCCGCGCTGTTGCGCTCGATCGCCTGTACGACGGCGTCGGCTACGTCGTCGGGCCGGCGGCGACCGGCGAAGCGCGGAAGCGAGACGCCGGTGTCGGCGAACATGCCCGCGTCCTCGATGGGCCCCGGGAAGACGCAGGAGACGCCGACGCCGCTGTCCCGGAGGTCCTGGCGCAGCCCCATCGCGAAGCCGCGCAGCCCGAACTTCGTCGCCGAGTAGAGCGCGCTGCCGCTGGTCGCGATCTTGCCCGCCAGGGAGGAGACGAACACGAGCTGGCCCGAGCCGCGCGAGACCATCCCCTCGCTCAGGCGCTGCGCAAGCAGGACGGGCGCCCGCAGGTTGACGTCTAGCGCTCGGTCGATCTGCTCCTCTGAGTACTCCTCGAGACGGCCCGACGCCGGTAGGGCGGCGTTGGCGACCAGCACGTCGACTGCGCCGCACTGGTCGATGAGCCGGCTCACAGCAGCGCGATCGGCGAGGTCGGCGGCGAGGATCTCTGCCCCGGTCTCTCGCGCGAGCGGCTCGAGCACGTCCATTCGGCGGCCAGAGAGCACGAGGGAAGCCCCTCGCGCGGCCAGCGCACGGGCGATCGCGCCGCCAAGGCCGCCGGTTGCTCCGGTCACCAGCGTTCGGCGTCCGGCGAGGTCCATCCCAGCGGCGGGAGCCACTACGACCCGAAGATGGCGATCGTCGCCGTGAAGCCGTGGAGGTGACTCTCGCCACCCACCGGGCCGATCTCTCCGGCGGCGAAGAATCCGGCCGCCGCCACGCCGGGGAGACTGGCCTCGAGGGCGGTGGCGTCGTGATCGGGATGGCCGAACATCGCCCGGCCCCTGCCGTTGCAGGTGAAGACGAGCGCCCCGGCGGCGGGTCCGCCGAGGGCCCGCGCGCGCAATTCGAGCGACTCGCGCAGGTCGCGATCGGCCGAGGCGGCGTCGCGCGCGTGCAGCCGGATGATCTGGCCGGGGCGAACCATCGCGCCAACCGCGACGGTTTCGCGGGCGGGGTCGGCGCCGAGCAGCGCTCGCACGAGGAAGTCCCCGCGACCGTAGTCGGGCGTGGGGTCGTCGGTGACGATGCCGACCAGCAGGCCGTGGCCCACCATCGCTCGCTCGTCCTCGTCGAGCGCCTCGACGACCTCGCGCACCTTGGCGAGAGCCGGGCGGCCGGCGAGCTCGTGGATCACGTGCCCCTCCGCGGCGGTGACGGCGAGCTCGGGGCCGATCGGAGCGGCTCCCTGCGAGACGCACGGCAGGATGTCGACGCCGTCGAAGCGGACTCCGACCGCACCGTTCTCGAGGACCTCGTCGTCGAGGAACAGCGCCCCGGTGCCCTCGAACGTCTGCGCGCTCGACAGCCCGCCCATGACGGGAACGCCCGGCGCGCGGACCGCGAGCTCGCGCAGGAGGGGATCGCTGGGGAAGGAGGAGGGGTCGGCGAGCAGGACCGCTGCGTCGGCGCCGTCAAGGTCTGGGACCCCGCTGATCGCCATGCCCCCGTCTCGCTCCTCGGCAACCGCGTGGAAGGGCTTGGCCGATCCCCCGCCCAAGGCGGCGGCCCAGACCGCGACGGCGGTGCCGCCCTCGATCTCGTGGCCCCCGGCGAGAACCCCGGCGGCGCCGCAGCCGATCACATGGCGCGGCTTGAGGCCCTCGTGGATGCCCTCGAGCGTCGCCTCGGGCGCCGCGAGGTGCGCGCCGGAGGCAAACACGGCGACGAGGTCGGCCCGCTCGCCTCCCAACTCCTCGCGCGCACTGGTCGCCGCCTCGATGGCGCCCGCGCGAGCGTCGGTGGTCGTGGACAGCCCACTGCCGATGCGGACCATGCGATGACGATACTCCCCGGCCATCGCGGCGCCGAAGCGCAAGCCGCCCGCACCCGACGTGAGCGGAATACTCCTCCTCCGGTGCCGTGCTCCATCCCCGCTCTCTTCGGCCCCACCGCAATCGGCAAGACCGCAGTGGCCATCGCTCTCGCCCGGAGGCTTCGCGATCAGGGGGAGGATCCCGTGGCCGTCTCAGCCGACGCGCTTCAGGTCTATGCGGGCCTCGAGACCCTCACCGGGGCGGCGACCCACGTCGAGCGGGCGGCGCTCGAGCACCGGCTCGTCGGCGTCGTTCCCGTCGACCGCAGCTTCTCGGTCGCCGAGTACGCGCGCATGGCACACGCGGAGATCGACGCGCTGCTCGCGG
>Ga0136620_10001341_pt1 | contig 11658 bp, 14 predicted proteins | sample AntDrymUQ4162106_2_FD_104806 | JGI IMG/M metagenome (GOLD analysis project Ga0136620, IMG submission 104806) | Polar desert sand microbial communities from Dry Valleys, Antarctica - metaG UQ416 (21.06) | ecosystem: Environmental > Terrestrial > Soil > Desert | place: Antarctica: Dry Valley... | reverse complement strand
TGCCCGGCTACCTGCCCGGGGTGGGGCAGGAGTGGGACGGCGTGGTGCGCCGCGGCGCGAAGCTGCTGCACGCCTTCGCCGAGGCCATCGTGCCGCGGGTGACCCTGGTGACGCGCAAGGCCTTCGGTGGCGCGTACATCGCGATGAACGCCCGGTGCCTCGGCGCGACGCAGGTGTTCGCCTGGCCTGACGCCGAGGTCGCGGTGATGGGCGCCAAGGCCGCGGTCGGCATCCTGCATCGCAAGGCCCTCGCCGCCGCGACCGAGGAGGAGCGCGAGGCGCTGCACACCCAGCTCGCCGAGCAGCACGAGCGCCTCGCCGGGGGGGTGAACCGGGCGGTGGCCCTGGGTGTGGTCGACGAGATCGTCGCTCCCGCCCAGACCCGTCGGCGACTCGCCGAGGCGCTGGCCGCAGCTCCCGCGGGTCGCGGTGCGCACGGCAACATCCCGCTCTAGCGGGGCTGGGTACCCGCGCCGCCGAGGTGGCTAGCCCACCCGGTGCAACCAGGCGACGGGGGCGCCGTCCCCGGCGTGGCGGAACGGCTCGAGCGCGTCGTCCCAGGCCCCGCCCAGTAGCTGGTCGAGCTGGTGGACGAAGCCGTCCGACCCGCGGACGGTGGCGGCCAGCGCCCGCAGCTGGTCCTCACCCACCACGATGTCGCCATTGGCACTGGTGCGCGCGCGCCACAGCCCGAGCCCCGGCACCGAGCAGAACCGCTCCCCGTCCACCCCGGGGCTGGGTTCCTCGGTCACCTCGAAGCGCAGCATCGGCCAGGCCCGCAGTGCGGTGACGAGGGCGGTACCGGTTCCGGGGTCTCCGGTCCAGTCGCACTCCGCCCGCAGCTGTCCGGGTGCCGCCGGCTGTGCCGTCCACTGCAGGTCTACTCTCAGCTGCAGCGCGCCCGCGATCGCCCACTCGACGTGCGGGCAGACCGCCGCCGGCGACGAGTGGACGTAGATCGTCCCACCGGTGCTCATCCCTGACCTCCGCTGATCGACGAGGAGCATCTTCCCCAACGTCCTCGTGATCCGCGCACAGATGATGTACCGGAGGCCCATTGTGCCCTGTGCGCGCGGGTCGCGCTACGCCTCGCTCATCCGAGTTCCACCCGGGCGGTCGCCCGCGAGTTCTACGCCTGGTGAGGACCCCGCACCCGCAGCATCATGGCTGGATGGACGTCGACGCCGTCGCCGTCGCCGCCGCCATCGGCAAGCTCCGCAAGCCGACATCGGCCGCGTGGGTGGCCAACCTGCTCGCCCGGGAGCGCTCCGGCGAGGTCCACGACCTGATCGAGCTCGGCGCCGCGCTGAGTGCGGCCCATGCGAGCCTGGACGGCGCGACGCTCCAGGAGCTCTCCCGGCAACGCCACCAGGTGGTGCACGCGCTGGTGCAGCAGGCGCGGGCGCTCGGCCGGGACACACCGGCAAGCCGGTGAGCGAGACCGTCGCCCGCGAGGTGGAGGAGACCGTCACCGCGGCGCTGTCCGACCCGGATGCGGCCCGCGCGCTCGCCGCGGGACGGCTCGCGACCGCGCTTTCCCCCGGTGCGAACTGGTTCGCCGGTGCCGGTGCCGGTGCCGGTGCCGGTGCCGGTGCCGGTGCCGGGACTGCGCCGCGCCCGGCTGCCGACATCGTCAAGGCACGCGACGTCGGCGACGGCGCGTACGTGGTCGTCGAGCAGCAGAAGCTCGCCGACATCGCCCCGGGCCGGTCCCGCAGCATCGACATCACGACGTTCGTCGACCTCGACGAGATCGACCCGGTCTTCTTCCAGAAGACGTACTGGCTCGCACCCACCGAGGAGCAGTACGGGCACGCCTACGGCCTGCTGCGCCACGCGCTCGCGAAGACGAACCGCGCCGGCATCGCCACGTTCGTCATGCGCGGCCAAGAGTATCTCACGGCGGTCCGCGCCGACGACAAGCTGCTCGCCCTCGAGACGCTCTACTTCGCCGACGAGATCCGTGACCCGGAAGCCCAGTTCCCGTCGCTGCCCGACAGCGGGCCCGGTCGCGGCAAGGAGCTCGACATGGCGACGATGCTGATCGAGTCGATGGCCGGGCCGTGGGAGCCCGAGGAGTACCACGACACCTACACCGAGCGCTGATCGCGGACAAGCAGGCGGGCCGGGAGACCGTGGTGGCGCAGGAGCCGCGCGGGGCGACGGACGTCGCCGACCTGCTCGGCACGTTGCGGCGCAGCGTGGAGTCGGCCCGCGCGGGCCGGAAGCCGTCCCGGGATGCCGCTCCGCAGGACTCCGGGCCGGACCTCTCGACGCTGCGCAAGACGGAGCTGCAAGCGATGACCCGGGCCGAGCTGGAGGACGCGGTCGCGAAAGCGGGGCGTTCGCCCGGATCACGCCAGGCGTCCTGATCCGAGGCTCACATTCTCCCCCTCACTATACCCCCGTATGGTATGAAGACGGATGACGGACCGCACAGAGGAGGACGACATGGAACGCTTCCCGGGCGCACTCACCCGGCAGGCGGTCTCCGCGACCGCCCACTGCCTCACCGGCTGCGCCATCGGCGAGGTCCTCGGCATGGTCATCGGGACTGCGCTGGGGTGGTCGAACCTGGCGACCATCGCGCTCGCCGTGGCACTGGCGTTCCTGTTCGGCTACGCGCTCACGATCGGTCCGATCCTGCGCGCGAGCATCGCCCTGAGCACCGCCATCCCACTGACGCTGGCCGCGGACACCGTGTCGATCACGGTCATGGAGATCGTGGACAACGTGATCATGCTAGTGATCCCCGGCGCGATGGAGTCCGGCGTCACCAGCTTGCTCTTCTGGGGCAGCCTCGCGGTCGCCCTCGCCGTCGCGTTCGTGGTCACCGTGCCGGTGAACCGCTGGCTGATCGCGCGGGGCCGCGGCCACGCCGTGGTGCACCAGTACCACCATGCGGGCCACTGAGCGGTACGAGCAGAACCATCGTCTTCCTCGCCGCGCTCGGAACCTACCCGGCGGCGCTGCGGTCGATCACGTCCGCCGGCCGGCGGTGATCCCTTCCGCGACACCGATGAGGCTCACCGAGGCGATTACCGCCACGATGAACCCGACGACGTTCAGCTCGAACACGTCGCCGGTGCCCAGCAGGTTCGCGACGACGCCGCCGATCACCGACCCGACGAGGCCGAGCAGCAGCGTCGCGAGAAGGCCGAGCCGCTGCCGGCCGGGCTTCACCAACCGGGCCAGCGCGCCGATGACGAGTCCTGCAACGATGAATCCGATCATGCTCGACTCCTCTCGTGGCATTCCCGCTCGGCTTACGGCCCCGGCTGGCCGCACTACAGGGTACCGCGGGAGAACGGACCGCGGATCGTGAAGCTCACACCCGGGGTCTGGATGTTGCCGAACAGCACGTCGCCGTCGGGGCTGTAGCAGGTACCGGTGAACTCCTTGTCGACGTTCTCGCTGATGTTGTTGAGGGCGAAGTCGAGGCGAATGACCGGCAGGACAACCGGAGCCAACGGGTGTGAGCCCGATTGACACGGAGCGAGACCGGCGGTCGCGGCGCGTTCACCTGTGCGTCCAGTCGGCGACGCCGGACGTGCGCTCTTCACGCGGCGAGACCGTGCCGTTCACCTTCACGTCAGCGCTCGCTGTCTAGATGGGCCACAGTCGCCGCTGCAGTCGAGAGGATCCGTCCCATGCGCACTCCGACACTGGTGGCCCTCGCGGTTCCGGTCATCGCCGCCGCTGCCCTCACCGGATGTGGTGGTGACGCCGACGCGGCCGGCACCGTGCGCCTCGCGGTCACCGATCTGCAGGGGCTCGAGGAGCTGCAGCGCGAGTTCGGTGCCTTCGAGACCGAGCTCGAGCGGGCCAGCGGGCTGCCGGTGGAGTTCTTCCCGGTCACCGACCGGGTCGCCGCGGCGGGGGCCCTCGCGGGTGACCAGGTCGACCTCGTGTTCACCGGGCCTGCCGAGTACGTGGTGCTCAACGAGCGCACCGACGCCGCACCGCTGATCGCGATCCGACGACCCGACTACCACTCGTGCCTCTACACCGCGGCCGGCAGCGGGATCACCGACACCGACCAGTTGCGGGGACAGAAGATCGCGATGAGTGACGTCGGTTCCACCAGCGGCCACCTCGGCCCGTCACAACTCCTGGTCGACGCAGGCATTGACCCGCAGGAGGACCTCGAGGTCCTCACCGTCGGAGACGCGCAGCACCAGGCCCTGGTGCGCGGTGACGTGGCCGCGGTCGGCACGGGGTGCCACGACTACGAGGAGTTCACCGCCGACGAGCCGAACGCTGCGGTGGCCTTCCCGCTCCTGGTCGAGGGTCCACCGCTGCCGCCGGACGTGGTGCTGTACCGCGACGGGCTCGACCCGGCCGTGGTGGAGACCATGCGGACCGCGTTTGAGGAGAACTTCCCCACGCTGCTAGCCGCGATGCTGCAGGGCAAGGACAACGCGAAGTACGAGGGCGCCGAGCTGGTGGCGGTTGACGACGGTGACTACGACGTCGTGCGCGACATGTACCGGGCGATCGGCGTCGAGGACACCACCGAGTTCGTCGGTGGCTGACCTGCTCGCCGACCTGCCGGCCGACATCCGGGTCAGCGGGCTCGCGCTGGTGCACCCCGGCGGGCACGTCGCGCTGGCCGGGGTGGACCTGACGGTCTCTGCCGGTGAGGTGGTCGCCCTGGTGGGGTCCAACGGGGCGGGGAAGTCGACTCTGCTGCGCTGCCTCGTGGGACTGCAGCGACCCACGGCCGGCGAGGTCCGGATCGGAGGCCTCGCCGTGACGACCGCGGGGCGGGCCGAGCTGCTGCGGCTGCGCGCCGGTGTCGGGTTCGTGTTCCAGCGCCTCAACCTGGTGCCCAGGCTCTCCGTGTTCGCCACCGTGCTGCACGGGACCATCAGCCGGCGCGGGCTGCGCGGAGCGTGGCCCGCCCTGGCCGGGGCGCAGGAGCGCAGCGACGCCATGGCGTGCCTGGACCGCGTCGGTATCGCCGCGGTGGCCGCGCGACCCGTAGGCACGCTGTCGGGCGGTCAGCAGCAGCGGGTCGCGATCGCGCGGATGCTGGTGCAGCGGCCGTCGCTGGTGCTGGCCGACGAGCCGGTGGCCAGCCTCGATCCCTCCTCCGGCGCCGCCGTGCTCGCACTGCTGCGGGAGATCGCCGACGAGCAGGGCCTCACCGTCCTCATGGCTTTGCACCAGCTGCCCTACGCCCGCCGATACGCCGATCGCATCGTCGGGTTGCGGGGTGGGCGCTGCGAGCTGGACACCGCCTCGTCGGCCTGCACCGCGGGCGAGCTCGACCGACTTTACGCCAGCGCATGATGCTGCTGGAGGCACCGCCGAGACTGCGACGGCCGGGGGTGGCACCCCTGCTGCTGCTCCTGGTGGTGCTCGCGCTGCTGGTCGACGGCTACCGCTCAGGCGCGAAGGTCGACCCGCTGAGTCTCACGCAGGGCGCAGGCAGGCTCGCGGAGTTCCTCGCGGAGGCCGTGCCGCCCGACGTGAACAGGCTGGACTCGGTGGCGAGCGCGCTGCTGGTCACGCTCGAGATGGCGGTGCTGGGAACGATCCTCGGTGTCGCGCTGAGCGTACCGGTCGCGGTGGCCGCCGCGCGCAGCACGTCACCGCACCGGCTGGTCTACGGCCTCGCCCGCGGCCTGATCTCACTGTGCCGCACGATCCCCGATCTCGTGTGGGGCCTGCTGTTCGTGGTGGCGGTCGGGCTGGGGCCCGAGGCGGGAGTGCTCGCGATCACCGCCGACGTCATGGGGTTCTGCGGGCGGTTCTTCGCGGAGGCGATCGAGGAGGTGGAGGACGGCGTCGTCGAGGGCCTCGTCGCCACCGGCGCGGGGCGCTGCGCGGTGCTGCTGGGCGCGGTGCTGCCGTCGTGCCTGCCGTCGTTCGTCGCCACGTCGATGTTCGCACTGGAGAACGCCACCCGATCGTCGGTGGTGCTGGGTGTGGTGGGTGCGGGCGGCATCGGGATCGAGCTGACCGTCTCCATGCAGCTGCTGCGCTACGACCAGGCCCTGACCGTGATCCTCGCGATCTTCCTCGTCGTCGTGGGCATCGAGCGGCTGTCCTCCGCGATCCGGCGCCGGATCCTGGCCCGACCATCGACGGCGGCGTGAGCGGGAGGTGGGAACGTGATCGATCGGCCAGGATCGCGGATCGAGGGTGTCACCGTGGTGGCCGGGGGCGGGACGGCACCGGTTCCCGGTGCCATGGTGCAGCTGGACGCCGACGGCGTCGTGACTGCCATCGAGCCCGGGGACCGACCGGGTGGGCCGCTGCTTGTCCCGGCTGCCGTCGACGTGCACCTGGACGTCCTCACCGCGCGGCGCAGGCCGCGGGCCGGTGTCGAGCTGGAGCTGCCCGGGGTGCTCGCGGCACTCGACGCCGAGTGCGCGGGCGCGGGGATCGCGACGGTGTGCATCGCCGCCCGCTTCGAGCACGCGCCCGCCAAGGGCGTGCTGCTGCACGACGCGGTCGCCCTGTGCCGGGCGGTGGAGGAGCTCGCGCCGCTGCTCGCGTGCGACTGGCGGGTGCACGGCCGGGTCGAGATCACCGATGGCGGTGTGGTCGAGGCGCTCGAGGACGCACTCGCCGCGACGACGCGGATGGTGCTCCTGTCGGTGATGGAGCATTCCGCGGAACGGACCCGATTCGCCTCGGCCGAGGAGAACCGCCGGTTCTACGCCGAGGACTGGGGCGTGTCCCCGGACGAGGTGGACGCGGTGATGGTCGCGAAGCAGGTCGGCCGCCGCGGTGCGGCACAGCGGCGCACCGCAGTGGCCGCCCTGGCCCGCGGCCGGTCGATCGCCCTCGCGAGCCACGACGACCGCACGCCCGAGCAGGTCGACGAGGCGCACGCGCTCGGCGCGACTGTGGCAGAGTTCCCCCTGACTGCCGCGGCGGCGCGGCGGGCGCGGGAACTCGGGATGCACACCGTGTTGGGCGCACCCAACGCCGTCCGCGGCCGGTCCACCGCGCCGGGCAACCTCCTCGTCGCCGAGGCCGTGGCCGAAGGGCTGTGCGACGTGCTGTGCTCGGACTACCTGCCGGGTGCGCTGCTGGCCGCGCCCTTCGCGCTCGCGGGCGATGACCTGGGACGGCTCGGGGAGCTGGTGGACCTGAGCGCTGCCAACCCCGCCGCGGCGCTGGGCCTCGCCGCGCCCACCATCGCGCTCGGCGAGCCGCTGGACGCCGTCCTGGTGCGGCAGGTGAGGGCCCTGCCGCTGCCCCTCGCCACCTGGCGCGCGGGACGGCTCGTCCAGCGGCGGGGTCACCTCACCGGCGCACCACTCCCGGCGTCGGCCACAGCGTCGTAGCTTGCCGGCTCGGTGCGCTACGGCGTGAGGATGACGTCGAGCAGCTCGTCGAGCGTCCGGGTCGGCGCGCCTGCGGTCTTGGCGAGGTCGTCCCAGCGGCGCAGCGCCATGGCGTCCTGCGCCATCGGGTGGCGCAGGAACCGCGCGGTCTCGTCCGCCGCGGCGGGGCCGCCCTGGTGGGCCAGGCTGCGGACCGACACCGGCGACAGCTTCGCCAGGTAACCGGGATCGGTCGCCACCAGCGCGCGCTTCGCGAGCACGTGGGAGCCCACCAGCCACCCGACCTCGTTGCCGAGGAGCCGGCTGCAGTACGCGGCCCCGGCCCGCTCGTGCGGCGCGCCGGGCAGCTCCGCGGCGACCCCGGGGGCACGGCCGATGTCGTGCAGCAGCGCGGCGGCCACGATCGCGGGCCGGGCGCCGGCGCTCTCCGCGAGCGTCGCCGCCTGCAGCGCGTGCTCGAGCTGGTCCACGGCCTCCCCGCCGTAGGGCAGCGCGGTGACGCTCGCCAGATCCGAGCGCAGCCGGGCGCGGATGTCCGTGGCCGCGCCGTGCCGGTTGACGAGCACCATGCGGGTTCGCGTCATGAGGACTCTCCGATCTCCGGGACGCAGTGCACCCCGAGCAGGTGACGGGAGGGCGAACGGCGGCTGCCACCCCCGCGCACGAGGGGTGACGCCTCCACGCCGGTCATGCGGACATGAGCACAGCGTGCCCTGGTGGTCACCCAGGTGGCCGATGTCCGCACCCTCCCCCGCAACCGCCGCCCGCTGTTCGCCGAGACGTAACCCACACGTGTGACAGGGGGCATCCGCTGCCCGCAGTCTCGGTGTCGTCCGCCCCACCCCGCCGCGCCGGCGGGTCCGAGAGGAGAACGCCCGCGATGCGACCGCACCACCGCCGCCCGGCCAGAGCACTCGCCGCCGTCGCCGCCCTGCTCACCCTCACCGCGTGTGGCCAGAGCGCCGACACCGGCGCCGGCGCCGAGGGTTCCGGCGGCGACACACTCGTCTTCGCGGCAGTCCCCTCCGAGGACTCCACCAGCCTCCAGCAGAGTTACGAGCCGATCATCGCGATGCTCGAGAGGGAGACCGGCAAGACGATCGAGTTCCAGAACGCGACGGACTACGCCGCGGTCATCGAGGGGATGCGCGCCGGACAGATCGACATCGGCCAGTTCGGGCCGTTCTCCTACGTGCTGGCGGTGGGCCAGGGCGCCGCGATCACGCCGATCGCCGCCTCGGTCGAGGAGAAGGGTGAGGAGCCCGGGTACCAGTCCTACGGAATCGTCCCGGCCGGGTCCCCGATCACGGACCTCGCCGGGTTCGCCGGGAAGACCGTGTGCTTCGTGGACCCGAGCTCGACGTCGGGCTACCTCTACCCCACGGCAGGGCTGCTCGAGGCCGGGATCGACCCGGAGGCGGGCGGCCTGACGCAGACCTTCGCGGGCGGGCACGACGCCTCGGTCCTCGCGGTGGCCAGCGGGCAGTGCGAGGCAGGCTTCGCCTACGACGAGATAGTCGACACCGAGCTGATCTCGAAGGGCCAGCTCCAGCCGGGGCAGGTCAGCACGGTCTGGAAGTCGGAGACCATCGCGGGCTCCCCCGTCGCCGTGTCGAACGAGCTTCCCGAGGACCTGCGCCAGACGATCACCACCGCGTTCCAGGAGAAGGCGAACGTCGACTACCTCACCGAGAACGGCTTCTGCGAGAGCGTCGAGAACTGCCAGGTCGGGGAGGAGTCCGGTTGGGGCTACGTCCCGGTCGACGACTCCCTCTACGAAGGGGTCCGCCGGGTGTGCGACGTCACGAAGGCCGAGTCCTGCACCGCATTGAGCTGACCCGCCCCCACGTTCGGAGAAAGGAGCTCGGCCCATGACTGTCGGTCATCTCCCGGAGCCCGTGATCCAGCTCGACGGCGTGAGCAAGCGCTTCGCTCCCGACGTGCTCGCGCTGGACGACGTGTCACTCACCGTCCGGGCCGGGGAGGTGACCGTGCTGCTCGGCCTCTCGGGATCGGGCAAGTCGACGCTGCTGCGCCACCTCAACGGGCTGCACCGCCCGACAGCGGGCCGGGTCCGGGTGCTCGGCACCGATGTCGGCACGGCGGGCGGTGCCGAGCAGCGGGCACTGCGCAGCCGCATCGGCTTCGTCTTCCAGCAGTTCCATCTCGTCGGCAGCCTCACGGCGCTGGAGAACGTCTGCACCGGCGTGCTCGGCACGCTGTGGGGACCGCGGATCGGGCTGTTCGGCTACCCCCGCCAGGTGCGCCGCGCCGCCCTGGAACAGCTCGACCGGGTCGGGATGGCCGACCGGCCCTTCCAGCGCGCCGACACGCTCTCCGGCGGCCAGCAGCAGCGGGTGGCGGTCGCGCGGGCGCTCATGCAGCGTCCCCGGATGCTGCTGGCCGACGAGCCGGTGGCCTCGCTCGACCCCGAATCCTCGGCGCAGGTGATGCAGCTGATCTCCGACATCAGCCGCGAGGACCGGCTGACGGTGGTGTGCAGCCTGCACCAGGTCGAGGTCGCGCTGTCGTGGGGCGAGCGGCTGATCGGGCTGCGCTCCGGGCGGGTGGTGCTCGACCAGAAGGTCAGCATCTCCGACCGCGACGACATCATGGCCGTCTACTCCAAGGTCGGGGCCCCCGCGGTTCCGGCGCTCGTCACCACCGGCTGACCGTCGCGGTGCCGACCCTCACCCCGACCCGGCCCGACTCCGGCACGGCGACGGCCCCGCGCACGCTCGCCCGGCCGTCGTCGAACGGGGTGGCGGCGGCGCTGGTGCTGCTCGCCCTGCTCGCCGCGGCGGTGTGGTCGGTGGCGGCCCTGCGGCTGAACCTCGCCACGCTGGTCGACAGCGTCGGCAACGCCAGCGACTTCATCAGCCGCACCGTCCCGCTGGACTTCCCCCCGCTCGGGGAGATCCTGCTGCTCTCCGGGCAGACGCTGGCGATCGTCGTCTGCGCGACGCTGCTCGCGGTGCTGATCAGCATGCCCCTGGCGGTGCTCGCGGCGGGCAACACCACCCCGGGCCTGGCCTACCGATACTCCTCCCGCGGCCTGATCGTCATCGCCCGCGCGGTCCCCGACGTCGTGCTTGCCATCATCTTCTTCCGACTCTTCGGGCTCGGCGCGCTCACCGGCGTGCTGGCGATGGGACTGCACTCGGTGGGGATGGTGGGCAAGCTCTACGCGGATGCGATCGAGCAGATCGACGAGGGGCCGCGTACGGCGGTCCGGGCCACCGGCGCGGGCCGGCTGCAGGAGCTCGTCTCCGGCGTGCTGCCGCAGGTGATGCCGTCCTTCGTCGCGACCGCGCTGCACCGGTTCGACATCAACCTGCGGGTCTCGGTGCTCCTCGGGTTCGTCGGCGTCGGGGGGATCGGCTTCGAGATCGCCAGCGCGCTGCGCCGGCTGGACTACCAGCGGGGGGTGGCGCTCGCGTTGGTGGTCCTGCTGCTCTGCATCGTGGTGGAGCTGATCTCGGGTGGGGTGCGCCGCGCGCTGCTCGGGGAGCACGGCGAGGGCAGCAGCGGCCTCACCGGCGCGGTGGGCCGCCGCGTGGCAGCCTTGCGGACGGAGGTCGACCGCCCTGCTGGGACCCCGGCGCCCGCGCGGGTGAGTCCGCCGTGGACGCCGTCCCGCATCCGGAAGACGTTCTTCGTCGCCCTCACCGTCGTGATCGTGCTGGCGTCGATCTACGGCGCGGAGCTGTCCCCGTTCCAGGTGCTGGCGGGAGTGCCGGGGATGTTGGACACGCTCGGGCTGTTCTGGCCGCCGGAGTCCGGCGGGATCATGGACGTGCTGCTTGTCGAGCTGCTGGTCACCGTGCAGATCGCGCTCGCCGCCACGCTGATCGGCGCGGTGCTCGCCTTGCCCATCGGCGCGCTGGCCGCCCGCAACGTCGCACCCACGCCCGGCGTCGCGAAGGCGTTCCGGATCTTCGTCGTGACGGTCCGGGGCCTGCCCGAGCTGATCCTCGCGATCGTGTTCGTCGTCATCACCGGCCTGGGCCCGGTCGCCGGCGCGCTGGCGCTCGCGATCGGCGCGGTCGGGTTGCTCGGCAAGCTCGTCGCCGACTCGCTCGAGGAGACCGACACCCGGGTCCAGCAGGCGGTGCGCGCGACCGGCGCCACCCGTATCCAGGTGTTCTTCGCCGCGACACTGCCGCAGGCCGCGCCGGCGTTCGTGGCGCACGTGCTGTACCAGCTCGACGTCAACATCCGCGCCGCCACCCTGCTCGGCATCGTCGGGGCCGGCGGCATCGGCTTCTACCTGCTCAACGCGTCGCGGGTGCTGGAGTTCGGGGTCGTCACGACGATCATGCTGCTGGTGTTCGTCACCGTCATGCTGGTCGAG
>Ga0136620_10001340_pt1 | contig 11658 bp, 10 predicted proteins | sample AntDrymUQ4162106_2_FD_104806 | JGI IMG/M metagenome (GOLD analysis project Ga0136620, IMG submission 104806) | Polar desert sand microbial communities from Dry Valleys, Antarctica - metaG UQ416 (21.06) | ecosystem: Environmental > Terrestrial > Soil > Desert | place: Antarctica: Dry Valley... | reverse complement strand
GCGATCACCAGCGCGGGGCGCTGGAGCTTCTCGATCGTGAAGGCCATAGTGGCCGTCTTGCCCGACCCGGTCACGCCGAGAAGCGTCTGAAATCGTTCTCCGGCCTCGATGCCGGCGGCGAGGCTGTCCCGGGCCTTGGGCTGGTTGGCCACCGGGTCATAAGCGGCGTTCACCTTGAACGGGGGCACCGTTTTGAAGCTAGCAGCCGTCCCGGGCGCCGTTCAGTCGGCTGCTGTTACAGCCCTAGCTCATCCGCATAGTTCTTGCGGTACTCCTTGCGCCTCTCCTCGACGTTCTCCACGTAGGCGCGTGTCTCGGGGAAGGGGATGTCCTCGGAGGCATCGAAGTCGTCGGCTCCTCCCGCCTCCCGCACCCAGCCGTCGAGCCGTCCCTCGCCGGCGTTGTAGGCGGCGACGGCCAGCGTCTGGTCGCCGTCGTAACGCTCGAGCAGGCGGTGGAGGTGAAAGGCGCCGTAGGAGATGTTGACCTGGGGGATGGCCAGGTCTTCGCGGGTGAAGGCGATGCCACCCGAGTCCCGCGCGATGGAGTCCGCCGTGGCCGGGGCGACCTGCATCAGGCCGCGCGCGCCCGCATGGGAGGTCTGGTCACGAAACCGCGACTCCTCGTAGATGATCGCGGCGATCAGTGCGGGGTCGAGGTCCTTGTCGGCAGCCTGCTGGCGGATGATGTCCTCATGGCGCAGAGGGAGCGTGATCTCGCGCACGGCCTCCCCGAGTGGGCCCACGCCCGCGATCACCGCAGCCACTCCCGCGCCCACGAGGGCTGCCACCACCACTGCTGCGATGCGCCGGCGGCGGCGCGCACTAGCGCGAGCCCCGCGGGCGGGAGACTCGCGAGTGGCCGCGGCGCGGCGGGATCGGGTATGCGTGGTTGAAGCCACTTCCTAGCGGGACACTAAGCCTTCATCGTGGCAAGGAGCCGGGACAACTCTGCCTTCAACTCATCCGGCGTGCCATCGTTTCGCACCACGAAGTCCGCACGTTGCGCCTTCTCGTGCTGTGTGAGCTGGCGCCCGGTGCGCTCCGCCACCGCCTGGTGGCCCCGCGACCCGGCTCGCTGCGCGCGCACCGCCTCGTCGGCCACGACGGCAATCGTGTGGTCGTACCCGGCCTCTGTCCCCGCCTCGAAGAGCAGCGGCACCTCGACCACCGCCGCCGTCGGCGGCGGGTCCAATGCCTCGACACCGGTACGCCATTCAGCCACCCGTTCTCCCACCCTCGGCCACAGCAGCCCTTCGAGCCACTCGCGGGCCTCGGAGGACTCGAACGCCTTCGTGGCGAGGGCCGCGCGGTCGACCGCCCCGTCGCGCACGACATCGGCTCCGAACCGCCCGGCGATCTGCGCACGCAGCTCGTCGCTGGACAGCAGTTCGTGGACGACGGCGTCGGTGGAGAGGGTTGGCGCCCCCAACTCCCCCAGCGCGGCCAGCGCCGTGGACTTTCCCGCTCCCAGCCCGCCGGTCAGGCCGACGAAGAGGACGCGCGCCGGGACCGGCGCGGACATCTAGGTGACGGAGGGCTCGTTCTCGGCTTCGCCGGAATCGGCGGCATCGCCCGCAGGGGCTTCGGCGGGCTCGCCCGCGTCCTCACCCGCGGGGGCTTGCGCGGGAGCAGGCTCATCTGCGGCAGCGGCCGGCTCGGGGAGAGCCTCGTCGGCCACAGGCTCAGCCGGAGCGGCGTCGGCAAGCGGCCCCTCGGGCGCGGCGTCGACCGGAGCGGCGTCGGTCGGGGAGGGGGCCGCAAGCGGCTCATCGGGCGCGGCGTCGACCGCAGCGGCGTCGCCAACCGGCTCATCGGGCGCGGCCGTCTCCTCGACCGGCGGCGCATCCGCGGCGGCGCGCTCGGCCGCCTGGGCCTCGACGGTGGCGCGCAGGTCGCCGAGCCCGCTCACGTCGGGGCCGGCAAAGACGTCGTCGGAGAGACCGAGATCGCGCACCTCGCCGAGGTCCCCGCCTCCGGACGGGACGCTCCCGGGCGGCGGCTCGTTGCCGGCCACCCGCTTCACGCTCAGTGACAGGCGCCGGCGCTCGGAGTCGACCTCCAGGATCTTCACCTTCACCGTGTCGTCGGGCTCGACCACCTCGCGGGGGTTCTCCACGTGGTGGTGGGCCAGCTCCGAGATGTGCACGAGCCCCTCGACGCCGTCCATGATCTCCACGAACGCACCGAAGGTCACGACCTTGGTGACCTTGCCCTCGAGCTCGTCGCCCAGGCTGTAGGTGTCCACCACCCGCTGCCACGGATCCTCCTGGGTCTGCTTGAGCCCCAGGGAGATGCGCTGCCGGTCGCGGTCGATGTCGAGCACCTTGACCGGCACGGTGTCGCCGATCGAGAGGATCTCGCTCGGGTGGTTGACGTGGCTCCATGACAGCTCGGAGATGTGGATCAGACCGTCGATGCCGTCCAGGTCCACGAAAGCGCCGAAGTCCACGATGTTGGAGATGGCGCCCTCCACGATCTGGCCGGGCTGCAGGCGGTCCAGGATCTGCTGGCGGACCTCCTTGCGCTCCTCCTCCAGCACCGCGCGGCGCGAGAGCACCACGTTGTTGCGTGAGCGGTTGAGCTCGATCACCTTGCACTCGATCTTCTGGTGCAGGAACTCGTCGAGGTTCTGCACGCGGCGGATGTCGACGAGCGAAGCGGGCAGGAAGCCGCGCACGCCCAGGTCGATGATCAGGCCGCCCTTCACGACCTCGATCACCGTGCCCTCGACCGGCTCGCCGGACTCGGCGGCGGCCTCGATGCGGCGCCAGGCCTTCTCGAAGCGGGCCCGCTTCTTGGAAAGCAGGAGCCGGCCGTCCTGGTCCTCCTTGGTCAGGACGAGGGCGTCGACCTCCTCGCCCAGCTCGACCTCGTCGGCAGGGTCGACCGACTTCCGGATGGAGAGCTCGTTGGAGAGGATGACCCCCTCGCTCTTGTAGCCGATGTCGACCAGCACCTCGTCCTGGTCGATGCGCACGACCTTGCCCGTGACGACATCGCCCTCCTCGAAGGGGACGAGCGTGGCGTCGTAGTTGGGAACGATCTTGCCGTCGACCTCGATGAGGAGGCCGTCGGACCCTTCTACTGGGCGCGGAGGTGTGAGCGTGGCGCTGTCTGGCACGGCGAGCGCACAGAGTAGAGGATTCGAAAGATTCGGCGTCCCTGCCTCAACTTTCCCCCATACGAAAGATTCGGCATCCCTGCCTCATCCTTCAGGGAGGGAGTGGCCTGACGCTGTCGGTACCCTGCGCCCCCATGCCGAAGCGACTCACCAAGCGCGGAGACGACCGGACGCCGCTCGACGGTGACTACGACGCGGTGATCTGCGGAGCGAGCTTCGCGGGCCTCGCGGTGGCGCGCGAGCTCGCGGGGGCCACGCGCCCCGGCGGATCTCCCGCACGAATCCTGATGCTGGACCGCTACGAGGTCGGCGAGCGCCAGACCTCGGCGTGTGGCATACCCACGGCCTGGCTCGAGGCCATGGGGCTGATGAGCTCGCACCGCCAGGCCTTCCAGGAGCTGGTGGTTCACATCCCCCACCACACGCTCCGCTGGCCGCTGCCGTGGACCTTCTCGACCTTTGACTACCGCGAGCTGTGCCGGCTCCTGTTCGAGCAGTCCGACTGCGAGTTCGAGACCGCCAAGGTGGACGGTCGCACCGGCCAGACCGTGCACACCGACCGCGGCGACCTGACGGCGCCGCTGATCGTCGACGGCATGGGGTGGCGCCGGATGCTGGCCGGTGGCGACGGCTTTCAACCGCCGGCTGCCCCGCTCTCGCGCGGCCTCGAGGTGCATCCCGGCGGAACGGGCGACGACCTTGCGATCTGGATCGACCGCAAGTACGTACCCGCGGGGTACGGCTGGAGCTTCCCCGCGGGCGACGAGCTGCGGATCGGCGTGGGCTCCTTCGACCCCCGCTTCCACGTAAAGGACACCACCGTGGCCCTGGCCGAGGACCTGGGGTCGGACGCGGTGCGCTACCAGGGCAACTGGATCCCCCACCAGCTTCGCCCTGCCACCGAGGACGGCATCTTCTTCGCGGGCGACTCCGCGGGCCACTGCCTGCCGGTCACCGCAGAGGGCATCCGCACCGCGCTCTACTTCGGGATCGCCTGCGGGCGCGAGCTGCGCTGCGTGCTGGCCGGCTCCCAGACCCGCGAGCAGGCGCTGCAGCGCTACGGCGCGTTCAGCGACTCTCACGAGTGGAAGTACCGCTGGATGCTGCGCGCGCAGCGCCTGGTGCCGCGGCTGCGCCCGCGCCCGTTGCGCGGGGTGGTGACCGCGATGACGCACCCGGCCCTTGTGGGCCGGGCCTTCGACCACTACCTGCGAATAGCCCCTCCCGAGTTCGCGGGGGCGGCGCAGGCGCCGCGGCGCCTGCGCGAAGCGCGCGCCGCATAGAAAGCCATAGCTCACTCCCGGACGACCAGGAAGGTCCCGGCCGCGAGCAGGAGGATGCCCACGACGCGCTGCGGCGTGAGGGCCCGCTCATCGAGTCCGAGCAGACCCGAGCGGTCAAGGACGACCGACATCGTGAGCTGCCCCGCGATCGTCGCGGCGGTAACGCCACCGGCACCGAGGGTCCGCACGGACACCAGCACGCTGGTCACGTAGATGGCGCCGAGCACTCCCCCCGTGAGGTAGTACCACTTGAGATCGCCCGCCTGCCCGAGGTTGCGAAATCCGCCGCTGCCCGCCACCAGCGTGATCCCGATCAGCACAGTCAGGCCGATCCCGAACGAGAGCGAGGCCGCGGCGAAGGTGCCTACGGACCTGCCCAGCATCGAGTTGATCGGCGCCTGCATCGCCACCAGGCTGCCCGCGAGCACCGTGAGGATGACCGCCCCCCACTTGTCCATCTACTTGGCCTCCAGCCAGTTCTCGCCCGAGGCCACGTCGACCTCCAGCGGCGGGTCCATCTCGAACGCCCCGGCCATCTCGCGGCACACGATCGCCGACGCCTCCCCGACCTCGGCCTCGGGTGCCTCGAAGAGCAACTCGTCGTGGATCTGGAGCACCATGCGGGTCGCGAGGCCGGCGTCGCGCAGAGCGCCGCGGCAGCGAACCATCGCAACCTTGATGATGTCGGCTGCCGTGCCCTGGATGACCATGTTCACCGCCAGGCGCTCACCCAGAGAACGGGTCTGGTAGCCGCGCGCCCGCAGCTCGGGGATACGGCGAATGCGGCCGAACCGAGTGGCCACGAAGCCCTCGTCGGTGGCCTGCGCGATCGTATGGTCGATGAAGGCCTTGACCGCCGGAAAGCGCTCCAGGTAGCGGTCGATGAACTCCTGCGCCTCCTCCTGGGGAATCTGCAGACGGTCGGCCAGGCCGTAGGCGGAGAGGCCGTAGACGATGCCGTAGTTGACCATCTTGGCCTTTGACCTGGTGCCGGGATCCACCGCTCCCCCGAGGATCTGCTGAGCCGTGGCGGTGTGCACGTCCTCCCCGCGCCGGAAGATCTCCTTGAGCACCTCCTCATCGGCGATGTGCGCGAGCAGGCGCAGCTCCACCTGCGAGTAGTCCGCCGAGATCAGCCTGTGCCCCTCCTCGGCCACGAAGCAGGCGCGGATCTCACGCCCCAGCTCGGTGCGGATCGGGATGTTCTGGAGGTTGGGGTTGGTGCTCGACAGCCGGCCCGTGGCCGCGGTGGTCTGGCTGAAGGTTGTGCGCAGGCGCCCGTCGCGCCCGACCAAGTCGGGAAAGGCGTCGAGGTAGGTGGAGGCCAGCTTTGTGAGCTCGCGCCAGGTCTCGATCTTTCCGATGATCGGGTGCTCGCCCCGGATGGCGTGGAGCACGCGGGCGTCGGTGGAGAAGCCGGTCTTGCCCCGGCGCTTGCGCGACAGGCCCAGCTTCTCGAACAGGATCGGCGCCAGCTGCTGCGGTGAGCCGATGGTGAACTCCTCGCCCGCGATCTCCCAGATCTCGCGCTCCAGCGCCGCCGCCTGCTCCTTCACGCGCGCGGCGATCGTGCGCACCTGGGCGACTTCGAGCTTGACCCCCGCGCGCTCCATCTCGACCAGCACGTCCACCAGCGGCAGCTCCACCTCGTCGAGGAGGCGGGTGAGGTCGAGCTCGTCGAGGATCGCGCGCTGGCGCTCGGCCACTGCCCTCGTGAGCACGGCCCGCTCGGCCAGCTCGTCGCCGCCCTCCACGCGTGCTCCCAGCCCTACGTCCTGCGCCAGGTCCTCGAGCGCATACCCCCGCCGCGCCGGATCGAGGAGGTAGGCCGCGACCATGGTGTCGTGCTCGAGCGGCGGCGCCGCTGTGGGCTGCTCGGGGGCGGCGATCGCCTTCCAGTCGTGGGCGGTCACAGGCCGCTCGCCCCACCCGCGCAGCAGCTCCTCCAACCCGCCGCTCGCCTCCCCGGTGAGCACGTCGCCGCCGGCATAGGCGGCGAAGCTCAGCACGGGCTCGTCGCCCATCCCGGGCAGCTGGTCCGCGGGCGGCTGGGGGCGCAGCGCGGCCAGTGCGGCGCGCTCGCCGGCCAGACCCGAGAGCGCGGCGGGCTCAACCTGGCGCGCCCGCGCTGACACCTCCGCGGAGGGCGCGATGGCGGGCGCCGCCGCCTCGTTGGAGCCGATCCACTCCTCCAGCCGGCGCAGCGGATCGCGCAGCTCGAACTCCCGGAAGGTCGCGCGCAGGCGCGAACGGTCGGGCTCACGCACCAGGGAGCCGTCGAAGTCGAGGTCGATCGGCACGTCGCGGATCGAGGTGGCCAGTCGCTTGGACATCCGGGCGTCCTCGGCGTGGTTGATCAGGTTCTCCTTGCGCTTGGCACCGGAGATCTCATCCACGCCGGCCAGGACCGACTCGAGGTCCCCGAAGCGCTGGAGCAGCTGGGCGGCCGTCTTGTCGCCGATGCCCGGCACTCCGGGAATGTTGTCGGAGGTGTCGCCCTTGAGCCCGTAGAAGTCCGGGATCAGCTCCGGCCCGATCCCGTAGCGGTCGACCACGGCTTCGCGGTCGTAGATCTTCGTGTCGGTGATCCCGCGCCCGGTGGCCATTACCTTGACCCCGTCCTCGATCAGCTGAAAGGTGTCGCGGTCGCCGGTGACCACCATCACGTCCACCCCGCGCTCGCGTGCACGGGCGGCCAGCGTGGCGATCACGTCGTCGGCCTCGTAGCCCTCCGCACGCACGTTGGTGTAGCCGAACGCCTCTACCAGCGGCTCCATGTGGGGAAACTGCTCGCGCAGCAGGTCCGGGCGCGAGGCTCGGCCGGCCTTGTAGTCGGTGGCGATCTCCTTGCGGCCGGAGTCGCCGGCGTCCCAGGCCACGATCGTGGGCTTCTGGCCGTACTCGGTCATCAGCTTCACGAGCATCGAGGCGAAGCCGAAGATCGCGTTGGTGGGCACGCCCCTCGAGGTGGCGATCGTCTCCGGAAGCGCGAAGAAGGCGCGGTAGACGAGGCTGTTGCCGTCGATCAGGAACAGCTCGCGCGGAGGGTCGCCGGCCACGCCCTCATCCTACGAGGGGCGGCGTGCACACCTGCGCTGCGATGCGCGGGTTCCGCACGAAGCTGCGGTCTGTGAAGGAGGCTGCATGCCGTCTCGAGCCATTCCAGTTTCCCGTCTCGAACTCTGCCCCATGACCCTTCGGAGGCAGCGATGACGGAGGCGGCCCGACGCGACCGCTGGGTGACGCCGCTCATCCAGCGACGATGACGCGCGCTCCGACCGCCTCGTAAGTGGCCTTGGCGCGGACGTCGCGTGTGGCCAGGTCCGCGCCGTGTTCGACGGCTGCGAGCGCCACGAGCGCGTCGTAGACCGCGCCACCGCCGATCCCGTGCCGACTGAGCACGTCCGGGAGCCGCCCGGCTCCCTCGGACCCGAGGAGCAGGGGCTCGACGAATCGTTCGCCCAGCAGCCGGGCGGCGTCGGCATGCGCCAGCCGCAGGTCCCCGGGCAAGCGCGTGAGGACCGAATAGGTCTCCGCCAGCGCGTGACCGCTGAGCGCGACCTCCCGGCCATCCCACCAGCGAGCGACAGCGGCGTGCGCTTGGTGATTTCGAAGAAGCAGCGGGATCGCGACGCTCGTGTCCAGCCCGAGTGCCGTCAACGGCGTCCTGTGTCGATCAGCCCGAAGACCACTTCGTCGTCGATCGCGGTGTCCCCGGTGGCGACCAGCACCCCGGACTCATCGACCAGCCGAGCTGTGCGGCCCACCGGCAGCAGCTGGAGCCCGGCGCCGTAGCGGGAGATGTCCACCGTCGACCCGGCAGTGAGACCGAGTGCATCGCGCAGGGGCTTCGGGACGACGATCCGTCCCACCGAGTCGATCGAGGCCTTCATTGGGAGAACGCTACCAGTCGTCTCCCAATGGCAGCCCGGCGATCACGGTAGCCGTGGCCGACCACATGGATCGCCGCGACCGCGATCACTCACGGAAGCGCCGTCTGGACGCAGGATGCCCGACTTCGAGCACTACGAGGGCGTCGAGGTAGTCGCGGTCTGAACAAGGCCGCACGACGCGTCGTATGATCGCCCGTCCTCGCCATGGCCACCCCAAGCGCACAGTTCTCCCTGACCCTGCGGGTCGAGCTCCCCCACGAGTCGGGAACCCTCGGCAAGGTCACCCAGGCCATCACCCGCGCCGGCGGCGCGATCGTCGCGGTGGACACCGTGGAGGCCGGCGGCACGGGCACCCTGCGCGAGATCTCGATCGACTGCGAGAGCACCGAGTACCGCGGCCGGGTGATCAAGGCCGTGCACGGCGTGCGCGAGGCCGGTCTGATCGAGACCACCGACCGCACGTTCGAGCTGCACCGCGGCGGAAAGATCCACACGGCGCTGGCCGCTCCGGTGAAGACCCGTGACGACCTGTCGATGGCCTATACGCCGGGGGTGGCGCGCGTGTGCAATGCGATCGCGGAGAACCGCCAGAAGGCCTTCAAGTACACGATCAAGGCGAACACGGTGGCGGTGGTCTCTGACGGCACGGCCGTCCTCGGCCTCGGCGACATCGGCCCCGAGGCCGCGATGCCGGTGATGGAGGGCAAGGCGATGCTCTTCAAGGAGTTCGGCGATGTCGACGCCTTCCCGATCTGCCTCGACACCAAGGACCCCGAGAAGATCATCGAGACGGTCAAGCTGATCGCCCCGACCTTCGGCGGCATCAACCTGGAGGACATCTCCTCCCCCCGCTGCTTCGAGATCGAGCAGCGACTGGTCTCAGAGCTCGACATCCCCGTCTTCCACGACGACCAGCACGGCACCGCGATCGTGGTGCTGGCCGCGCTGATCAACGCCTGCCGCCTGACCCGGCGTCCGCTCGAGGACGTCTCGGTGTCGATGGTGGGAGCGGGCGCGGCGGGGGTGGCGGTCGCAAAGATCCTGATGGCCTCGGGCATCACCGAGATCGTGGCCTGCGACCGCCAAGGCGCGATCCACGCCGGTCGCGACGACTATGACGGGGGCTCGATGAACGCGCCCAAGCAGTGGCTGGCCGAGAACACGAACACCGGCCGGCGCTCGGGCAACCCGGCCGAGGTGCTCGAAGCCACCGACCTGTTCATCGGCTTGTCGGGACCGGGCATCGTGACCGCGCGGGACCTGCAGCGGATGAACTCGGACCCCTTCGTTTTCGCGATGGCCAACCCCGACCCAGAGGTGAGGCCTGAGGATGCGGCGCCGTTCGTGAGCGTTATGGCCACCGGACGCTCGGACTACCCGAATCAGATCAACAACGTGCTGGCCTTCCCCGGGATCTTCCGCGGCGCGCTCGATGTCCGAGCCCGGACGATCACCGAGGAGATGAAGCTGGCGGCCGCCCGCGGGATCGCCGCCACCGTGGCCGACGACGAGCTGGCCGAGGACTACATCATCCCCAGCGTGTTCAACCGCGACGTGAGCCGCGAGGTCGCCAGGGCCGTAGCAGAGGAAGCGGAACGTTCCGGTGCCGCCAGCATGTCGGCCGACACCGCGGAGTTGTCTCTACCAACGTAGGTCAAGAGGAGGTCGACAGCGCGTGAAGGTGACCGTGACCGGAGCCACCGGAACCCTGGGCCGCACCGTGGTAGCGGCCCTGCAAGCCCGCGGCGACGAGGTGACCGCCCTCTCGCGCGACGCCGCCGCCGCGCGGGAGAAGCTCGGCCAGCGGGTGCGGGCACTCGAGTGGAAGGCGCCCAAGTCCGAGCTGCCTCCGGCCGCGGCGCTCTCCGGCCAGGACGCCGTCGTGCACCTGCTCGGCGAGCCGGTGGCTCAGCGCTGGAGCGATCACGCCAAGAGCGAGATCCGCGACTCCCGGGTGCTCGCCACTCGCAACCTGGTGGCCGCCCTGCGCGAGCTCGACGAGGCCGCGCGCCCGGGAGTGCTGGTGTCGCAGTCGGCGACCGGCTGGTATGGCCCGCGGGGCGACGAGCGGGTGACCGAGGGCGAGCCGGCGGGCGCCGACTTCCTGGCCCGCGTGTGCGTCGAGTGGGAGGCCGAGGCCCGCAAGGCCGAGGAGCTTGGACCGCGCGTGGCGCTGACCCGCACCGGCGTGGTGCTCTCCGAGGATGGCGGTGCGCTCGAGAAGATGCTGCCGGCGTTCAAGCTCGGGGTGGGGGGCCCCGTGGCCGGCGGCGGTCAGTACGTACCCTGGATCCACGCCGAGGACATCGTGGGCGCGCTGCTCTTCTGCCTCGACACCGAAGCCGCGACGGGACCGCTCAACCTGACCGCCCCCGAGCCCGTGACCAACAAGGAGCTGTCGAAGGCCCTCGGGAGCGTTCTGCACCGCCCGTCCGCCGCACCCGTTCCCGGCCTCGCGATCAAAGCGCTGTACGGCGAGATGGCGTCGATCGTGACCACGGGCGTTCGCGCCGTTCCGGCCCGCCTGCAGGAGCTGGGCTACGAGTTCCGCCAGCCGGACCTCGAGCCCGCGCTGCGGGCGGCGACGGGCAGGTAGCGGCAGCCTCGAGAGCGGGCACGATCCGTATGTCGCCCCGGCCCGGACCAGCAGCCTCCCTTAGCCGCTCTCGAGCGACTCGCCTACGACCGCTCTCTATTGGGCGTTGCCGGGCCCGGTGAGGCCGCGTTCGATGAAGATGAGGTCTTCGTTGCCGGCGAGCGAAGCGGTGCCCGCGACAGCGGTGACGGCGATGATGACCACGGCGACACGGGCGGGGTTGAGGGCGCCCGCCGTCAGCCGCTTGGAGAGCGGCAACGCGGGTGCCGCGCTTGACGGGTCGTCCTGTTCTCCTCGGAGTCGTCGGGCGGCGGTCTCGATCAGCGGCACGAGCGCGCACACGACCGTCAGGCTGGACAGGATGGCCACCTTGATCCCGAACTCGGTGGGTTGGAAGAGGATCAGTCCGGCCGCCACGAGCGCGGTCGCGATCCCGTAGATGATCCGTCCCGTCGGCGACTTGGCGGCCGTCGCCGGGTCGGACATCATGAAGCACACGAAGACCAGCAGCTCGGGGGACGTGCAGATGTTCAGCCAGTAATCGAAGCCGCTGATCGGGCCTTCGTGCCAGATGGCGAGGAAGCTCTGCCCGCTGGCGGCGAACACGGCGATCAGCGCCGTGAACGGGACCAGGAAAGCAAGGGCCATCGGCAGCATCTTCACCGCGCTGAGCACCCAGACGGCGCCGAGGACGATCACCGCCAACGCCGCTATCACGGGGGCGCCGAGTGGGCCCCACCACAGGTACTGGGGAAAGAGGTGG
>Ga0136620_10001339_pt1 | contig 11664 bp, 9 predicted proteins | sample AntDrymUQ4162106_2_FD_104806 | JGI IMG/M metagenome (GOLD analysis project Ga0136620, IMG submission 104806) | Polar desert sand microbial communities from Dry Valleys, Antarctica - metaG UQ416 (21.06) | ecosystem: Environmental > Terrestrial > Soil > Desert | place: Antarctica: Dry Valley... | reverse complement strand
TCGCGCACTGCAGACCGGTTGGCCACGGCGGCGAATGCGCGCGCGTTGGGCGCTCCATGCTTGCCGCCGCAGGCTCCGCAGTCGTGTGCAGATTCGTGGGGGTTGTTCACCGAGGACGAGCCGTGACCGACGAAGACGACAAGCCGAGCGAAGTCATGCGTAAGCCCGATATTGCGCAATTGAGTTTCGATGCGGTCCGTCTGTTCGGTCAAGGAGAAACCGAGCCCGGCGAATCGCGTTGCATCCACCGTCAGTTGCGTCTCCGGCGATGGGATCAGTAGATTCTCGAGACGTTCCTTGAGCTCGCCCCAGTTCCGGGGCGCGAGCACGCGGCTGCTCAACGGAACAGACTGAAAAAGTCCGACGAGCTGGGTAAGGAACAAGCCCGACACTGCATTGCGCTTGAGCTCCCAGTAAGTGTTCTCTGCCGTTTCAAGCCACAAGCGGCGGTTGCGTCGCTCTTCGGCGAGCGCGATAGACGCCTTGTCGTCGCGAGGCATCTCCTTCACTCGATTCGTTGGGATGAGGCCGGCGGGGCAAAGCGGGGTGGCGCCGTGGTCGTCGAGACTACTGAAATCCATGGCCATGTTGAAGAATCCACCCGCACCGAATGTCTCGTAATCGGCGTCGAGCTCGTCGACCGCCCTATGCATCGATTCCTCGCGCTCGTCGATGCAGAACACCACCTGAGCCTTCGGTCTTCGGTCTCGAACCTGCCAGCGGCCCTTGGCGCGGTTGGTCGCAAGCGCTCCGAGGATCTCCTCCCGATAGTGACGTTCGAAAGCCGCCAGCCAGACCGTCCGATGCGCTGTCTCGGGATAGGTATCGAGAGTGGCAAGGATGCGATCTCTGGTGGACGATGAGAGCTTACGGACCTCCTCGGCCGACCATCCGGCGAGTTGGGCCACGCGGAAGAGTCGCCACACCTTGTCCGCTACCGTGAGACGAGCGAGCGCGTCGGGTTGACGGCTCCAGGTCCACGCCTGGACGGCCAAATTCAACCACTCGTCGCCGTGACCGCCACTGCGCTCGAGATCGCGGGCCGCTTGGGACAAGATGTTCGGCAGGAGGCCGCGGTGCAGCTCCCTGCGGACGTAAAACTCGATGGGCGTGGCGCGGAGCCGCTGCGACAGAGCCCCGACGTGGGCACTCTCGACCCCGATCGCTTGTCTGAATCTCTGGCTCACCACTTCCGCCTCGATGGTGAGCCTCACGGCCAAGTACTGGACGAGGTCGGTGGGCCGCACCTTCTGTGGCGGGTAACCGGGATTGTTACCCAGCCAGTTCATCATCCCCGCCCAGCCCGGCAGCGTAGCCAATATCCGTCCGAGGTACGCGTGCCGATGGTCCGACCCGACCCCGAGGCGGTCGAGCTGAAGTAAGAGCGTCTCGGCCGGGTCTTCCGGGAGATCGGCGACGTTGGAAGGCCACCCGCGCAGCCCCGAGATGGCGAGGGTCGCGTCGTGGTCGACCGAGGCACGCCACGCGCCGAAAAAACCAAGCGTCCGATCCGGCATCCTCCACGCCGCCTGCCCGAGGTCGAGGAAGCCGGCGCAAACACGGATCATGTAGCGGTTCACCAACGCGGTTGAATCGATGCCGGTCAACCGCGCCAGCAGGTCCGCATGAGTGAGGTCGCGTCCGAGACGGGAGAGGTCCGCCTCCAGGGTAGCGTTGGCCTCGGCGTGCAGAGCCCGTAGGGGATCCTTCATCACGATCCGGCGGGCCACACCAGGGACCTCACTGTTTGGCATCAGTGACGCCAGAGCTACGAGCGCATCGAGCCCTGTTCGGCTGTAACTCCCGCCGTCGAAATCATGGAGCGCGAACCAACCAGCGCTTGCAGCTTCCCGCAACATCGCGTCTTGAGCTTCGGCAGGGTCGACTTCAACGCGCGTCCGAAGCTCGTCGAGTACGCGCTGCACGGCGTTCTCAATGTCGGCGCGCTCTTCGGGGTCGAGCCGGAGCGCGGGCCCGCCTCCGCTCTGGATCGTAGCGAAGAGCTCTGCGAGGCGATCGATGGAGGCGTCCGGGTCGCGGGAGCCCAGGCTACGAGGATCGGTCGGCGACAGCGGGTCGAACACATCGAAGCCGGCCAGACAGGCGGCCCACAACGATACGACCGCATAAGCTTCGGGATCGATCAGCATTTGCCGCTCGATGGCCCCCAGGTTCCCCGGCAGATCGAGATGACGCCGAGCCAGCCGGTCGACGAAGCGGGCTTCGGCGGCGAGCCATACCCGCCGGACGTGGTTTCGATCTGGGCCCGGCGCCTTCGCCAGCCCCAGGTCGACGAGCTCCAGGTAGCCGCCTCTTCGCGTCGCGGGCACACCGAGCGCTTCGAGCAGCTCAGTGACACTCCTCCGCGGAGTGCTCCCGGCAGCGAGATCTTCTGCAGCAACGGCGCTTATGGCCGACGCTATGTCTAGACCGAGTATCCGGCCCAGCCAGTCACCCAACGTGAGGTCTCGTCCGACCCGGTCGATGCTGTCTCTCAGCTCGCTTGTAGCTTTTCCTAGAGCCAGTGATCTGGCTTTTGCCGAAACATCGCCCATCAAGCGCCGGGTTGCGTCGCGTTCGGAGATGAGGAAACGAAGCATGTAAGGGTCGATCGGGTTCACGCCATAGAGGAGGTGTAGCCGGCGTATGCCTCTGTCGGTGACCGTGGTGCCCCCGACCGTACCGATTACTTTCCTTTGGTCGGGCTTCGGACGATCGGCCATCACGGCGTCGAGGTCGGCATCGGTGATACGTCCCGCGCGATACTGGGCGCGGCTTACCTCGACGGGTAAGTACCCCGTGGCGCCGAAGAACCCCTCAGCCGCCACCAGAGCCTCGTCGAAGGGAAGATGCTGCAGCCCATGCAGGGTGTTGTGATGGACGAAGGTCGTGATCGGGCCCTGGCTCGGCAGCAAGTGGCCAAGGTGTTCTACGACATCGAGGAGTTGTTCACGGTTCGAGAGGCGCTCGCGGGAGGGCGAGCCGGTATGAGCCATCTCGCTCACCCGAACCGCGCGATCAGTGTCTCGATCGTGGTGTTGGAAAGCCCGAGCGCGATGCCGGGGGCCACGCCCAAGATCACTGTGAGGGCCGCGAGCGGAGCTGTCGCGACCAGCTCCGCGCCGCGTATGTCTGACAAGCCCGCCCACCGGCTATCGGTGTCGTCGGAAAGGACACCACCAATGACGCGCAGCGTGAAGGTTGCGGTTAACAGGATCCCGACAGCCGCGAAGAGAACGGGAAGGCCGAAACCTTCGAAGGCTCCGAGAAGGACCTGCACCTCACCGGGGAACTGGATCAGGCCCGGAAGTCCCATCGAGGCAAGAAGCATCAGGGTGAGCAGCGCCTTGAACGTAGGCATGCGAGAACTCACCCCGGCGATCTCATCGAGAGCAAGGGTGCCGGTGCGCTCGTAGAGCAAACCGCTCAGCAAGAAGAGGCCTCCCGTGACGATGCCATGAGCGACCATCATGAAGACGGCTCCCGAGAACCCCGCCTGGTCCAGCGCGGCGATACCGAGAAGGACGAATCCCATATGACTGATAGAGCTGAAAGCCACGATCGCCTTCACATCACCTTGCCTGAACGCCAACAACGCTCCGTAGAGGATGTTGACGAGCGCTAGAACGAACAAGAGCGGCGCCAGCCTACGGACTCCTTCGGGGAGGATCTCCGTGGAGCGGAGCAAACCGTAGGCGCCGAGCTTGAGCATCACTCCGGACAAAATAATGCTCACCGGCGCCGGTGCTTGGACATGCGCCAAGGGCAGCCAGCCGTGTAAGGGGAATATCGGGATCTTTACCGCGAAGCCGGCCAACAACGCCAGGAAGGGGGCGACCTGGAACCCGGCAGTCCATCCGCGGCTCGCGGCCTGAAGTGCATCCATGTCGAACGTGTGAGGATCGGCTGCGAGATATACCGCGAAGATGCCGATCAGCATGAAGATCGAGCCGCCGAGCGTGTACAAGAAATAGGTCATCGTGGCTCGTTCCTTCTGTGGCCCCCCCCACAATCCGATGAGGAAGAACATCGGAACGAGGGCGATCTCCCAGAACACGTACAGAAGGAACCAGTCGCGCGCCACGAAGACGCCAAGACATGAGAACTCCAGAAGTAGTACCCACATGTAGAAGGCCTTCGGGCTCCGAGCGATGTGTAGAGAGGACAACAACGCGACGAACACGAGCAATGTGGTCAGTAGGATCAGGGGCAATGACAATCCGTCCACTGCCAGCGTGTAGGTCATCCCAAGCTCGGGGATCCACGTGCGTGACTCGCCAAACTGGGGACCAGCGGCCGCACGATCGAAGCTCGCAAGAAGGCTCAACGACAGCGCCAGGGGCACAGCGGCCGCCACAAGCGCTGCGGCGCGGATCCGTGCGCGGTTATCCTCGGGAAGCATCAGGACTATCGCGAGTCCGATCAGCGGTGTCCAAACGATGGCGCTCAGGATGCCAATGACAATCTCCCCCTTCGGGTCGTGGGCCCCAAGATCAAGGTGCTATCCGACGGTTTCGTTCAGACCGTGACCTTGGGAGCCGTCCGCGTGGAGAACCGGTGGGAACCCGGTCGTAGCGACTCCTCACCAAGGTGCATCACGGAGCCGCCGTCGTAGGCGTAATCGATCTCGAAGTCGTGCAGGCGCTCGAGCACCGTTGGGTCGATGTAGTGGACTCCCTTGAAGTCAAGGGTCACGGTCCGCCCCCGGGGCATGTTGTCCAGAATACTCCGCACTGGGATGAAGTTGTGGAACCCGAGCGCCTTCCTGAACCTGACGATGACCTGATCCCCGTCATCGACAATTTCCATAACGGGCCTGAAGAGGTTGGCGAGCGTAGCGCCCCTGAATAAGGCGTGAAGGAGACCAAGCACGATCCCGGTGGCGACGCCGATCAGCAGATCGGTCAGCAAGACGGTGAACGCGGTCACGATCATGAGCAGGAAGTCGACCCTGCCTATCTCCCATGCGTGCTTGAAGTCGGCGGGGTGAGCGAGCTTGAAGCCGACCACCAGCAGGATGCCGGCCAGCGCCGCGAGCGGAATCAGCTCGAGCACGCCCGGGAGAGCCAGCACGAACAGGAACAGGAAAAGGCCGTGGAAGAAGTTCGACCAGCGAGTACGCGCGCCTGCCATGATATTTGCTTTGGAACGAACGACCTCGGCGATCATCGGCAAGCCACCCACCGCGCTGGAGACCAGGTTGCCGGTGCCCTTGCCGATCAGCTCCTTGTTCATGTTCGAACGCCGTTTCCAGGGATCCAGCTTGTCGACGGCCTCGGCCGTGAGCAACGATTCAAGGCTGGCGACGAAAACGTAGAGGACGATCCATTTCACCGCCGCCGCGGACGCCAATCCGGAGAAATCGGGAGTCTGGAAGCCCTGGAGAAGGCCGCCTCCGAGGTCGAGGCGTGGCTCGGCGCCGTTAACAAGCGCGATGACGGTACCCACTACGACCGCCGCCAAGGGGGCCGGGATCACCGTTGCTGCCTTGCCCAATCGCGGCCAGAACACCATGACCAATACCGCCGCGAGGCCGACGAGAGCGGTCTCGGCGACGGGGTCTGTGATGCTCGGCGGTATCTCCGTGAGGATGTGGAACCCATGTGCGCGCGGGTTCTCGTGGCCGACCACGATGTGGATCTGTCCGGCCATGATGATGAGCCCGATCCCGGCGAGCATGCCGTGTACCACGGAAAGGGGGAAGAAGCCGGTGAGCTTTCCGGTCTTCGCGAACCCCAAGGCTATCTGGATCGCCCCGGCGGCGACGCCGACCGCCAAGGCTTCGCGGAAGCCCAGCTCAGCGACGGCGCCCGCGACGATCACGATCATTCCTGCCGCGGGACCGTTGATGGTGACGTAGGAGCCCGAAACCAGATTGGCGAGGGTCCCGGCGATGATGCCGGAAATCACTCCGGCGATAGGAGGGGCACCCGAGGCCAGCGCGATGCCGAGGCAGAGGGGGAGGGCGATCAAGAAGATAATGAGACCCGATACCACGTCGGTCTGGGCATTCTCCTTCAATCCCGGGAGCCAGTCCTTCGGCGGTGTCGGTCTGCCGCCCCCTTGCTCTTCCGCCATCGACTCCCTAGTCATGGTGTTCTCCCTCCTAGTCGCCCGGGAACGTTCTGCCACACTATGGAGACTCTATGAAATCTTCATGAAGAACAAGCCCCAGATTAACCCTAATTTTTGGGCCTCATAGCATTGGGGGAGACGCGCCACCGGCGGAGACACCTGTCAGAAGAGGAGAAGCACGGATGAGGCTGCTGGTCATCGAGGACGAGGGCAAGATGCGCAGCGCCCTGCGACGGGGTCTGGAGGCGGCGGGCTACGCGGTGGTCGAAGCCGAGGACGGCCAGGCGGGTCTCTCTCGGGGGCTCGAGGGGGGCTACGACGCGATCGTGCTCGACGTCCTTCTTCCTGATATCGACGGGTTTGAGGTCTGCAGGCGGCTGCGGCGAGCCGAGATGTGGGCGCCAGTCCTCATGCTCACAGCGCTCGACGCCGTTGACGACAGGATCACAGGCTTGGATGCCGGTGCCGACGATTACCTCGTCAAGCCGTTCGCCCTGGGGGAGCTGCTGTCCCGCCTGCGCGCTCTCATCCGCCGGGGACGCCCACCGCGACCGTCGGTCCTGACCTGCGGACCACTCCGACTCGACCCCGCGACCCGAGTGGTGTCGTGGGACAGCGAGCCCATCGAGCTATCCCGGCGTGAGTTCGCCCTGCTCGAGTTTCTCCTCCATCACCGCAACGAAGTCGTTCAGCGCGCCACGATCCTGCGCCACGTCTGGGGCGTCCGGTCGGATGAACAATCCAACATCATCGATGCGTTCGTCAGGAATCTGCGCCATAAGCTCGACCGGCGCTTCGACTATCTCCTTATCGAAACCGTGCGCGGAGTCGGATTCCGGTTGCGGTGCCCGAGAGAGGAATGACCCGCTGGCTCCGGAGGCTGCCACTCGGAGTGCGCCTCGCGGCTTTGACTTCAGGAACTTTGTTGGCGCTCCTGGTCCTCGTAGGAATATTCGTCCATCGCCAGTTTCGGGCCGTGATGCGCGACGAAGTCGACCGCGAGCTCGTCGATCTAGCGCTTATGGCGACGGGCGCCCCCCAAGGTGTGCAGGGAGCAGAGCTTCCGAGCTACCTATTGAACAGATTCGACGAACTTGATAAGCCGGAGCGTTCGGGGGTCGAGGTGCAACTGATGTCCGCGGATGGCTCGGTAGTTGCGGCGAGTCGGGGGCTTGCGGGCCTCGAAGGCCTCGTGAAGGGAGGGGCGTTGGTACGCGTCGCCTCGGGCGTGCCGGTTTACGGGGACGTTACGATAAACGGACTGGTCTACCGGTTCGCAGGAGCACCCGTCGGCGACGCGAGCGATCACATTGTCGCCGCCGCGGCGCCGATCCAAGATGTGAGCAACGCGGGGAGAGCTTTGCTCGAGGTATTCGTCCCTCTAACTGTCGTTGCCGGGGTGATCGCCGCGCTCGCCGGAGGGGTGATCGCGAGGCGATCGCTTGCTCCGCTGCGAGAATTTGCCTCGGAAGCGGATGCGATCGGAACCCTCGATCTGTCCCAGCGGCTTTCGACCCCCCCGGCGGCCGATGAGATCGGCCGGCTAGGAGCGACCCTCAATCGGATGCTGGAGCGGCTCGACGCCGCGTTAGGTCGCGAGCGACAGCTAACTGCAGAGGTCGGTCACGAGCTGCGAACACCGCTGGCGATCATCCGGGCAGAGGTCGAGTTGCTGCGCGATAGATTCACAGACGAGGGGCTGAGCACGAGCCTCAAGAGCGTTCTGGAGGAGGTCGATAGGACCACAGGTGTAATCGACGACATGCTCTTGCTTGCGCGCGCGGATGCCAAGGCCGCGCTTGATCGACCCGAGCTCGTAGATCTGGGCGAGCTCGCTCGAACCGTGGTCGAGAGATTTTCGGCCGTCGCAGCAGGACGGGCGGTATCGCTGCGAGCTTCAGGCGAAGGTCGGGTCGAAGGCGATCCCAGAGCCATCGAGCGAGCAATCACCAACCTCGCCGACAACGGATTGAGACACACACCGAGCACCGGGGCCGTTGAGATCGAAGTCGAGCAGCGGGACAGAGGAGCTGTGCTGATAGTGCGAGACACTGGCCCAGGCGTGCCTGCCGCGGCGCTCAGCACGATGTTCGACCGTTACACGCGTGCAGGCCCCCGGCGAGGAGCTGCGGGTTTGGGTCTTTCCATCGTTGCCGCAGTGGCGGAATCCCACGACGGGAACGTCCAAGCTCGAAACCGGCCTGAAGGCGGTCTCGAGTTGACGGTCGAGTTCCACGGACTGAGCGGCGGAAGTGGGCGGCACACGGACCCTCAGTAGCGCGCGAAACTTTCGGTATCGGCGTTGAACTCCTCAACGAGCTCCGCAGATAGCGTCGGCTTGGTTTCCCTTACAGCTCCGAGGAAGTCGTCCATCACGGCTCGTTTGCCGGAGCCCTGGAAGTGCTCACGCTCGAAGGCACGCTGGGCGGCCTTGCGCGCCGCGAACTCGATATCGGCGGGGGTGAAAAACTCGGTCACGCCTACAAGGGCGCCGATGTCGACTTCCTCTTCGGTGATCTCCTCGACGTAACGATTCCAAATGGAGGCGCGCGCTTCGGGGTCCGGGGGTCCTACCGGCAGCACGTAGTCGAAACGTCCGGGACGAAGGAAGGCCGAGTCGAGGCGGCTGATCCAGTTGGTAGCACAGGCGAGTAGGTGATGGGGGACGTCGTGGAAACGCGGGATCTGTTTGAGGAACTCGTTAGCCACACTTACATTCACGCGCCGATCCTCGTCGCGCTTCGACGCGAGGTCTTCTACTTCGTCTACGAATACGACAGCGGAAGGAAGATCGAAGATGCGGTCGCACGTCTGGGACAGTAGTTCGGCCTGACGCTCGGGCCCCTCGGCTGCGAGCTGACTCGGCTGGATCTCGACGAACGGCCACGCTACGCGCGACGCGATCCCTTTGGCAAATGTGGTCTTACCCGTCCCAGGGGGTCCAAAAAGCACGATCGCGCTCGGAGGGGACACCGCGTGGCGGGCTGCAAGCTGTGGTTCGGCAAGCGGAAGGATCACGCGACGCTCGATGATCTCCTTGGCGTCCTTCAATCCTTTCAGCGATTCCCACAAACCGGGTTCCATCACTCGTCCACCAAGTTCGCCAAGGGCTGCAGGCGTGGCCAAGGTCGTCGGGACGGGTCGCTGCATGCACAGCGCGTTCCGGGCCTCCGCGTAACCCCGCTCGTCCAGCCGCGCATGAATGGTCTCGTCATGCAGGACGAGGGCGATGAGCTTGCGCGCCCCGATCTCCGCCAGCCGTGCCTCAAGTTCATCGAGCAGACGGCGAGTGGGATCGTTTTCCGAGACCTCGGGCGCGACAACCACTCGCAGGATCCAACCGATTGCACCCGCGGCGATCCCGAGCGCCAAACCGACGATCGCGCCCTCGTCATAAGCGACCACACATACTGTGCCGTTCAGATGAAGGAGATCGACTGGGTCGTCTTCTGTGAGAAGGTCGTCCGAACCATCCTGCGCCTGTCCGATACCCCATAGTTGGAGCAACGCGGCCAGATCCCGGTCACGGTATGGGCGTACGAAGATGCTCACCCTGAGCTTCTCCGGGCAAGGTGCGTCTCAGCCTCGTTCGCTTCTTTGTTGTCCACTCTCAGGACACGGCGTTGATGCTCAGCGCAGCGACCGTACGGCCATGTCGATCCGATGCCTCCGGTGGCCGCGATCACTCGCGCTATTGACCCATCTGACAAAGTCCTTCTGGTGCGGAGACAGTGCCTCAAAAGCTCTTTGGTAGTGCTTCGGGCCATGCTCGCTTCATACCTGGCCCCAACCACCCGGTCATTCTGCATGAACACATCATGAAGAGCAAGCGCCGCGTAAGCAAGGTGACTTGCTTGGTCAGCTTAAGGTGCACGGGAGGCTGGCCGACGTCTCTACCAAACTTTTGCTAGACGGAGGCTGAAGCGATCATGCGGCGACTACTCGAGCAGATGACGTATGCCACAGCGGTCGTGTAGCTGGTGCCCAAGGGCAGTCGCCCAAGCTCTCGCACTGGTCTCCGCCGCAGGGACACGATAGGGACTGGGCCAGGTATCGGCAGGCTCGGCCTCTGGTGCCACGGGCTTTATCTTCTCCACGATCACGATGGCGCTGTGGTCCTGGCGCGCTCCCAGGTCGACTCCTGCCACGAAGCCGAGAGAGCGCATGGTGCCGCTCATATCCAGTCCCGTGTCAGACAGCCGAGGGGTCGGATGCTGGGATCGACTGCTGCCCGTATCGCATCGCTATCGAACGCCATCGAAGAGGCATCCACGAACTCGCACTCGAACTCTTGACGGTAGAGAAACCAGCCCAGGGCGCGCTTCTCCTGCTCCAAGAACTCCTCGCTGATCCTCGGACATTCGGCCGCCGTGATCCGGTATCTCTCATAGCTCTCGTCGCGCGAGGTCCACGCCTCGTAGAACCAACCCACCGCCCCGAAGGGCGTCGTGAGAGCCATCAGGCGGCCTCCAGAGACTGCCAACATCGGCTGGTCGCCGTGATTAATTCGGGTGGAATGCGAGCCGCCTCGTCGAGCACAAGCAGCCTGACGGCCGAATAGCCACGGACGGTGCTTTCGCTTCCGGGTAGTGCCACGATCCGCGAGCCGTTCTCCAGCTCGATCCTGAGGGCGGACTCCGTGCGCGCTGCGACCGGCCAACCCAGGCTCCGGAAGATCCCCCGGCACCTTTTGAAAAGCTCGCCGCTTTGTCTTTCCGAGGGGCACACCAGCAGGGTCAGACTGCCCGGCGAATACAAGCTCGTGTGGCAGGCGGCCACAGCGGCCATCGTGGATTTTCCGCTCTGCCGCGAACACAGGACCAGCTGACGCTTCGAGGTCGACCGGAGGAGCTGGGCCTGCCACGAGTCGGGGGCTAGGTTGACTCTCTTCGCAAGCTCGCAGGGGTCGAGGGGAGCCGCAAGGTCGCCCGCGAGGGCTTGCGCCAGGTGGCCGTGGTCACCGCGGATGCCCCAATCCGGCTCTGGTTTGGGTAGACGCCGGGTAGACGGGTTTGCGAAAGTGCAGGTCAGGCCCCCTTTTCCGGGCCACCGTCGGATACATGGTCCGATGGTGGCAGGGCCGCCTGGGCTTGCTGCAGGGCTCTGCCCACCGCCTGGGCCGCAGCGGGGTACGGCCTCAGGGCCTCGAGCAGCGCCTGGCGCAAGCTGAGCCACTCGGGGGCCGCCACGATGTTGACTGTCGTGGTGGTCGTACGGGCGGCGTTGAGCTTACCCCTCAGCTTGGCGAGTAATTCTGTGGCGCGCAGGGCCTCCCGGATATTGCTGGCGGCTTGACCGTAGTGCCCGGCTTCCTTGGCCCTACTGAGCGAATCTCGAGCCTCTTCGAGCAACTCGCACACGGTTCGCAGGAGGTCGTCGGCAGAGCTGGCTACCTCCGCATCGCGCGCCTTTACGGAAGGTCGCATCGTCCATGATCTGAAATATCCAGACCTCCTAGGTGCCCCGGCCACCGTGGAGACTCGCGACCTGCGCACCTCGAGGCGCGCCTCAGGACCGCGCGCCGATCCGGATGCAGCCGGCGCACAGGTAGAGGAGAACCAAGCTCTACATTCGGCCCTACTCGCAGTT
>Ga0136620_10001337_pt1 | contig 11666 bp, 8 predicted proteins | sample AntDrymUQ4162106_2_FD_104806 | JGI IMG/M metagenome (GOLD analysis project Ga0136620, IMG submission 104806) | Polar desert sand microbial communities from Dry Valleys, Antarctica - metaG UQ416 (21.06) | ecosystem: Environmental > Terrestrial > Soil > Desert | place: Antarctica: Dry Valley... | reverse complement strand
TGGTGACGGTCACCCCGACCGACGACGTAACCCTGGCCACGGGTAACGCTCGGGCCTACACCGCCACGTTCAAGAACCCTGACGGCACCCCTTATACGGGCGCAGTCGGCTTGGCTCTGTTCGAGGAAGTGGGAGGCGTGGTTCAGTACGACTTCGTTCCGCCCCCGACGGCGACTTTTGAGTCCGTCAGCGATGGGCTCGTTATCGTCGGCACCACGGCTACGGGCTTCCCCGGCACCGATGGCATCGTCACCTTCCTGGTGCGCGATATCGCCGATGTCACGGAAACGATCGTTCCGGTTGCCTGGGAAGATGTCAACGGCGACGGTGATCCCGAAATCACTGGCAACAACCCGCCGAGTGAGGCCTATGGAGTTGGTGGCGCAGTCACCTTCACCGCCGGCCCGCTGGGGGAATGCGTGCAAGGTGCGTTCACTAGCGATGTATCGGCCGTAGACAAGCCGAACGATCGCTTCGAGATACTCACCGGCACTTGCAGCATCAACTACGACTCCAACGACATCTTGTTGATCGGCGGAGTTGCCACTGACTTGGTTACCTTCGAGGCAGCCCTGAATGTCGGTGACACGGTGACCGGTACCTACGAACCTGCTACAGGCGATCAGTCAACGATCGATATCTCCAACGATGTCGACCCGTCGCTGACGATCACGTCTCCGGCGGCGCCGGTGACGGTCGATGCTGCTACGTACACCATCACGGGTACCGCAGTACCTGCGTACATCGTGACGATCTATGTCGATACCAACGACAACGGGATCCGAGATGCCGGTGAGCCGGCTGTGGGTACGACGACGGCTTCGACGACTGATGGCACCTTCAGCATCACGGTTCCGTTGACTCAAAACTCGGTCAACAACTTCGTAGCGACCCAGAAGGCCACGGCGGCGACTAGTGACATTGGCACCGGCACGAATGTCCCGGCGATCACCGAGGGTCCGAGCTCTGCTCCGACCCTGCTGACGACGGTTGGCGCCAACGTGGCGCCGAGTGCGGTCGGAACCCTGAGCCCGAACGACACCATCACTATCACCTTCTCGGAGGCGGTAGCTGACACGGGGGCCAATAGCCTCACCGTGTTGGACATCGATGGCACGACGGCCACTCTTACCTGTGGCTCGAACGTCACCTGCGTTCTTAGTGCCGACGGGCTGACGTTGACGGTGACCATCACCAACGTGTTGGTCACGTCCGGTGGGACCACGGGTGGTATCAACACCCAGGCCGACATCACCTCGATCACCGGTTACACGGCGGTCGATGACGGTGCGGCGGTCAACGTCGGTGGTAGTGGCGGTGGAGCCACATTCACCTTCTAAACGCAAACCGCTGTCCTGACTCAAGGTCAGCAACCGAAGGGCCCCGGGAAACCGGGGCCCTTCACTTATGGGAACCAGCGGGGAGTCGGCTACGTTTAAGCCCTAGCTAGCAAGATGGAGGGAGGTCTTTGTGCCGGTACTTCGCCGGAAATCTGTCATTGCCGTCGTAGTCATGCTCTCGTGTGTATTGGCGCTGCCTGCGAGCGCGCATTCGGTGCCGATCGACACCACGATTTCATGTCCTCCGAGCACCCCCAGCGCCGGGTTCACCGACCTCGCCGGGCTTGACGCCACAACCCAAACCGCGATCAACTGCGTCTTTGCCTTTGGGATCTCGCGAGGCATTACGGACACCGCCTTCAATCCCCACGGCGCGGTGACTCGCCAGGAGATGGCGTTCTTCATGATCCGCCAGGCAACCGCCCACGGTTTGACCATTCCATCCCCAGTGGATCAGGGCTTCACTGACATCGCCGGTTTGCCATTCGAGACCCAGAACGCGATCAACCGAGTGGCCCAGATGGGGATCAGCACCGGCACCAGCGAAACCACTTTCTCCCCGAACCAGTTCGTCACCCGGTGGCAGATGGCCCTGTTCCTTTACCGGCTTGCTCAACAGGCTGGCGTGAATGTCACCCCTGACCCGACCGGTGAGCCCTTCACCGACATCAACGGATACACGTCCGACATTCGGACCGCGATCAACTACTTAGCCAATGGGCATATCGTCGTCGGGACCAGCGCAGGCATCTTCTCGGGTGACCTGTTTGTTCTCCGCTGGCAGATGGCTCTCTTCATCACCCGAGTGCTGGCCGCCGACGGCATCACCCAGCCGTAGCGGAAAGCTCATGATTGGGCGCCGGCGGTCGACCGTTGTAGCGGCGTTGTTGGCGCTCGCGATGGCGTTGGCTTCGCCGGCGTCGGCACTGGTGACGGTGGCCTGTCCGGCCAATCTGCCGTCGGGCGGATTCAGTGACTTAGGCGGTTTGAGCACGGATGCCGTCGATGCGATCGATTGTGTCGCCCACTACGGGATCGCCCAAGGGACCTCGGCGACGTCCTTCAGCCCTAACAACTCGGTGATGCGGTGGCAGATGGCTCTCTTTCTCACCCGCACGGTTACGGCATTGGGGGTTGGGTTGCCGAGTGGGGCTGGGCAAGGCTTCACCGACATCGGCGGTCTAGGCGCGAGCACCCAGGTCGCGATCAACCAGATCCGCCAGCTCGGGATCAGCTTGGGAACGTCGTCGACGACTTTCAACCCGTTCGGGGTCGTCCCTCGCTGGCAGATGGCTCTCTTTCTCACCCGCCTGCTCGATGTGGTTGAGGTGAGCCTGCCCAACGGCGCCAGCCAGGGTTTCATCGACATCTCGACCCTGCCGGTGTCGACCCAGATCGCCATCAACCAGTTGAAACAGTTGGAGATCGCCCTCGGCACCTCGACGACGGCCTACTCGCCCTTTTCCAATGTCTTGCGATGGCAGATGGCGCTTTTCCTGGCCAGGTCGCTCGAAACCGCGGACGGGTCGCCGTATCGGCTCACCGCCAGCCTCTCGGCCGCTACTGCCCCGACCTCTGAGACCGTGGTCGTGACCGTCACCGTCCGCAACCCCAACGGGACCCCGGCGAGTGGCCGTCGCGTCGATCTGTTTGTTGCTTCGTCGCTGAATGGCAGCGGGCGGTGTGTCGTCGACGATGACTCTCATGTCGGTGGCGGCGATGCCGGTTCCGGAACGAATTGCACGATCGATACCAATGATCCTTTGACCAACTCCAACGGCGTGGCCACCTTCAACCTCACCCATGACGCGACTCTCGAGGTCGACACCGTCTATGCCTGGACGGGCACGACTGGCGCTGTCTTCGACCTCCAGGACGTGCGGGGTGAGGTGGCGGTGCAGCTCACCTGGGTGGCGGCGCCCACCGGTCTCACCATTCCGGCCAACGTCGGCGCCGGCTTTGGCACCACCGCTTCGGTGAAAGCGCAACTGATCGGCCCGGGCGGCGCCGCGGTCAATCTCGCCGGCCAGAACATCCGTTTCATGGTCACCCACGGCGGCCAGACGGTCCTCAATCAAACCGTGATCACGCTGGCCAACGGCAGCGCCACCCTCAACTACGTCGGCCCCGCCGATCCCTCCACAGGCGATGATCCGGTGGTCGTCGACTCGGTCACCGCTTTCTGGGACAAGGACAAAGACACCGTCGATGACGGCTCGAGCGAGTTCGACGACAGCGGCACCGTCACCTGGGATGACCTCCTGCCACCCGTCACGACCGCCACCCTCAGCCAGTCGACGATCTCAAATCTCGTTGGCGAGTTCGCCTCGATCTCGATCACGGTGCGAGACAAGTTCAATCAGCCGATCGCCGGCGCTGATGTCACCTTCGAGACCAACCAAGCCGGACCCACGGTGGCAACCACCGATGCCGCCGGCGTCGCCATCTTCGGCTACACGGTGGTCGGCGCCGGCCTCGCCGACTCGATCGATGCCAGCGTCGATCTCAACGGTGACGGCGACGTTTCCGACCCTGGCGATCTCGACTTCGCGGATGTTGCCAACCTCACCCATTACTGGGTAGCGCCGGCACCCACCCTCTCGGGAACGACAACCTTCGACTTGATCGATTCCGATGCCGGCACCAACACCATCGATGTGGTTTCGCTCACCGGGAGCAATTACTACCGGGTGGTTTACGACTCAGGCGACGTCTTCAACGTCGATGGCGGCAGCACCGAGGACCTAGCTGCTTTCGAGTCTGCTCTGACCGGCTTGCTGCTCCCCGCCCTGGACGGTGCCGGCGGCATCGAACTGATCACCAACCCCTACACCCCGACGGGGGTCAGCTCCTTCATCCTTAACACTTAGTTTCTCCCAGGGATAATGCGTGATGGGTTCCCCCGGTCCCGGTTTGACCCGTTTCTCCCCTAGCCTTGGTGCCTTGTCTGGGATCTGGCGACCGGGATCCGGGGGTTCCCTGTGGCGAGCACACCTGGAGTGGTGCGTTGATCGCGAGAGGAAGCAAGCAGAAACGTCCCAACGAGCAGACAACTAGGGTGCGCAAAGGGTGAATGGGTTGGCGCGCAACTACGACGAAGTGCCGAGGGCGACCTGGACGTTGCGCATGCCACGGTCCGAACCGGAGCGAACGGCTGAGATCAGAGATCGGATCACCCAAGCGACCGCGGCCTCCCAGTACGGCTGGGGTCACTCCATCGACTTCGGGCCCTTTCGCCAGGAAGGGTTTCTCGGGACCCTCTGGCTGGCCGTCGCCGCCGCCCTTGACCAGGCGGAAATGTGGCCGCAGGATCTATCCGGGATGCGGGTGGCCGATGTGGGGGCGTTCACCGGCGGATTGTCGGCGCTCATGGCTAGTCGTGGAGCCGATCTGGTCTACTCGGTCGACGAGCTACCGGGGCACGCCCAGCAGGCCCGAGTGGTCTCCGAGGCCTTCGAACTTGAACGGATGAGGGTCGTCGAATCATCTCTTTACGATCTTCACGAGGTCATCGAGCCCGATAGCCTCGATCTCATCCTGCTGAGCGGTGTTCTCTATCACCTGTCCGACATGCTGGTCGGGCTCTACACCCTCCGCCGGCTGCTCAAACCGGGGGGAGTGCTGGTGGTCGAAACCAACGCGGTACACGACCTCGACCACTCGTATGCCAACTTCGGCCGCTACTACGCCGGCATGTGGTGGCAGCCCACCAGCCTTTGTGTGAGCGACATGTACCAGTTCATGGGCTTCGAGGCTGTGCGGGTCGAGCCGTTCGTCGAGAGCCGAAGTATCGCCGCCGGCGTTAAGTCGGACGGCGACATCCCCTTCAAACGAGGGCTGCATTGGAGCTTTGAGAATCGTGAGGACGCCAGGGAGCGACAGCTCGATTGGCGAGTGATGGCTCCGGCTCCCCTGGAGCTGGAGCAGCCTGACCAGACCCTCACCCGGGTGCAGAGGCTGGCCAAGAAGGTCTTCCGCATCTCCTAATAGGCGTCGCTGAACTAGGTCGCCTGGTGGTGTGAGATTTCGGTGTGGCTCTTACATATGTTGGCCTCATAGGATTTGTCGATGTCAGGGGACCCAAGGCATCTCTCTGCGAAGCCGCGCCTCGCCCAGCTTCTCGCCGAGTTGGGTGCCCTTCTTTTGGTCGTCGGCCTATGGATCGGCTTGTCGGGCTAGCCGCTCCAACCACCACCACGACTACTGCGCTCTAAATACCACCTCGTCGACCCTCGCCTCGACCACCACCGAAACGGACGTGGCCACCACGACGACAGTGACAACGACCTCAACCACAACGGTTGTTTTGCAGACGGAATACGACGTGATCATTGTTGGTGACGGAATGGGTGGCTCTACCGCCGCAATCGTGGCTGCCCGGTAGGGGCGGACACGTTGCTGCTCGCCCCATCGGATATTTCGGCGGTCAGGTCGGGGCGGGCCGGAGTGTCAACGATGGACGAAGGGGGCAATCGTTATGTCCTCCGTCGCTCGGGGATCTATGAGGAACTGGTCAACTACGTCACCTTGAGATATGGTCCGCGGGGCACCGGGGAGTGCTACTTCATCGAGGACCCCATCTGTCCCGAGCCCACGGTGGTCGACGAATTCTTCCGCGACACTCTTGGTACTGCGAGTGTCGATATCGCGCCGGCAGGACAGATCGAGGATGTCGTTCAAGAAGGAAGTACCGTCGTTGGCGTGATCGCCGCTCACCAAACCCGAGATCATCCGCTGCCTAAAACGACACGTCGCCAGAGAGATCTGGAAACTCCTCCACACCCAAACCCTCACTTGACATCTATAGGAGGATCCCGGAGGGGGGAGTGGCCGCCGACGAAGGAGGCGGACGAGGGGGGCGTTTTCTACTCGCGCGAGAGGTTGTTCCTTTTCGAGGCGGTCGGAATGAGACCACTTGTCGCGCGTCAATGAAACGCCTCCCTTCCCCTTCGCTGCGCTCGGGTAATCCCCCCTCCGGGGGGAGGAATGCGTTCTCCGGGTTGGGGGCGTTTTCTTTCGCACGCGAAGTTATTCCTGCACAAGCACATCGATGAGGAACAACCTCTCGCGCGTCAATGAGAGACGAGACCCGCGGCGAGGGCTTCGAGCGAGCGGTGGGAGGCGGAGCCGTCGCCGTAGGGGGTCGGGATCGTTTGGAGGTGCTCCCAGCCGGCATCCAGCAACCGGCCAGCCTCGCGGCTGATCTCTGGACCGGCACCGACGCGGACGGCGAAGGTGCCCATGACCTCAGGGCGTTCAGTCGAGTTGCGGACCACCACCAAAGGTCGTTTTAAGACCGATACTTCTTCGGCGATCCCTCCTGAGTCAGAGATCATCAGCGCCGCCTCGGCTTCGAGCGCGAGAAAGTCGCGATAACCGACCGGCTCGACCACCACCAGCTTTTCCAGCAGGGGCCCGAGCCCAAACGCCTCGGCCCTTGCCACCGAACGGGGGTGGAGCGGCAAGAGGACCGGCAGCGGAATAGCAGCGAGCTCGCTCAGGATCGACGAGTAGGCCTCCGGGTCGTCGACGTTCTCGGGTCGATGAAACGTCGAGAGGACGAAACGTCCCGACTGCACCCCGAATTTCGCCAAGATGTCCGACCGATCGGCGGGTAGCAGGGCATTGACCGCTTCGACGACGGTATTTCCGGTTAACACCACGCGATCACCGGTGATGCCTTCGGCGGCGAGATTGGCGACCGCAGTCTCGGTGGGAGCGCAGCAGAGGCTGCTGAGATGGTCGGTGATTACGCGATTGTGTTCCTCGGGCATCCCCCAATCACGGCTCCGCAAACCCGCTTCGATGTGACAGAGGAAAACATTGCGCGCATTGGCGGCGATGGCGCCTGCGGCCACCGAGTTGGTGTCCCCCTGGACCAAGACCGCGAGCGGTTTTGTCTCGGCCAATAGCTCGTCGAGCGAAGTCACCGCTGCGCCGATCTGCTGCCCACGGCTGACGCCGCCAACCTTGAGGAACATGTCCGGGTTGGCGAGACCGAGATCGCGGAAGAACACGTCCGACAGGTTGGGGTCGTAGTGCTGGCCGGTATGCACGACTAGCGCGGCTTCGCCGAGCAGGTGGATGATCTGGGACAGCTTGACGATCTCGGGTCGCGTGCCCAAGACGACCGCCACCGAGTTGGGTGGGAATCCGTAGGGGTTGGTCATAACCTCGGCCGGGATGCTACGGGCTCTCCTCCTGATCCTTGAGCTGGCTCTCCTCGCCCTCATCGCCTACAACCTTGCTGTGGCGCTCTTCGGTTGGAAGAACCCGACGCCAGCGCGCCCAAGTGCTGAGAGCAGCCGCTTCGTCATTGTCATCCCCGCCCATAACGAGGAACGCGTCATCGCCCGGCCAGTCAACGACCTCACCGAGCAGTTGCGGCCCGGCGACCAACTCTGGGTGCTTGCCGATCGTTGCACCGACGCCACCGGCGCGGTCGCTCGCACCAACGGCGCCAAAGTCGCCGAGCGGCCGACAGGTCCCGACGGAAAGGGCGTTGCTCTCGGTTGGTTTCTCAGCGAGCATCCATTGGCGCCGGATCAGGCGCTCGTCGTGGTCGACGCCGACAACCATTTGCCGGCTCAACTATTGGAGCGATTCGCCGCCGAACTTGCGGCCGGTTATGCCGTTCTCCAAGCCTTCCTCGATGTCACCAATCCAGATCAATCGCCCGTGGCGACCGCTTCCGCCCTGTCCTATTGGGCTTCCAACCGGATGGTGCAATTGGCGCGGACCAATCTTGGCTGGCCCGCCGACCTGGGCGGGTCCGGTATGTGCATCACCGCGACCGCACTGCAAGCCGCAGGCGGATTCGGCAACTCGCTGGTCGAAGATCAGGACCTCGGGATTCGATGCTTCCTGGCCGGCTACCCGGTCCGCTGGCTCCACGACGTTCGGATCGGCGATGAGAAGCCGTCGACCGCTGCAGTGGCAATGCGACAACGCTCGCGCTGGATTAGTGGGCGCCGGACCCTTGCTCGCCGGTGGCTGCCAAAGCTTCTTGCCCGCGGCCAGCCCGCGGCTTTCGATCTCGCCCTGCGGTTGGTGCAGCCTTCCCGAATCGGCGTGGCGATGCTCAGCGCGCTGGTCGCGGTTGCCTCAGCTCTCGGTGCCCCGTTGCTCCCCTGGCCGTTGTGGGCGGCGGTCGCGTTCGGGCAGCTGGTCATCCCGATTCCGTTCCTCCTCCGGGACGGAGTTCCGGTTCGCTACCTGGGTAGCTATCCGTTGTTGGTCCTGCTGCCGGTGTTGAAGTTGGCGGGTCGCTTCCGGCGTAACCGAGGGTGGTATCACACCCCCCACGGGCTAGGAGACTTGGGCTCTGACCGATCCGGGCCAGCGGAGTAGGCCGCGCACAAGCCCGATTCCGTAGCTGAGGTGCATGATCGAGATCGCCGCGACCTCGAGCGGCCGGGCCCGGGCGCCGGCGATCAGGACTACCGCCCATGCCGCCAGCAGCAAGAGCAAGGGCAGCCAAGTCGAAGCAATCAGACCGAGCAGCACCCCGGCAAGGATTCCGACGACGAGGGCCAGCGGGGCCAGCGGCCGCCACGACGGGAACTCGCCGTTCACATAGAGCATGTCGGCCTTGCCGAGGCCGTAGCGGAAGAACTGGCGCCACAACGCCCCGGGTTCGGCTCGGGGGCGGTAGATCGAACGAATGGCGGGGTCGATGAGAATTCGGCCTCCTCGCGCTCGCAACCGATAGAAGAAGTCGGCATCCTCTGCCACTTGGGAAGGAAACGAGCGCAAGCCGCCGTTGGCGAGAAAGGTTGCCCGGGTCATCGTTCCCAGGTAGACCGTGTCTCCGAGGACCGGCTGCTCCGCGTGATGGAACCGTGCTGGTCCGATCCCGATCTTGGATCGGTAAGCCGCCGCCACGGCCCGGCCGAAGCCGGTTTCCCCCTGGGGTCGCATCGGTCCCCCCACCGCATCTGCCCCCGAAGTCAGCAACGCGTCCACCGAGCGAGCGATGTAATCGGAGCTGTAGGTGGTGTGGGCGTCGGCTCGCACGAGCACACTGGCTCCGGAAATCGAGGCGAGCAGATTCAACCCGTAGGACTGGAGCCGGTCCGGGTTCTCGAAGATGCGAATCGGCACCCGCTCGACCCAATCCGTGATCCGATCGACGGTACCGTCTGACGAACCGCCATCGGCCACCAGGACTTCCCAGGTCCCTCGGTAATCCTGGTCCGCGAGGCTGGCCAAACATTCATCGATGGTCGCGGCCTCGTTGTAGACCGCAAGGAGGACGCTGACGGACGGAAGCATTGAAGGTGGCGTTGCGATGAGGCAGAGGCTATTCCTGGCGATGGTCGTCGTGCTTCCCCTGCACACGGTGTACCTCTCCTTCTGGATCTCCTGGAAACCTTTTATGGTTTTGCTTGGCGTCTTGGCGGGATGGGACCTAATCGAAGGGCTGCTGCATTGGCGATGGCCCTCGCACCCGCGCGTGAGCCTCGCTTTCTTGGCCTTGCTGGTAGCAGTGGCAATCGGCTGGCCGTCACCCGGGTTACGCGAGCGCTTCATCCGTTTGACCCTGGCGCTGGTCGTCGGGTTTCTGGTGCTGGCGGTGACGGAGAGACGGCTGCGGTTCCCGGGCATGGGGGATCGCACCCTGAGAGTGATCTTCTGGACCGCGGCGGCGATGGCGCTAACCGGCTTGGTCTTTTCGATCCTTCTCCTCGGCCTCGGCGGCAACGAAGTCATCGACTATCTCACCGGTTCCCGCGGCTACGACCTGCCGTTCCTCGACAAAGTCGGGAAGCCTGCCTATCTCCTCTCCGGGTTTCTCGCCCTATCCAATTGGCACCAGGACCCGGGCTATGGCGCCGCCTGGATGGTGCTGTGGGCGACCCTCGGGCTCCTCGCCTCATTGCGAGGGCTCGGCACCGGCAAGGCGGTGCTCGACGGGGCGATCCTCGGCGTGCTATGGGCCAGCGTCGTCATGGTCTTCTCTCGGACCGGCTGGCTAGCTCTATTGATTGCAGTCACCGTTGTCATCGTCACCACTCGCCGACAGCTGCGGCCGCGCGAGCTCGCCAAACGCCTCGGTGCGGCGGCGGCGGCCTTGGTAATGACGATTGCCTTGTTGTTCGCGGTCGATGTCGAAGGAGTGGGCGGGGAGCTGCCCTTGCAATTCGCCTTCCGGCTTCGGCAAGGCTGGGACCTCGTGGCCTCGATCACCGGGCTCTTCGAGTCGTCGGCCGCGTTCGAAGACCAGTTCAACGTGTCCGAGCAACGAGCTGATGTCTGGCCCGAGTACTTCGGTCTGTTCCTCGACAACCCGCTCACCGGGGTGGGGTTGGGAGTGGGGTGGGAAACCAACTCGGTTGGCCAGGAGCCGCACAACCTCTTTCTTGAGCTCGGGGCCGAAACCGGTGTGCTCGGGCTAGTCGCGTTTGCTGTCTTGTTAGGAACGATTGTTCGGACAGGAGGAGGTTTGATCGGCGCAGTCGCCCTGGCGGTGTCGTTGTTGCCGGTGATGACGCAAACGGTTCTGTTTGAGCCCACCTGGTGGTTCGCGGCCGGGCTGTTCGTGGCAGGTCGCGAAAGTTTGGGTATCGCTCATCCACCGCCCTAAAGTGGCTCGCAGGGGTCAGGGGACCAAGCAGATGCAATTGGCCTCAAAGAACAAGGCAGGTAGCTAAGCGAACGCGTCCTGCCGACGGAAGGAGCGACGTGCGCTCGAGAATCCGACAATTAATCAGCCTGGTCATGGCCCTTGCCATGTTCGGCCTGCTCGCTCCAACTGCACAGGCGCAAACGACCGATCCCACCTTTACCGTCACCGGCTCCGGTTGGGGGCACATGGTCGGAATGTCCCAATATGGGGCGCGGGCGCTGGCTCTCGGTGGTTCCTCGGCCGCCGAAATCACCGGCTTCTACTACGCCGGAACGACCGTTCGTCAAACCACCGAGGTCGTCTCCAATTTCATGGTCACCGATCCCGATCCGCTCTGGATCGGTTTGTTGCAGAATCGGACGAGCTACATCTTCTCGGTGCTCGGACCCGGTCCCGTCGGCCTCTGCAAGGCGAACGACGGCGAAGGGGAATGCCCTACGCAGTTCGCCGTGGGCGGAGAGACCTGGGAATTTCGGGCGCTCGGCGGCGGAGTTTGCCAATTTTTCAAGGCTGGAATCGCGGTGGGGAATCCCGGCACTTGTCGCGGGGCGCTGACGTGGGATTTCGCCGCCGGGACCAAGGTCTTCTTTCCCGAGAGTGGCCGCACGTATGCGCGCGGGATAGTCCGTTTCCGGCCGGTCGGGGAGGGCTTCCATGTCGTCCTCGAGATCGGGATGGAGCCCTATCTCTATGGACTG
>Ga0136620_10001333_pt1 | contig 11690 bp, 13 predicted proteins | sample AntDrymUQ4162106_2_FD_104806 | JGI IMG/M metagenome (GOLD analysis project Ga0136620, IMG submission 104806) | Polar desert sand microbial communities from Dry Valleys, Antarctica - metaG UQ416 (21.06) | ecosystem: Environmental > Terrestrial > Soil > Desert | place: Antarctica: Dry Valley... | reverse complement strand
TTCTTCTACCGCAACAAGATGGAGTACTCCTTCACGCAGACGCCCTCCGGCCCCGCGCTCGGCTTCCACAAGGCCGGCCGCTGGGACGAGGTGCTGGAGATCGAGCGCTGCTGGATCACGACCGACCTCGGCAACGCGATCCGGAACGCCGTGCGTGACTGGGCCCGTGAGGAGGGCCTCGTCGCCTACGAGCAGGCCGAGCACACGGGCTATCTCCGCCACCTCGTCGTGCGCGAGGGCCGGAACACCGGGCAGGTGCTCGTCCTGCTCGTGACCGGGCCGGGAGAGAAGTTCGAGCGCGACTACCTCGTCGAGGTGCTGCGGCGCTTTCCCGAGGTGCGCTCCGTCCACTGGGCCGTCAACGACAGCCAGTCGGAGGTGACGAACCTGCCGTCGACGCTGCTCTGGGGCGAGGACGCGATCGAGGAGGTGATCCTCGGCCTGCGCTACCGCGTCCGGCCGAACGCGTTCCTCCAGACGAACACGGAGATGGCCGAGCGGCTGTACGCGCTCGCGCTCGAGGACGCCGGGCTGACCGGAGTCGAGACGGTCTACGACCTCTACTGCGGGACCGGGACGATCGGGCTCGCGCTGGCCGGGAAGGCGCTGACCGTCTGGGGCGTCGACATCTCGGAGGAGGCGGTCGCGTGCGCGCTCGAGAACGCCGACCTGAACGGGATCACGAACGCCGCCTTCTTCGCCGGCAACGTGGGCCAGTCGATCGAGGAGCTCGCGGAGCGGGCGGGGCCGCCGGACGTGATCGTCGTCGACCCACCACGTGCGGGACTGGCAGGCAAGGCGCTGAAGCGGACGGGCGCGCTCGGCGCGAGGCGCATCGTCTACGTGTCGTGCAACCCGACCACGCTCGCCTCCGACCTCAAGGTGCTGCGCGGCGAGTACGGCTACGAGCTCGTGCGCGCGAGGCCAGTCGACATGTTCCCGCACACCCCGCACGTGGAGACGGTGGCGCTGCTCGAGCGAGACTCGAGCAGCACGGCACCGTCCGCTACCGACGCTCCCGCTTGAGCCGTTCCACGGTCGCGTCGTCGGCTGCAAGCTGCTCCGGGTGCACCGCGTCGCGCAGGGTCGGCCTCTCGTCGAAGGGGACGACGACGATCCCGTGGGCGAGGTCGTGCACCTCCACCGGCACCGGCTCGGCGCCGTCGAGCGTCAGTTCGCCGTGCCCAGGCGGCCCGAGCTTCACGGCTCCCGTGCGTGGAGGCTGCTCGCGGGTGAGCAGGACGACCCGCCCGGGCGTGCGCTCGAGCACGTCGGCATCGAGGTCGAACATGAGCGCGTCCGTACGGCCGTAGATGCGTACGGGCGCGAGGCCGCGACGGCGCAACGCCCGCCAGATCAGATCCATGTTTGGGGCCAGGAAGCCGATGCAGATTGCTGGGAGGGCGGGGAGGCCGGCGACGTCGGTGGTCGCCGCGAGCAGGAGGGTCACGCCGAGGAGCGCGGTCATCGACACCCAGGTGGCGGCGACGCGCAGGCCGAACCGCGCGGCCGCGCCGAGGAAGAGCGCGAAGAAGAGGATGTCGGGCGGGCCAAGGTTGGCGGTGCTCTCCTCTCCCGGAATGCGGAACGCGATCGAGACGTCCTCGAACACGCCGGGCTGCTCCGAGACGATGTGGCCGGTCGGCCCGCGCCAGACGGAGAGCGCGTCCACACCCGGGATGACGGCGGCAACGAGCACCGCCCAGGCGACCGTCTCGAAGAAGCCGAGGAACCAGAAGCCGAGCGCGACGAGCGCGAAGAGCTTCGCGAGGTTGAAGAGCACCTCGAGCTCCGCTGCGCGGAAGCCGACCGCCAGCACGGCCAGCGCGACCCCGACGGGAAGGAGCCCGCGCGAGCCCAGGTACGGAAGCACGAGCCAGATCACGAGCAGGGTGGCGGGGATGACGACGAGCACGAGGAACGCTACGTCCCAGCCGAAGCGCGCCTCCCACAGCCGGCCGGCGCCTGCCCCGTAGGCGGCGAGGAAGAGCGTCACCGCGGCGAGCGCGGCCGCGCGGGTGCGGGTCACCCTAGTAAGGAGGAAGCTCCGCCCACCAGGGGCCGAGCGCCTTGAACGCGTTCCAGAACGCCGTCTTCGCGGGTGCCTCGTCGAGCGCGGCGTCGATGTCGGGGACCACCAGTGCCTCGATCGTGCCGGTGAAGCGCTGCAGCCCCTCGCGCTCCGGGTCGACCGGGTCGGAGAGCGGGAAGGCGAGCGTATTCAGGAACTCGACGGCGCGCTCGCCCATCGCGACGAGTAGCTTCGGGCCGACGATGTGCAGCTCGCGCGCGAGCCAGGGGCCGGCCTCGGCGGGATCCTGACGCTCGAGCTTGAGGCAGTTCGTCCCATACACCGCCAGCGGGTCGACGCGCAGCCGCTGCAGCGACTTCAGGAGCGCCTGTCCGGAGCGGCCGTAGAAGGCGACGCCCTCGTGCACCTCCGACGGCTGCGGCTCGTACTTGAGCAGGAAGACGTCCGCCAGCGGATGCCCGGAGCCCAGCACGGGCACGTTCACCTCGTCTCCGGCGCGGCGGATCTCGTCGCCGAGCTCGTTGATCTCGGAGATCGCCTTCTGGAGGTGGCGCTCATAGATCTCGTCGGTGGGCACGGCAGACACTGGATCCAAGTCCTCTTTAGGGGTTTTCGGGCGATGAGCATCCGCTTCCGCGGATGCTCATCTTGCGCCAACCAATCGTTCTCCTCTACCGCACCTTTTCCTTGACCTGAGCCACCCACTTGAGGCTCTGCAGGTACGCGAGTGACTTGGGCCGGCGCAGGATCTCGGCACTGCGTAGCGAGACGAGGAACTCCTCCGGCCCTCCGAATCGCCGCATCCGGACGGCTCCGGTGCCGACGCCCTGGAGCACGTGCGCGTCGGAGCCGGCCCCGGCCACGAGGTTGTACTTGCGGGCGAAGCGCTGTGCCTCGTCGTTGTAGGTCTCGAAGAGCAGGCGCGCGTTGTAGACCTCGAAGACGTCGATCTCCGCCAGGTGGCGGTGCAGCGTGAGTGGATCGGGGATCGCGTGCATCCGGTCGAACGGGTGCGGGAGGTAGACGAGTCCGCCCTGCTCGCGGATCGCCGCGATCGTGTCGCCGAAGGACAGGCCGCGCGGGATCTCCTCCTGCAGGAACAAACCGATCACCTCGCCCTGGCCGTCGGTCTTCACCTCCTCGCCGGGGATGACGACGAGGTCGCGGCGGCGCGATGCCTCGACGGCCTCGAGCGCACCGTCGAAGGCATTGTGGTCGGTGATCGCGATCGCGCCGAGCCCCTCCGCTTCGGCGTGGTCGAGCAGCTCGTCGACCCCGATCGAGCAGTCGTGCGACCAGCTCGTGTGCATGTGCAGGTCGGCGACGATCCAGGGACGGTCGGCCAGCGGCCCCTGGTCGCGCCGCGCCGGCCGGCGCCTCCGGCCGGCGAGCCCGCGGTAGACCCCGTCGAGCTCGCGCGCGACCTCCGCGAAGCCGTGCAACTGGGCATCGGCGCGTGCGGCTGCTCGCGTGCGCTCGCGCAGGTCGGCGTCCTCGGCGTAGCGCGCGATCGCGGCTGCGGCCAGCTCGGGCTGCTCGGCTGCGGCAGGTGCGGCCGCGACCGCTGCTCCCGCCGCATTCGCCTCGAGCAGGAGTCTCGGCGAGCCTGCCGGGGCCGGCGCGAAGATCTCCGCGTCCGCGAGCACCGCGGCGCGAGCCGCCGCGGTGCGGCCGGAGCGGACGCGAACGCGGTCGCGCAGGCCCAGTGGGATTCCGGGCCGAGTCGTCAGCGGCTTCGTCCGCAGCAGGACGATCTCCCACTCGGGGAGCTCCCGCAGCGACCGGAGCGCCGCGCGTGCGACCGGCAGCGAGGCCGATTGGAGCTCGACGGCGATCAGCTTCCGCTTTGCGCCGGGCCGGAAGAGCTCGAGGTCGACGCCCGGCGAGACGACCCGGTAGTCGCCGGGAAACCGCTCCGCGGCGGCGGCGGCCGTCGCGGCCGAGGTCGCGAGCAGGGAGTCGATGCGGCCGAGCAGCTTCTCGCGAAGGGCACGCCGCGGTGGGTACGAGAGACGCTCGCTCGAGAGGAACGTCGCGACGCCGAGCGTCTGCGAGTCGCGCAGGGCGAGGTAGGAGATGCTCGGGAGGCCTGGCTCGAAGCCGTGCACGATGTCGAACGAGCGCTGACTCAGTGCGAGCCAGAGATTCGCGCGCACGCCCACGGGTACGCCGAGGCTGGATCGGCGGGACACCGGGACGGCCGGGCCGACGGCGATCACCTCTGCCTCCTCGCCGCGGTTCAGAGCGCGGCGGCCGGCGAGCAGGTCGGTTGCGCGACCCGAGGGCGCGAGGACGGTGACGGAGTGCCCCAAGAGCCGCAGCTCGCGGGCGATCCCGGCCACGTGCTCGTTCACGTCGTGCGGCTGCGACCACGCAAACGGCGTGACGAGGCAGATGCGGAGACTCATCGCCTTCGAGTGTAGGCGAGGGGTCTAGCCGAGCGCGTCCGCCGCGGCATACGCGCCGGAGGCGACCAGGATCGCGCCGACGAGCAGGTACATGCCCGGCACGAGCCCGTGGCCCTGAGCACGTGCCTGCGCCCCGAGCCGGTCTCGCAGCAGGACGACCGTGGTGCCGAGCGCGATGCATGCCGCGGCGAACGCGAGCTGGACGATCATCGGGTGGGGAGCTCCAGCAGCAGCTCGTGCTGCCGGACCTCGGCGCGCTCGGCGACGGAGAGCTGGGAGACGGGGGCGAGGTCGATGTGCAGAATCCTGCGGCCAGCGGCGGACAACACCCGTCGTGCCGTCCCGGCGGCAAGGGATTCAGCCCCGGCCACGCCGGCATGTGAGGTTCTACGTCGTCCGCGGGAACCGCGTGTCGAGGCCGACGTGGCCTAGAGGAAGGAGGGTGCGGTTCCGCGCCGAGTCGGAGGCGACGATCACGACGTGCCATCGCCGTTGGAGGTCGAGAGCGAGTCTTCGCTGCCCTTTCAAGGACGTGCGGACGAGGCGGCGCTCGATCACGGTGCCGCCGCGGCTCAAGAGGACCTGCAACGTCAGCCATGGCGTCCCTGCGTCACGTGCCCGCCAGGTAAAGGTGTGCCCGCTGAGGGACGCGGCGAGCGCGGGTGGCTGCCGGTCGCGCGCGATCGTGACCGGCGGCAGGGAGCGCTCGCTGCGGTTGCCGACCCGGTCGACGGCAATCACGCGAACGCCGTAGGTGCCAGGCGCGCGAGCCGTTCCCGGTCTCCACCAGATCGACCGGTTGCCCGGTTCCAGGCGGCGCACCAGTGTCTCACCTGCGACGGCGACCGTAACGGTGGCCGGCTTCGACAGGTGGAAGGGGATCTCGGCGTAGTCGCGGAACCCGTCCTCGGGCAGCGGGATCGCAGCGCGTGCCGGACGACCGGACGTGACCCGCGGCGGCTTTCGCCACTGATCGCGGAGTCGCGCAGCCCATCGCGCCCACTTCCCGTCCCCCGTGCGCGCGGAGAGCTTCCAGAGGAGGGAGGTGACGTAGGTGTGGTAGGCGAGCGTGGACTCGCCGCCACCCAGGGCATAGAGCGACCACGAGCCGGTGTCGAACCGCGGCAGCAGCGCTGCGGCCGTCTCCCGCAGCTGGCGGGCGAGCCGCTTCGCTCCTGGATCGCGCACCCGACGTGCGTATTCCTCGATCGAGATCGCAGCCTGCAGCTGCGCGTTCAGGACGGCGGATCCGCTGAAACCGTAGAGGCGCACCCACGGCCCTTGCGGAAGCCGCGCCAGCAGGCGCCTCGGAATCGGACGGTAGGCGCGACGCGCCTCCGCCAGGAACCCGGCTCGGGCGAGCGCCTGGGCGGCGACCGCCTGGGCGAGTCCGGATGTCCACGGGGGCGCACCACCTGCGAACGGGTACTGGTACTCCCAGACGAGCTCGTCCCGCGTGCTCTGTGCGCGCGCGAGCAGCGCGTACGCGAGCCTGATCGTCGAGCGGTAATCCCGCTCGGCAGCGGCGCGGTTGAGGTTCCCGAAGCTCGCAAGCGGATGGAACCTGACTCCGCCGCGCGCGACCGAGCGGTACGCGACGCCATCCGCGTCCGTGACGACGCGCCCGTGAGGGCTGCGCCCGGCCGCCGCATAGAGCCGAATATTCAGCCGCAGCGTCCGGAAGAGCGTCAGCGCGCGCGGGCTGTCGTAGAGCCGCGCCTGCGCCGCCACGTCTCGCAACACCGCCGCGACCGGCGAGCTCCGTCCTGCTGCCCGGATCAGCCGGAGCGAAGCCGCGACGTCACCGCGATACTCCTCCGCCTCGATCGCCGCGAGCTGCCCGCTCTCCTCCGCCCGTGCAAGGCCGGCACGCACCAGGGCCGCGTCACGCTCCCAGGCGGCTGCCGGCTCGACGATCGCGCCGCCCAGAACGAGGGCGAGCGAGAGGCCCAGCACAAGTCGCGGCCGGCGCGCGAGCGAGTCCGCGACACGACGCGACGCCGGACCCGGCGATGCGTGCTTGCTGCTTGTCCCCAACGACCCACCCCCCGCAACGAATGTAGCTCGCACGCGAGCCCGGCGCACCTACTCGTCGGGGAGCGGATGGCTCGTCGGGGAGCGGATGGTCGCGGCGAGCCACTTCTTCCGCACCGCAGGAGTGGGCGAGTCCGGCGTGCGCTCGAGGAGGAGCTCGTGACGGAGCTGCGCGTGCCGCGAACGGCGGAGGCGGGTAGTAGGCAAGGCGCGCAGGGCGGTCAAGAGTGAGGGCGACCGCCCTACGCGTCCGCCAAGAGAGCTAGACCGGATCGATGTCCGTCCGGCCTCGGGCATCGGTCGTGCCCTGGCTGCCGTAGTAGGTGCCGACCTCGTCGCGGTATCCCTCGTCCCGATAGGTGGTGTCATCGAACTCGGGCGCGTCCTTGATCTCGTCCTTGGTCCGGTTGACGTACACCTTCTCGTCCTCTCGATCGACTCGATCGATCACGCCTGCCGGGAGCATCCGCTTCTTGCCGAAGATCCACGGGCCTGTGTCGACGACGATGTAGCTCGACCCGACCTCGTTGGTCGCCTCGTCGACCTTCCCGATTCCTCCGTCGGTCGCCTCGACTGAATATCCAGTCAGGTTCGTGCCGCTCGTCGGATCGCTGTAATCCCACATACCGCTCTCGCTACTTGCCATGAAGGTCCTCTCTTCGTGGATGACTTCTTTGCATTCCCGATCTGCTCACGAATAACCGCGCTGCCGGCAATCGAGCCGATGGGAACGGGCGCTCGATAGAGGACGCATCCGCAGGCTGTGGGCGATCGGCGTCAATCTAAAAGCGCCCGCGCAAGAGAAACAGCACGAGGAGCAGGAGGAGCAGCAAGAAGAGGAACTGGCCTGAAAGCGGGACCGCACGCCGTGGCCGAGGACGACGAATCCGGATCTCGCGGTGCTTGTCACGATGGTCCTGCTCGCGAACACGCCGGTGCAAACGGCTCGCCGCATCGCTGGAGATCTACTGGAAGTCGATGCGCATCACGACCCGGCGGAGGGTCGGATGCGCGACCTGGGTGAACCCCGCGTCGGCGAAGATGCTGCGGCTGCCGACGTGGAGTTCTCCCGGGAGTGTGACCTCCTGCCCGGGCTCCGTGATCATCGGGTAGCCCTCCAGGTCACCGGCGTCGCGCTGCCGCGCAAGTCGACGGCGGCGCGCGCGAGCGCACGGCTGATCCCGCGTTGGCGGAAGCCCGTGCGGGTGACGAAGCAGGTCACGGCCCAGATGCTGGCGTCGGTCTTGTCCTCCGCTCGACCCTCCCAGGGAACGCGAGTCTTGAGCAGCAGGCGCGGGTAGGCGGTGCGCGGCTCGAGCGCGCACCAGCCGACGGGCTCGCTGTCGAGGTAGGCGACGAGGCCGCTTGTCGTGCCCGACTCCGGGTGACCACAGTCGGTCTGCGAGCGGAGCCGGAAAGCCAGCTCCTCGGCGCCGACCGAGGCCCCAAGACTCCCTGGGCTGCATCTTGTACCGCTGGCACTGGCACCTGGACGGATCGCCACGCGTGCCGAACACGGCCTGGAGATCCTCCCAGCTCGCCTCATTCGCCGGCACGGTCGTGACATCGGGCGTAATCACCAGGTCGGCCATGCGGAAACCGTACTGAGAGTCCGCCAAGGGCGAGCCTCTCTTGCGCGTGTGCTCGAATGTCCCCGACGGATGGTGTCGTCTACTCGACGTCCTTCAAGAACGCGAGCACGCGTTGCTTGAGCAGTGTCGCAGAACTCTCGTCGTAGTCCGGCAGGCTGTTGTCAGCGAACAGATGCCGATCGCCGGGGTACAGGAACAACTCCGCGCCGTCGATCGTCTCCACAAGCTCGCGCGCGGCTGGAAGGTCTTCCTCCGCCCACTCGTCGTCCTCCATCATGTGGATCTGGAGGGGGACTGCCGGCGGCCAGGCGTCTCCGAACTCGGAGGCCGGGAAAGCAGCGGAAAACAACAGTGCTCCCTTGGCGCCTGGGCGCGTCTGGGCCAGCAGCTGCGCGGGCATCGCCCCGAGCGAGAACCCGGCATAGACGAGCTCGTTCGGCAAGCCATCGGCGGCGAGTCGACCGCGCTCTCCAATCGTCCCGAAGCCGACCTCCTTCGCGTAGCCGACGCCCTCGTTGAGGTCGGTGAAGGTCTTGCCGTCGTACAGGTCGGGAGCGTGAACAACGTGTCCGGCAGCTCGCAGCTCGTCGGCGAACGCGACGAATCCTTGAGTCTGGCCCTGTGCGTGATGGAACAGCAGTATCTCGCCCATGTCGCACTTCGTACCACGCTCGAAGATCTCGAAACGACGGCCGCACTCACCGCTAGTCCGCTGCCCGGCACCACCTCAACGGCGAGCCGGTCGTGTGGGCCAGTGTGCGAAAACGTCGCTGAGCTTGGGGTACAGGGGGGGCGCCCGCTACGGGGAGTCACTTGAGGCCAATCCAGACGCGGTAGCCGATCCACCACGGCACGGGTTGACGCATCGTCGCTGCAGCCGAGCGGAGACGGTCGAGGCCGACTTCCTCGGCGGTTACGCCCGCCTCGAGCAGCGTTGTCAAGCTTCCCTCGCTCAACGCCAGGCCGACGAGTCGGTCGCCGTCACCGCGCTCCACGCTGTGGAGCGCGAGCTCGCGTACACACCGGAAGACGCCGCTCTCCTCGAGAGGAGCGCTGCTGACGGGCCAACGCTGCACGCCCTCATCGAGTCCGAGCTTCGCTCGCAGCTCGCTCTTGCGGGCCAGGAGGACGTGCCACTCCGCTTCGGGTTCCCAGAGTGGCGTCTGGAGCGCGAAGTACTCGTAGCTGCAGAAGACTCCGCCCGCGCGCAGAATCCGGCCGATCTCCGGGAACACTCGCTCCGGCTGCATCCACTGCAGCGACTGAGCGGCAGTCACGAGGTCTGCGCACGCATCAGGCAGCCCGGTGGCGTACGAGGAGGCGCCGACGTAGCGCACGTTAGGCGCATCCGTCGCCTGCTCGGCAAACGACCGCATCGCGTCGCTCGACTCGACGCCGATCACCTGATCTGCCCGCTCCGACCAGACACGCGTCGATAGGCCGGTACCGCAGCCGACGTCGACGACGAGGGCCGGTCGGTCAACGCCCGCGAGCGGCGGCAGCAACTCCAATAGTGCGAGCGGTGGTCTCGGCCGATACCGGTCGTAGTGCTCGGCAAAGCCCGCCCGCCCATACCCAGACTCTTCGAGCGGGCGATCGAACTCGGCGTCCATGATCCAGGCTACCGCTCAGCCGCACCGAAACGAAACTGCTTCCAAACGGCCCGGAACCGGCTTGTCCCTGTCGCAAATGCACCCTGAAGACCGAACTACGGTCGGTGGTTCTCATGCGTCCGTCCCGAACGCATACTTCGGTTCGTGCAGAACGAGCGGAGCCAGCAGTTGCGGGACCTCGCCCAATGCGTCGTTGATGCGCTCCCGCCTGAGGTGGCGGAGGAGGTCGTGCTCACCGGCAGCGTGTCGCGCGGCGTCGCCGATGAGATCTCCGACGTCGAGATGCTCATCGTCACGCCGGAGCCAATCGAACTGGCGGCCTGCTTCGAGCATGCTCGGGCTGCGGGCCTTGAGGAGCTTGATACCTGGGGCGCGCAGGGCACACCGACGCAGCGCGTTTCTGGTTTCCGTCAGGGGGTGCCTCTTGAACTCATCTGGTGGTCGCGGGAATACGCCGAGTCCTCCATCGACGCGATCCTCCTCGGCGATACGTCGTCGGCGGCCGACGCAATCTCCAACGGCATAGCTCTACGGACGTCAGGCTCACTTTCGCGGTGGCAAGCGCGCCTTAGCGCTTATCCGGACGACCTCGCGGCGGCGCGGATCGAGGAAGCTGCTCTGACGTGGGGTGGTTTTGCGCCTGCTGGGTTGCTAACCCTCGCCCGCCCCGGCGAGCAACTCGCGCGCATCGAGCGGATGCTCGATGATGCCTCGCGCGTTCTCCGCATCGTTTACGCGCTCAACAGGGTCTGGCAGCCAACGCACAAGCGTCTCGCGGCACGGGCCGCGTCACTCGCGGTGAAGCCCGCTCGACTTGCAGAGCGAATCGAAGAGGCCCTTTCAGAGTCAGACCCACGGCGCGCCCTGCTAGTTATGACCGAACTGCAATCGGAGACCGTCGCTCTCGCACCGGATGGCCCGAACGTGAACCGGGCGCGCGTGTGGCTAGCGGCGGGTGCGAAGCTGCTGTCCTCCGGCGGACGGTAGGGCTGCGCCGGTGTGGCCCCGCTGAAGCTGACCCTCACCATTCGTAGAACGCGCATGGCTCTACCGGCCGCGTGAAGAGAAGGTCATGCATCGACGTGCGCGCTACGACCTCGCCCCTCCATCGGTGTGCAGCCTGCTCCAGCACGACGTCGCGCGTCGGCCCGACGCCGACGCGCACGACGCCGGCACCCAAGAGGTTCGTCGCGGTCGGAGACGAGCGCGACGTCGCGAGCACGAGCGCCGCGCCGTCCCAGTAATGGGAGAGTGGGACGAGATGGGCGTTCCCCATCTCGTCCGCGCTCGCCACCCAGCAGTCGAGCTCCGTGCGCAGCAATGCGAGCGTGTCCGCCTTGCGCTGCGCACGCGACCGCGGCACCGGCCTCACGCCGCGAGCTTCTCCAGCAACGCGTCAATGCGCGCGAAGCCCCCCTTTGCGCCCTCCTCGACGCCGTACTGCATGGTGGTGTCTCGCTGCTCGGTCGTCTCGAAGCGCATTGTCTGGGTCAGCTTCGTCTGCTCACCGAGATCCTCGAACTCGAGCGTCTGCAGGTGGTTCTGGAACGTCTGCACGAGGCGTGCAGGTGGCTCGACCTCGCGGAACTCGCCCTCGACGACGCCGAAGGCGGTTCGGAACCGGTAGGTGCCGCCGGGACGGACGTCCATCTCCTCGACGACGGTGCCGTCGCCCCACCATTCGGGGATCAGCTCCGGATCCGTCCAGACGGAGTAGACGTGCGTGCGCGGTGCGTCGAAGATCCGCTCGACGCGGATCTCGAGCTCGTTCGGGGTGGTGACGGTGGTGCTCATCGTGCTCCTTTCGTGCGTTGGACAACCTGCGCGAAGCGGTCGAGCCGCTGCAGCCACGTACTGATGCCCTCGAAGGCATAAGGCACGAGTGCGCATCTGCGGGCACGGCCGATCTTCTCCGTGGCGACGAGGTTCGCCTCCTCGAGCAGCCGGATGTGCTTCTTCATCCCGGTCAGCGACATGCCGAAGGGCTCGGCGAGCTCGCTGATCGTCGCGC
>Ga0136620_10001332_pt1 | contig 11690 bp, 11 predicted proteins | sample AntDrymUQ4162106_2_FD_104806 | JGI IMG/M metagenome (GOLD analysis project Ga0136620, IMG submission 104806) | Polar desert sand microbial communities from Dry Valleys, Antarctica - metaG UQ416 (21.06) | ecosystem: Environmental > Terrestrial > Soil > Desert | place: Antarctica: Dry Valley... | reverse complement strand
GCTCGCGTGAAGAGGAGCAGACCGGGGGTTTGCTCCCGATCGCTGCCGGCGGTGTGAGACCGAGGGAGCGGTGCGGTCTGTGCGCGTTGTAGTGATCGACATACACGCAGAGCACGTGCTCCAGGTGCCGACGGTTCACGATCAAGAGCCAGTCGAGGCACTCGCGGCGCGCGGTGCCGACGAAGCGCTCGGCGACCGCGTTCGCCTTCGGCGCGCGCACCGAGCGCAACGTCAGGTATCCAAGCGACCAGAACAAGAAGGAACTCCTCGAGGTCAGCGGGACGGGACGCCGACCCTACGGGGCATCAGGATCTGCAGACCCAGAACCGAGTTAACGCACCCCACACGTCTCGAGGACTGCCGGATCGCGATCGCCCATCCGCCACAGCGTCGCGCTGCGCGAGCCCGGAGACCCGCCGCTCGTATCGAACACGGCGAGCTCCGCGTCGTAGCGCGCCGCCTGGCGGCGCTGACACTCGTCGAGCTGCCGCTGCCCCTCCGCAAGCTTTCGGTCGAGCTCCCCGAACATCGCGAACGCGTGCCAGCGCTCGGTCGGGGCGAGGCTGGCCAGCGTCGCCCGCACCTCGTCGCGCTGGCTCTCGAGCTCAGCGAGCGAGGCTGCGATCGGCTGGCACGTCGCGTCGATGGGCATGGCTGCTCCTTATTCTGACCGGCCGGGCCGATCGACGCTGTAGAAGACGACCCGGCGGCAGGCGCTGTCGGCGCGCGCGCCGGCGCCGTCGAGCTAGACGAAGTCGGGGAGCCAAGGGCCGTGAGGCTTGGGCAGACGGGAGTCCCGCCGGCCAGTATCCTGTTGCGGGGGGAGGGGTCGAGAAGCCTGCTGAACGCAAACCGGCGTCCCGCTGCCTCCGCGGGCAAGGTCAGATGTCGAGCCGACCTCTGTCCCGGATCTGCTGCAAAAGATCGGCCGGCGCGATCGTTACAGACATGGCCCCGGCCGTTCGGCGAGCAGGTCTCTCCAGCGGGAGAGCGCGGGTACAAGACGGGTACGTCAGGGCGGGAACGCGCGGGCACGAACGTCCACTGAGTGAGCTGAAGAACTGCGCGGTTTCCAGTGAGAACGTGCCCCCGCATGTCCGCGAGTGGACGCGCGTTCCTCACTCGTCCTTCCCTCGTAATGAAGGGGTCCGCGGTTCGAGTCCGCGCGTCGGCTTCAGCCGATTTTGCAGGGATTTTAGGCGATTCTGTCGTCTCATCTAGCAACACGTCCGAACACGGGACGAACACGAGACGAACACATTAGTGAAGGGGTCATACGTGGACGCCGTGCTGCGCGTGTGGAAGCCGGTGGGCCGGTGAGCGACAATGAGTTGTGGCCGTAGGTGGTGGGGTCGGGGTTGTTGAGCTCGTCGGGCGCGAGGGTGAAGTCGACCGGCTGAGGCGTTTTGTCGAGCAGGTGCCGGGGGTCGCGGGCGCAGCGCTTGTCCGCGGGGAGCCGGGCATCGGCAAGACGGTGCTCTGGCGCGAGGCCGTGGAGGCTGCCGAGGGGGCCGGGATCATGGTGCTGGCGACTCGTTGCGTCGAGGCCGAGATGCCGATCGCGTTTGGTGGTCTGTCCGATCTTTTCGATTCTGGTTTCCTTGATGTCGCCGGCGAGCTTGCGGAGCCGCAGCGACGTGCTCTGGCGGTCGCGCTCGGGATCGAGGCTCCGTCCCGGGACGCTCCGGACGACGTGACGCTTCCGCGCGCGGTCGTCGCCGCTCTGCATGCGCTCGCAGCACGCGGACCGGTGCTGGTGGCGATCGACGATGTGCAATGGCTCGATGCGGCCTCGCGGAGGGTGGTCGCATTCGCTGTTCGACGAGTCGGCCCGCTCCCGGTCGGGGTGCTGGTGACGTTGCGTGAGTCCAGAGACCAGCGCGATCCGCTCGCTCTCGTGGAGGCATTCGGCGTCGATGGTGTTGTAGAGCTCGAGCTCGGGGCGTTGAGCTCAGGTGCGTTGCGGTACCTCCTGCGCTCGCGGGTTGCCGTTCGCCTCCGTCGGCCCACGCTGCTGCGCGTGCAAGAGGCGTCCGGTGGGAACCCGATGTTCGCGCTCGAGTTCGCGCGCCTCGTCGCGTCGCAAGCCGATGCTGTAGGGGACGCGCCGATGTCGATGCCGTCGTCTCTGAGGGAGCTGGTGCGCGACCGCGTTGCGGGCCTTCCTCCTGAGATTCGTCCGCTGCTTGAGCTCGTCGCGACGCTCGAGCGTCCGACGCTCGCGATCCTCGCCGACGCCTTCGGGCCTGAGGCTGCCGAGGCGTTGCTCGGCGAGGCGCAGCGCGCGGAAGCCATCGCGGTAGGACGAGACGGGGTCGTCCGCTTCACGCATCCACTGCTCGCCTCGGCTGTGTACGGCGAAGCGACGCTGCAGCGTCGGCGGGCGTTGCACGCGCAGGCTGCCGGCCTCGTGACGGACCTCGAGGCGCGCGCCGCGCACCTTGCGCTCGCAGCGGAGGGCCCGGATGCCGCGGTAGCGGCCTTCCTCGACGAGGCGGCGCAACGAGCTGCTGCGAGAGGATCGCGTGATGCGGCCGCTGATCTCGCCAAGCTGGCGCGGCTGCTGACGCCGCGGTCGATGACGCGGGAGGTTGCCGAGCGCACGCTTGCTGAAGCTCGGTACCTGATCGGCGCCGGGGAAGTCCACCGTGCCACCGCCGCCCTCGACGGCGTTCTCGCCGGCGAGGTCACCGGACGCGAGCGAGCGCAAGCGCTTCAGCTCAGGGCGACAGTCGATGCCGATGCCGAGGTCGCGCTCGCGCTGCTCGAAGCCGCGCTCACCCATGTCGGTCGCGACCGGGGGTTGCAAGCTCTGATCCTTGGGCAGCTGGCGTTCGGCTTTGCCTTCTGGCGCGGCGATCCTGCCGTCGGAGAAGAGCGGGCCCGAGAAGCTGTCGCGCTCGCCGAGGAGCTCGCAGATCCGGCCGTGCTCGCCGGGACTCTGAGCGTCCTTGGATGGATCGCGGCCCTGCGGGGTCAATCCTACGTTGACGTGATGGAGCGGGCGATTGCGCTTGCGGCTGACCCATTTGAGACCTCGGCAAGCTCCTCGCGCTCGGCGGTTGGCCTTTTCCACTGCTGGAGCGGCGACCTCGAGTCGGCACGGGGCCCGCTCGAGGAGGAACTCGAGACGGCCAGGCGGCGCGGCGAGAAGTGGCGCGCTTTCGTTCTGTTGAGGTTGGCCGAGGTGGACTGGCGCGCCGGTGACCTCGACGCCGCCGAACGCCATGCCACCGAGGCGGCGGAGATCTTCTCCGACGGTGGGGATCTGTGGGGGAGCTCACAGGTGCTGACGCTGCAGGCGTTGCTTGCAGCAATCCGAGGAAGCGAACCGGAGAGTCGTCGGCTCGCGCAGGAGGCGATCCTCCAGGCAGACCAACACCACAGCAGGCACTACGCGCTTGCCAATCGCTGGGTGCTCGGCTTCCTCGAGCTTTCGCTCGGCCAACCGGCTCGCGCGCACGAGCTGCTCGGCACGTTGCCGGATGCCCTGGACGAACTCGGGGTCGGCGAGCCCGGACTCATTCCCGCCCTCCCCGACGCGGTCGAGACGCTCGTGGCCCTCGGGCGACTCGATGAAGCGGAGGCCGTGCTGAGGCGGCTCGAGGGGCAGGCGCTCGCGCTCCAGCACCGCTGGGCTACGCCGGCGGCACTTCGGTGCCGCGCGCTGCTCCTGCTCGCGCGCGGCGAATCGAGCGCCGCAGTCGCGTCGGCGGAGGCGGCCGTCGCCGGCTTCGAGGCAGCCGGGCTTCCGCTCGACCGAGGCCGGGCGCTGCTCGTCGCCGGTGACGCGCTTCGCCGGCTCGGCGAGCGCCGCCGCGCCGCCGAGAAGCTGGAAGCAGCGATGGAGGTGTTCTCGAACCTCGGTGCGTCGCTCTGGCTCGAGCGCGCCGCGAAGGAGTTGCGCCGCGCCAACCCACGCCGAGGCAGAGATCGTGAGCTGACCAGCACGGAGCGACGTGTTGCCGTGCTCGTCGTCTCGGGGCTCACCAATCGCGAGGTTGCCGGGCAGCTCTTCACGACGATCTCGACGGTGGAGGCTCATCTGACGCGGATCTACCGGAAGGCCGGCGTCCGCTCGCGTACCGAACTCGCATCCCGCGTCGCAGCAGGCGAGCTCCAGCTCACCGACACGTAGCAGAGTGTGGGGTTTGCCACGACGCGGAAGCGTCGGAGCGCCGCGTACGGTCGCGGCTTGAACACCGACAAACCAAAGACGTTTCTCGTCGAGTCCTACGTGCGGCAACTCGACGAGCCGAGGGCGGCCGCGATCGCAAGGCGGGTCGAAGAAGCTGCGGCTGACCTGCATCGCTCCGGCCTGGCGATCGTGTGGCTCCGGTCCTTGGCGCTCCTCGGCGAGGAGACGTGCTTCTGCCTGTTCAGTGCACAGAAGGTGGACGACGTGATCGCCGCGGGGCGGCGGGCCGGACTCGATTTCGACCACATCACCGAGGTCGTCTCGATCGAGCCGGTCACGTAGCCGCCAGCGCGCGACCGCAACGTGTGCAGGCGGTTGCCGACGAACTGTGGGGTTTTTCCGCGACGCGTCGACGCTCCATGCGAGCCAGCCTGACGCTTGACCGTTCGACCCGATCAAGGAGTTGAGATGAGAATCTTGCTTTTCCTGCTCGTCACCGTTTGTCTCGGCGGCCTCGTGGCGGTCACGGCCGCTGTCGCCGGTGACGGCCCATTGCCGGCCCAGTTGCGAGAGGTACGCGCTGCGGTCGCTCGGTACCACAGCTTCGAGCAGGCGGAGAAGGACGGCTACGCGATTCGCGTCGGGGAGCCGTGCGTGGCGTCGCGGTTTGGGACGATGGGCGTCCACGCGGTGAACGCGGCACTCATGGCCGATGACGCGATCGATCCGTTGAGCCCGGAACTCCTCCTTTATGTTCCGGACGGGAACGGGAACCTGAAACTCGTCGGAGTGGAGTACTGGAAGGCAGACGCCGACGGCAGTCTCGCGAGCGCCGGCGACCGGCCGTCGCTATTCGGGCTGCAGTTCGACGGCCCGATGCCCGGCCATAACCCCAGCATGCCCGTGCACTACGACCTGCACGTGTGGGTCGCGGAGGCGAACCCGAGCGGCGTCTTCGCGCAGTTCAACCCGGCGGTTTCCTGCCAGTAGAGATGCAACTCGCAACCGGGAACGCCCGGAGAGGCGGTGCCGCTGGCAGACCGGCGGCACCGCCTTGTCTCGCGGGCGAGCACGTCGATCGCGCTCATCGTCGGATCGGCTACTACATGCAGAGGTAGCAGGCAGCCTTCCCGTTGCTGAAGATGGACGCCGCGATCGTGCTGGTCGGCTCACTTGGTCACGTGATCAACGTCCCGCTTCGCACGGCCGAAGCACCGCGTCGGCTTCTGGGTCGGCGAGGAGCGCCTGGGGGCGCGGTGATCGGTCGGAGACTCCAGGGCCTGATCGTCCTTGCTGCGGCACTCGGTGTCCGGGAGGCGTGGGCGCGCAGCGAACCCGTCGCGCCTTGCCGCCGGATACGCGCCGGCGCCGGCATCGTCGTCGGGCCCCTCACGAGACTTCGCGCGGCGCACGGCGGACGCTCGAGCCGCACCCGTAGTGGCAGACTTCACTGCTCACGAACTCTCCGGTGGCCGGAGCCGAACTGTGGGGTTATCCGTGATGCTCCGCGGCCGACGCGACGGCAAGGTCGGTTATGCCAATCGCTTGCCTACTCGGAGGTTCATTGTGAGGAAAGCCCTGTACGTCCTGTTCGTCGCCGTCTGTCTCGGCGGCCTCGGTGCGCTCCCCGCCCTCGCCTCGCATGAGGGCAACAACTCGCTCACCTTCGCGCCTGTCGCAGGCTCGGCGTCGCCAGACGCATCCGGCGCCGGTGTCGTCAACTACGTGAAGGGCCAGTCGACCGAAGAGCCGGATACCGCCTGGACGTCGTCCTTCCACTTCGCCGGGCTCGTGCCCGACACGACCTACACGGTCGTGCTGTTCGCGTTCGGCGTCCCCAAAGCCGTCTGTTCGTTCGTGAGCAACACGAACGGACACGGCGGCTGCACGAGCAGCTTCACCAGCCTGGACAGGTTCGGCTCGGCGCAGTTGCGTCTGGGCGGCGGGTCCGGCGCGCCCGTCCTGCAAGCCACCCGTCACTCGACAGGCGACGTTGGCCCGGGCGAGATCATCAGCCACGGCGACTGCCGCGAGCCCGATCAGCCCCGCTCGCTCTGCGTCGCTCCCGGCCGCCAGTAAGCAGCCCTGCGCGGGCGAGTGGTACGTTTCGGCCTCTCGCCCGCGATGCGGTGATCTGGTTGCACATCGACTCCATGTCGATACGCCGACGCCGATCAGGGTTAGCCATTGTGTGGGGTTTCCCCCGACGCCCCCATGTCGGCCGTCGCCTACGGTCACGTCATGGTGATTCTCCCAGCGCCGCTCGTGCAGCGGCCGCCCGAGCCGGACTCCGTCTCGGGCGAATCGTGAAACGCGTCCGGTTCGCGGCGGAATCCGCGGATCCAAGACATGCCTCGGCGCGCGTCTCATCCGAGCGAAAGGAGCTAGAGGTGAGTACCCGAGCGAAAGTGGCCTTCACCACGGTCGTCGTCGCGGCGGTTGCCGCAGGCGGCGTCGCCGCGCTGGCGCAGGCGACGGTTCCGGGCAAGAACGGCCAGATCGTGTACCGGCACTTCAAGAGCCTGTTCGTCGTCAATGCCGACGGAACGGGGGAGCGCAAGCTGACGACGCCGGGACGGAGGGAGGACAGCCAGCCGGACTGGTCGCCGGACGGATCGAGGATCGCGTTCCAGCGCTGCACGAACGACTGCAACGTCTGGACGGTCACGTCGAGCGGGGCCGGCCTTCGCCGGCTCGGCCCGGCCGGTGACGATCGCGCCGAGCCCACGTGGGCGCCGAACGGCAAGCAGATCGCCTACACGCGCCGCTGGGGACGCCGCCAGGGCGACCTGTTCGAGCACGCCGAGATCTACGTGATGAACACCACCGGTGGAGCTACACGACCAATCACGAGCCTCGCGAAGCCGTTCGCGTCCGACGTCCAGAGCGCAGCCTGGTCGCCGAGCGGGAAGCAGCTCGTCTTCGCAGTCGAGAACTCCGAGACCGGCGAGCCGGCAAATGGGCGAGCGCTGTTCGTGATCAACGCCGACGGCTCCGGGCAGACCCAGCTCACTCCCTGGCCTCTAAAGGGTGGCGGGCGCTTGGACTGGTCTCCTGACGGCAAGCTGATCCTCTTCCGCGTCAGGGGCGCCAGAAACCAGCACGGCAACATCTACACGATTCATCCCGACGGTAGCGGCCTCAAACAGCTCACTCGCTATCCGGCGCCCAAGGCCGTCGAGCTCGGCTCGTTCTCCCCGGACGGCAAGTGGATCATCTTCAGCAGGTTCTCCGGCTCCGGTTCAAACCTCTTCGCCATGCGCAGCGACGGCACCAACGTACGCCAGGTCACGAAGAGCGGCGTCAACTTCGCGCCCGACTGGGGACGTGCTCGTTGAACGCCAGCGGTCGGACATCAAGCGGACATGACCCTGGACGGGCGTGTCGGAAGGGACGAGAGAGGACGAGGAAGACGATCTCAGCGATAGGATCGCGCCGATCCATACAAAGCCGATCCAAACAAGTGGGGAAGGATGCGGCACTCACGGCTTCTGGCTGCGCTCAACGGCGTCCGCCGATTTGATCACCTTCACCGGCGTAGTTGCACGACCGGCCCCACGACGTTTCCGGCGTCGCTGTCGACTCATCCGGCGCACGCGTTCACCCCGCTGTTCGTGACGAATACCGCAACCGGATCCTCGCCTGGGGTGTTGATCCCGAAGACGATCGTGTTGAACGGCGAAACGATCGTCACGACGGCCCCAGGGCTGGACGAGAGGCCGACGGGCCGCGGGACATTCGAGGTCACAGGGATCCTCGCGCCGACGATCCCGTAACGATTGAGCGGGGTGCGCGACGGCGCGCGCCCCGCCTCCGTCATCGGATCACCTTCTCGAGATCCTCCGAGACCAGCCCGTATTCGGCTCTCTTCGCCAGTGCGCAGCGACGGCACAGGGGGACGCCCGGTTACACGCGACGACGCCAACTACGCACCCGACTGGGGGCGCACCCGGTAAGCGTTTCGCGATGGCCGACCACGACACCCATCTGAAGGGAGCATTCACGATGGAACCGAAACCGATCTCGATTTCGATTTCTACTGGTCCTGGCCATGCTCGGCCTGGTCGCCAGCCGCGGCGGTCAGCACCTCGCTCAGGGTCGAGCATCCGCGACGCGGTCACCGGCCGCGGATTCGGGATCTCAGTCGTAGACGGATTCGAGAACCGCGTGGCGAGGAACAGCGTCGCACCTCCGAACACCAGCCGAACACGGCTACGCGCCCTCGGGCTCCTCGCTGTCCTTCCGAGTCCGTCGCTTCGGCTCGCTCACACGGCTCGGAGGGACCTGCGAGGACTCCTTGCCCTCCTCTGTCGTCACTCGTAATGAAGGGGTCCGCGGTTCGAGTCCGCGCGTCGGCTTCTCGAATCGAGAAAATCCCTGCATAACAGAATTCGTGTTGTCTCGGAAGGCGCGGAGAGCACATCACCGAGAATGAAGGGGTCCGCGGTTCGAATCCGCGCGGCGGCTTTACGCTGATCAAGCGCTATCCCTACAAAACCGGCAATTCCACTTCTGAGGCTTGCGACGGCTGGCGTTCCTGCCCGAGACTGCGGGCCGCTACCGCGTCTTGGCTGCGGGCGTCGAGCGGACGGACGCGGCCGCAGACGTCGCACTCGACATCACGGGCCTCGGCTCGGTCTACCTCGGCGGCTTCGGCTTTCGCCAGCTCGCAGAGGCGTTCCGCACGACGGAGCTCACGGACGGCGGCCTCGCGCGCGCGGACGCGCTCTTCGCAACCACGGTCGAGCCGTGGTGCGCCGAGATCTTCTAGCGCTGCTGCTCGGTCTGTTTCTCGGGACGGCCTTCCTCGCTGCCGGGACATGCACTCGCGTTTCCCGCTGATGTCCCTGGCGTTTCTCCGCTCCTCGGCAGGCGAGCGAAGCTCGGCCGTCGGCACGATCGCCGCGGGTCGCAGCCGCGATTGGAGGCGGCGCCATCCTCTTGAAAAGCGTAGCCTCGTTGATGGGATACCGGATGATGTTCCTTGCAGGTGCGTTAGCAGCCATCGTTGGCCTCACGCTGCTGCGGCGCCTTTGAACGGGTTCGACGGGGCGACGGGTCGCGCAAGGAACAGCGCCGGTGGGCGCGGGCTTCGCTGCTCAGGCGGCGCGTTCGGGTAGGCAGCCGTTGAGGTCGTCCTCGCTTCCCGGTGGCGTCGTGATCTGCGCTCGCCCGACGGCTCGGAAGAACGGGAGGACGACCGGTCCTCTGGCGCGGGTCTCGGCGAGGACGGCGTCGACGGCGGCGGGGAGCCATTGGGTTCCGGCCCCGTCCTGGAGGATCTCCTCGGCGCGTTGGATCGGCATGCCCTGTCGGTAGGGCCGGTCGCTGATCATCGCGTCCCAGGCGTCGACGACGCTCACGATCGAGGCGGTGAGGGGGATCTGCGTTCCTTGCAGCCCAAGGGGGTAGCCCTGCCCGTCGGGTCGCTCGTGGTGGGAGCGGACGACGGCCGCCACCTCGGAGAGGTGCGGGTAGGGGACGAGCATGTCGGCGCCCTCGAGTGGATGCCGCTCGATGATCGTGCGCTCGTGTGCGGTCAACGCACCCGGCTTGGAGAGGATCTCGTCGGGGGTGAGCAGCTTCCCGACGTCGTGGAGCATCCCGCCGAGGCCGACGGCGCGGAGCGCGACCGGGTTGAGGCCCGCGCGTTCCCCGGCACGGATCGCCAGCTCGGCGACGCGAACGACGTGCTCGCGGGTGACGGGGTCTTTTCGCTCGAGGGTGGCGATGAAGTCGTGCACCACGGGCGTGAGTCCCAGCTCGAGAGCCCTCAGCGGCTCCCGCGTGAGCACCGGCTGGAGGATGAAGGCGAGCGAGCGGTCCTGCCAGTGCGCCCAGGCGAGCCCGCCGGCGGCGAAGAGGACGCCGACGCCGTCGATCAGGTGCGCGAGCCACCAGCCGGCCGAGAGCGGCGCCGCGCCGAGGAAGGCGATTGTGGCCAGGCCGGGGGCGATGAAGCCGAGCGACGCCAGTAGCGATCCCGCTCGACGGCCGAGCGCGTAGAGGCGAAGATGGCGGAGCGAGAGCACGGCCGTTCCGGCGAGGCTGACGGCCACGATCGCGGTCGTCCAGCCGCCCGCGGGCGCGGGCAGCAGGTCCGGCGAGAGGAGGAGCGCGACGCCGCCGGTCACGGCGAGCGTCGCCCAGGCGCTCGCCCAGGTGCGCCAGCGGAGAGCCAGCCACAGTCCCGCGGGGGTTCCGTCGAGGAGCAGCGGCAGGCCGGCGAGGAGCGCGGCGGGGACGGCGAGCATCACCGCCACCGAGGTCCCGGAGTTCGGGCCGTAGAGGTGACCTGGAAGCAGGAGTCCATGGGCGAGCGAGAGCACGGACACGACCCAGAGGCTGCTTGCCAGGAGCGCCACCTCCGGCAGGCGACGGACGAACCCGAGGACGAGCACCACGGCGGCGCCGACGGCGCACGCAGCCGTGAGGACGAGGACCGAGACGAACGCCAGCGTCGGCCGCTCCCAGACCGCGTCGCGAGCGGGGCCAAGCGAGAGAACCGCCAGCGTCGCGCCGGTCGACGCGACGAACGGCACCCACCAGCGCAGCAGGAACAGGGTCACGGATCGTCTATCGACCGCGGATGCGCACGTCTTGAGCCTGCCTGGGCGTATCGTCGCTTCGCATGCTCGAAGGACGCCCGGTCGTGCACGTCTTCGGGTCCCGTCCCGAACGGGTGCGCTCGGCGCTCGCGGCGACGTTCTCGCTCGTCGACACGCCCGAAGGTGCGGAGGGCGTCCTGGCGCTGATCACGACGACCGTCGACGACGCCTACCTCGACCGTGCCGGCCCGCAGGTGCGGATCGTCGCGAACTACGGCGTCGGCGTGGACAACCTCGACCTCGAGGCGCTCGCCGCCCGGAGCGTCCTCGTCGCGAACACTCCCGACGTCCTGACCGATACGACCGCGGAGCTGGCCATCGCGCTGACCTTGTCGCTCCTGCGCAGAGTCGGCGAGGGCGACCGCTTCGTGCGCCGGCGCCGGGTGTGGGAGTTCTCGCTCGAGTTCATGCTCGGCGAGAGCCTGCGCGGCAAGACGTTCGGGATCGTCCGTCCGGGACGGATCGGGCGCGCGACCGGAAAGCTGGCGGAGGCGTTCGGCGCGCGGGTGGCGTTCGCCGGTCGTGGCGACGATCTCGCCGCGTTGCTGCAAACGTCGGACGTCGTCAGTCTCCATTGTGCATTGACGCCCGAGACATACCACTTGATCGACGTTGCCGCGCTCGCACAGATGCCTGAGTCCGCGGTGCTTTTCAACACCGCGCGAGGCCCGATCGTGGACGAGAGGCGCTCGCCGGAGCGCTGAGGGCCGGCTCGATCGCGGGAACCGCGCTCGACGTGTTCGAGCGGGAGCCCGAGATCACCGAAGCGCTGCTCGAGCTGGAGAACGTCGTCCTGACCCCGCACCTCGGCAGCGCGACGAGCCAGACCCGCGAGGACATGGGCCTGCTCGCGGTCGCCGCGCTCCGCTCGGTACTCCTCGAGGGCCGCGAGCCGCCGAACCTCGTCCGCCGATCACGCTGCTCGATCCCATGACGAGGTTCTT
>Ga0136620_10001329_pt1 | contig 11698 bp, 7 predicted proteins | sample AntDrymUQ4162106_2_FD_104806 | JGI IMG/M metagenome (GOLD analysis project Ga0136620, IMG submission 104806) | Polar desert sand microbial communities from Dry Valleys, Antarctica - metaG UQ416 (21.06) | ecosystem: Environmental > Terrestrial > Soil > Desert | place: Antarctica: Dry Valley... | reverse complement strand
GGTGCCGACGTGTTCCCCGGGCATAAGGCGAACGACACCGTGCTCTGGGTCGAGAGCCAGCGTGCGGTGATCTCCGGCGACACGCTCGTCGACTTCGGCCGGGGCCTCGAGATCAACGAGAGGTGGCTCCGCCCTGGTGTGACGCGTGAGGAGATCGCCGAGGGGCTGCGCCCGCTACTCGCACTGCCGGTCGAGCACGTGCTTGCGACGCACGGCGGGCCGACCGGGCCGCCCTCGAGCGCGCGTTGTCCTCCTCCTAGACCGCTCAAGGGACCTTCGCGCATGAGAGGCTCATGCGGCCGGAATCAGAAAGATCGGTGAGCCCCGGCCGGATCGCTTTGGGGGATCGAGCCAAGCAGCAACCGCCTGTTCATGCGCCCGCGTCATAGACCGCAAGCGATTGGGCGACTGACTCGAGCCAGCGGCGCGCGCGGTGGACGTTCGGCCCGTCGGGCGCCAGTCGAACGGTATCCGCCTGCAGTTCGGTCAGCAGGAGCAGCGCTCGACGCGGGTCGGGCTCGGTGAGAGCCTCATCGATCCGTTCCGCGAGCCGCTCCGGCTTGACAGGAAGCAACACGACGCGGGCCGCCAGGCGCTTGTGCGTCGGCTGCCAAAGGCGGTTGATCGCGTAGACGATGCGCATGACGCGCGACGCATCGTCGACCATACGTTCGATAAGCGCGAGCCGGTCTCCTGGACGGGTCAAGGTGAGCGGCCCGGCCGGTGTGAAGCCGCCCCACGTCAGTGCTGCCTCCTCGATACGAACTGCCGCGAGCTCCCCGGGATAGTCACTGAGACGGGCTTGCCAACCCGCCAAGAGGCCGCATGTCCGTAACGGAACCCCGTAGGCGAGCGCATCGGCAGTGGACGACGAGTCACCACGCAACAGCGCATCGATCGACGCCTCCGCGTGCTCCCGCGACCACCAGATCAGCTCGAGCGGAACGCCGTCCCGGAGCCCGGACACGCGCCGCGTCGCCCCAGCTTCGGCACCCCAAGTATCAAGCTCGGCCAACCCCGCCGCGGTGGCGAGCTCGAAGCACGTTGTGAGCGAGAGTTGCTCCGTGCTCACGATCAGCATCTCAATGTCCGACAGATCGTCTGCGACGCCGCGCGACGCGCTCCCGGTCAGCACTACCTCCTCGACGATCTTCACCGGCAGCGCGTCCGCGACGGCCTGTGCGAGATCCCGTAACTGGCCGCTCCGTGCGCTCGCCACCGGCTGTGAGTCTCTCAAAATGGGCCATCAGCGGTGAAAGGTCGCGCCGATCCGAGTCGACCCAACACGAACGACTTGGCGCGTCGAGGCGGTGGCGAGTCGTGCGTCCGGAGCTTGCTTGGATTGCGCCGCAGATCTTCGCGAAGGCGGCTTCGCCGCGTAGGCGATCGATGTTCTGGCCGTGCTTCGACGATCCCGCTCGTCTTGCTTCGGCACCGCAGTCGCCGCCCGCTGAGCGCAGCGCGGGCAGCGAGCTCGGCGTCGATCGGGTCGCTCTTGCCGAGCCGCTGCCTGGCGTGGCAAGCTCATCTTCCAGATCGCGGCGAACCAGGGGCTGATGACCGCGTGGGGAAAGAGCACCGTTAGTGTGCAGCCGCCCTTCCACGACTGCACGGGCGAAGGCTCGGGGCTCGCCGGGGAGCTCACCTGCGAGTTCGATGATTTCCCGGCGGGCAAGCGAGTGTCGCTCTTCGTCATCGTCGCGGCGCGAGTCGTGAAGAACTTCCCGGCCGGCGGCACCACCGATCTGCTCCTGACCTGGACTATCAGTCCGGGCGGTGGTAGCGACACGAACCAGGCCAACAACTCCACCAGCCATAAGATCGTCGTCTGCGGCATCGCCTCGAAGGATTCGCGGTGCAAGAACGCGAAGTAGCGGCGCTTCATGAACGTCTCTGACCCGCATCGGCGCGTCAGCCTGAACGAGAACCCTGACGATCGTCTCGCTGACGCTCGAACGGCCGCCTGCCATCGGGCGCAGCACCACCAGCCGCCGTGTGCTGCGGGGCAGCTTGCCTCCAGTCCCGAGCCCTGAGACGCTGGAGTCCCCGCGGCGGCGCAGGTGCGCCGCCGCGGCTTTCAGCCGGCCAGCGTGATCGTGTCCTTCGATCCCCCTTTGGCGTCGCCCAGCGCGAGGAGGGGGCGCGCGACAGTCTGGACCAGCTCGGCGTACCTGCGCCGCCAGGACTGAGGTCGGGTTTCGCAGCGCTGAAGCCTGCGGAGTTCGTCGTGATCCGGCTTCAGCAGATCGCCGGCTGGACAGACGGGGCGTGATGGCGCAGTTCACGGTCTCGTCGACGCCGGCTCGCCTCGAGCCGAGCGGCACGCAGGGTGTATGGTCGCCCGGAGCCGCGAGGAGGAGCGCATGCCACCGCCGGGGGCCGATGAAGGAGCGCTGAAGCGAGCACTGGAACCCGTCCGGGCGGATTCCGGCGTGCAGGCGGAGCCCGAGCGGCTCGGCGCGGCCGCCCTCGACGAGGGGGTCGCCCTGTGCCTCTCCGGCGGCGGCTACCGGGCGATGCTGTTCCACGTCGGCTCGCTCTGGCGCCTGAACGAGGCGGGCTACCTGTCTCGACTCGACCGCGTCTCGAGCGTCTCCGGCGGCTCGTTCACCGCCGCCGTCCTCGCGATGAACTGGCCGAGGCTCGAGTTCGACGACAGCGGCGTCGCGCGGGCCTTCGAAGAGGCCGTGTTGCAGCCGATCCGGAAGGTTGCCGGCAGGACGATCGACCGCGGGACGATCCTGCGCGGAGCCCTACTGCCCGGCTCGATCGGCGATCGCTACGTTGGTGCCCTGGATCGCCATCTCTTCGGAAAGGCGACGCTCCAGGACCTGCCCGACCGGCCGCGCTTCGTCATCAACGCGACCAACCTCCAGTCCGCGGTGCTCTGGCGCTTCGAGAAGCCGTACATGCGCGACCACAGGGTCGGAGAGGTCGTCGCCCCCACCGTCCCCCTGGCGCGCGCGGTCGCCGCCTCCAGCGCGTTCCCGCCCTTCCTGTCCCCGGTCACGCTGAAGCTCGAGGAGTCCGCGTACACCGCCGGAACCGGTGACGACCTTCAGCGACCGCCGTTCACGACGCGCGTCGTCCTCAGCGACGGCGGCGTCTACGACAACCTCGGGCTCGAGACCGCCTGGAAGCGCCACCGGACGATCCTGATCAGCGACGGCGGCGGCCACGTGGCGGCCAGCGCCACGCCGAATCGCGACTGGCTGCGGCAGCCCCTCCGGGCCCTCGGCGTGATCGACAGCCAGGTGCGGGCGCTCCGAAAGCGGCAGGCGGTCGAGAGCTTCCGCCTCGGGCTGCGCGAGGGGAGCTACTGGGGCATCCGCACCGACATCGCCGACTACGGCCTCGCCGACGCACTGCCCTGCCCGCACACCCAGACGCTCGCCCTTGCTCAGCTACCCACGCGCCTCGCGAAGACGCCGGCGGCGATCCAGGAGCGGCTAATCAACTGGGGCTACGCGGTCACGGATGCCGCTCTCCGCCGCCACGTCGACCCGGAGGTCGCGCGGCCGCAGGGCTTCCCGTACCCGGACGCAGCCGTCGGCTGATGGCCTCGATCGGGCGAGATGAGGCGGAACCTCTCCTCGAGGCTCTCCACGATCCGTCGCCGGAGACGCGTCTCGCGGTCCTCGACGCCCTGACGCGGCTCCCGCTCGACCCGGACACGTGGCTTGCTCTCCGCCCGTACGTGAGCTCGGCTCTCGAGGACTCGGCGGCGCCGGAGCACCTCGGCGTGATCGCGCTGGCCGCCCGCGTGCCGGTCAGGTCGCTGCGCCACCAGCTCGGCTACCTCGCGCGGGAGGGGAACCCCGACGAGCGGGCCCTCGCGGCGGGGGCGCTCGCCGAGGTCGGCGACGTCACCGCGCTCGAGCCGCTCCTCGCCCTGCTCGACCCGGCGACGCCGGGGTGGGACGCGGCCCGGCTCCTCGCGCGACTCGACGTCTCAGCCCGGATCGAGGACGTGCGGCGGCACGCGGCGGCCCACTCCGACGAGGCGCAGTTCTGGCTGGCGCTCGCGCTGGCGCGCGCCGGCGACGACTCCGAGCTCCATCGGGTGCTCGCGACGGAGGGTCTACGGCTCCAGTTCCTCTGGGGCGATCCGAGTCTGGCCGTGGCCGAGTTCCGGCGCGGCCCGTCGCTGCCGGATCCCGCCCGGACGCGGCTGGCGGCGGCGCCGGCACTCCACGGCGACGCCGGCCGGGCGGCCGAGCTCCTGCTGGAGGCCTCGCAGGCGGCGGGGGTGGAGGCGTTGGAGCCCCGGATCCCGCCGCGCGGGCAGCCGCCGGCCGTCTCCGAGGACCTGCGCGCGCGGGCGAGAGCCGCGCTCGACGCAAGGCCCGTGCTCGACCGGGCCGCCGTCGAGGCGGCCGTCGAGGAGGTCGCGATGGGTTCGGACCGCCGATCCGCCTGGGGTCTTGTCGTCTCCGAGCTCTTCCGGCGCGCGATCGCCGAGCGCGACGAGAGACCGTTCTTCGGCAACGAGATCGTCACGTGGGTCAGCGAGGTGGAGGACTTCGTGCCGGACCCGGCCGGCCTGCTGGACGCCGCCGGCCCCGAGAGCGGGGCCGATGCGCAGCTCGGGTGGACGGCGGCGCGCGGCGGACTCGCCTACCTGCTTTCCGCGCTCGCGCCCGAGCTCGCCGACCCTCTAAGGCGCCTCGCGGCGGCACGCCTGGTCGCCGTCGCGGCCCAGTACGCCGACGCCGGCCCGCCGATCGTCGGCGGGGCGTCGCCGCCGCCGGGCCCACCGGCGCCGTCGGAGCTGATCGAGGACCTCGTCGCGGCCAACGGCGGCGGTCGCACGCGAGGGTTGGAGGCGACACCCGAGGAAGCCCTGCCCGAGGAGGCGCCGGCCGAAGGGCCGAGCGGAGCGGAGAGTCGCTGGATCCTCGTCGGAGTGACGGACCGCGACCGGCCGGAGCTTCCGGTCGAAAACGCCTTCCGGGCCGCAGGCACCTACGAGATCACAGTCGCGATCGGCCCGAAGCAGGAGGGGATGCTGGCGGCCGTCGGAGCCGAGTCGTTCGACGAGGCGCTCGGCCCGGTCGCCGACCGGGAGCAGCTGTTCGTGACGTTCATCCCGCCGCCGTCCGTCTCACCGCCGCAAACAGGCACGATCTTCCTCCCGGCGGCGGGGACGAGCCGGCCCTGCACCTTCGGCGTCAAGCTCCCGCCCGAGCTGACGACCTTCGAGGCGCAGATCCAGGTCTACCACCGCAACCGCATGGTGCAGCTGGCCCTCCTGCGTGGCCCCGTGGTCGCCGACCCGGCCCAGGCCGGGCGGGACGCTCGGATCGAGTTCGAGCTCGCGGTCATCCGGCCGAGCGGCGGAGCGCCGCGCCCGGCGAAGGAGTTCGACCTCGCGCTCGCGCGGACGAGCGCGGCCACGACCGCAGTCACCGGCGAGAAGCTCGCGCTCTTCGACAACGACCGGATCGACCGCGTCATCCCGACGCTCGTCGACATCCTGACGAAGATCACGACCAGCGAGGCAGCGCGGCAGGCCGATCTCGAGGACGCCGGCGTCGTCGGCCTCCTCCGCGCGCTCGCATTCCACGGGCGGGAGCTCCACGACGCCATTGCCGTCGATCTGGACGCCCAGCTCGGAGACGGTCTCCGCGAACGCCTCCAGGTGCTCGTCGAAACCGGGAGCGACTTCTTCCCGATCGAGTTCGTCTACGACCTCCCGGCCCCGACCAACGACGCCGGCCTCTGCCCCGGCTGGAAGGAGGGGCTGGAAAAGGGGGTGTGTCCGGAGTCCCACGAGCCGACGGGTCCGCTCAACCTCGCCGAGCACGTCTGCCCGACCGGCTTCTGGGCTCTCTCCAAGGTGATCGAGCGGCAGGTGGTCGGCAAGGAAAGCTGGACCAAGCTCGGTGCCGCGGAGGCCGATTTCGCCGTCAGGCCCCACCCGACCGCCGACCGGGCGTCCCTGGAGCCTCCGCAGGTCGTCCTGTTCGCCGCGAGCGACAAGGTCGACCAGGTCGAGCCGGGCTCGATCGCAGCCGTCCGCAAGACGTTGGAAGGAATCGCGACGGAGGCGCTGTATGCGGAGACATGGGTCGCCTGGGTGGAGGCCGTGCGCCGGGGGCCGTCGCTCCTCGTCCTCCTCTCCCACTCGGCCCAGGAGCAGTTCCAGACGGCGCTCGAGGTCGGGGCCGGCGACCTGCGCCTCATCTCCCAGGTTCAGTCCTCGTATGTCAGCTCGACTGCGGGGCGAAGCCCCGTCGTCCTGCTGCTCGGGTGCGAGACCGCGGTGGACGACTTCGCGCTCCAGACCTTCGTGGCCAAGTTCCAGGACCTGGGCGCCGCCCTCGTCGTCGGCACGGTCGCCTCCGTGCTCGGCCAGCGCGCCGCGCCGGTCGCCCGGACGATCGCCAGCAGCTTCGCGGCGGCGTCGAAGCGGAAGCGACCGATCCCGGCCGGCGACCTCATGCTCGAGATCCGTCGCAAGCTGCTGGCGAAGGGCGAGCTGACCGCGCTCTGCCTGACCTCGTTCGGCGACGCAGACTGGCAGCTGGGGGGCGCCTGATGTTCAGGATCGAGCTGCTGCCCGCGGAGCAGGGGGATGCCCTCTGGATCGAGTACGGCAGCGCGTCCAGTCCGCACCGGATCCTGATCGACGCGGGCGTCCGCAAGACCTCTGACGTCGTCCGCGCGCGCGTCGAGGAGCTCCCGAAGCCGAAGCGGCAATTCGACCTCTTCGTCGTCACGCACGTGGACTCGGATCACGTCGGCGGGGTGCCCAGGCTCCTGGCGGACTCGACGCTCGGCCTGCGCTTCGACGAGGTGTGGTTCAACGCCTGGCGGCACCTGGCGGACACGCTCGGCCCGGTCGAGGGCGAGATCGTGAGCGCGCAGCTGGACCGCAGCGGCTGGGCGTGGAACGCCGTCTTCGAGGGCAAGGCGGTCGTCGTTCCCGACAGCGGCAAGCTTCCGCGGCACGTGCTGCCGGGCGGGATGACGCTCACCGTGCTGTCGCCGACGCGGGACCGGCTCGAGAAGCTCCGACCGGTCTGGGACACGGCGGTCCGCGAGGCGGGTCTCGAGCCGGGCGTGCAGGACGAGGCGCTCGAGGAAGCCGCGCGTCGCAAGGGGATCCCCGACCTCCTGGGCGACCGGCTGGACGTCCCGCAGCTCGCGGGGAGGAAGTTCGAGCCGGACAAGGCGCCCGCGAACGGCAGCACGATCGTCCTCCTCGCCGAGTTCGAAGGGACGAGCTGTCTGCTCACGGGGGACGCGCACCCGGACGTGCTCCAGGCGGGTCTGAAGCGGCTCTGCGGCGAGCGCCGCATCGAGCGGCTCGCCGTGAGCGCGCTCAAGGTGCCGCACCACGGCAGCATGTTCAACGTCAGCAACGATGTCCTCGACCTGGTCGAGACGGATCGCTACCTGTTCTCGACGAACGGCACCCAGACGCATCATCCGCACCCGGAAGGCGTAGCTCGGACGATCGCGCGCGGCGGCGCGCCGACTCTCTTCTTCAACTACCGCGTCGAGACGACGGAGCCGTGGGACGACCGGCGGCTGAAGACCCGGCACCGCTACAAGACCGTCTACCCCGAGGGCGGCGCACCGGGGCTCGTCGTGGAGCTATGAGTCTCCCAGGGGAGCACGGGACGGCGTGATCACGGAGTACGACGAGCTCCGGATCCGGTTCGAGCGGCGGGACGGCTCCTACCAGGTGTTCGCGACCGGGGTCGGCGGCGAGGTCAGCGAGGAGTTCACGCTGCCCTTCTCCGACATCGAGCTCGAGAACATCGTGCTCCGCCTGGGGGCGAGCAGGCGCGGCATCCGTCGCGTCAACTCGCCCGAGATGAAGCTGGCGGAGGAGTTCGGCCGGAAGCTCTTCGATGCACTCTTCCGCGACCGGACTCGCGATCTCTACCGCACCTGCTCGACGCGAGCGAAGGCGAGCGAGAAGGGGCTTCGGCTCACTCTCTGTCTCTCTGACACGCCCGAGCTCATGCACCTGCCGTGGGAGTACCTCTACGACGACCCGGACTTCCTCTCGACGAGAGAGGAGACGCCGGTCGTTCGCCACCTCAACCTTCCGTCCGCGGCGCGGCCGTTACGGATCGACCTTCCGCTGCGAATCCTCGCGATGGTGAGCGCGCCCCGCGACGCCGTGGGGCTCGACGTGGCCCAGGAGCGCCGGAATCTCGAGCAGGCGGTGGAGGAGCTGACGCGTGTCGACGCCGTGGAGATCACCTGGCTGGAGCAGGCGACGCTGCTCGCCCTCCTGGACAAGCTTCAGGTGGGTGCGTACCACGTCTTCCACTACATCGGCCACGGCGGATACGACCAGCAGGCCGACGACGGCGTGCTGCTCCTGGAGGACGAGAACGGACTGGGCCATCGGGTGACGGGAGGCCGCCTAGCGACCATCCTCGGCAACCACAGCTCGCTCCGGCTCGCCGTGCTCAACGCCTGCGAGGGAGCGCGCACGTCGCGGACGGATCCGTTCGCGGGGGTGGCGGCGAGCCTCGTCCAGCGGGAGGTGCCCGCGGTGATCGCGATGCAGTTCGAGATCACCGATCGGGCGGCGATCCTCTTCGCCGGCCAGTTCTACAAGGCGCTCGCGCGCGGCTACGCCGTCGACGCGGCGCTGGCGTGGGCGCGCCTGGCGATCTTCGCCGACCAGAACGACATCGAGTGGGGTACGCCGGTGCTGATCATGCGGGCCGCGAACGGGCGCATCTTCGACGTCCCGAAGCCGCTGGAGGGGAAAGGCGTGGGACTCGAGCCACCCGCGCCTCCGCCGCCGCCCGACCCGGCCCCGGTGCCCGACCCGGCCCCCGATCCGCCGCCCCCGGAGAGCACGCGGAGCGCCTGGTCGCGCAACCGGCGGGTGCTCGTCGGAGCGGGGGCCGTCGTCGCGGCCGCCCTGGCCGCCATCCTGGCGGCTCTCCTCTGGCCGCGTGGCGAGAGCCCACCCCCGGCGATCGCCGGGCTCGACTGGAGCTCCGTCAGGGTGACGAGCTCGAGGCTCCCCGGCCGGCGGGAGCTCTTCGACGTCGTCCGGCTTCGACAGAGCCTCGTGACGGTCGGCTTCGATCGCCGCTACGACCGGACGCGCAGGGTGTTCACGTGGCAGCCGCTCGTCCTGTCGCGGGACGAGCAGGGTCGCTGGCGCCGAGAGGAGATCGCTCTCGGGCCCACCGGTGGCCAGCAGTGGCTGAACGGGCTTGCCGTCACCACCGACGCCCTGATCGCAGTCGGCTGGTCCAGCCCGCCCGGCACCGGTGTCGGCGGACGCGACGCGGCCGTCTGGCGCAGCACCTCCGGAGGAAGCTGGACACGCGTCTGCATGGACGAGGCGGTGTGCGGAGACGACCATCCCGGCGGTGGCCGGGCCGCCCAGGGCATGTGGGCCGTCGCCGCGCGGAAGCAGGACCGGAGCTTCGTCGCCGTCGGGTACGACGTTCGCGGCGGCCGCTTCGACGCCGCCGTCTGGCGCTCGTCGGACGGCGAGGAGTGGCGGCGCGTCGACTCGGACACGTTCGGAGGAGACAGAAACCAGCAGATGAGGGCCGTGATCGAGACGGACGACGGCCTGGTCGCCGTCGGAGGCGACGGGGACGACGGCGCCGTCTGGACGTCCGCGGACGGCGGCGAGACGTGGCTGAAGGCCTCGGCGCCCCCGACCTGTCGCGAGTGCGACAGCATGATCCTCTACGACGTTGCCGAGCTGAAAGGCGACCTGATCGCCGTCGGCGCTTCGACGAAGGGCGCGCGTGACCGGGCGGCTCTCTGGCGTCACCACGACGGCGCCTGGAGCGAGATCCAGACCGACGCCCACGCGGACGTCGGCCAGCGGCTGCTCGGCGTCGCGGCGGGCAAGGCCGGAGTGGTCGTCGTCGGCTACGAGCGCGAGGGTGGGAAGCAGCTGGCGCTCGTCTGGCGCTCCGCCGACGGGATCCAGTGGCAGCGAGAGGAGCCCGCGACTCCAGGCGCCGAGGTCAATGCCGTCGCCGTCGATCCGCAGGGCACGGCCGTCGCTACGGGGGATATTCTGGCCGCCAGGCCTGCTGACAACCCCTTCGACAGAGCCGACGCGGACGGCGCCGTCTGGATCGGAGTGCTTAAGGGCGGAGGCGGTTAGCGCGCGCGGGCCCGCGATGGGAACGGGCGCAGCAGCCCAGTAGGCTTCACACGCGGAAGGCACTGGTAAATCCCAACCAGGCCGAGATTGGAAAAGCATTCCAGAGCCTTATTCACGGCTGAAGCCCTCGCGGAATCGTAAAACACGGTAGGGCCCGCGATGGAGCATCCAGGGCTGACGGAATCGTCGGTGATTTACCCGATCGAGGGATTTAGATTCGCTCGATCTCCGTCTACCCTACGAGGGCGAGAGTCTCCGCCGGGCGGTCCGGTGCGGCTCGATTGCCGAAGCCCTCTGGGAGAGGGGAGAGGCAGCTCGCGATGGTCCGCCGGGCGGTCCGGTGGCTCAAGGAGCCCTCTTGGGAGAGGGAGAAAGATCGGGTATTCACAATGCGGAATCACAACGTCAGAAAGGCGCGTGCGCTCACGCGCAAGCGCTTCGCTCGAATCAGCCTACTTCTCGCCGTCGTCGTCGTGGCGGGATTCGCCACAGCTCTGGTCGGGGCGAGCACGGCGCGCGCTGCCGTGATCGTCACGATCGATGCGCAGGGTGCGAACGACGAGCCAGGCCAGAAGGATCTGACCCGGTTCACGATCGACGACGCCAGCCCCAGCGGCCAACTGCTGGTCAGCTTCAGCCACGACACGACGGGCTTCACTGGAAGCAACACGGGTGACGGCTGCCTCCTGTTCGACACGGACGGCGACCTGAAGGCCAACTTCTCCCTCTGCACCACGTTCGGCGGCACGCCGGCGACCGAGCTGACCACCAGGCTCTACTCGTGTGGTGACGACTCGGCGTTCAAGTGCACGCAGCCGATCACCGAGCTCAGCGGATTCGCATCGACCTGCGACGTCGCCCAGACGAACACGGATCCCTTTCCCGGCCCGCCCGATTCGGAGCGGGGGGAAGACTACCCAGTCGACACCACCTCAACGTGCACGGTCGTGCTCGCGGATTTCGGACTGGACGTGACGGCCACGCTGATCGACGCGTGCTCGTACCCGTCTCAGCAGCCGAACTCCGATCCTTCCGACTGCGTCCTCCAGTCGACCGGCGCTCTAACGGCGGTCACGCTCCGCGCGTTCGCTGCGAGCCGGACGGCGAAGGGCGTCGTGCTCCGTTGGCGGACCGGAGCCGAGACGCAGACCCTGGGCTTCAACATCTTCCGTCAAGTCGGCGCGAAGAAGGTCAAGGTCAACGTGAAGCTGATCGCTGGCTCGAACCTGCTCGGCGGGCAGTCCTACACGTACCTCGCCCGCAACACCGGCGGTGCCCATGCGAAGTACTGGCTCCAGTCGGTTGATCTCAGGGGTGGCCTTCGCTTCCTCGCTTCAGCCACGAGCTAGAGAACCTCACTACGGGTCCGGGCTGCGAGGCTCGGGCCCGGCGGTCTTCACGAAGGGTGGGAGCGGCAGAGGCCGCCCCACCCTTCTTCGGTTGGATCCGAGGGTGCTGGACACCCCCGGTACGTGATCCACTGGTCGGCCTCGGGTTCGACGCCCTGCCTTTACGCTCCGGGGGATGCAGATCCTCGGCCTCGCCTTCGCGGGCACCGCTACCGACCGGCGAGCGGCGATGACC
>Ga0136620_10001328_pt1 | contig 11698 bp, 14 predicted proteins | sample AntDrymUQ4162106_2_FD_104806 | JGI IMG/M metagenome (GOLD analysis project Ga0136620, IMG submission 104806) | Polar desert sand microbial communities from Dry Valleys, Antarctica - metaG UQ416 (21.06) | ecosystem: Environmental > Terrestrial > Soil > Desert | place: Antarctica: Dry Valley... | reverse complement strand
TGCCGCTCCTCGCGGTGCTGCCCTCGCTCGTCCGGCGCTTCACCGGCCGGGGCGGCAGCTCGAACCTGTCGGGCTGGCTCGTGGGCGTGTCGGGGGCACCTGCTCGGCGGGCGGTCGTCCGCCTCGCCCGCTCGTCGCGGTCGCCCTCGCAAGCGCCATCGCGATCGCCCGGGATCGTGTCGGAGCTCGAGCGACTCGACGGCCTCCACCGCTCGGGCGCCCTCGACGACGAGGAGTTCCGGCTGGCGAAGGAACGGCTTCTGCGGGGCGAGGCATGAGCTCCGGTCGTCGTCTCTACTGGCTGCTCGTCCAGCTAGCCGCGATCGCCGGCGGCAGCTACGGAGCCGTGCGGCTGTTCGACTGGGCGACCGGGTAGGCACGGCCCGCCCGGGCGGTCGACTCGCGGGCCGGGGGTACGATAGATCCGTGGCCGTTCAGGCGAAGCCAAAGGTCGACGCGCACCGCCTGCGCGCCGACTTCCCCGTGTTCGAGCACCCCGTCCACGGCAAGCCGCTCGCCTACCTCGACTCCGCCGTGACCTCGCAGAAGCCACGCCAGGTCCTCGACTCGATGCGCGACTTCTACGAGACCTCGTACGCGAACGTCCACCGGGGGGTCTACACGCTCTCCGAACGGGCCACCGCCGGCTTCGAGGGAGCTCGCGAGAAGGTGCGCGCGCTCGTCAACGCGCCCGAGGCGCGGGAGGTGATCTTCACCCGGAACGCGACCGAGGGTCTGAACCTCGTCGCCTACGCCTGGGGCCTCTGGAACCTCGGCCCGGGCGACGTCGTCGTCGTCACCGAGCTCGAGCACCACTCGAATTTCGTGCCCTGGCAGTACATGGCCCGGCGGACCGGCGCGGACTTCCGGATGATCCGGCTCGACGACGGGGGCGAGCTCGATCTCTCCTCGCTCGACGAGCTCGCCGCGGCCGGGCGGGTGAGGGTCGTCGCCGCCAACCTCGTCTCGAATGCCCTCGGAACCGTCAATCCCATCGAGCGGCTCGCCGCGTGGGGCCACGAGCAGGGAGCGATCGTGGTCGTCGACGGCGCCCAGGCGGCGCCGCACAAGCGGATCGACGTCCAGGCACTCGACTGCGACTTCCTCGCCTTCTCCGCGCACAAGCTCTGCGGACCGAGCGGGGTCGGCGCGTTGTGGGGGAAGGCGGAGCTGCTCGAGGCGATGGAGCCCTTCAACCTCGGCGGCCACATGATCCGCAAGGTGCGCCTCGAGGAGACGACGTGGGGTGAGCTGCCGCACAAGTTCGAGGCGGGCACGTCCCCGATCGCCGAGGCTGTCGGCTTCGGCGCGGCGATCGACTACCTCGAGGAGATCGGCCTCGAGGCGATCGAGGAGCACGAGCGCGAGCTGACCGTCTACGCGCTCGACCGTCTCGCCGAGATCCCGGGGATCAAGCTCTATGGGCCGCCTCCGGACCGCCGTGCGGGGATCGTTTCCTTCAACGTCGAGGGTGTCCATCCCCACGACGTGGCCCAGATCCTGGATCTCGAAGGGGTCGCGATCCGCGCCGGCCATCACTGCTGCCAGCCGCTGATGACACGCCTCGGGGTCTCGGCGACGAACCGTGCGAGCTTCTACCTCTACACAATCACCGAGGAGATCGACAGCCTCGTCAGCGGCCTGCACAAGGTCAAGAAGCTCTTCGGGTGACGTCTAGGCCGAGGGCAACTTGTACCCGATATCGCGAACGGTGACGATCCGACTGGGCGTCTCGCGGCCGCCGTCCAGCTTGCGGCGCAGGTTCGAGACATGGGTGTCGCAGGCCCGCTCGTCGCCCACGTAGGTGCTCTGCCAGAGGTGCTCCATGATCTGCCGCCGGCTGAAGACCCGCCCTGGCTCGGCGGCGAGGTAGGCGAGGAGCTTGAACTCCGACCGCGTCAGGTGGACGGTTCGGCCGTCGACCCTGACTTCATGGCGAGCGAGGTCGAGCTCGAGGCTGCCGATGCGCCGAGTGCCGCCGCTGTTCGCCCTGCGTTCGAACTCCTGCCGACGCAGGATCGCGCGCACCCGGCTCACGAGCTCGGCGATCGAGAACGGCTTGGTGACGTAGTCGTCGGCGCCGAGCTCGAGCCCCACCACCCGGTCCAACTCGGCGTCGCGGGCGGTGAGCATGATGATCGGGATGGTGCTCGTAGTTCGAAGGCGACTGCAGACCTCGCGCCCCGTCAGCTTCGGCATGACGAGGTCGAGGATGAGGAGGTCGAAATCGCCGCCGAGCGCGGCAGCGAGCGCCGCCTCGCCGTCGCGCACGCACTCGACGTCGAAGCCCTCGAGGCGGAGCCCGTATTCGAGCGGCTCCAGGATGTCCGGCTCGTCGTCAGCGACGAGGATTCTGCCGGTCATACGGGTCCGGTCAGGACTCGCGGCAGCGTGAAGCGAGCCACCGTCCCGCCCGCCGGCCTCGAATCGATCGTAATGGTGCCCCCGAGCGCCGCGACGGCCTGCCGGACGATCGCCAGGCCGAGTCCGAACCCGTCACCGGACGACGGCTCACCGCGGTAGAAGCGGTCGAAGACCCGCGCGCGCTCCCGATGCGGGATGCCCTTCCCCGTGTCCCGCACCTCAAGCGCGAGCGCCCTCTCGTCGAGCGGCCAGGCGGCGAGCAGGATTTCGCCCGCCTCGGTGTGCATCGTCGCGTTGAGCGCGAGGTTCGAGAGCACCTGCTCGAGGAGGTCGGGCTCCGCGAGTGCCTCGAGATTCGGCGGACAGTCGACGTCGACGCCGACGCCGGGCCGGAGCTCGAGGTTCGCTGCGATCGTCTGCAGCAGGGGACGGAGCAGCACCGGCTCGAGTCGAACAGGCTCCTGCGTCGTCTGTGCCCTCGCGAGGACGAGCAGCGCGTGGCCGAGGCGCGTGAGCCGTCCCGTCTGCCGCTCGATGAGCGAAAGGAAGCGGTCACGCTGCTCGGGGATGTCCTTGGCGCCGGCCTGCAGTACCTCGACGGCGCTCTGGATCGCCGCGACCGGCGTGCGTAGCTCGTGCGCGGCGTTCTCGACGAACTCGCGCTCTGCGCGCTCGCGCCGCTCCGGCATCGTGATGTCGGTGAGGACGAGGATCGCCGTCGTGAACCCGTTGCTCGCCGGGATGCCCACCAGGTCGTAGGTCACCGCCTCACGCGGCGTGAGGCGCGCGTGCTCGAGCGTCGCGCCTTCCTCGAAGAGCTTGAGTGCGAAGTCTCGCAGGGCGAAGTCGCCGCCCGGTTCCGGCAGTCGATCCCCCTGCTCGAGCTTCCCGGCGTCGAGGAGCCGCGCGGCGGACGCGTTCGCAAGCTCGACGCGCAGCTCACGGTCGACGGCGACCACGCCCTGGTCGAGCCGCTCCAGCAGGTGCCTCAGTCGCGTGCGGTCCCGCTGCAGGCGTGCGAACGAGTCCTGCATCCGGCTGCGCATCTGATCGATCGTGGCAGCGAGCGTCCCGACCTCGTCCCTGAAGCCCGGCCGCAGCGCGCGGCCGAAGTCGCCCTTTTCGATGGCGTGGGCGGCGATGGCGATCCGGCGGAGCCTGCGCGCGAAGAAGGAGGCGATCAGGAGGCCGGGGATCGCTCCGATCAGGATCGCGTAGAGGACTGACTCCGCGACGTGGGAGCGCACGTCGCTCCGGGAGGCGCCGTACCCGGGCTGGTGCGCGAGTGCGAGCAGCACGCGGGCTCGCTTCGAGTGGAGCGGGACGGCGACGACCGCGGAGCTGCCGTGGGCGAACGTGCGGACGAACGGGCGCCCGGCGAGGGCCGCCTCGATCGCGCGTTTGCGCTCCGGGACGCTGGCCAGCGTGGTGTTGCGGGAGCGCGCGGGCGTCAGCAACCGGCCGTTCCCGTCGAAGACAAACACCGGTAGCTGCTGTCTCCGCGAGAGGTCCCGGACCGCTTGCCGGAGCCGTTCGTTCGGAAGGGCCTTGGCGAGAGCGGAGGCTCCTACTACGGCGCGGCCGAGCGCGTCCCGCCCGGATCGCTCGTGGAACGCCCGCTCCGACCAACTCGAGAGCATCAGGGCGACAGCGGCCGCGGTGATCGCGGCGATCGCCGCGAACGAGAGTGCAAGCCACCACCGCATGCTGTACCACCAGGGCATCGGGAAGCTCACAACCTCCTTCTATACCAGCGAAAGCTGCCGGCCAAGCGTTGAGGAAAGCTGGACCCTACGCTCACCGCTCGCTCAAGAACGCACGCGAGGATCCAGGCTCGACTCCCGAGCGGAAGGAAGAACAAGTGAGCAGGATCTCGATTCAAGGGAGGCAGGGTTCCCGGCCGCGCCGCCGGCGCGCCCTCGTCTGGGTCTTCTGGCCGGTCTCCCTCGCAGCGGTCGCCCTGGCGATCAGCGTGCAGTCGTTCGCCCAGACGGGAGGCGCGCAGAAGGATCCCGTTCCGCCGCCGCCCTCGATCGGCGCGGCGGTTCCCAAGAGCTACTTCGGCCCGATGGCCTCGGAGATCGACCGGAAGCTGGTCGGCCCTGTCAAGCTGTTGAGGTCGGCGGTGAAGATCGACCCGGTCGCCAACACGATCAAGCTGCCGCTCTACAAGGGGGCCATGCGGGACGGCCGCCTCGTGTGGTTCATCCTCACGGACACAGACGACAAGGAGAATGCCGACGCGCTCGGGCTCAACTTCTCCGGCAAGATGACCTACCTGGCCGTCGGTCGCGCCGTCCGGAACGCGACGCTCCAGAAGAATGGGAGTCTCGTGTTCGATCGAGGCACCGTCAACTTCGCTCCGAAGCGCCGCCTGGTTCCGGGCCGTGCCCCGAACTTCTTTCCGCCCAAGGTGGCTCAGCCGGGGTCTGTGGGTGACGCCTCCTACACGCCCTTTATCCGCATCGTCAACGCCGGGGGCCACATCTACAACGCCCCTGTGATCGCGTTCGGCCACTCGGCCAAGCAGATTGCGTCCTGCCGCAGCCGGCCGAACTACGGCATCGTCCACGACCGCGTCCTGCACGTCTGCCCGAACAGGGGCGGCAACGGCGGTGGCACGGTGACGCTCAGGACGACGCCGGTGTTCTCGTTCGCGAGACCCTCGCTGTACATCAGCATGGAGGCCTCGGATCCCGTCCCGGCGACGCTCGACCAGGGCACCCTCGCCCCGGCGATGGCGGACGTCCCGACCGGAAGGGACGACAGCGCCTTCAGCGGAATCGAGCGCCTGTTCGTGATCGCGAACGGGCCGATGGGCTCCCGGAACCCGCAGCGGCAGGGACTGAACAGCGCGATCCACGACAAGGGGCCGAACGGAACGCCGCTGCCTCCGATCCAGGTGATCGGCGGCATTCCGACGATCGCGCTCGACTACAGCCCGCTCTGGGATCTGAACCTCGGCCAGTGGACGAAGGCGGCGATCGCCAGGGGCTACCGCTCGCGGCTGATCGACGAGTTCCAGTTCCTCGACATGGTGAGAAATGGCTGGATCACGGGTCCGAAGGGGAAGCCCTTCCGTTCGACGGGAATCGTCGTCAACTGCCCGATCGTGATGCGACTCCTGTAGGCGCCCGCTCGGAGGATGCGAGTGCCGCGGGGGCGATGGGCTCCCGTGGCACTCCCCTTTCGTTCGCCTCGCGGCTCCTCGTTCGGGCCCGGGTACGATTGGTCTCGATGGTCGTCATGGCGAAGCCGAAGCGGAAGCTCCACGCACGGAGGATCTGCGCCGACTTCCCCGACTTCACGATCCCCGAGGAGGTCGACCGCTTCGTCGAGGGCGTGAGCGTCCACGAGGTCAAGAAGCTCCTCGGGTGAGCGAGTTCGACCAGCTCTACCGCGAGGTGATCCTCGACCACTACAAGAATCCGCGTGGGCACGGAACGCTCGAGGGTGCGGACGCGGAGGCGGAGGGGCAGAACCCGCTGTGCGGTGACGAGGTCTCGATCTTCGTCAACTTCTCCGACGACGACACGATCGACGAGGTGCGCTTCGACGGCCGGGGATGCGCGATCAGCCAGGCGGCGACCTCGATGCTGATGGAGCTCGTCCAGGGCCGGACCGCCGGCGACGTAGCGGCGATGTCGAAGGAGGAGCTGCTCGACGAGCTCGGGATCCCACTCACCCCGGTGCGCCTGAAGTGCGCGATGCTCGGCCTGACGACGCTCAAGGTGGCGCTGCACAAGGCGAAGGGGACGCCTCTGCCGCAGGGCCTGGCCGGCCTCGAAGAGCTCGATCTGCGCTAAAGCCCGTAAAGTGGCCGAGATCGTCGTTTGCGCGCTCGAGGACCTTCCTCCGGGCGAGGTGAGAATCGTGCATGCCGGCGAGATCTCGGTGGGCGTGTACAACCTCGGTGGTGAGCTCTTCGCCCTCGAGGACCGCTGCTCCCACGACGACGGGCCGCTCTGCGAGGGGGACTTCGACCTCGACGAGGGGTACGCGGTCTGCCCCCGGCACGGTGCGCGGATCGACATCCGCAGCGGGCGGGCGCTCACCCTTCCGGCCGTCACGCCGGTCGAGACCTTTCGCGTCCGCGTCGACGACGGGCTGATCAAGGTGGAGCTCGCGTGAGCAGCTCTGAGGCTCAAGGCGACCTCTGGGGGGCGCGGGCCCAGGACTGGGCCGAGATCCAGGAGGCCGGTGCCCTACCGCTCTACGAGTCGGTCGCGGACGGGCTGGGCGTGGATGCCGAGACCCGGCTCCTCGACGTCGGCTGCGGCGCGGGCAGGTTCTGCCTGAACGCGGCCGAGGCCGGGACAGCCGTCGCCGGGATCGACGCCTCCGCCGCGCTGATCGCGATCGCGCGCGAGCGGGTCCCCGACGGCGACTTCCGCGTCGGCGACATGGAGCAGCTTCCCTTCGACGACGACGCCTTCGACCTCGTCACCGCCCTCAACTCGTTGCAGTTCGCCGGTGATCCGGTGGGCGCCCTGCGGGAGGCCGCCCGGGTCGTTCACCCGGAGGGGAGGATCGCCGCCGCCGTCTGGGGCCGGCCGGAGGACTGCGAGGGATCGGTCGTCCGCGATGCGCTCGCGCCGTTCCTGCCCGAGCCGGCCGCGGGGCTGCCGGCGCCGTTCGCCCTCTCGGAGGAAGGAGCGCTCGCGGGGCTTGTCGAGCGCGCCGGCCTGCGAGCGGGGAAGGTGCACGAGGTGCCGTGTCCCTGGGTGTATCCCGATCTGGGCACGGCGATTCGCGGGCTCGCCTCGGCGGGGCCGGCAGCGCTTGCCGAGCGCGCGATCGGCCGCGAGGCGGTCGAGCAGGCGATCGCCGAAGTGCTGCAACCTTTCCAGGATCCCCTGACCGGCATCTACCGGCTCGAGAACGTCTTCCAGTACCTGGTCGCAACGCCGGCTTAGTCGATGCTCGTCCGGAAATCCACGCGAGCGAGTAGCCGCGGTGCCCCGCTTGGTCGGGCCCACCCCCTCCAGTGCGCGATTTTCCGGACAAGCATCTAGTGCTCGACGACCGCGTTCGTGAAGTCCTCCGGCGGCTCGAGCACGAGGATGCCGACGAGCGGGCTCGCGGCCTGCCGGCCGAGCAGCGCTCGCGTCAGGTCGCACGGACGACCGGACAGTTCCTCTTCGCCCTCGTCGCGCCGCAGACCGGCTGCGAGGTGCTCGAGATCGGCGGCTCGCGCGGCTACTCGTCCGTCTGGCTAGCCGCCGGCGTTCGCCACCTCGGCGGCCGGCTGCTCTCGTTCGAGCACGATCCCACAAAGATCGAGGCGTGGCATCGAAACGTCTCCGCTGCAGGCCTCGCGGACTGGGCCCAGCTCGTCGAGGGCGACGCGCGCGAGACCCTGCCGGGGATCGACGACGTCTTCGACGTGTGCTTCCTCGACGCGGAGAAGGGCGACTACGAGTTGTACTTCGGGCTCGCCCGAGGGAAGCTCGAGCCCGGCGGGGTGGTGATCGCCGACAACGTCCTCTCGCACGCAGAGACGCTCGGGGCCTACTCCTCGAGCCGGCAGGCGGACCCGTCGCTCGAGAGCGTGACCGTCCCGCTCGATCGCGGGCTCGAGCTGTCGGTCGTGCTGCGTCAGCCGCTACAGTAAGGCCAACGCGGAAAGGAGGTGGTCCGATAGTGGAAGATTCCAGTACGGGCAGCGGAGGTACCAGCGGGTAGGGGCGTGTCCCCGGGACCTGAAGGGAACCGCCTAGCCAGCGTGGGGGACTCGCGCAAACGCGCCGCCCGGTCGACGTGACCGGGCCGGAAGCGTCCCTACCACTACGACGCTGGTGCTGGACCGGGGGCCGCGAAAGCGGCCCTCGTTCTTTTCCTGGCACTTGCCGCGCGCAGCCCCTCGCGGACGCGTGAGGCTTAGGATCGCGACGGCATGCAGCCTACGCTCGACCACCCACCGCCTTCGCTCGACCACCTCCCGCAGAGCCTCGTCGAGGACGAGACCCTCGCTGCGGCCGGGGCGCTCCGCGTTGCCTGGGCGCGCTCGAACATGCCGCTCCTGGCGGGCCTTCGGGCCGAGTTCGAGCGCGAGCGCCCGCTCGCCGGGAGGCGGATCGGCATGTGCCTGCACGTCGAGTCCAAGACCGGCGTGCTGGTGGAAGTGCTCCGCGCCGGGGGCGCGGAAGTCGTCTGGACGGGGAGCCCCGCGACGACCGACGACGGGGTGGCGGCCGCGCTCGCGGGCGCAGCCGGGATCCGCGTCTATGCACGCCGGCGCGACTCGCTCGCAGACCACCACGAACACGTCGAGCGCGTGCTGGCCTCGGGCCCGGACCTGCTTCTCGACAACGGGGCCGACCTGATCGCGGGGTGCCTTCGGCGCGAGGATTCGCGCGTGACCGCAGCCACCGAGGAGACGACTTCTGGCGCGAACCGCCTGCGCGAGGAGCTCGCGGGGGCCGTGCCGTTCCCGGTCGTCGTGATCAACGACAGCCCGTTGAAGCTGCTGTTCGAGAACCAGCACGGCATCGGGCCCGCGGTCGTCGACGGCTTCCTCCGTGCGACCAACTCGCTGATCGCGGCCACGACCTTCGCGGTGGTCGGCTACGGCTCCTGCGGCCGAAGCCTTGCCCGGACGCTTCGAGCCCTCAATGCAGCCGTACTCGTCGTCGAGCGAGACCCGGTGCGAGCGCTCGAGGCGGCCTTCGAGGGGATGCGCGTCCGCGACCTGGCAGGCGCGCTGCGCGAGGCACACGTCGTCATCACCGTGACGGGACGGCCCGGGATCGTTCGTCGCGAGCAGCTGCTCGGCCTGCGAGACGGCGCCATGCTCGCGAACGTCGGGCATTTTGGCACTGAGATCGACGTCCCGGCGCTGGAGGCCCTCGCCGTCCGGCGGACGGAGGTGAGTCCCCACGTGACCGAGTACCAGCTCGAGAGCGGGCGAACGGTGCGCCTGCTGGCTCGCGGAGAGATGCTGAACTTGAGCGCTGCCAGCGGGCACCAGATCCAGATCATGGACCTCGGCTTCGCCCTGCAAGCTCACTCGCTGCGCGAGCTTGCTCGAACGCCGCAGGGCTTCGTGCCGGGGCTCCAGCCGGTGCCAGCGGCGATCGATCGGCAGCTCGCCACCGAGATGCTCGGGACGCTGCCGACCGTGGAGCTCGGCACCTGAGCCGCTCGATCCCGTCGAGCGCGGTCAGGGTCAGCCTCCGCCGCTGGCTCCGGCGCCAGTTGGCCCAGCCGATTCCGCTTCGCGAGCATCTCGAGGCGGCGCTGGCGAACGACGACCCGGGCGAGGCGCGTCGGCTCCTCGCCCGGGTCGACTTCTCGGAGGCGCAGCGCCGGCACGTCGAAGGGTTGCTCGACGCGTGGGAGCGCGAAGCGCGGCCGAAGTAACTCGAACGGACGCTAGCGCCTGGTCGTGGTCGTCGCGCGGTCGCTGCTGATCGGTCGATCCATGCCGAGCGCATCCACGAGGAACGCAGCTGCCGTCACGGCCAGGCCGAGCGCCAGGACGTCGAACGCGCGCTCTTCGAGGAAGATCGTGATCACGAACAGGATCGCCGCGACGAACAGGAGCAGCGCCTTGATGCCGACGTTCATGGGGCCTCCTTGGTGGGTGGGGCGAAGCTTGGCGATCGCGCCAGACGGCACCCTACGACGGGACGCCCGTAAGGGGCCTAGGCGCCCCGGTCGGCGCGGCGGATCTGCTCGTCGAGCCCGACGAGCTCGAGCCCGAAGGTCTTCCGAACGGGTGACGGATCGCCGACGTTGTCCCCGTCCGCCAGCATCGTCAGCTGGTCGCGCGTGAGCGGCGCGCCGGGGAGGCGCTCGGTCAGCGCAGCGCCGATCCGCACCAGCCCGAACGGCAGGTGAACGGTCACACGACGCTTGCCGAGGACGGCCTTGATCCGCGCGTAGAGCTCATCCCAGGTGACGGCCTCCGGGCCCACGAGGTCGAAGGTGCGATCCGCGGCCGCCGGCTCGTCCACCGCAGCCGCCAGGTGAGCGGCGACGTCCTCGACCCAGATCGGTTGCAGCCTTTGCGTGCCCGGGCCGATCACCGTCGTCACCGGCGACCAGCGGACCTGCCGCAGGAAGGTCGGCAGGACGCCGCCGCGGCCGAAGACGAAGCTGGGCCTGAAGATGACGTGCTCGATCGGCGAGCCCTGCACCGCCTGCTCCATCTCCCACTTCGCGCCGTAGTACGGCACGAGCTCCCGCGTGCGCTCGGAGGTGCCGAGCGCGCTCACCAGCACGAGCCGTCGCACACTCGCCGACTCCGCGGCCGCGACGAGATCGCGCGTCCCCTGGATCATGATCCGCTCGAAGTCCGCGGGCCGGCCGGTGATGATCGAGACGAGGTGGACGATCGCGTCGACGCCCTCGGTGGCGCGGCGAAGGCTGTCCGCGTCCGTCATGTCGCCCTGTACCACCTCGCAGCCGGAGCTCCGCAGCGCCGAGGCTCGCTCGGGCCGGCGAGCGAGGCTGCGTACAGGGAGGCCGCGCGCACGAAGCGCGTGCACGGCCTGCCGACCCACGAACCCCGTAGCGCCGGTCACGAGGATCATTCGAAGTTCCGCCAGTAGCGGCTCGGCGTGGGCCCCTTCTGGCCCTGGTACTTTGAGCCGAGGGCGCCGGTGCCGTAGGGCGTCTCCGCCGGCTCGGTGAGCTGGACGAACGAGAGCTGGCCGATCTTCATCCGGTGGTAGATCGTAATCGGGAGGTTGGCGACGTTCGAGAGCTCGAGCGTAACGTGGCCGTCCCAGCCGGGGTCGATGAAGCCCGCCGTCGAGTGGATCAGGAGGCCGAGCCGCCCGAGCGAGCTCTTGCCCTCCAATCGTGCGACCAGGTCGTCGGGGAGGCGGATTCGCTCGAGTGTCGAGCCGAGCACGAACTCCCCCGGGTGCAGGATGAACGGCTGCTCGTCGCCGATCTCGACCAGCTCGGTCAGCTCCTCCTGCGGCAGCTTGACGTCGATATACGGATACCGCGCGTTGTGGAAGACGCGGAAGTACCGGTCGACGCGGACATCCACGCTCGAGGGCTGGAGGAGCGACGCGTCGTAGGGATCGATCTCGATGCGGCCCTCGGCGAGCAGGCGCCGAATCGTCCGGTCGGAGAGAACCACCAGGCGATTCTACGAACGGGGCCGAAGGCACAGACCAGGAGGTCGGCCGAAGTGCGCAGCGCTTCGGCCGGGGACGGAGGCCGCGCTTCCCGGATCGGCAGTTCCGTCGCCTCCCCTAAGAAGCTCTAACGAAACGAAGCACGGGGCCGCCGAAACGCGCTGGGCGGCGCGAGGCTGCGTCCTCAGTCGCCCGGGTAGCGCTGCTACCCGGGCTCCCTGCGTCCTACCCTCGCACTC
>Ga0136620_10001327_pt1 | contig 11709 bp, 10 predicted proteins | sample AntDrymUQ4162106_2_FD_104806 | JGI IMG/M metagenome (GOLD analysis project Ga0136620, IMG submission 104806) | Polar desert sand microbial communities from Dry Valleys, Antarctica - metaG UQ416 (21.06) | ecosystem: Environmental > Terrestrial > Soil > Desert | place: Antarctica: Dry Valley... | reverse complement strand
CACCAGTGAGGCGCTCCGCATACAGGTCGTCCTCGTCCGACAGTCCGGACGTGAACCCCCACGCGAGCCTGCCGTTGTGGCCGATTCCCATCACGGGTACGCCCGCAGCGCTCACGCCGCGGATGTTCTGGACAGGCGAGTGCAGCTCGAACTCCACGAACAGCTCGGGGATGGAGAAGCCCAGCTGGGGCCCGTTGAAGAGGTAGGTGTCGGCGTTCTTCGCGGGGATGAAGCGCGCCTTGGCGCACCGGCGTACGCGCTTGCCCTTGCGCTGCACGCGCTTGCATTTCTGGACCTTGCGCGCCTTGCGGTTGACGCCCCACATGTATGACCCGCCTATCGCCTCCGAGCTGGAGGCCTTCGCCGCCTCGACCGGGGCGGGGAGGGGGGTGGTCGTCAGTGCGCGTTGCGAGCGCAGATAGGCGGCCCGCTCCTGCTTGACGGTGCGGCCCGGCTGGGAGGGGAAGAGCCCGGCCTTGCGGGGCACGGTGGAGATCCGGCCCGGGGCGCGGAGGGGGAGCAGCTTGGCGAACGCGCGGGCACCGATCTCGCGCAGCGCCCGTAGGTTGTCCAGCTCCACACCGTCGCCGGACGGCACGGTGCGGGCGAGGAAGACGCCGATCCGGGCGGTGTCGCGCACTGTCCACGTGGGGGGCTGCACTCCGAGCGCGGTGAACTCTCCCGGAAGCTTGGTCGGGTCCCGGCGCGTCTGCTCGACCCACTCGTTGATTCCGTCGCGGTAGGCCTCGGCCCGCCGCACCAGGTTCGCGGGCAGGCGCGAGAGCATCTGGTCCAGCTCCGCGTCGGTGTAGTAGTCGCGGCGCGCGATGAGGTCGTCCTCGAGGAAGCTGTCGCCGAGGATCTCGGCCAGCCGCCCGCTGGTGGCGCGGCGAAACAGCTCGAGCTGGAACAACCTGTCCTGGGCCACCGCGTAGCCCACGCCCCACCACGCGTCGAAGTCGGTGGCGCCGGTGATCGACGGCACTCCGTAGGGCCCGCGGACGATCTGCACGCCGGCGCGCGGGGCCTCGGTGGCGCCCTGCTGGCCGAACACCGCGGACTTGTACTTGAACGCCTTGAAGAGCTCCACCTGATCGGAGAGGTGGGGTGAGCCCTCCCCGTCGGGCAGCCCGGTGAGCGACACGAAGCCGCTCTGGCCCGGGGGCAGCACGCTCTCGGCCTGCTTGATGCCGGCCTGGGCCACGCTGGCGGAGACCAGTGCGGCCACGCCCAGGGCGAGCAGGGCGAGAGGAGTCCTGACGTGGGGCCGCACCGCGAGCGAACCTACCACCGCCCCGGGGGCGGTGCGCAGGACGTTCGCAGCGCCGCGCCGGCCTGTGCTCAGGCCAGCGCCGGCACTGCGCCGGCGGCAATCGCTTCGATCTCCGCCGCGGCACGCTCGAACTCCTCGTCGGAGAGCACCGGGGTGCCCTCGAACGGGAGCTCGCGGTGCAGCTCGATCCACGAGCGGCAGCCCTGGTACTCGGGCCGGACCTTGACGGTCACCGGACGCGGGATGCGGTAGGTGCGGAGCACGATCACGTGCATCGGATGGCGCCGCTTCCACTCCAGCCGCTTCTCGGCGTAATCCGTGGTCCAGATGTAGTAGGGCGAAAGGGCGTCCACCGCGCGCGGGTCGGTGATCAGGTAGCTGGCCGACACCTCGGCCCAGGCGCGGATGCGCACGCGATCAGGCTGCGGGATCCCGCCGTCCTGGAGCAGAGCCGCCGCGGGCGGCTCGTCGTCGGGCCAGACCCCCTCCTCGAGGGCGCGGCCAAGCTCGGGCAGGTGGGAGTCGCGCACCAGGTCGTTGCGCTGGTGGTCGAATGTGGGGTACAGGAAGAAGCGGTCGTGCTCGATCTCGAAGTGCTTGTTCTCTTCGCGGATCCCGCCCTTGCGCAGCGTGAGCAGCTGCTCACCCTCCGCAAGTGCGCGCACGGTCACAGCCCATTCCTTGAAAGCGTCTGGCATCTAAAGAAGAACCTCCGGTCCGCGCCAGGGACGATTATGCGGTGGTGCGGGCGGCGCGGCCAGAGTCCATTGTTAACGGAGTGTTGGGCCTATTTCAAGCCGGATTTCGTGACTTTTGCCACGCTACCGCGTCGATCACCGCCGCGAAGTCCCGGTCGCCCAGGCCGTTGTCCGCCGCCTGCGAGTAGAGCGACTCGGCGGTGGCAGCCACGTTGGGCTCGATTCCGAGGGCCCTCGCCTCGGCGATGCAGTACCGCACGTCCTTGAGCATGTGCTCGAGCTTGAACAGGGGGTCGAGGTCGTGATCGAGCATCGCCTGGGCCTTGATCTCGGCCATCAGCGACGCCCCCGATCCCGCCCGGATGACCTCCAGGGCGCGATCGGTGTCCACGCCCGCGGCCTGGGCGAGCAGGAGGCCCTCGGCCAGCCCCGCGGCGTTCACCGCCGCGAGGGTGTTGTTGATCAGCTTCACCATGGAGCCGTGTCCATGGGGCCCGACGTGCACGATCAGCTCACCCATGGATTCGAACAGTGGCTTCGCGCGCTCGAAGTCGGCTTCCGGGCCGCCGGCCATGATCGTGAGCGTGCCGTCCTCCGCCTTGGGCCGCGAGCCGGTCACGGGGGCGTCGAGAAACGAGAGCCCGTGCTCACCGAGCCGCTTCGCGATGGAGCGACTCGCCGTGGGTGCGATGGTGGACATGTCGATCACCAGCCCGTGGTCGGCCAGGCCCTCGGCCGCACCGCCCGCGCCCAGCAGCACCTCCTCCACCTCTGGGACGTCGGGCACCATCGATATCGCCACGCCGGCCTGGGCGGCGGCGTCGGCTGCGGTGTCGGCCACGGTCACGGAGTCGTGCTCGGCAGCCAGTACCTCCGCGCGCTCGCGGGTGCGGTTGTAGGCCACCACCTCGATCCCGGCACGAGCGAGGTTGGCGGCCATCGGCGCGCCCATGATGCCGAGGCCGAGGAAGGCGACTCTGGTTTCTGTTTCTGCCATAGGTCAGTTCTTAGCCGATTCGGGTGTGCCGTACCCGCCGCCGCCCGGCGTCTCCAACCGCAACCGATCGCCAGGACGCAGCGTGCCCAAAGCCTTCGGTGGCAGCTCCTCGCCGTTGAGCAGGTTGCGGCCGCGCGCGCCGTCCTGGCCCCCATCGGCCCCCGGCGGCGCGTGGCGCCGCCGCTCAGTGATCAGCGAGTAGCGCATCTCCTCCAGGGCCTCCACCTCCCGAACCACGCCGTCGCCGCCCGGATGGCGACCCTCGCCGCCTGAGCCGCGCCGCAGCGCGTACTCGACCGCGCGCAGCGGGAACTCCAGCTCCAGTGCCTCGACGGGGGTGTTGAGCGTGTTGCTCATGGCCACGTGCACCGCGCTCGGGCCGACCGCGTCCGCGCAGCCGCCCTGCCCGCCGCCGAGCGTCTCGTAGTAGGTGAACCGATCGTTGCCTAGCGTGAGGTTGTTCATCGTGCCCTGGCCCAGCGCGTGGCCGAATGCGCCAAGCACGAGGTCGGCCACGCGGGAGGAGGTCTCCACGTTGCCCGCGGCCACCGCCGACGGCGCCCGCGCGTGCAGCAGCGAGCCCTCGGGCACGCTCACGGTGAGCGGCCGGTAGGCGCCCGCGCACGGCGGCACGTCGGGGTCGGCCAGCACGCGCAGCGCGAAGTAACAGGCGGACAGGGTCACGGCCAGAGGGCAGTTGAGGTTGCCCTCGTGGGCGCCGGAGGATCCTGCGAAGTCGAGGTGGATCTCCTCGCCGCGCACGCTGGCCCGCAGGTGCAGCCCGAGATCGTGGTCGGCGGCCTCCAACATGTCCGTGGCGGTGCGCTCGCCGTCGGGCAGTTCCGCGATGGCGGCGCGAGTCCGGCGCTCGGCGTAGTCCTGGGTGTCATCCATTCCAGCCCGAAGCTCGGTCGCGCCCATGCTCCCGGCCAGCGCCTGCATGCGCTCGGCTCCCGTGCGATTGGCGGCCAGCTGGGCGCGCAGATCGGCCTCGCGCTGAGGCGGGTTGCGCATGCGCGAGGTCAGCGAGTCGAGCAGCTCACGGTCGAGATGCCCGCCGACGACCAGGCGCGCGGGCGCGATCACCACGCCCTCCTCGTGGATCGTGCGCGAGCCGGCGGGCATGCTGCCCGGTTCGGCGGCCCCGACGTCGGCGTGGTGGGCGCGGCTGGCGGCGAAGCCGAGCAACTCATCCGCGTAGAAGACGGGTGAGATCACCGTGATGTCCGGCAGGTGGGTGCCGCCTCTGAATGGGTCGTTGAGGATCCACGCGTCGCCGGGGGTGTGGTCTTCGTCGAGAACCGCGGCCACCGCGCTCGGCATCGCGCCGAGGTGCACCGGGATGTGCTCGGCCTGCATCGCCATCTGGCCCGAGGCGTCGAACAGTGCGGTGGAGGCGTCGCGGCGCTCCTTGATGTTGGCCGAGTTGGCCGAGCGCACCAGCACGGCGCCCATCTCGTCGCACGCGGCGCGCAGGGCGCCGAGCATCACCTGCAGGGCGATCGGATCGATCGAGGCGCTCATCGCTGCATCACCACCGTCTCGGCGTCGGCCCGCGCCGACCACCCGGGCGGAACCACCAGGGTCGATCCCGGCAGCTCGAGGATCGCCGGGCCCTCCTGCTCGCAGGTGCCGGGGCCCAGAACGGCCGCCTCGACCCACCGGCCCTCGAACCAGGCGTTTCGCTGGCCCTTGGGCTGCGCGGTCTCCTCCTCGTTGCGCTGCGGCTCGCCGCCCGGCAGCGCCACCGCCACTCCGATCGTGACCAGCTCCAGCTGGGCGTCAGGGTCCTCATAGCCGTAGCGGTCGGCGTGCGCTCGGTCGAAGGCGGCTCGAAGGTCGGCCGGGTCGGGCTCGGCGTGGCCCTCGATAGGGAGCTCGAAGGCCTGGCCGGCGTAGCGCAGCTCGTAGGTGGCGCGCACCTCGGCCTCGGCATCGCCCAGCTCCTCCCGGCCCCGATCGGCGAGTCGCGCGACGGCCGCGGCCACCGTGCCGCGCCGCAGCTGCTCACCCGAGAGCAGCACGCTCTCGCGAAGGTCGCGACGGCGCTCTGAGACGGCCAGGCCGAGCGCCGACAGGACTCCGGACGCCACCGGCGCGATCACCCGATGCATGCCCAGCTCGTCGGCGATTGACGCCGCGTGAAGGGGCCCCGCGCCCCCGAAGGCCACCAGCGCCAGCTCGCGCGGGTCCACGCCGCGCTCCACGGTCACCACGCGCACCGCCTGCGCCATCTCGGCGCCCGCCACCCGCACGATCCCGGCGGCCGCCTCCGTCGGATCGAGGCCGAGCTCGCAGGCCAGAGCGCCCACCGCCCGCTCCGCGGCATCGCGGTGAAGCGCCACGCCACCTGCCAGCGACGAGCCGGCATCGAGGTAGCCGAGCATCAGGTTGGCGTCGGTCACCGTGGGCTCGGTGCCCCCGCGGCCGTAACACGCCGGTCCGGGATCGGCGCCCGCGGAGCGGGGTCCGGCGCGCAGAGCGCCGCCCGCGTCGCGCCAGGCCACGCTGCCGCCTCCCGCGCCCACGGTGTGGACGTCGACCATCGGCAACGCCAGCGGGCGCCCGCCCACCTCACGGCCGCTCGTGACCGCCACATGGCCGCCGTCCACCAGCGACACGTCGCACGACGTGCCGCCCATGTCGAGGCCCACGGCGCCCTCGTGGCCCGCCAGGCCGGCCGCGCGCGCCGCCGCCACGGCGCCTCCCGCCGGGCCTGAGAGCACGGTCCACGACCCGTGGGCGGCAGCGATCTTCGCGCCGGCCACACCGCCGCTGGAGAGCATGATCTCGGGGGCGGGCAGTCCCGCCTCCCGAGCGCGTTCTGTGAGGCTGCCCAGGTAGCGGCGCAGAAGGGGGGAGAGGGCGGCATCGACCACCGTGGTGGCCAGCCGCTCGTACTCGCGGAACACGCCGGCGGTCTCGTGGGAGGTGGACACGTGCACGTCGCCGAGGGCCGCCCGGGCCTGGGCGGCTGACTGCTGCTCGTGCTCCGGATGGCGAAAGCCCCACAGCAGGCAGACGGCTACCGCCTCCACGTCCCCGTCGAGCTCGCTCAGGCGTTCGCGCAGACCGTCCGCGTGGAGCGGCTCGACCACCCCGTCGGGGCCACAGCGCTCCGGCGCCGCCACGCGCAGCTCGGGCGGCACCAGCGGCTGGGGTCCCGCGACGCAGAGCCGGTAGAGCTCGGGTCGTGCCTGGCGCCCCAGCTCCTCGAGATCGGTGAAGCCCTCGGTGGCCACCAGCGCAGTGCGCGCGGTGCGGCCCTCGAGCAGAGCGTTGGTGCCCACGGTCATGCCGTGCACCAGCCGCTGCACCTCGCCGGCCCGGGCGCCTGCACGCCCCAACGCCTCCCGCACCGCCTCCATCACACCCTCCGACTGGTCGGCGGGAGTGGTGGGCGCCTTACCGGTCACCACCCCACTGGGAGTGAGCAGGACCGCATCGGTGAAGGTGCCGCCCACGTCCACGCCGAGGACCATCGGCGCAAGCTACTAGGCGGGCCGGGGCCGCTCAGGCGGCGGTGACTGCGAGCTCTTCGACGCCCTCGTCGAGATGCTTGTGCGAGGGGCAGTACTTGCTCCCGGGAAGCGGCACGCGCTGACACGAGGTGCCCTTGCGTGTGGTGGCGTGACAGCACAGCGGGCTGCCGTCGAAGGTCACGCCCTCGCGCGCCTGGGTGTCCACGTATTCGGCGGCCATCCGGACGTTGCGCTCGATCACGTCGTACACGTGCAGCTGTGCGCCCATGGGGAACAGGGTGCGAATATCGGAGAAGAGACTGCGCACCGGACGGGCGAAGTAGTGGCGGTCGGTGGCGAGGCGCTCCATCGCCGACTCGCAGTCGCGCAGCAGCCTTTGCTGGCGTTCGCAGACCGCAGCAGCGGTCCCGGGTGCGACTTCGTTTGCCAGCTCTCGGTAAATGGCGCGACTGAACTGGTACATCACGGGCCTCCCTATCCGGGGGTGACCTTTCTTCGGACCACCCCGGCACTTCTCAGCGTCGATTCCAACATGCCGTCTTGTAGTGACAACGAATACAAGGTTAAGTTCGGGTTAAAGGGGACTTCGGTTCACTCGCCAAGCGGCTGCTGGTCGGCCGAGAGGGCGGCCACGCGGCGGCCCTCGATGCCCGCCGTGACCAGGCGCTCGCCGCGGCCGCGGGGAGCGCCCACCGACAGGATGCGGTGGTTGAAGCCGTCGGAGCGGGTGAACATCACGCGGCGGCCGTCCGGCGTCCATGCCGGCTCCTCGGAGCGCCTGCTCGTGAGGCGCCGCAGCCCCTGGCCGCGCAGGTCCACTCGATGGAGCACGGAGGTCACCTTCCTCGACCCCCGCGTGAGCCGGACGTTGCGCTCAAAGGCCAGAGCCAGGCCCCCGGGCGCCCAGGTGGGCTTGTCACCGGCCGCAACGCGCCGGGCGCCGGCTTCGCTGGGCCGCGGCGCCATGACGCGGATGTTGCCGTCGCGCACGAACGCGATCTCGTTGCGGGAGGACCACGCAGGAGCGGACCCGCCGATGGTCGTGAGCCGGCGCGGGTCGGACCCGTCCGCCAAGGCGGTGTACACGTTGCGCCGTCCCGCGGACAGGGCGGAGAATCCGACCTGTCCATTGTCGGGGCTCCACGTGGGGCTGCCGATGCGGGTGAGACCGGGAAACGATGTCCGGCGCTGGTCCGAGCCGTCGGGAAGCATCGTGACCAGCTCGTCGCCGAGACCGAAGGCGATCCGCTGCCCGTCGGGCGACCACACTGGGTCCACCGGGCACGGTCCCGGCGTGGAGGTCTCACCCTCGCCGCCGCATGTCGGCCCGACCGGCTCGGGCGTCTGGTTGCGCCCGTCGGCGTCAGCCACGGCCAGCCCCACGGGGTCCACGCCGCCGACGTCCGCCTGGAAGAAGACGAGCGTGCCATTGTGGCCGGGGTAGGAGGCGTCGGCCGCGGCGGGCAGCGCCAGCGTCATGAAGGCCAGGATGAGGAGCGTGCGCTTCACGGCTCCCTGAGAACCCTCGCGCGCCGCCGGTGTGACGGCGCTCAGCTGCCGGTCTGCAACAGCCAGTCCATCCGGCGGCGGGCGTAGAGCAGCGGCTCGCCGGGAGCGAGCCGGCCTCCGTCCACATCGCCGATGAGAATCGTGTGGTCGTAGCGCTGGAAGTTGTCGGCCCGCACACAGCGCAGGTAGGCCAGCGCGCCCTCCAGCTCGGGAACCTCGCCGTCCCAGCTCCACGGCACGCCCGCGAACTTGTCGTCCCCCTTGCCGGCGAACACGCGCGCGAGCGGTTCCTCGCCCACCCCCAGGATATGCACGCCGAAGCGCTCGCATTCGGTCAGTGCGCCGTGGCAGCGGGAGCCGTGGTCGATCGAGACGAGCAGCGAAGGGGGATTGGCGCTGTAGGACGCCACGGCGGTGGCGGCCAGGCCGCACGCCTGGCCGTCGGCGCGGCGCGCGGTCACCACGCAAACTCCGGAGGCCAGCGAGGCCATGGCCTCGTGAAACAGCTCGGGGACACTCGTCTCGCCCACGGAGCCGATGCTAGTCCCAGCGTTCGGCTCGAACCGCGCCATTCCCGTCCACCGCCATGTGGCACGAGTCCAGGTCCGGATCGGTGGCGGGGAAGTCCAGCCGTTGGTGCGCGCCGCGGCTCTCCTCGCGAGCGAGGGCAGCGGCGGCGATCAGCCGGGCGAGCAGATGGGGGTCGGACGTGAGTTCGCGCAGGCCCTGGGCGTCCCGGCGCAGGCCCGCGTGCCGCCACAGGGCCGCCCGGGTCGGCGGGGGCGGCAGAGCCAGCGGATCGAACTCGGCGCGCGGCTGCGCCGCCGGCCCATCCGCCACGTCGGGCTCCTCGGCCGCCGCCAGCGCAGCACGGAGGCCGAGCACGAAGCATTCGGCGAGCGAGTTGGAGGCAAGCCGGTTGGCGCCGTGCAGGCCGGTGCACGCGCACTCGCCCACCGCGTACAACCCTGGTACCGACGAGCGACCCTCCAGGTCGGTGGCCACCCCGCCCATCGTGTAATGGGCGGCCGGGGCCACGGGCACGGTGTCCCGGGAGGGATCGATGCCGATCTCCCTGAGGGCGGAGGCGATGTTGGGGAAGCGGGCCATGTCGATCTCGCGCATGTCCAGCGCCACGGCCGGCGCACCGCTCTCGCGCAGCTTGGCCTCGATGGCCAGCGCCACCTCGTCGCGCGGCGCCAGCTCGTCCACGAAGCGCTCTCCGGCGGCATCGAGGAGCGTGGCGCCCTCGCCGCGCACCGCTTCGGTGATCAGAAAGCCGTCGTAGGGGCCTCCGGCCACCAGTGCCGTGGGGTGGAACTGTGTGAGCTCGAGGTCGGCGAGGGCCGCACCCACGGCGTGGGCCAGCGCCAGCCCCACGCCGGCCGATCCGGGTGGGTTGGTGGAGCGCGCCCACAGGGCCGCCGCTCCGCCGGTGGCCAGCACGGTGCCCCGCGAGGGGATCTCCGTACGCGCGCCGCCCTCCTGGGTGACCATCACCCCGGCGCACCGTCCGCCGCGAGTGAGGACCGCCGTGGCCGACGCCCCTTCGAGCACCTCGATCCGCTCGTCGCGCGCGGCGAGGGCGGCCAGCTGGCGCGTGATCCGGCGGCCGGTGGCCGCGCCGCCGGCGTGCACAACCCGTCGCGCGGAGTGCCCGCCCTCGAGGCCCAGGGCCAGCGCGCCGTGGCGGTCGGCGTCGAAGACCACCCCCATCCGCTGGAGGTCGCGAACACGCTCGGGCGCCTCCTCGCACAGCGCCCGGACCGCGCTCGGGCGCGCGGCGCCGCGGCCGGCTTCGAGCGTGTCGCGGGCGTGGCGGTCGGGGGAATCGCCCACCGCCAGGGCGGCGGCGATCCCGCCCTGCGCCCAGTAGCTGGCGGAGCCCGGAAGGGCCGAGCGCGAGATCAGGGCCACCCGGGCACCGGCGCCCGAGGCCGTGAGAGCGCAAAACAGTCCCGCAGCGCCCGCGCCGACGACGGTCACGTCGACTGTGGGGGCGGAGTCCGGCACTGGCGGCGGTACGGTAACGCGATCGGTCCGCCGCTCATCTTCCGGCACCCCAGCTCGCTCGAGCACGACACCGGCGCCCATCCCGAGCGCGCCGATCGTATCCGTGCGCTCGATGCCGCGCTCGCGGAGCAGGACTGGCTCGGCTACGAGCCGCGCGAGGCGCCCGCCGCCACCGAGGAGGCGCTGCTGGCGGTGCATCCCCGCGCGCACGTGGAGGCGGTGCGCCGCCATTGCCAGACCAGCACCGCCTTCGATCTCGACACCCCCGTCAGCCCCGAGTCCTGGGATGCGGCGCTGCATTCCGCGGGGGGCGCCGTCGCGCTCGTGGATGCCCTGCTCGACGGCGAGGCGCCCACCGGCTTCTCGGCGCTGCGCCCGCCAGGTCACCACGCCGAGGCCGACCGCGCGATGGGCTTCTGCCTGTTCGCCACCATCTCGGTGGCCGCCCGCCATGCGATTGACGTCCGCGGGGCCGAGCGGGTGCTCATCCTCGACTGGGATGTGCATCACGGCAACGGCACCCACGCGATCTTCCATTCGGCGCCGGAGGTGCTGTTCGCGAGCATCCATCAGTGGCCCTTCTACCCCGGCACCGGGGCGCTCGGCGACGCGGGCTCGGGCGCCGGGGTGGGCTACACGATCAACCTCCCGGTGCCGCGCGGCTCCGGGGAAAACGAGTGGCTCGCCCTGGTGGAGCACGTGGTGGTGCCCGCTGCGCGCGCCTACCGCCCCGACCTGATCCTGGTGTCCGCGGGCTTTGACGCCCACCGCGAGGACCCGCTGGCCGAATGCAACCTCGAGGCGGTGAGCTTTGCCCACATGGCGCTCCACGTGCGCTCGCTCGCTGACGAGCTGGGAGTGCCCGCCGGGGCGGTGCTCGAGGGGGGATATGACCTGGAGGCGCTGGCCTCGTCGGCCGCCGCGATGATGACGGCGCTGGCCTCGGGTGGCGAGCCGCGCAGCGTGGAGCCGGGGCCCCTGGTGACCGCGGTCAGCGAGCAGGTGGGCCGCCACTGGCCCGACGTGTGCGCCTAGCGCCTAACGCGCCTCGCCGCTGACCCGCGGGGGAGCCGCGGCCGCCTCGTCCTCGGCATCGTGCACGAGTGCCAGGTACCCGAAGGTTCCGCCGCCGCCCGCGAGCAGCGCCACGATCGCCACGATTGCCGCGGGGCGTCGCCAGCTCGTCCCGGGCGGCCGCTCCAGCGCGATGCGCGCGCCGCACTCCAGGCACACCAGCTGACCGCTGTCGGCGGGTGCGCCGCACTCGGGACAGATCGCCTCGGTCATTGGGGCGGGGTGCCCCGTGCGCGACGTCCCACGCGGCTGCGCAGTGACGGCCCGCCGGCGGGCCGCGGCGATACGCCGGGTGCGCCCGGGAGTGGGGCCTCCACGATCTCCATCGGGGCTTCGGGCTCTGGGGGCTGCGCATCCGGCTCCGGCTCGGCCACGGTTCCGTCCACACCCACCGCCGTCCCGCACGCGGCGCAGTAGCGCGAGCCGGGGGTGAACAGCGAGGCGCAGTGCGCGCAGCTGCCCGCCACGCCCGCCTCCACGAGGGCCTCGATTCCGTAATCGCCATCGAGGGCCTCGATCAGCCCGCGCACCTCGTCATCGACCGCGGCCAGCTGCGAGGCCTTCGCCTGCAGCAGCTCGGGCTCGCGGCGGCTGTGGCGGTGCAGCTCCCAGACGGTGGCTCCCAGGTCCAGCAGGAGGGCCTCGCGGAGCCGTGACTGCGCT
>Ga0136620_10001326_pt1 | contig 11710 bp, 9 predicted proteins | sample AntDrymUQ4162106_2_FD_104806 | JGI IMG/M metagenome (GOLD analysis project Ga0136620, IMG submission 104806) | Polar desert sand microbial communities from Dry Valleys, Antarctica - metaG UQ416 (21.06) | ecosystem: Environmental > Terrestrial > Soil > Desert | place: Antarctica: Dry Valley... | reverse complement strand
GAGCTCGTCGTCGATGTCGATGTTGGTCCGCCCCATTGACACCAAGGTACACCTACATACACCTCGATACATCAGGATGTGCGGGCCCATCATCGTGGCGCACATCCTGGGTGGTGGGGATCCGGTACCGATTCGGTAGCGGATGCCCACCACCCCGAGGCAAAGGTCAGGGGGCGTGGCGGCGGATCCACTCGTGCATGGCCACACCCGAGGCCACGCCGGCGTTGATGGAGCGGGTCGACCCGAACTGGCGGATCGACAGCACCTTACAGACCGCCTCGCGGGCAGCCGGCGACAGGCCTGGACCCTCCTGGCCGAACAGCAGCACGCAGGCCCGCGGCAGCTCGGCCGTGTCGATCGGCACCGCCCCCGGCAGGTTGTCGACGCCGAGCAGCGGCAACCCAGCGGCCTCGGCCCAGGCGACCAGATCCTCGACATCGTCGTGGTGGCGCACGTGCTGGTAGGCCTCAGTGACCATCGCCCCGCGCCGGTTCCAGCGCCGGAGGCCCACGATGTGCACGGCGGCGGCGAGGAAGGCGTTGGCGTTGCGGACGACCGCGCCGATGTTGCGGTCGTGCTGCCAGTTCTCGACCGCGACATGGAAGGGGTGGCGGCGGGCGTCGAGGTCGGCGGTGATCGCCTCCACCGACCAGTAGCGGTAGTGGTCGACGACGTTGCGCCGGTCACCCTCGGCCAGCAACGCCGGGTCCAGCCGCTCGTCATCCGGCCACGGCCGCGGATGCGGCCCGACCCCCACAGCGGCGCCCTGGCCGCCCATCGTGGTTTCGTCTTGTGTCCTACCGCTGCCGCTACTTGAGGATTGCACAGCGACAGGCTCGCAGGGCTAGACAAACAACGCCTGGGGTACGGCGACCGGCGCGTTAGCATCTGCACCCCGGCTTGACCGGATTCCCATCACCCCGGCAACGATGACAAAGCGCGGTGAAGTCTCCCATGGCGGACCAGCAGAGCACACATCAGTTCGGCACCAACTCCTGGATCGTGGACGAGATGTATCGGCAATATTTGACCAATCCGGATTCTGTAGCTGAGTCCTGGCAGGAGTTCTTCGCCGACTACACCCCGTCGTACGACAACCTGCGGCTGCCCTCCGAGAGCCCGCCGGCCACGGCGAAAGAGCCGAGCAGCCCGCCGAAGGTCGAGGCCAGCCCTCGGCCGGCGGCCGAGGCGGTCGGGTCGGGCAACGGCAGGGTTCCCGAGGACGCCAAACCGCTGCGCGGTGGCGCCGCCGCGCTCGCCGAGAACATGAACGACAGCCGCTCCATGCCGACCGCGACGTCGATTCGCGTGGTGCCGGCCAAGCTGCTGGAGGTCAACCGGCGGATCGTCAACAACCAACTCGGCCGCACCCGCGGCGGCAAGGTCAGCTTCACCCACCTCATCGGCTGGGCCATCGTCAAGGCGGTGGGCCAGATGCCGGTGATGGCAGCCTCCTACCACGAGGCCGACGGCAAGCCCATGGTCCGCCGGCCCGACCACTTCAATCTGGGCTTGGCCGTCGACGTCCCGCGCAGGGACGGCTCGCACACCCTGCTGGTGCCCAACATCTCCGACGCCGACACGTTGACTTTCGCGGGCTTCTACCGCGCCTACGAGGAGCTGATCCGCCGCGTCAAGGCCAACGAGCTGGATGCCGAGCTGTTCGCTGGCACCACCATCACGCTCACCAACCCCGGCACCGTCGGCACCATCGGCAGCGTGCCGCGCCTGATGCCAGGGCAGTCGGCGATCATCGGCACCGGAGCCATCGACTACCCGGCCGAGTACCAGGGCGCCGACCCTCGCACCGTGGCCCAACTCGGCGTTGGCAAGGTGCTCACCATCACCTCGACGTACGACCATCGCGTCATCCAGGGCGCGGAGTCGGGACTGTTTCTGCAGGTCGTTCACCAGCTGCTGCTGGGCGAGCACGCCTTCTACGACGAGATCTTCGACAGCCTGCACATCCCCTACGAGCCGGTCCGCTGGCGCCGCGACGACCACATCGCCAGCGCACCTGCCGGCAGCGCCGCCCACGCCGACAAGCAGGTCGCGGTGGGTCGGCTGATCAACGCCTACCGCGTCCGCGGCCACCTGATCGCCAACCTCAACCCGCTGCGCCACACCTTCACCCGGGTGCATGCCGAACTGGACCCCGCCACCTACGGCCTGACCATCTGGGATCTGGACCGCGAGTTCGCATCCGGAGGGCTAGCCGGCAAGTCGCGCATGACCCTCGGCGCCATCCTCGGTGTCCTGCGCGACGCGTACTGCCGCACCGTTGGCGTGGAGTACATGCACATCCAGGAGCGCGAGCAGAAGGCCTGGATCCAGGAACGGGTCGAAGGCGTCAACGACCGGCTGACCGTCGAGGACCAGAAGCACATCCTCGGCCAGCTCAACGCCGCCGAGGCGTTCGAGCGCTTCCTGCACACCAAGTACATCGGGCACAAGCGCTTCTCGTTGGAGGGCGCGGAAGCCACCATCCCGATGCTGGACGCCGTGCTCAACGCCGCGGCCGACAACCACGGCGTCACCGAGGCGGTGCTCGGCATGGCGCACCGCGGCCGCCTGAACGTCCTGGCCAACATCCTCGGCAAGGGCTACGACAAGATCTTCCGCGAGTTCGAGGGCGACATCGACCCCGACTCGGTGCAGGGCTCCGGTGACGTCAAGTACCACCTCGGCGCCAAGGGGTCGCACACAACTCCCCAGGGCAACGAGGTCATCCTGACGCTGTCGGCCAACCCCAGCCATCTGGAGGCCGTCGACCCCGTCGTGGAGGGCATGGCGCGCGCCAAGCTCGACCAGCTCGAAGCAGGGCTGGACAACCCGACGGTCCTGCCGCTGCTGGTGCATGGCGATGCGGCGTTCGCGGGGCAGGGTGTCGTCGCGGAGACCTTCGCGCTGTCCCAGCTGCGCGGCTACCGCACCGGCGGGACCGTGCACCTGGTGATCAACAACCAGGTCGGCTTCACGACCGGACCGCAACAGGCGCGCTCGTCGACCTACGCCACCGATGTCGCCAAGATGGTCCAGGCGCCGATCTTGCATGTCAACGGCGACGACCCCGAGGCCTGCGTCCGGGTGATGCGCCTGGCGATGGCCTTCCGCCAGGAGTTCGCCAAGGACGTCGTGGTCGACATGGTGTGCTACCGGCGCTGGGGCCACAACGAGGGCGACGACCCCTCCTACACCCAGCCGATGATGTACGCCGCGATCGAGAACCGTCGCAGCGTCCGCAAGCTGTTCACCGAGGAACTGGTCAACCGCGGCGACCTGACCGTCGAGGAAGCCGAGCAGGCCCTTGACGACTTCCGGGGCCGCCTCGAGTCCGCGCTCAAGGAGACCCGCGACACCCGAGGGCCCGCCGACATCGAGGCCAGGGCCCCCGAGCTCATCGGGGTCCTGCCGCCCGTGGAGACCGGCGTCGAGCGCGGAATCCTCGACCGGATCGCCGAGGCGGTCACGACCGCCCCGCCCGACTTCACGATCCATCCCAAGCTGGCCAAGCAGCTGGACAAGCGCCGCGCGCAGCTGGCCAACGACGCCGTCGACTGGGCGCTGGGCGAGACGCTGGCCCTCGGCAGCCTCGTCTTGGAGGGCACGCCGATTCGCCTCGCCGGGCAGGACTCGCGTCGTGGCACGTTCAGCCAGCGCCACAGCGTGCTGGTCGATTACAAGACCGGGAACGAATGGACGCCGCTGGACAACCTTTATGACAAGGATCACAACGAGCACAACGAGAAGGATCGCAACGAGAAGTCGGACGCTGCGTCGCGGGCGCGGTTTACCGCGTACGACTCGCCACTCAGCGAGTTCGCCGCCATGGGCTTCGACTACGGCTATTCGGTGTCGCGCAAGGACGCGCTGGTGCTGTGGGAGGCACAGTTCGGCGACTTCGTCAACGGTGCGCAGATTGTCGTGGACCAGTTCATCGTCGCCGCCGAGGACAAGTGGGGTCAGACGTCCGGACTGGTGCTGCTGCTGCCCCACGGCTACGAGGGGCAGGGTCCGGAACACTCGTCGGCCCGCAAGGAACGGTTCCTCACCCTGGCGGCCGAGGACAACATCCAGGTCACCGAGCCGTCCAACGCCGCCCAGTACTTCCACTTGCTGCGCCGCCAGATGCACCGCGATGTGCGCAAGCCGCTGATCGTGCTCACGCCCAAGGGACTGCTGCGGGCCAAGCCGGCCACCTCCCCGGCGTCGGCCTTCACGCAGGGTCGTTTCCGGGAGGTGTTGATGGAGGGCGCGGGACCGGACCGCGACTCCGTCAAGCGCGTGGCGCTGTGCTCGGGGCGGGTGGCCTACGACCTCATGGCGGCGCGCGATGACAAGGAGGCGTCGGTCGCGGTGGTCCGCGTCGAGCAGCTCTACCCGTGGCCCCAGGACCAGATCCGCGAGGCGTTGGAGCACTACCCCAACGCCTCGGAGGTGGTGTGGGTGCAGGACGAGCCCGACAACATGGGCGCCTGGCCGTTCGTGCACCAGCGACTGCAGCGGCTGCTGCGAGAGGACTACCGCCTGACCCACGGCGCCCGGGTCGAGAGCGCAAGCCCGGCGACCGGCAGCGCGACGATCCACGAGCAGGAGTTGCGCCAGCTGATGGCCGGCGCCTTGGGCGACAACTAGGCCGTGGGCTCGGGCAGCGACTCCGGGATGCCAGCCCGCGGCAACCAGGATGACAATTCCATCCCCCGCGGGGACGAGCGCAACGCAGTCAGGGACGAGCACAACGCAGTCGAGGGACTGGCCCACGATCTGCTGCGCTTCGTCGAGGCGTCCCCGAGCCCCTTCCACGCCGTCGCCGAGTTGGCGCGCCGGCTGCACGCTGCCGGCTTCCGGCGACTCGACGAGCGGTCGAGGTGGCAGCTGGCGGCCGGCGATCGGCGCTACGTCGTGCGCGACGGCGGCAGCGTCGCCGCCTTCGTCGTCGGAACCGGCGCGACCTCGGAAGCTGGGTTCCGTCTGATCGGCGCGCACACCGACTCACCCGTCCTGAAGGTGCGCCCGCACCCCGACGTGCGCCGGTCCGGTCACCGGCTGGTCGGCGTCGAACCCTATGGCGGGCTGCTGCTGCACACCTGGATGGACCGGGATCTGACGCTGGCCGGCCGCGTGGCCTGCCGCGCCGCGGACGGCAGCATCGAGCTGCGACTGGTACGCCTGCCGGGAGCTTGGCTGCGCATCCCATCGCTGGCGATCCACCTGTTCCGGGAGTTGCGAGAAGAGGGGCTACGCCTCGACCCGCAGCGCCACATTGTCCCGCTGTGGGCAGCGGGCGACGGGCCTGGGCTGATGGACGCCATCGCCGACCACCTCGGTGTGGATCCCGATGACCTGCTGGCCTGGGACCTCGTCACCGCTGACACCCAGCCGCCGGCGCTGGGCGGCGCCGACGGCGCCTACATCTTCGCGCCGCGGCTGGACAACCTCGGGTCCTGCCATGCCGCGGTGACCGCCCTGCTGGCCGCCGACGCTGGCGCCGCCACGCAGGTGCTCATCGCCAACGACCACGAGGAAGTCGGCTCCGGCAGCGCGGAGGGCGCCCGAGGGCCGTTTCTGGAAGACACCCTCCGGCGGATCTCCGCCGCCACGGACCCCACAGCCGGCGACGGTCAGGCGTTCGCTGTGGCGATGGCGCGGTCCCGGCTGGTCAGTGCCGACATGGCCCACGCGGTGCACCCGAACTACGCCGACCGGCACGAGCCAGGGCACCAACCCGGGCTCGGAGGCGGCCCTGTCATCAAGCACCACGCCGGCCAGTCCTACACCACCGACGCCGGCACCGCCGGGTGGTTCACCGCCCGTGCGTTTGACGCCGGCGTCACCGTCCAGCACTTCGTCACCCGAGCCGACCTGCCCTGCGGCTCGACCATCGGGCCGCTGACCGCCACCCGGCTAGGGATCCCGACCGTGGACATCGGCAACCCTCTGCTGTCGATGCACTCGATCCGCGAACAAGCCGCCGCCGCTGACGTCGCCCCGATGGTGGCGGTGCTGCAACGCCATCTGGAGTATCCGGACGGCTAGGCTGCCCGGCATGGCGATCGGGCGGAGGCTGTTGCGGCGTAAGCCACCCGCGGAGCCCCCGGCACCCGCGCGGCTCGCGCAAGTTGACAGCACGCCCCAGTCCACGCCCGTCGCCGAGGCGCCGGATCCGCCACCGTCGCCCCCGCGACGGCACGAGCCCAGGCCATTGAGCCACCATCCGCTCGTACGCGGCGGGACCTACGCCTGGGCGATTCTCGGTGTCCTGCTGCTGTCGGTCACCGTGTTGTTCGCGATCGGTCGGCTCACCGTCGTCGTCGTCCCGCTGGTGCTGGCACTGTTTCCCGCCGCTGTCCTCGCGCCGCCGACGCAGCTGCTGAAGCGCCGAGGACTTCCTGACGCCGTCGCGGCCTTGGTCATCCTGCTGGCGGCCCTGGGTTTGCTGGCGGGGTTGTCCACGCTGCTCACGCCCCAGGTGGCCTCTCAGCTGGAGGACTTGTCCGAGCAGTTGGAGACCGGCTACCGGCAGGCCCGCCAGTTCCTGGAGTCAGGACCTCTGGGACTGGACCCCGTGCCGGTCGACGACATGATCGCCAACGCCAGGGACCGGCTGGCGGCAGAGGGCGGCGAGGTCGGCAGCCGGGTTCTGGAAGCCGGGATCGTCGTCCTGGAAGGCTTCACGGGCCTGATCCTGGGATTGTTCGCGCTGTTCTTCTACCTCAAGGACGGCGAGAAGATCGCCGGATGGCTGCGCAGCCTGTTCCCCCGCCGTGCTCGGGCCGACGTGCGGCAGATCGGCGACCGGGTCTGGTTCACCATCGGTGCCTACATTCGCGGGCTGCTGGTGATCGGCTTGGTGGACGCCACCGCGATCGGCATCGGTCTGGTGGTGCTGCGGGTTCCACTCGCGCTGCCGCTGGCGGTGCTGGTGTTCTTCGGGGCGCTGTTCCCCATCGTCGGTGCGTTCCTGGCCGGCACCGTGGCCGTGCTGGTGGCCTTGGCCACCAACGGATTGCCGGCCGCGTTGGCGGTCCTGGTGCTGATCCTGGTGGTGCAGCAGGTGGAGGGTCACCTGCTGACGCCGATCCTGTTAGGGCGGGCCACCGCCCTGCACCCGCTGGCGGTGATCGCCGCGCTGACCGCGGGCGGGATCCTGCTGGGGGTGCTCGGTGCCTTCCTGTCGGTGCCACTGACGGCGAGCGCGGCCAGGGCCATCGGCTACCTGCGCGAAGAACGCACTCCCAGCTGACCCTGTCCCCTTCGGGCGTGCCGGTGTGGCCGGGTGGGCAGGATGCGGGTTCTGCCGACACGTCGAGCCGAGGATGCCGCAGTGACTGATTCCGTTCGCTTCCACTTCGACCCCCTCTGCCCATGGTGCTACCAGACGTCGCGTTGGGTGCAGCGGCTGGTCGAGCTGGACGAGATCACCGTGGACTGGGCCGTGTTCAGCCTGGAGATCGTCAACGCCGGCAGCGCCGAGAGCGCGCAGAAGGGTCACGCCCGCTCCGAAAGCAGCCTGCGGACGGTGATCGCGGTGCGCGACGCCGAGGGCCCCGACGCGGTCGGCCGCTTCTACGCGGCGCTGGGTGCCGCGGTGCATCAGCGGGGCGAGGCCGTGGACGACCACGCCACCATCGTCGCGGCACTGACCGAGGCGAACCTGCCCGCAGAGCTGCTCGACAAGGCGCTGGCCGACGACAGCACCTGGATCACGGTGCAGCAAGAGCACCAGGCGCTGGTCGAAGGCACCCGGAGCTTCGGGGTGCCGACGATCGTGCTGGACGGCGGGAACGGTCCGGCGATCTTCGGCCCGGTCATCTCCAATCCCCCAACCGACGCCGACGCGGTCGAGCTGTGGCGCCACGTCGCCTGGCTGACCCGCTACGCCAACTTCTCCGAGCTCAAGCGCGAGCGCACCATCCAGCCGGACCTGCCGTCGTTCCGCAGCTGAGGACGAAGGCCGGCACCGTGAGCCGGCTTCAGCCTGGCGCTTCGCTTCAAGTGTGTCGGCGGTGGGTCAAGGCGGCTGCCAGCCGGTCGCACACTGGCGTCGCCGCGTCAAAAGCCTTGTCGCCAACCCGGCGGACCGGCACCACGCCGCGGATGGCCGAACAGGCCAGCACCTCCTGCGCCGCCAGCAGGTGATCGAGCGGGCGCTGCTCTTGAATCACCTCGTCGTCGGCGAGCTCCAGCAGCGTGCGGCGGGTGACCGAGTCGACGATCCCGAGGCTGACCGGCGGGGCGTACAGGCGGCCGTCGGTGACCCACAGAACAGCGAACGTCGGCCCCTCAAGGACCCAACCCTCCAACGCCACCAGCAGCGCGTCGTCGGCGCCCCGCCGCTGAGCCTCCCGGGTGGCCGCCATGTTGGGCAGGTAGGACATCGTCTTGGCGCCCGCCGGCCCGTAGGAATCTACTGGGCGGATCCACGGCGCCGGCTGCACGGCGAGGTGGGCGACCGTGCGGCCGGAGGGCTGCCCGGCCAAGGTGAGCACGCGGGTGCCCGAGGCGGTGATGTAAATCCGCAACGCCGCGTCGTCGGTGACGCCGGCCAGCAGCTGGTCGATCTCGGCACGCAGCTGCGCGGCGTCCGGCCGCTCCAGCCCCACAGCTACCAGCGACGCCGACAGCCGCGCCAGGTGGTCGTCGAGGCGGAAGGCGCGTCCTTGCCAGACACCGATCGTCTCGAAGGCGCCGTCACCGCGGGCGAACCCCTCGTCGGTGACGGCGACGCGCGCCTGCTCCAGCGGTGAGCGCTGACCGTTGATGCTGGCTTGAGGCTCCACGGTTTCAGCAGGCTACGGCAATGCGCAGGCCGGCGGAGCCGGCGCCCCATCCCGGAGGGTTCGATCAATGATGGTGCCGACGTGGCCATCGACCTGCCGTCCCATCCGCCGGCCAGGCCGGTCACCTCGACGCGCTCGAAGCGGTACAGCGCCGCGACGTAGCGGGCGATGGCAGGCGCCGGCGCCAGCAAGATCCGCTCTCCGTCGGGCCGGCGCCACATCACGTCGACGAACATGCCGAACGGCGAGGTCCGCCACGCGCCAACGATCACCGCGTCACCCGAGGTGAAGCCGCCGCCGGCGATGCAGCCCTCGAACAGGTCCCGGCTCACTGCGGTGGTCCAAGCGCGGCCCCCAGCGCCTCCAGCAACGCCGCGCCGACGGAGAAGTCGCCGCGGCGGCCTTTCCACTGGTCGCCGAGGCGGTCGTGGTCGGCACGACCCGCCGCGTCGGGGGCCCGCCCGTTGAGCGCCACAGCTGCCGCGTCGGCCAGCGCAGCCGGGGTCAGCGGGTCGCCATCGGCGGGAAAGACCTCCAGCACCTCCCAGATCTCGGCCAACCGCCGCCGCTGTGAACCCGCCGGGAAGGGCTCCAGCGGGTCACCAGCAGCCAATCCCGACAGCACCACCTCGAACAGATCGTGGGGGTTGACGCCCCGAGGCATGCGAAACCGGGCCGGTGGGTGCAGCCGCCATTCCAGGCGCTCACCGGTAGGGCCGTTGTCCTCCAGCCAGACCTGCCATCCGCGGACGTAGGAGTCAAGAGGCGGTCCCAGCCGCGTGTCGAGCAGCTCCACCAGAGCTGGATCGACGCGGTAGACGCAGGTCGGCGTTGCTCCCACGGCGCGGCTTCAGTCCGGCAGCGTGATCGAGGAGGTGGCGCGCGGCAGGTCGACGGTCTCGGCTGAGGCGCCGCGCCACCAGGTGACCCGCTCGGGGCGCAGGACGCAACCCGCTTCCAGGCTGCCGTGCAGAGCAATGCCGGCGGGCTTGCCACCCGCCGCGGCGGTGGCCGTCGCCAGCACCGAGGTGCCCGCCTCCAGCCGCCGCCGCGGTGGCAGCGACAACGAGAACCCTGCCTCCCACACCGCGGGTCCGGCGTCCAAACCGCCGTGTCCCTGGCGGCCGGCGCACTCGCTGACGAGCATTACGCAGCGCACCCCGGTCAGGACTCGACGGACGTCGGCCGGCACGGCGGACGGCAAAGCAGGAGCCAGCCCACCCTCGACGGCAAGGTCGTCCACCGGCACCGGCTCGCGCAAGGCCAGGCGAATCGCGACCGGGTCGCGCGGCAGGCGGCGCGCGGGCACGCGGGCGGCCGCGGCGACGTAGTCGGCAACGCTGTCGGCGTGACTGGCTGCCAACGCAGCCATCGCGGCGGACACGACAGGGCTGTGCAGCAGCAGACCCAGCGGGTCATGCGCGCCGTAGATCCGTGCCGTGCCGCGCAGCACGACAGTTGCGCTCGCCTCCGGCCCTACAACGACCTGGCAGTCGGGATCCCGGCGCAGCACACCGACCTCGGCGCTGTCAGCGGGGGCCGCCAGCCATAGGCCAGAGCCGTCCGACCAACACGCCATCGGCACGGTGCCCGGCCCCCGAGTGGTGCGCAGCAGCAGCGTGCACCACCGCGCCGCGTCGAGGGTGCCGGCTGGATCGGTCATCACCTGCACTCCAGTTGCATCGATGACCCGCTGGTATCCGCAACCAACTACGATCCTTTCATGTCGTTCGTCGCCATCAACGTCCTGACCGTTCCCAAAGCCATGCGCGAGACGCTGGAGCAACGCTTCGCCAATCGCGCCGGTGAAGTCGACAAGATGGCCGGTTTCGAAGCCTTCGAGCTCCTGCGCCCGGTGCAGGGCCAGGATGCCTACCTGGTCTACACCCGCTGGGACTCGCAGGCGTCATTTCAGGCGTGGCTGGACTCGCAGGCGTTCGATCAGGGCCACGCCCAGCACGCCGAGGGTGGTCCAGCTGCCAGTGACTCCTCGGTCTGGACGTTCGACGTGGCGCAGGCCAGGACCGCGGAAGGGGTCAAGCGCTAGCCTGCCGCCTCCATCACCGTCGAGGAGGTCACCGTGCGAGGTTTGATGCAGGACGTCGGGCTGACCCTGCAGATGGTGACCGAGCGGGTCGGCGAGTTGTACGGCGACAAAACCGTGGCCACCAAGACCGCCGAGGGCATCCGCCGGCGTAGCTACACCGAGGTAGTCGAGCGGGTCGCGCGCCTGGCGACTGCCCTCAGGCAGCTCGGCGTCAAGCCGGGCGATCGCGTCGGCACCTTTGCCTGGAACTCCGACCGTCACCTGGAGCTGTACCTGGCGGTGCCCTGCATGGGCGCGATCCTGCACACCCTCAACCCCCGCCTGCCCGCCGACCAGATCGGGTACATCGCCGACCACGCCGGCGACCAAATCATGTTCATCGACGCGTCGCTGGCGCCCGCCTGGCAGCAGGTCCCGCCGGTCGACAGCATCCACGCCGTCGTGGTGATGGACGACGTCAGCGAACACGGACACGACGGCGCGGCGGTCCTACCCGACGCCCTTGACTACGAGGCGCTGCTGGCCTCCGGCGCAGACCACTTCGCCTGGCCTCGGTTGGACGAGGGCGACGCCGCCGCGATGTGCTACACGTCCGGGACCACCGGAATGCCCAAGGGCATCGTCTACAGCCATCGCTCGTCGGTGCTGCACGCCATGGCGTCGCTGTTCGTGGACTGCCTCGCCCTGGCCGAGCGCGACGTCCTGCTGCCGATCGTCCCGCAGTTCCACGTCAACGCCTGGGGAACGCCCTACGCCGCGTTGCTGACCGGGGCGTCGCTGGCGATGCCAGGGCGTTTCATGGCCGATCCGCCGAGCCTTGCGACGCTGGTCGCCGAGGAGGGCGTCACCGTCTCCGCGGCCGTTCCCACCGTGTGGTTCGGGG
>Ga0136620_10001325_pt1 | contig 11713 bp, 15 predicted proteins | sample AntDrymUQ4162106_2_FD_104806 | JGI IMG/M metagenome (GOLD analysis project Ga0136620, IMG submission 104806) | Polar desert sand microbial communities from Dry Valleys, Antarctica - metaG UQ416 (21.06) | ecosystem: Environmental > Terrestrial > Soil > Desert | place: Antarctica: Dry Valley... | reverse complement strand
GACGCCGCTGGCTTCCTCGCTGTCAACCGCCGGCTGACCGAGGCGCTCGAGGACGGCCGCCGATACCTGCTGCTCGACCTCCACGAGGTGGACGGCATCGAGCCCGACGCCCTCGGCTTCCTGTGGGCAACACTGCGAGGTGTTCGCCGCAGGGGCGCTACGTTGGGCGTAGTCGGAGCCCGCCCCTCGCTTCTTCCCGCGCTCAAGGCGCTCGACTCGGGCGGGCTATCGATCCACGCCGACATACCTGCCCCGCTGTCGGCCGCGCAGAAGCCGGTGGGGACCGCATGAACGGCGACGGACCCCACCGGGTGCATCACTTGCGGTCACTGAGCGATCCCCCGACGGCGTCGCGCACCGAGCCAGAGCACCGAAGCCCGGCGCACCTGCTCGAAGCCGGGGACGCAGCTGGCGACGAGAGGAACGGCGCCGCACCACAAGGAGGCGCCGAGGGGGCGATCAGCAATACGATTTTCCACCTCCTACGCGTGCACGCCGGCCGTGCCCCAACGACCGCCAAGACCGTGCTGAGCCCCGACCTCGCGGTCGTAACGGTCCGCGACTGCCTGACCACAGCGGAACGGACGCTGGCCGACGAGGGTCAGGGCGCCCTTGCGATGGAGGTACGCACCGCCCTGCACGACGCAATCCGGGCCAAAGCCACGGCCGCCGTCGAGGAGATCACCGGTCGACCAGTCGTCGCCTACCTCACCGATCAAGACCACGAGTCCGACCTCTCCATCATCGCGTTCGTCTTCGCGGCGCCTCGGGCACCATGGCACGCGAGCTAGACCGGCGCAGTTGGACAGTATTCAGGCGGCGCCTACAGCCCGACGCGCTCAGTTCTGCCTGACCTTGTGAGTTCGGTGCGCTCCCGATGCTGGGCGGGGTCTGGTTGGTAGCTTCGCGCCGGTGATCCAGCACGTCGCGCTTGACACGGCCCCGGCTGACGGGCCCGCCACGAAGTTCAGCGTCAACCTCACGCCCGCGTGGCGTCCACGACGGTTCCGGCTACCTGGGTGGCTGCCGCCGCAGCACGAGGTCGCCGGAGCAGCCGCTGCTCGTCGCCATTTCGGAGCTTCGTATCGACCGACGGCGCGCGCCTCGCAGGTCGACATGGAGCCGCATCCGCTCCCCGGGCTCGACATCTAGGCCTTCGCTGAGAAGGGCTAGGTTCTCACCGCTGCGCTCGCGGGCGGTGGTCACGCGGACCACGGCCGGGCCGGAGCCCTTCAGGTAGCGGGATACGAGAAAGCGCGCAGGCCACAGACGACACGGTGCGCCTGCTGTGCACGGTCTCGCCAGGCGGGCTGGCGGAGTTCTTCGCCGAGGTCGGCGATGAGGTCCCCAGCCGGACCTCACCGGCTCCCGAGCTTGACGAGGCCCAGCGCGCGGCACGGATGCAGAAGGGCGTGGAGCTCTCAGCCAAGTACCGCGTCGAGGTCACGCCCATGGATTGATGGTGAGGGCGCTGGCTCGTATGATCGGCCCGTGGAAGCCAAGGTCGCGACAGCCAACCAGGAGGCTGTCGAGGCCTGGGACGGCGTCCTGTTCGACCGCTTCTCGAAGTACCGGCACCTGATCCTTCCCGGAAACGGTGCTCACAGCGACCGGGCGCTCGTGCTGCATGCGCCGCAGCCGGGTGAGCGGGTGCTCGACGTGGGCTGCGGGTTCGGCGACGTGACACAGCAGATCGCCGCCATGGTCGGGCCGGAGGGCGAGGTCGTAGGCGTGGACGCCTCGCCGCGCTTCATTGCCGCGGCCGGCGCCGAGGCGCGTGAGGCCCGGGTCGCCAATGTTCGGTTCGAGATCGCCGATGTCGAGGCCGGTGGCTTCGGTGGCGGCTTCGACCGCGTCTTCTCCCGTTTCGGGACCATGTTCTTCGCCAACCCCGTTAGGGCGTTGCGCAACGTGCGCGAGGCCCTCGTGCCGGGTGGAGAGTTGTGCATGGTGGTGTGGCGGCAGAAGGCCGAGAACCCGTGGATGTATGAGGCCCAGCTCGCCGTCGAGCAGTACCTAGAGCGGCGCGAGAACCCCGATGAGCCCACGTGCGGCCCCGGGCCGTTCTCGATGGCCAACGCCGACACCACGTCCGGCATCCTGGTGAGCGCCGGCTACGAGGACATCCGCCTCGACCGCACGGACACGCAGATCCTGATCGGCGGCGACCTCGACGAGGCAATCGAGCTCGTGACGGCCATCGGCCCGGCTGGCGAGATCATCCGCCTGGCAGGCGAGGAGGCCGAGGAGATCCGGCCGAAGCTGATCGAGGCGGTGCGCGCTGCGCTGGAACGGTTCTCCGGCCCCGATGGTGTGCGTGCGCAGATGTCCACGTGGGCAGTGAGCGCTCGCGCTCCGGCAAGCTGAGTAGGGAGGGTGATGGAGGCGATTGCACTTGATCCCGTCGACGGGATCACGGTGACCACGCTCGTGGACAACGTGACCGACTCGCTCCTCGCGGCCCAAGGCCCGGCGAAGCGGCCCTCCATGACGGCCGCGCCACGTATGCCCGCTCCCCTCCTCGCAGGCGGTGACACCGATGACGCGCTGCGCGCCGAGCATGGATTCTCGGCGCTGGTGACGATCACGAAGAGCGACCGGGAGACCCGCCTCCTCTTCGACGCCGGCCGAACCCCTGACGGCCTCGTGGAGAACATGCGGCGGCTCAATCTGTCCGCGGGTGACATCGACATCATCGTCCTCAGCCACGGTCATTGGGATCACGTGACGGGCATGGACGGACTGGTCGGCCAGCTCGGGCGCCCGAACATGCCTGTCCTGATCCACCCGGAGTTCTGGACACGTCGCCGACTTGCGTTCCCCGGGCAAGACCCGGTCGAACTTCCCACGACGAGCAAGAGCGCCCTCCAGGGCGCGGGCTTCGCGATCGTGGAGGAGCGCCAGCCCTCCTTCCTGCTCGACGGGTCGCTGCTGGTGACCGGCGAAGTCGACCGGACCACGGAATTCGAGCGCGGTTTCCCCGGCCACGAGGCCCACCGGGGAGACGCATGGGGACCCGACCCGCTGATCCTCGACGATCAAGCGCTCGTGGCGATGGTGCGCGGACACGGTCTCGTCGTCCTGACCGGCTGCGGACACTCCGGCATCATCAACATCCTGCGCTACGTGCGGCGACTCACCGGCGAGAACCGAGTCCACGCCGTGCTGGGCGGCTTTCACCTCAGCGGACCGGCGTTCGAACCGATCATCGGGCAGACCTGCGAGGCGCTTGGCGCGTTCTCCCCGGACTACCTCGTACCCACGCATTGCACCGGCTGGCGGGCCACCCACGCGATAGCCGCCCGATACCCCGACGCATTCATCCAGAACAGCGTCGGCACCCGCTTCGAGTTCGCGGCCGCCGAGGCCTGACGCAGCGCGGATCACCGAAAGAGCAGTCATTTCACTGTCTCCGGCGAAGTGTTCAAGCGTCTCGTCCGCGCGCGCACGGAGAAGACGGGGGAGAGCTAAACGGCGGCACGGGCCGCCCTGCTGATGCGGCCGCTTGACATGTGACTAAACGGTCACGTATGCTCACAGCATGGACGAAGTGTTCAGGGCCCTCGCCGATCCCACCCGCCGGAGTCTGCTCGACGAGCTGTTCGAGCAGGACGGTCAGACGCTCAGCGCGCTCGAGGAGCGGCTGCCGATGACGCGCTTCGGCGTGATGAAGCACCTGAAGGTGCTGGAGGAGGCGAACCTCGTGACCACCAAGCGGCGCGGTCGCGAGAAGCTGCACTTCCTGAACCCCGTCCCGATCCGGCTCGTCCACGACAGGTGGGTGAGCAAATACGCCGAGCCCTGGGCCGCGACGCTCACGGGGCTCAAGACACGACTGGAGGACAGGACGATGGAGAAGGTGTTCGAGATCTACATCAAGACCACGCCGGAGCAGCTCTGGGAGGCGATCGCCGACAGCGAGATGAGGGCGAAGTACAACTTCGGCGTGGGGGTCACCTCCGACTGGACGCCGGGCTCCCGCTACGAGGCGGCCCATGCCCAGGCGGGCGCGCCGATCAGCGAGGGCGAGAACCTCGAGGTCGACCCGCCGCGGCGTCTCGTGCAGAGCATGACCGCGCTATGGGGCGAGGACGTCAAGAGCGAGGGCACCTCAAGGGTCACCTGGGAGATCGAGCCGGTCGAGGATTCGTGCCGGCTCACCGTCACCCACGACCAGTTGCGCGAAGGCGCCAACGACCAGCTCTACGGCGGCTGGCCGATGATCCTCTCCGGCCTCAAGACACTGCTGGAGACCGGCGAGCACCTCACGACGCCCGGGTCGCTGCAGTACTCGCAGGCCGGCGCCGACCGATGAGCCAGATCACGGAGATCGGGACGGTGATCGTGCCGGTGAGCGACCAGGACCGGGCGCTGTCGTTCTACACGGACGTGCTCGGGTTCGAGGTCCGCCTCGACGGGCCCTTCGGCGAAGGCCGCTGGCTCGAGGTGGCGCCCCCCGGAGCGGCAACGACCGTGGCGCTGGTCCAGGGCGACGGGCCCGGGGGCGAGGTGAGCTTCACCACTGCCGACGCCGACGGCGATCACGCCCACCTGCGAGAGCAGGGGGCCGACGTCGACGAGGCGGTGATGCGGATGGGCGATGGTGTGCCCCCGATGTTCACTTTCAGGGATCCGGATGGGAATCGGTTCAGGATGGTCGAGCGGCCATAGACGAGTGGGTCGGCCACTTAGGCGCCGTCGCCGACTCGTCAGGGCAAGCGCTGCAGCTTTGCCCGTGGATCGCAGACAAGTGGCTCGTCCGACCGTCTGCCTAGCGTCAAGTCCAACATGCCGAAGAAGTACCGAGAGGTTCGAGAAGCGCTTCACGATTCGGGTTGGAAAGTGCTGCGCCAGCGTGGCTCGCACGAGATCTGGGGCAAGGACGACGACCGGGCGCGTATCGTGGTAGCCGGCAAGAACAGCGACACAGTCCCCGCCGGGACGCTCTCGAGCATCAGGCGGGCGAGTGGCTTGGAGCATCTGCGATGAGCGAATACGTAGTGATCTTCGAACGAGCGGAGGATGGGGGATGGGGTGCCTACCTCCCCGACCTCCCCGGCGTTGTCGCACTTGGGACCACCCGCGACGAGGTCTCAGAGCGCATCCGCGAGGCTGTCGACGCATATGCGCAAGAGATGGAAGCCGTCGGCCAGCCCCTGCCTGACCCCGTGGCGGCTGTCGGCACCATCCAGGCGGCCTGACCGGCGTCGTCTGAGGGATGTGTGCCAGACACCACCGCCACAACCGATCTCGGAGCCCGCTTCGTCGAGGCGGTGTCAGACAGGGATGCCGACCAACTTGGCGCGCTGTTCGCCGAAGACATCGACTTCCGAGGACTGACGCCCAATGGAGCTGGGAAGCGGGGGACCCCGCCGGCGTAGTCGACATCGTCCTGAACCAGTGGTTCGAGCCGAAGGACAAGTTCGACGGGCCGCCGCAGGTGGAGTCGGATGCGTTCGCGGATTGTCAGCGGGTGGGGTACCGCTTCCGCGGCCACAACCCGGACGGCCCGTTCGTGGTGGAGCAGCAGGCGTACCTAAAGGAGAACGACGGCCGGATCGCGTGGATGCGCGTGGTCTGCACCGGCTTTCTCGATCCCGGCTGAGCGGCGACCGGGTACGCGCAGGGTGTGCGGCCTCGTTAGTCCTCGGCATCGGGGCTGTGCCGTCGCTTTCGTAATTTGATCGTCGGGTGGAGGCCGAGGAGACGCCAGCGAAGCCGGAGGCCGCTACGAGCCGGTGGGCCCCAGGCTGGCTCGTTGCCCTTTCTAGCGGCGTTTGGCTAGGCGTAACGATCCTGCCCGCGGTCAACGGAGGGCAGGAGCCCATGGCTGGCAGCAGCCCGGCAGCACTTGCCGTTGCCAACATGATCTTTTCGCTAGGACTCGCATTCATTGTGCGGACATTTGGTCGCTGGGCCCGCAATGAGTCGCTCGGGCGACCCTTCGTGACGGCAAGCCTTTTCCTGGGCGCCAGTGCCATTCAACTGCTCTCCGTCCTCTAATGCCTGAAGACCCTCGAGCGGTAGCCGGTGGCCACAGCAACTACCCTCCGCCAATGAAGCGCTACCACCTGACCACCTTCGGGTGCCAGATGAACGAGCACGATTCCGAGCACATGAAGGGCATGCTCCAGTCGCTCGGATACGACGAGGCTCCGGCGCGCGACGACGCCGATCTCATCCTCTTCAACACGTGCTCGATTCGCGAGAAGGCCGATAGCCGGCTGGCGGGACATCTCGGTGAGGCCAACCGCCTGAAGCGCGAGGACCCGTCGCGCACGATCGGCGTGGGCGGCTGCTGGTCGCAGTCGATGAAGGAGAAGGTATTCCAGGAGTTCCCGTTCGTGGACGTGGCCTTCGGGCCCGGCCAGGTGCACAAGCTGGCCGAGTTCCTCACCAGCGACTCCCTCACCGCCCAGGGCTACTTCGAGTTCGAGGGCTTCACCGGTCATCTGCCCGCCCGCCGCGAGCGCGCCTTCCAGGGCTGGGTTCAGATCTCCGTAGGCTGCAACAGCGTCTGCTCCTACTGCATCGTTCCCTCCACGCGCGGGCGCGAGGTGTCGCGGCCGGCCAGCGAGCTGATCGACGAGGTTCAGCGGCAGGCCGACGACGGCGTGCGCGAGGTCACGCTGCTCGGCCAGAACGTGAACTCCTACGGCCGGGACCTGCCGCCGGGCGAGAAGGCGACCTTCGCCGAGCTGCTCGCGATGGTGGACGCGGTGGAGGGGATCGACCGGGTCCGCTACACCAGCCCGCACCCCAAGGACATGCGCGAGGACGTGATCCGCGCGCACGCGGAGCTGCCGAGCCTGTGCGAGCACATCCACCTGCCGCTGCAGTCGGGCTCCAGCCGCGTCCTGAAGGCCATGCAGCGCACCTACAACCGCGAGCGCTACATGGACCGCGTCGCGATGATCCGCGACATCGTTCCCGACTGCGCGATCAGCACCGACATCATCGTCGGCTTCCCGGGCGAGACCGACGCCGAGTTCGAGGAGACGATGGAGGTGGTGAACGAGGTGCGCTACGACTCGGCCTTTACCTTCATCTACTCGCCCCGGCGCGGCACCGCCGCCGCCGAGCTCACCGACCAGATCCCGCACGAGGTCAAGCGCGCGCGCATGGAGCCGCTCGTGGAAGCGGTGCAGCGCCACGCCACCGAGCGCTCGCAGCGCTTCGTGGGCCGCACGATGGAGGTGCTGGTGGAGGGCCCGTCGCGCACCGACCCGTCCAAAAGCCGCGGGCGGATCCGCCACAACAAGACCGTGAACTTCACCGGCCTGGCGCAGCCCGGCGAGATGGCCGACGTGGAGATTGCGTCGGCCACGAGCACCACGCTGGCCGGCGAAGAGTGGCTGCTCTCGCGTGTTGCTGTCGGCTGAGCTTCGCGGCTACCGATCCGAACGTCAGTCAGGCGACGGTCCGGTCGGCATCCCGTAGGAGTCCGGCGATCACCTCGGCGGACCTCTTCCCCTGCTGCTCAGAGAGCCGCTGGAGCCGCTCAGCGTCCTCGCCTTCGACGCTGACGAGGATCCTCAGCGTTGCGCTTCGATCTCCTTCGTGGGCGTCGACGTAGCGCGGATCCAGCCCTGCGAGGTCGTCGTCGAACGCGCCGGGGGCCGGATCGGGGTCTGTCCAGGGATCACCCATCATCTATCTGTTCAGCATCCTACGCTCGCGCCGTGTCGAGCTCCAGCCTGTGACGATGAGCCAGGTAGTCCGCGTCGCTCCGTGCCCGCGGGTTTCGGACTGTGGTGTTCGGGTTGCGCAGCAGTTGCTCCGCCTCCGCTGCCGAGATGCCGCGCCGGCCGAGTTTGTCCAGTGCCAGGTCAGTGGCGAGTAGCTGATGGACGCCGATCGGCACGGCTCACGGTGGTCGTAAGCTTTGAGCAGCAGCCGGGGCGGTCATTACCGCGCTGGCGATTCGAAAGGACCCCAGACAATGGAAGCCGTGAACGTCCACATCGGGCCCCTGGTCTTCGACCGCGCCGATTACGACGCAGAGGGCGACGTGCTCTATCCGCACGTGGGCGAGCCCGCGGACGCGGAGGGCGAAGAGACCCCTGAGGGTCACGTCGTGCGCTTCGAGCCCGGGACCCAACGCGTGATCGGGCTCACCGTCATCAACGCCCGCTCGGTGCTTGATCGTGACGGCCGTTTGGTCGTCACCGTTCCCGAAACCGTGGAGGCAAGTGCCGACGAGCTGGCGGCAGCGCTGGCCAGCGTGTAGAGCTGCCGAGCTACGCCGGGTTCGTGTCTTGCGTGGCGTGAGGGCCAATTGGGTGTGAGGACGGTGGTGGCCATCTTCGGCCCCACGGGCGTCGGCAAGACCGCGGTTGCCGTCGCGCTGGCGGACCGCATCCGCGAGCGCGGGGGAGACGCGGTCGCAATCGGAGCCGACGCCCTCCAGGTCTACGAGGGCCTCGGCGCGCTCACCGGCGTCGCTGGGCCCGAGGACCGGGAGCAGCTGGAGCACCGCCTCGTGGGGTTCGTCCCCGTCGCCGAGAAGTTCGACGCTGGGCAGTACATGCCGCTGGCCCACGCGGAGATCGACTCCGCGCTGGCGGCCGGGCGCACCCCGATCGTGGTCGGCGGCACCGGGCTCTACATGCGCGCGGCCGTGGCCGAGCTGTCCCTGCGACCGGCACCACCGGGGGAGGAGAGCGAGCTGTGGTCGGCCGATACCCGCCATCCCACCCTGATGATCGGCCTGAACATGGAGCGCGCGGCGCTGTATGAGCGGATCGACCGGCGCGTCGACGAGATCGTGGCGGGTGGCGCCCGCGAGGAGGTTCTCCAAGCGGATGCCGCGGGCGCCTCGCTCACAGCCCGCAAGGCGCTCGGCTTCGAGGAGCTGCTGGCGGGCGACGTGGACGGCATGCGCAAGCGCAGCCGCCGCTACGCAGGCCGGCAACTCACCTGGATGCGCAAGATCCACTCGCTCCACGAGATCGACGTGACCGGGCGCGCGCCCGAGGAGGTTGCCGGCGAGATCGACCGTCTCCTGACTGACGGATAGCCTGCCTCGCCGATGCGCTTCGAGAAGTGGCATGCCCTGGGCAACGACTACCTGATCGTGGAGGAGACCAACCTCTCCTTCGAGCTCACGCAGGAGCGGATCCAGGCGCTGTGCGCACCCCACACAGGCGTGCACTCCGACGGTGTGCTCCTGCTCACGCCGCCCACCGAGCCCGGGTTCGTGGCCTCCCTGCGGATCTTCAACCCCGACGGCTCCGAGGCCGAGCTGTCGGGCAACGGCGTGCGCCAGGCCGTGCTCTATCTCCGCCGCTCCGGCTGGACGGACTACGACACCTTCTCGCTGCAGACAGCCGCCGGCGAGGTGCGGCCGCGCATCACCAGTCCCACTACGTGCACGGTGGACATGGGGCGCGCCACGCTGCGCTCGAAGGACTTCCCCGCCGGTGACATCGCCGGTACCGGAACGGTCAGGGCGAGCGGACGGGAGCTGGCCTTCCAGCACGTGTCGATCGGCAATCCGCAATGCGCGATCGAGATGCCCGAAGGCCTCGAGGAGCTCGATCTCTCAGAGCTCGGCCCGCCCATCGAGGCCAGCGAGCAGTTTCCCAACCGCACCAACGTGTCGTTCTGGCGGCGCGAGTCGGGTGACGCAGTCCGCGCGCGAATCTTCGAGCGCGGCGTGGGGGAGACGATGTCCTCGGGCACCGGCGCCACCGGCGCTGCCGTGGCCGCGGTGCTGGGCGGGCTGGACAGCCCCGTGACCGTCCGGTTGGACGGCGGCGAGCTCGAGGTGGCCGTGGGCGAGGACCTGCACATCGACCTGACCGGCTGGGCCGTTCCCGTGTACCGGGGTGAGCTCAGCGACGAAATTATGGAGGCACTGAAAGCGCTATGAAGACCAGCGAGCGGCTCGACCGCCTGCCCCCGTACATGTTCGCGGAGCTGAGGCGCAAGATCGACGAGAAGGAGGCCGCGGGCGTTGACGTGATCAGCCTGGGCATCGGCGATCCGGACACGCCCACGCCGGGCCTGGTGATCGACGCCTTGGCCGAGGCGGGGCGCGATCCCGGCACGCACCAGTACCCGTCGAACCTCGGCCTGCCCGAGTTCCGCGAGGCCGCGGCGCGCTTCTACGAGCGCCGCTTCGGGGTGACGCTGGCGGCGGAGGCCGAGATCTTGCCGGCGCTGGGCGCGAAGGAGTGCATCTTCAACCTCAACCTGGCGTTCCTCGACCCCGGAACGTCGGCGCTGGCCGCCGACCCGGGCTACCCCGTGTACACGGGCGGCCCGCCGCTGGTGGGCGCCGAGGTGGACCTGATGCCACTGGTGCCCGAGCTGGGGTTCGCGCCCGACCTCGACGCGATCCCCGCCGAGGCGCGCGAGCGCGCGCGGATGATGTTCCTCAACTACCCGAACAACCCGACCGGGGCCGTGGTGCCCGACGGGCTATTCGAGCGCGCGGTGGAGTTCGGCCGCGAGCACGACGTGCTGATCGTGCACGACGCCTCCTACACCGAGACCACCTTCGACGGCTACGTGGCACCGAGCTTCCTCGCCACGCCCGGCGCCAAAGAGGTGGGAGTCGAGGTCTTCTCGCTGTCCAAGGGCTACAACATGACCGGCTGGCGCACCGCGGCGATCGTGGGCAACGCCGACGCCGTAAAGGCCTACTGGAAGCTCAAGACCAACATCGACTCGGGGATGTTCGAGGCCGTGCAGCTGGCCGCCGCCGAGGCGTTGAACTCGGGCGACGAAGTGCCCAAGCAGATGAGCGAGATCTATCAGCGCCGACGCGACCTCGTCGTGGGTGCGCTGCAGGAGATCGGCGTGGACGTGGCCGCGCCGAAGGGGACGATCTACGTGTGGGCCCCCGTGCCCGAGGGCCACACGTCCGCCTCCTACTGCGAGATGGTGCTGGAGGAATCGGGCGTGGTGGTCTCGCCGGGAGGCTCCTATGGGCCAAACGGCGAGGGCTTCTTCCGGATCTCGCTAACGATCGCCGACGAGCGCCTGACCGAAGCGATGGAGCGGCTGCGCTCCAGCCTGGGGGGATAGCGGACCCGATCGGGGGTAAGCCCCTTTCATGAGGAGCTGGGAGCTACGGAACCTGGACGTGGAGGCGCACCATCCGGTGATCCTGTCGTCGGAGGACGCCGCGAGGCTTGTCGTGCTCTTCATCCCTGCGGGCGAGCGCCTTCAGGAGCACCAGGTGCACGAGCGCGCATGGGCGCTGGTGCTGGAGGGAGAGCTGGAGGTCGAGGCGGGGGAGACCCTGTCGGGCGGGACCGGCCTGCTGGTCGAGCTGGACCCCAACGAGGTGCGCGAGGTGCGCGCCACCGCCGACTCCAAGGTGCTCCTCTTCCTGGCGCCCTGGCCGGGGGACGGCCACCCCGGCGCAATGACCCTGGAGGACAAGGCCACCGTGCGCGAGCGGGCGCGCGACCGCGCGTCCTGACGCGCGGCCGGTGGTTCCTCAGCGGCGACATGCCCCTGACCCCCGATCTCGGCGGCTCGGCTGCCGGTCCCCGGCGCGTCGCTCTGCGCCTCACCGCCACCGGCCTCAGCGGCAGCTGGAAGGTCGACGACGTCTACATAGACCCGCGCCGGCTGCACTAGACCCTATGAGGCGGTTGACCTGAAGGGTTGACCGCCGAAGCTGTAGGCCGGACGCTCCTCGCGGGGGTTTGTCTGGCCGGAGATAAGGCTCCGGCTGACCCCAGATCTGTGAGGAGGT
>Ga0136620_10001324_pt1 | contig 11713 bp, 9 predicted proteins | sample AntDrymUQ4162106_2_FD_104806 | JGI IMG/M metagenome (GOLD analysis project Ga0136620, IMG submission 104806) | Polar desert sand microbial communities from Dry Valleys, Antarctica - metaG UQ416 (21.06) | ecosystem: Environmental > Terrestrial > Soil > Desert | place: Antarctica: Dry Valley... | reverse complement strand
TCGCCGTCCTGCACCGCCTTGATTGCGAGGAAGATCCCCTGGTCGACTCGCTTGACCGCGCTCGTCAGGATGTGCTTGCCGAGGAACGACTGGTCCTTGTCGACCCCGATGCCCCAGACCTTCTTCTCCCTGGCCGCGTCAAGCGCGCCGAGCCCGCACGGCCCGGCCACGTTGAATACGACCTGCGAGCCCGCCGCGATCTGGTTCAGTGCGATCTCCTTGCACTTGTCCTGCGCGATGAAGTCCTGCGAGTACCCGATCAGCACTCTGACCTTCGGGACACACTTCTTCGCGCCCGCGCGGTAGCCGGCGAGAAAAACGTCCACCGGCGGGATCTTCACGCCGCCGACGACGCTAATCGTCTGCTTGCCTCCCTGCCGCTTCACCATCAGCGCCGCGAGGCACCCGATCATGTAGCTGTTCTCGTTCGCCGCGTACGTCAAGCCGACGACGTTCTTCTGCTTGCCCGAAAACGGGGGAGCGAACGCCGTGTAGTCGGTGATGGCAAAGGTCGTGTCGGGGAACCGCTTAGCGACCTTGTTCGTCGCGTCGGCGAGCAGGAACCCGGCCGAGATGACGATGTTGTATTGCTGACGTGCAAGTGACGTCAGGTTCGGAATGTAGTCGCTCGCTGAGCGCGACTCGATCGCCCGCGTCTCGACCTTGAGCTGCTTCTTCGCCCGCTGCAGGCCTTCCAGCTGGAACTGGTTGAAGCCCTTGTCGTTGAAGCGGCCGACGTCGCTGACGAGACCTGCCTTGATCGTGTCCTGCGCCGGCCTCGCATCGCCGCTCCCTGCAACGGCGCCCGCGACGAGCGCGGTCGCCGCGGCCGCAAGGGCAAGCGGCGTGAATCGACGTTTACTCACGAATTCTCCTCCTTGTGATTACGACAGCCGATCCTAACCCGCCAAGTCGGCCGTTCCTAGTCCTCGGACCCCTCGCAGTGACTCAGACGTCCGTTGCTCGCCGAGGTTAGCTTCGGTCGGCGATCTGCTCGGCCTTGAGGACGAGCGCGTCGGCGCACCGGCGGATCCGTTCACGCTCGTCCGGCGTCACCTGAGCGACGCGGCGTCGTACGAGTTCGTCGCAGCGGTCAAGCACTTCCGGCCACGAATCTGGGTCCTCGCCACGCTGCTCGAGCAAGCGCTTCATCCAGCGGCGGCCGTATTCGGCGTGGATCGTCTCGTCGGCCCAGTCGAACTCCATGTCGGTCTCGCTCGTACGATCACCCAGGGCCCGAAAGGCCTGCGCCCGCTCCCGCTTACGGCCGATGTTCTTCGTCTCGAAGTGCCCGAGCATTCCCAGCCGGGTGAGCGCATCCTCTCCGCGGCACGCCTCGTAGATGTAGGCGCCGAGCGGGATGTCGGCGGGATCGAAACCCCAGGCGTCGAGCCGCCGCTTGCCCATCAGCATGTGACGGCTCTCGTCGTAGAGCCAGCGCGCGGCGTCGTGCACAAACTCCCAGCCGAGCGGCTCTGCCAGCTCGTGCAGAATCGCGCCGGCCGTCTCCACCGCCCAGACCTCGTTCAGATGGCTGACCGCCGTGCGGAGCTGCAGGGCAAGGCCCTCGCCGTAGGGGTACTCCGGATCGACGATGTCGGGCCAGTAGACGCTCGAGTTGAAGTACCGCGCGTCCCGCGCAGGCTGCTCCGCCAGCTCGAACGGCTGTCCACGCGGAGGATCCAGAGCCTCGAGCGCGCGGCGAACCTCCTCTGCCCATGCCGAGCCGGAGTCGCCGGCGAGCTCGCCGAGCTGCCGCTCGTGGTCGCGGGCCGCAGCGTCGAGAACCCGGATCGTCGGCCCGTCGTCGAGGCCGTCGGCCGCCGCCAGAAACTCGCGGTAGTCACCGGAGAGCGCCCGGAGGAGGACGCCGAGCCCGTCGAGGAACGCCGCCCCGTCGGGAGCGTCGGCGGCGCCCTCGTAGACCCGAATGATCGGCGTTCCTGAGCCCGCCTCGAGCAAGCGGCTCGGGTAGCGAAGCTCGAACACGCGCTCGCGCAGCGCCTCGCCGGCAAGGGCGCCCTCCCACGCGGCGCGCGCCAGCGCCGCCTTCGTCTCGAGTTTCGCGACCGCGGGAACCCAGCCGGCACAGCCGACGACGAGCGCTCGCTCCTGGTAGTGGAAGCGTGACAGGATTTCTGCCGTGTCGATCCGCTCGCGCAGGTCGCGCGTCGACGGCAGATGAGCCCCGGTCATCTCAGCACCGTCAGCATCAGCTCGAAGAATCGCTCGGTGTCGAAGCGCTCGACCACGCGCGCGTTCGGCTCGCGTGTGCGCCTGCCCCCAGGGTCGATCAGGCTGTAGCCCCGCGTCAGCTCGCCGGCCGTCTCGACGTCGACGAAGCAGTCGCTCGCGTCGAGGATCAGCGACTCGTCCAGGATGGCGGCGCACGTCATCGCATCGGGATGAGTGCTGCCCGAAATGCCCACCGAGCGCTCGAACTCCAGCGCTTTGCGGTTCACCTGATCGAAGAAGCGTGAGAGCTCGCTGTCGAGACCCGTGATCGTCGCGAGCTTGTCGTCGCCGAAGACACCGTCGCGCAGGGTCAGGGTCCACGTGAACAGCGTGATCCGGAAGCCCGCGGCGAAGACGATCTTCGCGGCTTCCGGGTCGACGTAGAAGTTGTACTCGGCAGCTGGCGTAATGTTGCCGGCACCGCCGCCCATGATCCAGAGATGCTTGACGTTGGCCGCGAGCGAGGAGTCGCGGACGGCGGCGGCGGCGATGTTGGTAAGCGGGCCCTGCGCCAGAATCGTCAGCTCTCCCGGACGCTCGCGCGCGAGCCTGACGATCGCGTCGACTGCATGCTCCTGCTCGGGACGCTGGCCGGCGGGCGGGAAGAACGAATCGCCCATTCCATCCTGACCGTGGACGTACTCGGCGCCCCGCCACTTGGCGATCAGGGGCCGCTCGCAGCCCGGGTACACGGGAACCTCGCCGCCTCGACCAGCCTTCTCGACGGCCAGAAGGGCGTTCTCAACTTGCTGCTCGAAGCGGACGTTGCCGCACACGACGGTGATCGCTTCCACTCGAGCCTCGGGCCGCCGGAGCGCGAGCAGGAGGGAGAAGACGTCGTCCCCGGCGGTGTCGGTGTCGACAATCAGGCGAACGGGCGTCACGGGACGGCGGCCTCGTGAGCGAGCCGGTGCTCGAGTTCGGCTCTCGTCGGTAGGCCGGGGACGACGCCCGAGTGCTCGACCATGTGCGCCCCCGCGGCGCAGCCCCAACGGACGGCCTCGAGCTCCTCGCGGCCCTCGGCGAGGGCGACGCCGAACGCGGCGCAGAAGGCGTCACCCGCGCCAGTCGTGTCCACCACCTCGGCCGCGAACGGGGCCACGCGCTCGCCGCCGAGGCGCGCGCCGTCGGCGCCGAGCGTGACCACGAGCGTGCCCGAGGCGCCGGCGACCGCCCGAGCCTCGGTCTCGTTTGGCACGAGATAGTCGGCTGCCGCCGCGATTGGCTCGGCCGGGGCCGGCGCCGGGTTCAGGATCGTGCGGACGCCGTGGCGCCGCCCGACGCCGAGCGCGTAGACGGCGGTCTCGAGTGGAATCTCGAGCTGCACGAGCAGGACGTCGGACGCAGCGATGCGATCGCCGAAGCCGTCCACATGAGCGGGCGCGAGCCGCGTAAGTGCCCCCGGAACGATCACGATCCGGTTGTCGCCGCTCGGCTCGACCAGGATCGCCCCGCACATCGTCGGGTCGGGCACGCGCACGACCGCGCTCGCGTCGACGCCCTCCGCCGCCCAGAGCTCGAAGGCCTCGTCGCCGAACGCGTCTTCGCCGACTGCCGTCAGCAGGCTCACGCCCGCGCCCAGTCGGGCAGCACCGATCGCCTGGTTCGAGCCCTTTCCTCCCGGATCGGTGCGGAAGCGCTCGCCGACGACCGTCTCCCCGCGCTCGGGAGCACGGGCGAGCTCGAAGGTCAGGCCGACGCCGTAGCTCCCGACAACCGCGATTTTCGCCATGGATGGAGCCTAAAGGCGCCGCTTGCGGCGCTGGTCCGACCTATGGAGCCAGCACCCGCTCCACCTCGTCGCCCACGAGCACCCGCCGCGGCTTCGAGCCCTCGTAGCCGGAGATGATCCCGCGGCGCTCGAGCATGTCAATCAGGCGCCCCGCACGCGTGTAGCCGACGCGAAGGCGCCGCTGAAGCAGCGAGACAGACGCGGTCTGGGTTTGCACCACGATCTCGATCGCGCGCTCGAGCAGCGCATCCTCGTCCGGGTCGAACTCGCCGTCCGCGGCATCGTCGTCCTCTCCGGCGAACACCTCGGGCAGCTCGAGCAGCGACTCGTCGAGCTCCTGCTCGCGCTGGTGTCGGCACTGCTCGACGACCAGTGCGACCTCCTCCTCGGTCACGTACGCGCCCTGGACGCGCTGCAGGCGCGACGTGCCGAGCGGCCGGAAGAGCATGTCGCCCTGGCCGAGCAGGCTCTCGGCGCCCGCTCCGTCAAGGATCACGCGCGAATCGGTCTGGCTCGAGACGGCGAACGCGATCCGCGAGGGCACGTTCGCCTTGATCATCCCGGTGATCACGTCCACCGACGGGCGCTGGGTCGCGAGCACGAGGTGGATGCCGACGGCGCGTGATTTCTGCGCCAGCCGGATGATCCCGTCCTCGACCGCTTGCGGAGACACCATCATCAGATCTGCGAGCTCGTCGATCACGACCAGCAGATACGGCAGCGGGTCCTCCCCCCGCTGGCGCAGAGCCCGATTCGCCTCGGGCAGGTTGCGCGCGCGGACGATGCTCATGCGCTCGTAGCGCCGATCCATCTCGGCGACCACGTTGGTGAGCGCGGCGGTCGCCTCCTTCGGGCTCGACACGACCGGCGTCAGCAGGTGCGGAATCGACTCGTAGTAGTTGAGCTCGATCCGCTTTGGGTCGACGAGGATCATCCGCACTTCGTCCGGGGTCGAGCGGAGCAGGATCGAGGTCAGGATCGTGTTGATGCAACCCGACTTGCCCGAGCCGGTGGTGCCTGCGATCAGCAGGTGCGGCATGCGCGCCAGGTCGGCCCAAACAGCCGTGCCGGAGATGTCCTTGCCGAGCCAGACCGCGAGCGGACTCGCAGTCGCCGGCAGATCGTCGTAGATGTCGCCGAGCGTGACGAGGTTGGGCGAGAGGTTCGGGACCTCGACGCCGACGGCCTGCTTGCCCGGGATCGGGGCGAGGATGCGGATCTCGGTCGTCGCGAGCGCGTACGAGAGATCGTCCTTCAGCGCCGCGACCTTCGACATCTTCGTCCCCGGCGCGAGCTGCAACTCGTACCGTGTCACCCGCGGTCCGGCGATTTGGCCGATCACCGACGCCTCGACGCCGAAATGCGCCAGCGTCTCGACGAGCACGCCGGCGAGCCGGGCATTTGCCTCGGCCGACGAGCCGTTCGTTCCCTTCGAGCGGCGGAGCAGGCTGCGGTCCGGCAGCCGGTACTCGCTCGGCTCGGCCGTGTGAATGTCGAGGGGTGGAGCTTCGTCGACGACGAGCGCGAGCGGCTGGGCCGATTCTTCCGAGACGACGTCCGGAAAATCGTGCTCCGCGTCGACCAGGGGAGCCACCGAAGCGGCCGGGGTCTCCGCCGGAATGGACGCAGGCGGCGGCGCGATCGCTGCCGCCCGATCGAACGTACGGCGCGCACTCGTTCCCGCTCGGTGGAGCGCATGTCCCGAGCGACGGAGAAGGGCGCCCGCCGACGCTCCGGTCACGAGCAGCGCGGCGGCCACGAGGGCCGTCACGCCCACGATCGTCGCCCCGGTCTCGCCAATCAGAAACGCGACTGTGCCTTCGAGCGTTCGGCCAATGTGGCCGCCGTGCTCCCGACCCAGCGTCAGCAGTGCCGCCGGAACGAGCACGGCGAGTCCCGTCCTGAACGGGCGCACGTCGACGAGCGCACTCCGGAACAGCATCAGCGAGCCGACGACGACGAGCGCGACGGGGATGCCGTAGGCAGCCGCGCCGACCGCGGCGCGCAGGCCGTCCCGGATCGGGTCGCCGACGACGCCTCCGTCCCACGCCAGGTAGAGGAGGCTTCCGAGGAAGAGGCCGACCGCAGCGAGCCCGAGCCCGATCAGCTCAGGATGATGGTGGCCACGCGTCCTCCGCGTGCGCTTCCTGACGCGCGCGGGCAGCTTCGGGCGCAGCTTCCTGCGACGCTTCTTGTGCGCCATGGAGGCGTGTTCGCCTTTGAGCGCCTCAGTCCTTCGTCGAACAGACGTTCCATCCCTAGCTCGCCCACACGTCCAGGGATGATGAGGAGCGGCGGCGTCGCCAGATCAGCCGAGCGCCGCAATGCGGCCCAGCAGGAGCTCCCTGAAGCCCTCGGCATCGATCCCGACCCCGACATGGGCGTTGACGGGCCAGTCCGTCCGCCGCCAGAGATCGACGTAGGTCCGACCGCGGCTGAGCTCACCGCCGCAGTCGACCACGACCGCGCGCGCGAGCGTCTCGATCAGACCAGGCTGAAGAACGTGGGCGACCGCGACCGCGTCGTGGATCGGCGATCCGTCGAAGCCGTACGTCTCGCGGTGGAAGACGCCGTAGAAGTCCAGTAGCTCGGCAACGAACCCCCCCACCCGGCCGCGCTCGCGCACATGCTCCGGCTTGACCAGAGCCTTGTGCGTGACGTCGAGGCCGATCATCGTCACGTCGAGGCCGCTCTCGAACACGCGCTGCGCCGCCTCGGGATCAGCCCAGATGTTGAACTCCGCCGCCGGCGTGACGTTGCCCTCGGCGACCGCGCCGCCCATCAACACGATCCGGCCGAGGCTCGCCGCCGCCTCGGGATGCCGAGCAAGGAAGAGCGCGACGTTCGTCAGCGGACCCGTCGGCACAAGCGTGACCGGCTCGGATGATTCGAGGATCCGCTCGGCAAGGAAGTCGACTGCGTGTGTCTGGATCGGGCTGGCGGCGGGCGGAGGAAGCTCGGGTCCCTCGAGGCCGCTCTCGCCGTGGACATAAGCGGCCACGAAGCGCGCGCGCACGAGCGGCCGGTCGGCACCCGCGGCGACGGGTACATCGCCGTGCCCGGCGAACTCCAGCACGCGGATCGCGTTCGCGGTCGTCTTCTCGAGCGTCTGGTTACCGCAGACCGTGGTCACGCCGAGGAGATCCAGCTCCGGGCTCGCGAGTGCGAGCAGCAGCGCGATCGCGTCGTCGTGACCCGGGTCGCAGTCGATCAGGATCGGAATCGTCATTGCCGGGCGAGGATCGCGTCGATCTCCGCGCTCGACGGGAGCGAGGGCTGCGCGCCGAAGCGCGACGCGGCGAGTGCGCCCGCGGCGCAGGCGCGCCTGAGGGCGTCCTCCCGCTCACGTCCTTCGAGCAGCGAGACGACCAGGCAGGCCGTGAACGAATCGCCGGCGGCGGTGCCGTCAACCGCTTCGACGAGCGGAGGCTTCGCGCGCGCGACCTCCTCCCCACCTTCGATCAGGATCGCCCCCTCGGCGCCAAGCGTGAGCGCAACCAGGTCCGGCTCCGTGGTCAGCGCCTCGCGCTCGTACCGGTTCACGATCACGAGGTCGGCCCGCTCCAGGACGGCGGCGGGCAGCTCCTTCGCCGGAGCCGCGTTGATGCAGGCGAAGCCGGCGCCCTCGACAGCGGCCGCGACGACCTCGACGGGAATCTCGAGTTGGCAGAGCACGGCGTCGTTCACGGCGACAGGCGCGAGCGTCGCATTCGCGCCGGGTGAGACGACGATCTGATTCTCGCCGTCCTCGGCGACCAGGATCACGGCGACTCCTGTTCGTCCACGCCGGTCGATCTGGAGCTCGACGCCCGCCTCTACGAGGCCAGCGAGAGCCTCGGTCGCGAAGTCGTCCTCACCGACGCAAGCGATCATCCGGACGTCCGCGCCCAGCCGAGCGGCCGCAACTGCCTGATTCGCGCCCTTCCCCCCGGGCACGCGATCGAAGGTCGCATCCGTGACGGTCTCGCCCGGCCGCGGCAGCCGCGCGCACCGCGCGACCAGGTCGAGGTTGATCGAGCCGACCACGGTGAGGCGCGGAGCGGACACTCAGAGCGCGTCGCGCACGAAGAACGCTCGCAGCTCCCCGTACACCTCGTCCACGTGCGTCTGCGGGTGCCCGTGGAGCAGGAGCAACGCGGGGCCGCTGCCGCCGTGGCGGACCCGGATCGTCGCCTCAGCCGTTTCGATCGTCGCTCGCTCGAAGTCCTCGAACACCCGCGCAGCGGTCAGGCCGCTAGCGCTCTGCCGCGGCGCCGCTTGCGGTGCCGCGCCTCAGGAAATCGCCGACCTGACACGCCTGGTCAGGCCGCCAACGCGCGTAGCTCGTCGACGGCGCGACCGAGCAGGTTCTCGCGGAGGTCGAACAGGCCGGCCCAGAGCGTCGACCGATCAGGCGTCGAGTCCAGGCGTGCGGCCGCAGAGAGGCCCTCGAGGGCGCGCACGAGCACGGCGAGCTCCATGTACGCCTCCGCGACCCGGACGGGACACAAGCTCACGCCGGCCCGCATCAGCACCGGACCCCACTCGCGCAGCTCCGCAGCTCCCGGCTCGCCGTACCAGGAGCGGGCCTCGGCCCGGTCCGGCGCGAGCTCGAGCAGATAACGGCCGAGCGGTCGCTCGAGCCCTGCCAGCGCCGTCTCGGCGCGGTCGGCCGCGTGGCGAAGCGCCGCCTGCCGGTGACCCGGCGTCGAAGGTTCCGCCTCGCCGCGGGCCCAGCGCTCCAGCAGCCGGCAGAAGGCGAGGGCGGATGCCTCGCAGGCTCCGAGCTGCGACACGAGCCGCCGCGCCGTCAGCTCGTCGACGGCGTGCTCCTCGAGGACGTCGGCCCAGGTAACGATCAGGGAACGCATTCGCTAGACCTCGATCACCACGGGAAGGATCATCGGGCGGCGTCCGGTGCGGTCGTAGATCAGCTGACCGACGCCGTCGTGGAGGTGCTCCTGGAGCAGCTTGATCTCGCGCAGGTCACCCTCGAGGCACTCCTCGAGCACGCGGGCTGCCTCGACGCGCATATCGTCGAGCAGCGGTCCGGGCTCGGCAAACCCGCGCGTGATCAGCTCGGGGGGCGCGGTACCGCCGTTCCCGCCGCCGAGCGTCGCAACGATGATCAGGACGCCATCCTCCGAGAGCCGTCGCCGGTCGCGGAGCGCGACGTCATGGACGTCACCGACGCCGAGCCCGTCGACAAAGGTGACACCCGCCTCGATCTGGTCGACGATCCGCGGCGGCCGCCCTCGCTCGAGCTCGACGACCGAACCATTCTCGCCAAGCACGATCGACTCGGCGGGCACCCCGGCCTCCTGCGCCAGGCGCGCGTGCGCGGCGAGCATCCGGAACTCACCGTGAATCGGCATCACGGCACGTGGGCGAAGTAGTGAGATGATCGTCCGCAGCTCGTCGGCGTTCGCGTGCCCGGAGACGTGCACGGGCGCGTTGTCCTCGTGTAGGACCTCGGCGCCCGCCTTCGCGAGCCGGTTGATCGCGTCGTGCACGCGGAGCTCGTTTCCGGGGATCGGCTTGGCCGAGATGATCACGGTGTCGCCGCGGTCGACGTGAACGGTCGGATGGTCGTTGTACGCGATCCGCGTCAGCGCCGAGAGGGGCTCTCCCTGGCTTCCCGTGCAGAGGATCAGCACCTCCTCGGGCCGAAACTCGTCGAGCTCGGCCGGCCGAATCAGAACGCCGTCAGGAACGGACATGTAGCCGAGATTGCGGGCGATGTTGACGTTCTTGCGCATCGAGCGTCCGACGACGCAGACCTTGCGCCCGACTGTGACCGCGACGTCGATCGCCTGCTGCATCCGGTGCACGTTCGAGGCGAACGAGGAGACGAGCACCCGCCCCTGCCGCTGCGGGATGATCTGGCGGAACGCCTCCCCGACGACGCGCTCGGACTGAGTCACGCCGTGGCGCTCGGCGTTGGTGGAGTCGCCGAGCAGCAGGTCGACGCCCCGATTGCCGATCTCGGCCAGGCGGCCGACGTCGGTCTTGAGCCCGTCGATCGGAGTGTGGTCGAGCTTGTAGTCGCCCGTATGCACGACTCGCCCCGCGGGCGTCTCGAGCACGATCGCGACGGCGTCGGGAATCGAGTGCGCCATGCGGACGAACTCGAGCCGAAAGGGCCCGAGCTCGAGAACCGTCGTCGCCGGGTCGATCTCGCGCGTGTCCGACGTCCGCAACAGGCCGTGCTCGTCGAGTTTCGACTTCACGAGCCCGAGGGTGAGACGCGTGGCCCAGACCTCGAGCGGGCCGACCTCGCGCAGGAGGTACGGCAGCGCTCCGACGTGATCCTCGTGCCCGTGCGTGAGCACAACCGCCTTGATCGCGTCGCGCCGCTCACGCAGGTACGCGAAGTCCGGGAGTACGAGATCGACGCCCAGGTGCTCGTCGCGCGGGAACGCGAGACCGGCGTCGACGACGACGATCGAGCCCTCGCACTCGTACACGGTCATGTTCTTGCCGACCTCGCCGAGGCCGCCGAGGGGGATGATGCGACACACGCCGTTGGCTGACATCGCCTGAGTGTAGGCGTGAAGGCCCTAGGACGCTCGTTGGTATCGACTTGCGTGTCGGCCGGTGCTACAAGCGGACATACGGGCAGAGCCCGCACGTCCTCTCATCGGCACCGCAAGCGGCGCCTCAGCAGACGGATCGCGAGCGAAGCCCGCGATCCTGATTGTCGGCGCCGCGAGCGTCGCCTACACCGGGGTGGCCGTGAGCAGCTGGAGGCGCTCGAGGCAGGCGCGAACTGCGGCCTTCTCGTCCTCGGTCGCCTCGACGAGCGGCAGCCGGTGGCCGCCGACGTCGTGGCCGAGCAGGTTGAGTGCGGCCTTGATCGCTATCGGGTTCGGCGCGACGCGGAGCAGGTCGATCGACGGCCGCAACTCCGCATCGAGCTGCCGTGCACCCTCCACGTCTCCCTCACGGAAGCGGCGAACCAGCTCCTTCACCTGCCGCACGACGACGTGCGTGTGCACGCAGACGCCGCCGACGCCGCCCAGCTCGAGGAACGGCAAGATCAGGTCGTCGTCGCCCGCGTACAGGTCGAGGCCCATCTCGACGATCCGCCGCGCCTGTCGGAGGTCGTCGTTGGCTTGCTTGACGGCGCCGACGGTCTCGATCTGGGCTAGCTCTGCAATCGTCTCGGGCTCGATGTTGATCACGACCCGCCCCGGGATGTTGTAGACGACGATCGGCTTGTCGCTAACGTCCGCAACCGCCTTGAAGTGTTCGACAATCCCGCGCGGCGGTGGCTTGTTGTAGTACGGGGTCACGATCAGAAACCCATCCACGCCGATCCCGTGCGCTCGCTCGGTCAGGTGGACGGAGTGCGCCGTCGAGTAGGTGCCCGTGCCTGCAACTACGGTGGCGCGGTCGCCCACCTCGTCGACGGCGGCCTCGTAGAGGTCGAAGCGCTCCTCGTCGGAGAGGGTCGGCGACTCCCCCGTCGTGCCGGTGACGACGAGCCCATCGGAGCCGTTGTCGACAAGATGGCTCGCGAGCCGGCGGAAGGCGTCGAGGGCGACCGAGCCGTCGGCCTTGAACGGCGTCACGATCGCAGTCAGAACCTCGCCGAGCACGTCAGGATCATACTTCGCGGGTCGAGACGTTCGTCCTCGCGGCGTCGAGAGTGGCGAACCGCGTCAAGCGGCGGCGAAGGTCGAGCAAATGCTCTCGTCGAGGAAGACGAAGCGGACGAGGTCGAAGGCGTCGAGCGACTCACGCACGGCCCCGACGGCGACCGGA
>Ga0136620_10001323_pt1 | contig 11714 bp, 10 predicted proteins | sample AntDrymUQ4162106_2_FD_104806 | JGI IMG/M metagenome (GOLD analysis project Ga0136620, IMG submission 104806) | Polar desert sand microbial communities from Dry Valleys, Antarctica - metaG UQ416 (21.06) | ecosystem: Environmental > Terrestrial > Soil > Desert | place: Antarctica: Dry Valley... | reverse complement strand
GCCAGCTCGATCATCTCGACCAGCCGGTCGTCGGGTGACATGCCGGAAAACACCATCCCTGCCCCTCGAAACGGCACGCGGTAGCGGTTGTTGACCTCCCAGCGGTGCCGGTGCCGTTCGTAGACCACGGGCTCCCCGTAGGCGACGGCGGCTCGCGTCCCCGGGATCACCTTGCATGGGTAGACGCCGAGGCGCATCGTGCCGCCAAGGTCTGTGACGCTGCGCTGGTCGTGCATCAGGTCCACGACCGGGTCGGGCGTGTCGGGCGCGAACTCCGAGGAGTGGGCGTCGGCCAGGCCCAGCACGTGACGCGCGAACTCCACGACCGCCGTCTGCAGGCCGAGGCAGATGCCGAGGTAGGGCACGTGACGCTCGCGGGCGTGCCGGACGGCGTTGATCTTGCCTTCAATCCCGCGGATGCCGAAGCCGCCAGGCACCAGGACGCCGTGGACTCCTGCCAGCCCCCGCGCGGCGGCCCCCGGCGCCTGCAAGTCGTCTGCCGAGATCCACTGGATGTCGACCTCCACGCCATGGTGGATGCCCGCGTGCGTCAGGGCCTCGACGACCGACAGGTAGGCGTCGGGCAGCGACACGTACTTGCCCACCATGGCGATGCGGACGGTGTCGGTCGGCGCCATCGCGCGCTCGACCATCGCCGACCACTCGCGCAAGTCGGGTTCGACCGCCGGGTCAAGGCCGAGGTTGCGGACGATGAAGGAGTCCAGCCCCTCGTCGCGCAGGACGAGCGGTACCGCGTACAGCAGCGGCACGTCGTGCGCGCTGACGACCCCGTCGAGGTCGATGTCGGACAGCAACGCGATCTTGCGCTTGAGCTCGCGGGACAGCGGCCGGTCGCTGCGGCACACCACGGCGTCGGGCTGGATGCCGATCGAGCGCAGCTCGCGAACCGAGTGCTGCGCCGGTTTGGTCTTCAGTTCGCCGGTCGGCGCGATGAACGGCACCAGCGCACAGTGCACGTAGCAGATGTTCTCGCGGCCCACGTCGTAGCGCAGCTGACGGATCGCCTCCAGGAAGGGCAGACCCTCGATGTCACCGACAGTGCCGCCGACCTCGGTGATGACGACGTCGGCGTCCTCGCCCAACGCCAGGATGCGTCCCTTGATCTCGTTGGTGACGTGGGGGATGACCTGGACCGTCTCGCCGGCGTAGTCGCCGCGCCGCTCCTTGGTGATCACCGCCGAGTAGATCTGACCGGTGGACACCGATGACGTGCGGTGCAGGTTCTCGTCGATGAAGCGCTCGTAATGGCCGAGGTCGAGGTCGGTCTCACCGCCATCCTCGGTGACGAAGACCTCGCCGTGCTGGAACGGGTTCATGGTGCCTGGATCGACGTTGACGTAAGGATCCAGCTTTTGCATGGTGACCCGCAGCCCACGCGCCTTGAGCAGCCGTCCGAGCGACGACGCGGTGATCCCCTTGCCCAGTGACGACGAGACCCCGCCGGTCACGAGAATGTGCTTGGCCACCTCGCGAACCTCCTCCAACCGTCCAGGCGTCCTGAGCAAAAACCGCTCAGGGGGAAGTCCGTCGCTCGCCGGCTGGTTCGCGCGGCCTCGGCCAACGTAGCACCGAGCCCCCTGCCGACTCAATCACCTGGCGCAGCGGCAGCGGGCGCAGCGGCGTACGGCGCGCCGGCACCAGTCCCGAGGCTCCGTGACGAGCGGTCGGCCAGAGCGTTGGCCAGCAGCTCCGCGGCGTGCTCGGCGGCGACGACGCTGTCCACGCTGCCCGACAGCATCCGCGACAGCTCGGTGACCCGCTCGGGCTCCGCCAGTCTGCGCACGGTCGCGCGAACGCGCTCGCCGGCGTCGAGTGCGCTACCGCCTTCGGCTACATGAGTAGGGTCGGGCACGCCACCGCCACCGGCTCCGTGAGCGTTTTTGGTCACCACGAAGTGGGCGTCGGCGTGCGCGGCGAGCTGGGCGAGGTGGGTGACGCACAGCACCTGGCGGCCACGGGCGAGCTGGGCCAGCTTGCGACCGACGGCAAGCGCGGTGGCGCCGCCGATGCCGGCGTCGACCTCGTCGAACACCAGCACCGGCGTGTCGTCGGCATCAGCCAGAGCCAGACGCAGTGCCAGCGCGACGCGGCTGCGCTCGCCGCCCGACGCCGCCTTTCCGACGGGCAGCGCGGGCTGGCCCGGGTTGGCGGTCAGCAGGAAGGTCACCCGGTCGGCGCCATGGTTTGCCGGGGCGACGTCTTCGAGGACGACCTGCATCCGGGTGGCGCCCATCGCCAGGTCGGCGAGGTGCTCCTCGACCGCCCGGGCCAGGCGCTGCCCGGCCGTTCGCCGGCCGTCGCGCAGGCGCTGCGCCGCCGCTTCGAGCTGTGCGGCCAAGGCCGTCACCTGCGCCTCCAGCTCGCCGGCGCGGACGTCACCGCCCTCCAGAGCCGACAACCGTGCGCGGGCTTGATCGGCGTAGGCCCGAACGCCGGGCACGTCGATCTGGCCGCTGGCCGCCTGCCCGTACTTGCGCGTCAGCCGCACCAGGGCTGCGTGCCGGTCGCGCAGGAGCTCCAGTCGCGCGGGATCCAGTTCCAGTCTCTCGGTGTAGGAGGTCAGGTCGAAGCCAAGCTCCTGCGCTTCGGCGGCAAGAGCAGCCGCCCGGTCCAGCAGGGTGTCGAGCTCGGCGTCCACCCCTGCCTCGCCGCGCATCGCTGCCAGCGCAACGCCGAGGGTGTCGCGGGCGCCGCCCTCCCCCGTCACCGCAGCCGCGGCCGTGCCCGCGGCGCCGACCAACGACTCGGCGTGTTCCAGCCGGCGCAACTCCGCCTCCAGGGTGGTGTCCTCGTCGTCGGCGAGGGCGACCTCGTCGATCTCGCCCAGCTCGTAGCGCAGCCGGTCGAGCTCTCGGAGGCGGTTCCGCTGCGAGCCGCGCAGGGCCTCAAGCTCGTCGCTGGCCTGCCGCCACCCGTGATAGACGGCGTGGTAGTCGTCCAGCGCCGCCGCCAGCGCCGGCCCCCCGGCGCGGTCCAGCAAGGCCCGCTGTACCGCCGGCGTGACCAGCCTCGCCGACTCCGACTGGCCGTGCAGCTCGATAGTCCCTCCCACGCAGGTCGCCAGGGCTGACGCGGGAGCCAGCCGACCGCCGACCCGGGCCCGGCTGCGGCCGGCCTCGGCCACGACCTCCCGGGAGACCACCAGCTCCTCGTCACCGTCGCCGAGCCATTCCTCGGCTCCGGGCGGCGGCGGGACCAACCGACCCTCGATGACAGCGGTCGCCGCTCCACCCCCCACGCGGTCGGCGTCGGCTCGCCCGCCCAGTAGCAGCTCGATCGCCGAGACGATCATCGTCTTGCCAGCCCCCGTCTCACCGGTCAGGACGTTCAGCCCCGGACTGAAGTCCAGCGTCACGTCCTCGATGACGCCCAGGTTGGCGATGTGCAGCTCGACGAGCATGCCGCCCATGATGACCGACCGGTCAGACAGAACCATGGCCCAACGGTCGCGTCCTGTTCGCCCGGCGCCGAGTCACCGGAGTGTTCCTGCACAACGCTGACCTCTCAATCATCAATTGGCGAGCCATCTTCATCGACGGCCAGAAGGTGAGGGGGGGATTCATGCCAGGCCCAGTCGAACCTCTCACCGTACTCCTTTGACAAGGCGGTTGTCCGAAATGGTTCACCGTTTCGATTGATCGTCATCGTGTCGCCCTTCCCGTCATACTGAAAAGCGATCTCGAGTTCCCACCGATACGTTGCTCTGCTCGCCAAAGCCCTTACATCAAAAATAAACGTGCTGCCAGGGTCTATTGTAATCACATTGTCGATGAAGTACGGTTCACCAACAACATCCGCCTTCACCTGATCGAAAGACCGCGCAAGCGGGCGCGTCGCGTCAAGATTGAAAGCTATCGTGGTGACTTCACTGGCTCCAGTGCTTCGCGAACTGACGAGCGTGCCACGGTGGATCGGATCCCGGGAGATTATTCGAGCTGTCATGCCCGTGATGAGCGTGGCATTGCGGCCGATGCCCCTCATGACCATTCTCATGTTCGACTGCCCCGCATCAGCCGCCCCCATCTCGAGCAACCGAGTTCGAACGTCCCGACCGCTTGTTCCCGGAGCGGGACGTCCTTCGCTTGGAAGGGGCTGCGGCAGAGCAACTGACCACCCCAAGCCCAGGGCCTGCTGATCGTCGACTATCGCTACCTCAACTGGTTCGCGGCCGAAGACGCGTTGGCTAGCAGTCTCCCATATTCCCGGAAAGAACCAGTTGAACACGAAGCCAGCGATTGGGACGACCACGAAGGCCTTGATGGTGTTCGGCAGCCCCCGCAACCATCCTACTGATTGCCGTGATGAGTTTTCTTCCGTCATTTGGGGTTCCCACCGCTTCCTACATATTGCCGTCTCGCTTCCTCCGCCATCGAGAAGGCACTCCAACCCAGTGCCCCCATGGAAGGTGAGGGCCGCTCAATCATGCATCCCGGCATGGACGGTGTCGAGGACCTGCTTGTCTGTAGGAGTCGACAAGCCGTCGCCAGCACATGAAGGCAACGCTGATGTAGCCAAAGACAGCGGCGTAGCGGCTTGCTCAGGCTAGGCCGAACTTATCGCGGACGCGCTGGTAGAAGTCCGACGGTCCCAGCCGCGCCAGGCGCGCCGGGGCGTCCCCGCGTGACACGCGCACCGCGCCGCCGTCGGGAACCAGGATCGACTCGCGACCATCGCAGCTGACCACGCAGGCATTGTTGCCGCCCACGGGCCGCACCACCAGCGACTCACGAGGGTCGATCACCAGGGTGCGGTCGAACAGGGAGTGCGGCGCGACCGGGGTCAGCAGGATCGCGTCGACCAGCGGCGACAAGATCGGACCGCCGGCGCTGAACGCATAGGCCGTCGAGCCGGTCGGGGTGGCACAGATCAAGCCGTCGGCGGGGACGTTGGCGAACACCGTCTCGTCGACGCGGACCTCCAGCACGATGAGCCGGCGGGGCTCGGTGCGCTCAACCGACGCATCGTTGAGCGCCCAGGTCGTCTCCACGACTCGCCCGTCGGCGTCGAGCACCTCCACCGCCAGCGTCATCCGCTCCTCGACGGTGAACTCCCCCCGCACGAGTTGCTCGACGGCGGCCGGCACCTGTGGGGTCTCCAGCTCCGACAGGAATCCGAGCCGGCCGAGGTTCACGCCGAGCACCGGCACGCCGCGGTCACGGGACAGGTACGCGGCCCGCAGAAAGGTGCCGTCCCCCCCGAGGGCGAGGACGACGTCCAGCCCCTTACCGAAGTCGCTGGGATCGCGCAGCTCGACGGCGGCACTGCTCCAGTTGTCGCCGTCGACGCCGACCACGCGCGCGCCGATCTCCTGCAGCTGGGACGCCGCCGTTCTGGCAGCATCGCAGGCGTCGCGGCGGCCCCCGTGGACCACCAGGCCGACGGCGGGCGGACGCTGCGGGTTCCGGTCGCTCACTGGTGCACCACTCCCATGGTAGTGGTCGTTGCGCGGCGCAGGAGGCGGCCAGTCGCCGGTGGCCGTCGCGCCGAGCGTTGCACGCCTGGGGTTGCCCGCCGATGATCGCGACGATGCTGCCGCCGGACAATCACGTTCATACGGAGTGGTCCTGGGACGCTGCGCACGGCTCGATGGAGGCGTCCTGCGCGCGGGCGGTCGAGTTGGGACTCGGCACCATCGCGTTCACCGAGCACATGGACTTGACCAGATGGGTCATCACACCGGGCTGCAAGGGGGCGACGCAACGCGAAGCCCTTCGCGTGGGTCCCGACAACCGCTTCAATCCGCCGCCGCTGGACACCAACGGCTACCAGGCGTCCATTCAGGCGTGCCGGGACCGCTACCCGGGGTTGCGCATCCTCTCGGGCGTCGAGCTCGGCGAGCCGCACTGGTTCGGCGATCAGTGCGCCGCCCTGCTCGCGGGAGGTGCCTATGACCGGGCCCTCGGCTCGCTTCACTCCCTGCAGATCGAGGGTGAGCCGTGGATCATCGACGACCTGTACTCGCCGTACGCGCCGGCCGACCTCGAACCCGACGGCATCATGCGGGCGTACCTGGCCGAGGCCCTGCGGATGATCCAGTCCTCAGACCTCTTCGCCGTGCTGGCGCACATCGACTACCCGGTGCGCGCTTGGCCAGCTGAGGCCGGGCCCTTTGAACCAGCCGACTACGAGGAGGAGTACCGCGGCGTGCTAGACGCCTTGGCTCGGTCGGGGCGTGCGCTGGAGGTCAACACCACCGTGCCGTTGCGGGCCGAGATCGTGCGCTGGTGGTACGAGGTCGGCGGTGACGCCGTCTCGTTCGGCAGCGACGCCCACCGCCCTTCGCAGCTGGCGCGGAACTTCCTCGAGGTCTCGGCGATGGTGGAGGGTGTGGGGTTCCGGCCCGGCCGCGACGCGCATGACTTCTGGCGCCGGCGGTGACACCGGGCAATGCAGCGCCTACCCGTCCGCTCTGACACCAGTGCGCCGCGCGGCTGCCTCGCCAACCGCCCGCCCGACGACGGCGGCGGTCTCCGCTGTTGCTGTCCCCGCCCGCAGATGGATGAAGAACTCGGCGTTGCCGGCCGGTCCCAACAACGGGGACGGGCAGGCGGCCTGCAGCCCGAGTCCGACGCCTTGAGCCGCGTCGACCACGCCGGTGACGGCGGCGCCCCAGGTCGCGGGATCGCGCACGACTCCTCCCTTGCCCACGGCGCCCCGCCCGGCCTCGAACTGCGGCTTGACCATCAACAGGAAGTCGGCAGACGGATCGGCGACCTCACGCAGCGCCGGGACGACCAGGCGCAAGGAGATGAACGACAGGTCGGCCACCACGAGTTGCGCCGGCGGCGGGGGCAGATCGTCGGGCCGCAGGTGGCGGACGTTGGTGCGATCGCGGACCACCACGGCGGGGTTCCGGCGCAGCCGCCAGTCCAGCTGGCCATAGCCGACGTCGACGGCGACGACGCGCCGCGCGCCGCGCCGCAGCAGGACGTCGGTGAACCCGCCCGTCGATGCGCCCGCGTCGAGGCAGTGGCGTCCAGCCACTGAAACGACCAGCCGATCGAGCGCTGCGATCAGCTTGGGGGCCCCCCGTGACGCGTAGACCTCGGTGACGGGCTGGCCCACCACGATCGCGGCGGAGGTGGCAACCAGGCGCGCGGGCTTGTCGGCGGGCGCACCGTCCACCGTTACCAGGCCGTCGGCGATCTGTCGCTGCGCTTCGCTTCGGGTGGAGGTCATACCCCGGCGGACCAGTTCCGCGTCGAGGCGGCGTCGAGCAGCCACTCAGGTGTGGCGAGCAGCCCGCACATCCCCGGCCTCCGGGCGCGCTGGTGCGCGCCCCTCACCCGCAGGCCCGCGTTGGGTCGCCACCGTCGCCGCGAGGGCGTCCAGCTCGTCGACGAGGGCGCGATGCACCGCGTCGAGGACGGGGGGGTGCTCCTCGACAGGCTGCGCATCCAGTCCGGCCAGAGCAGCGCTGAGCTCGTCCAGTCGATCTCGCGTCACGTCGGCCCCCCGTCTACGGGCGGTGGCGATGGCGTCGCCGACGGCGGGCTGGGAGGCGACGCGGCCGAGTCGTCTGGCGCCGTGGGATCAGTTGCAGGAGGCGGTGGCGCGGCCTTCTTCGCCCTGGCCCTCTTGGCGGTCGATGTCTTCTTGGTGGCCGACTTCTTGGCCGTCGACGTCTTCTTGCCGGTCGTCTTCTTGGCCGCCATCTTCTTGGCGGGCGTCTTCTTGGCCGTAGGCGCTTGCTTGGCGGCGGCGGTCTTCTTGCCGGCAGTCGCCTTCTTGCCTGCGCCCGTCTTCTTGGCCGGCAGCGCCTTGTCGGCGGTCTCGGTGGTCTTGGCCGCCGTCACCGGGCCACGTGTCGCCGCGGTGGCGCGCTTGGCGGCTGCGCTCTGGCGCGGCGGCGCGGCGGCGGTGTCGCGGTGCTCGACCTTCGTGGCCAGCCGCTCGATGTCGCGTTGCCGGGCCAATCCCAAGCGGTTGACCACCTTCTCCGTCTCGGTGCGCACCAGCTGGGCAATCGCCCGTCGATTGTCCTCAGAGCGCTTGAGCAGCTCGTCGACGGTCTTCTCCAACTGGTCGGCGGCCACCTCGCCCTGCTTCACCAGGCCCTTGACCACCTGCTCGGCCCGCTGGCGGGTCACCTGCGTCAATCCCGACGCGGTTTCCAGATAGCGCTGCAATGCCCTGCTCACGTCCTACCTCCTGATCAACCCAACGCGGCGAGCATAGCCAACACCCCGCTGCGGGCTCGGGATGCCGCTCTGGCACACTCGCGCCCGTCTGCGCTCCCGCCCGAGGACGAACGCCCCGCCATGGTCATCCCGATCCGAGACCACAACCCCACGCGTCGGACGCCGTGGATGAACCGCCTGATCATCGCCGTCAACATCGTGGTCTTCGTCTTCTTCGAGCCATGGTGGGGCGGTGTCTGCCAGCAGCAGGCGTTCTTCCTGACCTACGCGGCGATCCCCGCGGAGCTGGGTGAAGGAGAGCCGCTGGACGCACGGGAGGTCGCCGATTCCAGTCCCCCACGGTGCCGCCTGCGGCCGATCGCCGACAAGCCGGTCTATCTGGCGGTGCTCACGGCCATGTTCCTGCACGCGGGATGGCTGCACCTGCTGGGCAACATGCTCTATCTGTGGATCTTCGGCAACAACGTCGAGGACCGTTTCGGGCATCTCGGGTACTTACTGTTCTACGCAGCCGCCGGCACCATCGCGACCGTGGTCTTCGCCGTGCCCAACCTCGCCAGTCCCGCCACGCTGGTCGGCGCGTCCGGGGCCATCGCCGGCGTGCTCGGCTCCTACCTGGTGCTGTTTCCAGCGGCGAGGGTGACGGTCCTGGTGCCGTTCCTGTTCTTTCTCCCGCTGACGCTACCGGCGGTGATCGTGCTCGGCCTGTGGTTCGTGTTGCAGCTCGGAGAGGTGCGGGTGGCCTCCATGACCGGCGGCGGCGTCGCCTACCTGGCGCACGTGGCCGGTTTCGTGGCCGGCATGGCCCTGACCATCGTGGTCAGCCGGCGAGCCAAGCCGGTCAATCGGCGCGCTGGTTACGGTTGAGCCGATCCAGCACCCGGTCGAGCGCCGTCTCGTGCAGGGACGCCTTGGCTGGCTCGCGTGCCACGGCCAGCTCCAGCACCTCCGCGGCGCCGCCGGGGTCGCCGCCGTCCAGACGTTGGCGGCCCTGCTGATACAACGAATACACAAGGTCCGGCTCCGCGCTGTCGGACACCCGTTTCCCTCCTGTCCTGCCGACATGTTTGCCCTACCGCTTCGCTACTTGAGGGCATTCTGTGCCCTACCGCTTCGCTACTTGAGGGCAATGCCACAGTAGGCTTCCTGGCCATCTAGCCCAGCATGGCCGCTGCGCGGCCAAGGCCGTCTGACCTGCGGCTGCTTCGACGTCGGATCGGAAACCTCAACCGTGGTGGACGCCGCGCCCTTTCGTGCCTTGCGCTACGACCCGGCTGTCGCCGGAGACCCGGCGACGACGTCCGCGCCCGCCTATGACGAGCTGGAGCGCTTCACCTACGCGCGCCACCTGCAGGCCAGCCCCTACACCGTCCTTGAGCTGCTCGCCCCCCGGGAGGAGTCGTTCTCGGCGGCAGGCGCAGCCTACGACCGCTGGCGACGAACCGGCGTCCTGATGACCGACGAGCGACCCGCGTACTACCGCTACGAGGAGCACGAGCTGCGCCATGGTGTGCCGGCGTTGCAGCGTGGTCTGCTGGCCGGGGTGCGGATCGCCGACCCGGATGTGCTGGCCCACGAGCGGGTCGATCCTGTTCGGGTGGCGCAACGGGTGCGCCGCCTCGCCGCCGTGCCTGCGGACCTGGCCCCCGTCTTCGCCGTGCACGTTGGGTCCTCGGCACTGCGTGACCTGCTGGCCGAACCCGTCGCCTCGCCGCCCGTTATCGCCTGCAGCGACGAGGCAGGCATCGACCACCGCGTCTGGGCCGTGCGCGAGCCCGACGATGTGGCGGCCATCACCGCCACGCTTGCCGGGCTGCGCGTGGTCATCGCCGATGGTCATCACCGCTGGGCCGCCGCCGCGGCGCGCGCTGGCCGGCCGCCGGGTGACCGCACCCTTGTCTACCTGGTGGACGCCTCGCTGCACGGGCCCCAGGTGCTGCCGGTGCATCGGCTCCTGCAGCACCTGCCCGCAGACACTGAGGACCGCCTGGCCGCCGACTTCGAATTGCTGCCAGTGGCGCCGCCGATGGTCGTCACCGCGCTGGCGCAGCAGACGGAGCTGGCATTCGGCCTGCGTCTCCCAGGCCAACGCGCGTTCGTGCTGGTCGCGCGCGACCAGGCTGACCTGCGGGCCCGACTGCCGGCGGAGCGTTCGGCGGCGTGGCGGAGCCTGGATACCGCGGTATTGGCTCATGCCGTGCTGCCGGTGGTGGGGGCGGGCGACCCGGCCTTCCGCAGCGACGCCTCGGAGGCGGCGCAGGAGATGGAAGTGGCCGGCACCGGCGGACTGTTCCTGCTCCGGCCCGTCTCAGCGGCGACGGTGTACGCCTGCGCCGCCGCGGGAGAGCCCATGCCACCGAAGACCACGTGGTTTCGTCCCAAGCCGAGGGCCGGGCTGATCATGCGGTCACTAGACTCGTTGTGATGATCGCTGATCCCCAGGCACCGCCGGGCACCGCCGGCTGGCAACAGCTGCGCTCGTTCGACGGCACAGCCATCGCCTGGCGCAAAGATGGCTGCGAGACGCAGCGACTGCCGGTGGTGCTGTGCAATGGCATCGCCTGCAGCGACGAGTACTGGCAGCACATCGTGGCGCCACTGGCCGCGGCCCGGCGCGTCGTGCGCTGGGACTACCGCGCCCATGGGCGCAGCGGTGCGCCCGCCGACCCGCAACAGGTGACGGTCACCGCGGTGGCCAGAGATCTGGAGGCGGTGATGACGGCCGCGGGCATCCAGCAGGCGGTGCTCGTGGGCCATTCGTTCGGTGTGCAGGTCGCCTTGGAGGCAGCGCGCTTCCTCGGCGAGCGGGCTGCCGGCCTGGTCGTGATCGCCGGCGCGCCGGGCGCGCCGCTGCGGGCGGTCCCAGCGATGTTGGGCTTGCCGGTCGCGACCGCCCTTGGTGCTGCCGCGCCGTCGCTGTTCGGGGCGGCGTGGCAGCGCGCGTGTCGGTCGCCATCCGCCTACTGGGTTGCCAGGACGCTGGGAGCCACGACCCGCAACGCGCCGCGGGAGGTGATGGACGCCTACTTCGCGCATGTCGCGCACCTGGACCCAGCGACCATGTTGCGCATGCTCGGTGCGATGCAGGCGCATTCCGCCGCGGACGTGCTGGACGGGTTGACGGTGCCAGTGCTGGCGATCGCCGGCGACGCTGACGCGCTCACCCCCGTCCGCACCATGCGCCAGATGGTTCTGCGCGCGCCCGACGCCGAGCTCGAGGTCGTCGCCGGCGGCAGCCACACCCTTCCGGCGGAGCAGCCCGCCGCCGTGCTGGCCGCCATCACGCCCTTCCTGGCCCGCGTCGATGCCGCCCTCGCGCCTGCGGACGTCTCGTGCGCAGTGAAAGATCGGTAGCCACCGTGGCTGACGAGCCTCAGCGCATCGCTACCGCAGCCCGCAGCGTCTGGATGACGCCCGCACGGCTCTTTCAGCTGGTCGCCATCCTGGTCGCCGCCTACTGCGTCCTCGCCATCGTGCGCGCCTTGCGCGGCGTGCTCGTGATGCTGCTGGTGTCGCTGTTCCTGTCATTCGCGGCAGAGCCGGCGGTGCAGT